>Ga0302046_10003414_pt1 | contig 14360 bp, 16 predicted proteins | sample RVTome_11_FD_200261 | JGI IMG/M metagenome (GOLD analysis project Ga0302046, IMG submission 200261) | Soil microbial communities from uranium-contaminated site in the Upper Colorado River Basin, Wyoming, United States - RVT147D111 (version 2) ...
TTCTTGCGTTTCGATGGCGCGCCTGGAGGGATTCGAACCCCCGACCCTCGGCTTAGAAGGCCGATGCTCTGTCCAGCTGAGCTACAGGCGCGTCAGGCACTTACGATACACCAGCCGCCCGGATCGCTGGCTCGGGATAGTTCCGGGATAGTTCTACGCCACCAGCGGCCGGCACGAGCCGCTCCACGGCCTCCCTGAGATGCGCGGGTGCCAGGTGCGAATAGCGTTGCACCATAGCGAGGGTGCGCCACCCGCCGAGAACCTGAACAGTCCGAAGGTCTACCCCCGCCATGACCAGGCGGCTGGCGAAACTGTGCCGGTTGCAGTGCCACGTGTAGCCGTCGAGCCGGCTCGCATCCCTACCGGCATCCATGAGCACCTTACGGGCCCGCTCGACGGCTTTCGGGAAGAACTTGTCGGGCGCCGTGTACGAGCACCGGAAGACCGGCTCCTCGGGATCATCGGGACGCCCCCGCTGGGCGGCTAGGTCGAGCGCCGCGGAGCGGACCACGGAGTTCATGGGGACCTGACGCGAGTATCCCGTATTGGAGTGCCTCATCGTGATGAGGCCCGTCAGGAGGTCTACGTCGGCCCACCGGAGAGCAAGCTGCTCGCTCCACCGAAGGCCCGTGTGGACGCTCACGGCGAACAGGGGGCCGAGATCCGGGCGTACCGTGTCCAGCTTTGGGCGTCCAGTTCGCAGTGGCTCCGGGGCGAGCGCCGCCCGCACAGCCGCCTCCTCCTCGGGCATGAGGTACTGAATCCGGCCCTCGGGCTCCTTGAACTTGGCGATCCCCTTCGCCGGGTTCACGGTGAGAAGCCCGTGGCGGATCGCCCGGTTGAACATCGCGTGGAGGAGCGTCCGGTAGCGGTTCCGGGTAGACTGCGACCGTTTCTCCAGGAGGAAGCGCTCCACGTCGGCCGTCGCTTCAGCACACGCTCGTAGTCTCGAATCACCGCAGCGCTTTGTTAGACACGCCTCGGCGCCGGTCTCCCAGGTCTCCCTTAGTGCCCTCCAGCTTCGGGGGCATCGGCCAGATTCAGAAGATGATCACTTGCCGCCCTAGCGTAGTCTGCCTTTACCCCAAAGACCCGAGCCAACTCAGGCGCAAGACGTTGCACTTGACGTGCTGACGAAAGCAGGTTGAGCAGGAAACTCCGCGGCCGAGAAAAGTGCACGTCAACGTCGAGAAACGCCAGAATCTTGCTAAGCGTCGGCGCGCGCAGCTTAATCCCGAGACCTGGAATGGAGGCCGACACTTGCATGCGATCCTCTTCAGACGCACCGAGACTGCTCCCCAACCGTCGAAGTGACTCCTCGGCGGCTCGGAGCTCCTCCAAGTATTTGTTCGGATTCTTACTCTCAACCGAATCAAGAGTCCGACACCAAGAGCGAAAGGCCTTCGCCTCCGCACTCATCTGCGATGCGACACGGACGAGATCGGCAGGATGGCTCGATTCCCGTAGAACGGCCCCAAGGACTGCCGGCACTCTCAGATCGTATATGTCCAGTCCCTTAAGCAGATTCATGGCCTTCGACGTCTCGCGACGGAGATCCTCTACGTAACGCAGCAGCTCGTCCGCGGTGGTCCTTCCTTTCAGCGCATGAAGACTGAAGGGCTTCGAGACGAAGGGGTTCGGCGCATAAGGAGCCCCCACTACATTCGCCACTCCGTATTCAGCCAAGAGGCCATGAGCCATGCCGTCATCCTTGATCCATGGTGCGTATCGCCTTACAGATTGAGTGACGCTTGTAACCAAGTCATCACCGAACACGTCTACGGGTTTGCCTAGCGCATCATCCACTACCGGATATACCAGCGCATAGCGCTGATCGATTTGCACCGTACTGCAGTATTCCTCGATCAACGGAAGGAGATATGACGTTGGCGGTTCCTCCGCGCCCCCACCCGGGCTATAGACGAAGACGAGGCGCTCTGACAACACGATTCTCGTAAGGATGTGCGAGAGACTCGCAATGTATGACGCAAACGCGTCGCTAGAAACGGTCGCACCGCCTATTGCCATGCCGGCAAACGCGACGTCACCCCCTGAGATGAACATGTCATCTGCTCGGAGAATCTTCCTCACATCATCCCTGTACGACTCACCTACGAGTAACTTGTCCATTTCCACTACTCCTCCCCTTGCATGGAAGGGACTGCTAACTAACGAAGGGGCCATGTTCCGCCCCCGACTTCGTGGACACCGAGTTGATGGTAACCGGCTGGTGCGCCGGATGACCGAGATTCTGGGGGATACCGAGATAGCGGATAGCGGCCCCCCTCCTCAAGAGCGCTCTGAGCGCCTCTACGGCCCTCGCGTTCCCGGCGAACGAGCCCGGTGGGCCTCACGCGGCCCTCCGGCAGAGTTGGGCGCGGACCTGGGCCGGCGTCTGATGCCCGTGCCGCTCGCAGAGCCACGCGCGGTTGTACCGGTCCTTGAACTCGAGGAGGGCTTGGCGCAGCTCCTCGACGGTCTCGAACGTCCGCACCCAGAGCAGTTGCACACGCCCTTGCTCCAGTAGTGGAGGGGGGCAGGCGTGATCGCCGCGGCCCACAAGTCGACGAGGTCGTTGTAGAAGCGCTTGAGCGCCCCGCCTTCGGCCGTCTCCCACATCTTGATCCATTCGTTGTACGCCTGCCCGAGCCCGGTCGCGGGTCTGTCGATCTGCTTGAGGGGGAATGAGCCGAGCTTGAAGTGCTGGGCGAACCGGCGAATGGGCTGGGTGAACGGCCCGGGCTTGAAGAAGGTTTTGTAGCCGACGGGAAGCATGCGATAGATCGTGTCTGAAACCCCCAGCTCGACCAGGCTCTTGAGCGCGTCGTCCGGCGCTTTCCCCTTGGGCGCGGCATAGAGGAGCCCGATCAGAGCTCCGGCGCCCGAGGTGTAGATGACGTCGAACGTCTTGCCTGTCTCGTACAGCGCGCACAGGGCCCCGGCCATGAGGGGCGACTGCGGCGCCCCGGCGCTCAGGATCAGGGCCGTCTTCCCCGTCTTCTCTCGAGTCATCTCACCCTCCTTGAGAGGTCGGAGCATGCGAAGGGCAAGGAACCCGCGCTCGGTCGCCAGGCGATTGAGCGTCGACGCCTGCGGTTCGGCATCCGACAACTAACCGAAGACCGCCCCCACCGCAACCATCACGACCCGGGGGGGCGGAGCCGCTCCCCGAGGACTCCTGCCGCGCTGCGTCAGACGGATCGGCACGGGACGGCGCACGAACCAGATGCCCTGACCGTGCCCGCGCTCTGCGCGCAGCTCACGTAGACCCACGCCAGGGACGGCGTGTTCGGCGCGCCGGACGCGTAGAGCCCGATCCAATCCATCGGGCTCGGCGCGGCGATCTCGCTCCAGGTTGCCGTCACGGTGCTTCCCGAGGCCACGGTTCCCGGAGCGAAGCGCCGGGGTTCAGCGCCCTGGAAGCTCGACCGGAACGTCAGAAACAGCCGGGGTGTTGGCGAACATGACAAAGCGCGGGATTTTGGAGTGCGCCGTGTTCTCGTTGCCGCTGGCCACCGCACACGGCTGCGGGGCGAAGTGGTAGTGGCCAGCGAGCTCGAGCACACGCGGATGGAAGCGGATGTAATCGCCGACGCGCTCGAGGACCACGCGCTTCAAGTTGTCGTACAGGATCGTGCGGGGCACCCCCTGGAGGGCGGCGAAGGCGTCGACATGGCCGCGCAGGAAACTCTCAAGCGTCTGGTCCAGGGCGAAGCGGGCGTAGCAGGCGCGCGACCACGAGAGCACGAGGACGAAGCAGGAGAGGAGGCGCGTGGTCGAGCCGGCGCGGATCGGCCCGACATTGCCCCAGTCGACTTGCGCCTGCTCGCCGGCGAGCGTGTCGAGGCGGAGGTAGGCCTCGGCGCGGGCCGCGGGGCGCACGGTGCGGACGTAGCGCTGGACCTGGATCGCCGAGCCGGGATAGCCGCGCTCGCGCACCATCACCCACAGGGGCGTGGCGCGCAGGCGCGGGTACTGCTCGAGCGTCGCGGTGATAAACGCTTTGTAGGGATCCAGCGCGCTGGGCCGGACCTGCGTCCCCGGGCGGATGAAGCGCTCGCTCTCGATGGCGCGGCGGACGGTGTCGTGATGGACGCCGAGATGGGCGGCGATGGTGTTCACGGGCCAGTGCTCGGCGAAGAAGAGCCGGCGGATCTGCGCGTGCAGCTCCGGGGAGATCATGCCCGCGGCTCCCACAGGCCCAGCTGGCGGACGTCAGCGAAGTCGCCGAGACCCTGGAGCCCGTCGCCGCCGCGTGGAGGCCGGGGCCGGCCCACGACCAGGTCAATCGTGACGAGCGGGGTGCGGGTGAGGCCGTCCACGGTCGCGTGCCAGCGTGGTGCGACGCACAAAGCGTCCTCGGCGGCCACACCGAGCGCAGCGTACAGGGGCCGGCCGTACCAGAGCGCCACGCCCTCGGCGAGGGTCTCGAGTGCGCGCGGATGGTGCGGGGCCTCCGGCAGGCGGGCTTTGAGGATCGGGACCGGGCCGTCCTGCAACCAGCAGGCGCGTGAACTCCAGGCTGGGTCGCACGCCCATCCAAAGGGTCTGCATCGGTCGCCTCCTCGGCGGTGGGCTCGCCGGTGATGGCCATCACCGACGGCGGTGGTGCGAAGGCGACGATGCCCGAGACGGTGGGTGCCTGGGTAGTCTGATGCGTCAGTTTCTCGCGGCGGGCGCGGTACCGGGCCTGGCGGGCCGCATGTCGAAACCGGCCGGGGCGGGTCTGCTGATAGCGACGGCCGGCGTCCTGGAGCGTGACCCGACGGGCGTGGCCGGCGCACGCCCGCGAGCAGTACCGCTGCCCGCGGTCACAGACCCGGCACAGGAAGAACAGCTGCTGACAGTTCGGTCGGACGCAGATGACCAACCGCAGCGAGTCCACGCGCTCCCGCGCTCAGGACGCGGGGGCTGGACAATCACGCCACGGTGTGCGAAGAAGGGAGCGGCGAACCGCGCGCTCCCAAGGTGGGCTTTCGCCAGAGGGTCCGGGGTGGCGAAGACTCCGGACCCTCACCCCTCAGCGCCGTCGGCGAGAACGGTCTACCTCAACTCCCCTGACCCTCGCAACCGACCGGCGCCCGCCGGTCGCAAATTCCGCGCTTTCTGATGACAGTCAACATCGTCGAGTCGTTGTGCAGCTGCGCGAAGCGCACGCCGAAGCGCTGCCCGACCGCCACGACGACCTCCGTGAGGAGCGCCGCGCGGTCGGCATCGAAGAGCCGGTCCAGGGCCCGGCCGAGCTGATCGTCCCCGACGCGGATCTCCGCGTCCGCCGCGAGGCCGTACAGGCCGGCGGCGAACGTGCGGATGGTCTCGCCCTGCCGGTAGATCGGCTCCCGCTCCACGATGATGGACCGCAGCAGGACCCCCAGCCCGTCGGCGTACGGCATGGCGACCCGGCGGTCGTCGGTCGGCACGTGCCGGGCCAGGTTCGCCGCGAGGCCCAAGCGCGCCAGGAAGTGGTTGACCAGGGGGAGCGGCCCCAGCCGCTCCGTGCGGAGCGTCAAGCCGGGCCGGGCAGCTCGCTTTTGCGCGACGCAATCTGGCGCTATACTTAGCGACAGATTCACGCAGATGTCAAGCTTTCCATGGCCCAACGATCGTCCGACGCCCGTCGCCACGCTGCCCTGGAGCGCATCGCCCAGATCCGCGACCGCATCCGGACGATCGAGCGTCTCTGCTCGGGAACCCTCCTGCGGCGGACCAAGGTGTGCGGGAAACCGGAGTGCCGCTGCGCCCAGGATCCGACGGCGCGGCACGGGCCCTACTACGAATGGGGTCGAATGAAGGGGGGCCGGCTCGTCCACCGCATGGTCTCGCCAGCGCAGGCCGCCCTCCTGCGCGAGGCGATCGCCAACTACCGCACGCTCCGCCAGCTGCTGCGCGCCTGGGAGAACGAGACGGTAAAGCTCATCGAGGCAGAAACCGAAGACAGCTGACGGGCCGACCGCGACGCAAATTCACTCGAAATGGCCCGTGAGATGTGCGGAATGTAGGTCAAGACTCATCCACCCGGGCCCAGGCGGTCCTCAGCCCACCGCCGATCGTTCCGGCCACTCTAGCGTCCCTGGCCGACGAGCCCCGCGGGGGACCGCCGCCCGCATCCTCCCGAGCCGTGGTGCCCCTGAGCGGACCCCTGGGTGGCAGTATCCGCGTCAGCGTCCGACCAGCAGGCGATCCAGCGACAGCGCGCCTCCCTCCGCCAGGAGGCACGCGACGCCCATGGCGAGGAAGGCGAGGTTCGCCTCGTAGCCGTGCCCCTTGCCCGGGGCGAGCTCCCAGTTGATGAAGAAGCCGTGCTGCGCGTGCACCTTCGCGATCGCCCCGATCATCACGATGATCACGGCGAGGGCGGCGGGCCGCGTCAGCAGCCCCAGGATCAGGCCGATGCCACCGAGAAACTCGAAGAAACACACGAGATAGGCGATGGGCAGCGGCAGACCGATGGAGGTGAAGTACCCCGTGGTGCCCTTGAGCCCGTACCCGCCGAACCAGCCGAGCACCTTCTGCGCGCCGTGGGCGAAGAAGATCACCCCGAGGACCACCCGGACCACGGTAATCGCCCAGGACGGTGACGTCGCGAAGAGCCAGTCCATAGTGGGCCTCCTTCGCAGAGCGGTATGGTCTCAGCTCACAGGAGCGATGACCGGCTCACCTTCTCGATGTCCTGCTGATACTTCAGGAGCAACGAGAGAGTCTTCCGGGTCACCTCCGCGTCGATCCGCTCGACCCCCAACAGCAGCAGCGTGCGCGCCCAGTCCAGCGTCTCGGACACCGACGGGGCCTTCTTCAAGTCCAGCGCCCGGATCGACCGAACCGCCCGCGCGATCTGCTCGGCCAGCGCCGCATCGATCCCGGGCACGCGCGCTCGGATGATCTGCGTCTCGCGCTCGGTATCCGGGTAGTCCATGTGCAAGAACAGGCAGCGGCGCTTCAGCGCCTCCGACAGCTCCCGCGTGTTGTTCGACGTCAGCACCACGAACGGCGGCCGCGCGGCGATGATGGTGCCGAGCTCCGGGATCGACACCTGCCACTCCGAGAGAACCTCGAGGAGCAGCGCCTCCGTCTCCACCTCCACCCGATCGACCTCATCGATCAGCAGGACCACCGGCTCCGGCGAGCGAATGGCGCCGAGCAGCGGACGGGCGAGGAGGAAGTCCTCGGTGAAGATGTTGTCCTCCACCTGCCGCCAGTCCCGCTCGCCCGAGTCGGCCTGGATGCGCAGGAGCTGCTTCTTGTAGTTCCACTCGTACAGGGCCTTGGCTTCGTCCAGCCCTTCGTAGCACTGGAGCCGCGTCAGCCTATGCCCGGTGACGGCCGCGATCCCCTTGCCCAGCGCGGTCTTCCCGACGCCGGCCGGGCCTTCGCACAGCAGGGGCTTCTCGAGGTGATCGGCGAGGTACACCGTCACCGCCACGTCATCGTCGGCGAGATAGCCCACGCCGGCGAGCCGTTCCTTGACCTCGTCCGGCGACCTGAAGCGGGACATCGACTCCGCCTCCTCCCGCCCGCCTATGGGCTGCTCGGGAATGGCGTGGACCCCCCGCCCGCAGGCCGGGCCGGGCGGGCATCGCGCACCGGGGCGGCCAGCCGCACGCGGCGCTGGACGGGGAAGAAGCGCAGATCGAAGCGCGTGGCGATCAAACCCCATAGCCCCTGCGGCGCCCACACCATGACCACGATCGCGACGGCGCCGAGGAGGATCAGGTACCAGGCGCCGTAGTCGGCCAGAAACTCGCGTAACGCGAAGAACACCAGGGTGCCGACGATGGGCCCCTCGATGGTGCCGATGCCGCCGATGACCACGACGAAGATCATCGCCGCCGTCCAGTTCACCGAGAACGCCGCCGTCGGCAGGATCCGCAGCAGGTTGAGATAGAGGAGCGCGCCGGCCACGCCGCCGCCGAACGCCGCTACCAAGTATACGAACAGCTTGCTCCGGAACACATCGATTCCGAGGCTCTCCGCCGCCCGCGGGCTGTCGCGGATGGCGGTCAGCGCGAGCCCCCACCGCGAGCGGAGCAGCAGGTACACGAGGGCGATGGCGCCCACCCCGACGGCCAGCGCGATCCAGTAGGTCAGGCGCTCGCGCTCGGAGCGCGGAACGCCCCGGATCGCCTGGAGCGACCGGCCGAGCCCGCCGCCGAGCGCCGAGCTGTTGGCGATGAGCAGATGGTAGACCTCGGCCACCACCCACGTGCCGACGGCGAAGTAGCCCCCCTGGAAGCGGAACACCAGGGCCGCCGTGGGCAGGGCAAATGCCGCCGCCACCAGCCCTGCCAGGAACACGGAGAGGAAGGGGTTGATGCCGAGGAAGTCCGCGAGGACGTTCAGCGCGTAGCCGCCGAGCCCGATGTACGCCTGCTGGCCGACGGAGACGAGGCCGCCGTAGCCGGCGAGGAGGTTCCACATCTGGGCCAGCGTCAGCATCGACAGGAACTCCACGAGGAGCCGCATGTCGCTCGAGGTCCCCCAGAAGGGCAGCGCGATGAGCATGAGGAGGAGGATGATGCCGGCGAAGGCGCCCAGACGACTCGCGGTGGTGCTGCGCTCGATCGTGTAGCCGGCGGGCGTCATGCCTCCCTCACGGGCCGGCTGAACAGGCCCTCGGGCCGGACCAGCAGGACGAGCAGGAAGACCAGATGGCCGGCGAGCTCCCGATAGGCGGGATCGATCTTGCCTCCGATGGTGTGCGCGACCCCGAGGATGACGCCGCCCACCAGCGTTCCCCACAGCGAGCCGAGGCCGCCGATCACCACGGTCTCGAACGCGACGAGCAGCCGGCCGGGGCCGATGTCCGGGGAGAACGTCGTCCGGATGCCGAGGAACACGCCGGCCAGGCCGATGATCCCGAAGGCGAGGGCGAGGGCGAGGGCGTAGGTGTGGCGGTTGTCGATTCCCATGAGCCGCACCGTCTCCTGGTCCTCGGCGGTGGCCCGGAAGGCCCGGCCGAGCGCCGTCCGGGAGAAGAGGAGCTGGAGCCCCGCGATGGCCAGGACGGCCACCGCGAACACCATCAGCGGATACCACCCGATGGCGAGCTGCCCGGCGATGCTGATGCTGGCGGTGCTGATCCCGCCGACCTCCAGCCGCCTGTCATCGGCCGAGAAGATCTGGAGCAGCGCGTTCTGGATGATGATCGAGAAGCCGAAGGTGACGAGCAGCGGGGGCAGCACGCCCCGGTCCAGGGTGAGCGCGAGCAGCCCTCGCTGCACGGCGTAGCCCAGCCCGAACATGACGGGAACAACCACGAGGAGGCTCAGGAACGGGCTCCAACCGCTGACGCCCACCACGGCGACGCCGAGGAAGGCTGCCAGGATGATGAAGTCGCCATGGGCGAGGTTGACGACCCGCATGATGCCGAAGACCAGGGAAAGCCCGGTCGCAAACAGCGCGTACAGCCCGCCGAGCAGGATCCCCTGGATGACGGCGTTCACCCAATCCACGGGTCAGTTGACGTCGGGGGGAGCGCCCGCCGCTCCCCCCGACACCCCCCACCGAGTACCCGCTCCGCCGATTCCTTCACGCGCTTTCGGCCCGACGTCGGGGGGAGCGGCGCCGCGCCCTCGATGTCGTTCCCCTCGGGACTGGTGGGGCACAACCCACCGAAGTCCTTCGGGTCGCCCGGCGCCCCACACCCCCCACCACATCGATCATCCGCACAGTGGCCCCCGTCATTCGCTCACCACTTCAGACCCCGAAGTAGGCGGCCGAGATCTGCTCTCGGGTGAGATCCTTGGGCCGTCCCTCGAGGGCAACGCGGCCCTCCTGGAAGCAGTACAGGCGGTTGCACACGCCGAGGGCCCGGCCTACGTCCTGTTCCACGAAGAGCGTGGTGGTGCCCTCGCCGACGATGGCGGGCAACGCGTTGTAGATATCGTTGACGACGATGGGGGCGAGGCCGAGGGACACCTCGTCGAGCAGCAGGAGGCGGGGGTTGGCCATCAGCGCCCGGCCGATGGCCAGCATCTGCTGCTCGCCGCCCGACAGCGCCTTGCCGCTCATCGCGCGACGCTGGTACAGCACGGGGAACAGCTCGTACACGCGTGCCGGCGACCAGCGGCCCGGACGCCCGCGATGGGCGCCGATCAGCAGGTTCTCCTCGACCGAGAGGCTGCCGAAGATCCGCCGGCCCTCGGGCACAAGCGCGATCCCGAGCGCGATGATGTCGTGGGTCGGGCGCCCACCGATGGCTTGACCGTCGAAGCGGACCGCCTGCGGCGGGCTCGCGTTCAACCCGACCACCGTCCGCAGGAACGTCGATTTCCCCGCCCCGTTGGCGCCGATGATGGCCAGCACCTCGCCGGGGTCGACGTGGAGCGAGACGCCGAAGAGGGCCTGGAAATCACCATAGAACGCGGTCAAGCCATGCGTCGACAGTAGATTCACCGGCTCCCCCGGGTCGGCGCGCTCAGGGGATGTCGATCCCCATGTACACCTTGCGCACCTCCGGGCTCGCCATCACCGTCTTGGGGTCGCCATCCGCGAGGCGGCGGCCCAGGTTGATCACGAGCAGCCGGTCGACCACCGACATCAGCGCGTGGACGATGTGCTCGATCCAGATGATGGCCACGCGCGCCCGGCGGATCTCGTTGACCGTGGCGATGAGCGCCGCCACCTCGTGCTCGGTCAACCCGCCCGCGATCTCGTCGAGGAGGAGGAGCCGGGGACCGGTCGCCAGCGCCCGAGCCAGCTCCAGGCGCTTGCGGTCGAGGAGCGACAGCGACCCGGCGAGGAGGTTCGCCTTCTGCGCCAGCCCCGTGCGCCGGAGGAGGGCGATGCTGAGGTCGTCGGCATCCCGCGCCGGGCGGCTCCGGGCGAACGTGGCGCCCACCAGCACGTTCTCGAACACGGTCATCCCGGTGAACGGCAGCGGGATCTGATACGTGCGCGCGATCCCGGTGGCGCACCGCCGGTGGGACGACCAGGCGGTGATGTCAACGCCGTCGAAGAGGATCCGGCCCCGATCCGGCGTAACGTCGCCCGAGATCAGGTTGAACATCGTGGTCTTGCCGGCGCCGTTTGGCCCGATCACGCCCACACCGAGCGCCTCGCCGGAGGCAACCTCGAAGCTCAGATCGTCGGTCACCACCACCGCGCCATAGGCCTTGGAGACCCGGTCGAGCCGCAGCAAGGGCCTCGGCGCGCCGGGGCCGTCCCCTGCCACGTCGTTGGACCTGCGAGGGAGCGGCGCCGCGCCCTCGATGTCGCTCCCCTCGGGACTGGCGGGGCCCAGCCCGCCGAAGCCCCTCGGGTCGCCCGGCGCCCCGGACCGCCCCACCGCATCAATCATCGGCAGAGTAACCGACACCAGTCCTTCACGGCCTCTTACCCCATCACCCGGAGCGTGCCCGCCGTCGGGATCGAGGGTGCCCGCTTGCTGTTGACGATGACGAGGTCGTACGGAAACTGCCTGCCTTTCCCCCACTGCCCGCCGACCAGTGGCGTCTTGGCGACGTTCCCGACCGGGCCCTTGGCCCAGGTGATGCTGCCCACGATCGTGCTCTTGGTAGTGGCCTTGATGGCTTCTCGTAGCGCGTCGCGGTCGCCGGCCTTGCCGGAGCGGGACAGGGCGTCGAAGGCCACCTCGAACAGGGCATGGATGAACCCCATGGGCTGCGTCCACTGCTTCTTGGTGGCGCTGGTGTACGCCGCGGCCAGGTCCCGCGCGGACGCCCCGGTCAACGACGACTTGAAGGGGTGGTTGGGCGACCACCAGATCTCGGTGCTCAAGCCCTCGCCGATGGGGCCGAGCGCCTCCACCGAGCGCGGGAAGAGCAGCGCCTTGCCCACCGTGACGGCCTTCGGCTTGAACCCCTGCTGCCGCGCCTGGGTCCAGAAGTTGGTGAAGTCGGGCGGAATCAGCACGCCCGTCACGATCTCGACCTTGGCGTTCTTGAACGCGGTGATCTGCGCCGAGAAATCGTCCAGCAGCGGCTTGAAGAAACCGGGATCAACCATCTCGAGGCCGAGCTTCTTCAGGGCCGGCGCGAAGCCGCGCTCGGGATCGCCCCAGGCACGCCCGTCCCCGTCATTGGGCCACAGCGCGCCCACCTTCTTGTTGGTCGGCACCGACTGCCACATGTCGGTGAACACGTCGATGATATCCTCCAGCCCCCAGAAGAAGTGATAGGTCCACTTGAACCCCTTCTTGGGGTCGCCGCCGCGGCCGAAAAACCACGGCTGCCACGGGGCGATGGACGAGATGCAGGGCACCTCGTTCAGCTCGCACTGATCGCTCACGGGGTTCGTGGTCTCCGGTGTCGACGCCACGAGCATCAGGTCGACCTTCCCGCTGAGGATCAGGTCCGACGCCACCTCCGCGGCCCGGTTCGGGTTCGACTGGCTGTCCTTCACGAGGAGCTTGATCGGGTGGCGCTTGCCGCCGATCACGACCCCATCTCTGAACAGCTTCTCGAGGCCGGCGATGATGAACTCGTCCGCCTCGCCGAACCCGGCGAGCGGCCCCGTGCGCGGGCTGACATAGCCGAGCCTGATCTCACGCTCCGCCCCCCTCGCCGGCTCGACCGCCTGCCCCAGGCCGACGACCGCGGCCGTCGCCGCCGCGCCCCCGAGGAACCGCCGTCGACTCACCACGCCCCGCGCGCCCGGCCGCTTCCCGATCCCGGTGGTCCCATCGTCCGCCATGACGTCCCCCCGTTGCGTGATGTGCGACCCCACAGGCCAGTCTTCTCCAGGGCACACCGTCCCCGCCGATGACCTCCGCGCAGTCCCTTTCCCTACTTGCCCCTGAGCCAGGGATAGCGCGCCGTATCGGCCCCCGCGTAGTCGGGATCCAGATAGATGAACACCCGCTGGATCTTGAGATCGCGAATCTCGAACACGTCGCACCACCGGCCGGCGTGAGTGACCCCGGCGCGCCACTCCCTGTCGTCCTTCGTCTTCCCGTAGCTGGTGCCCTCGACCACGACGAAATCGCCCTGGATGATGTAGTTGAAGTACGCGTAGTCGTGCCGGATGGAGCTGAGGAGACTGCCGAGATCCTGGAACAGCTTCTCGAACTCCTCGCGCCCGGTGGCGAGGCCCCACTTGGGGAAGTACACCTCCGCGTCATCCGCGAACAGGTCGAAGAACCCCTCCCCGCGATCGAGACGCTTCAGGTACTCGAGTGCGACGGACTTGCGCTGCTCATCGCTCATCGTCTGCTGGGTCACGGCCACGTCACGCCCTCCCTTCTCGAGTGCAGTCGCGCGGCGCCGGGGCGCCGACCTCAGAAGTCGACCGGATAGGTCGGCGCCTTCCCCGACGCGATGAGCTTGGGAAGCTCGGCCGAGCCGTTCTCCCATACCAACAACATCGAGCGCTTGGCCGAATAGCCCTGGTGCCGGATGTCGGCCGGCATGGCCGCCACGTCCCCGGGCTTCATGATGACCCTGGCCCGGACGGCCCCCGTGTCCCGGTCGTCGACGGCCCAGTAGATCTCGTCGCTCAGCTGCACGAACCACTCCACCCGATCGTTCCCGTGGATGATCGGCAGGATGTATTCCTCGGTGGTCGGACAGTAGAGGCTGTTCTTGCACACGGAGACGACCGACGGGTTCCACGTCACGTTGGACCGGGACAAGTAGGCGAACAGGTTGAACGCGCTCACCTCGTCCTCGAACCCGGGCTCGGCGATGATCTGGGGCTCATCCTGCGGCACGTCGAGGAAGTGCCGGTTGATCGGGAACCCGTTCGCGTCGGACCGGAGCGCCTCGTCGCCGGGGACACCGACCATTCGCTTGGCCGTGACCCGTCGCCGGTTGACGGCCGCCCGGTTGTCACCGCTCTTGGGACCGAAGGCCGTCCCCGTCTCGTGAGGACTCGCGAACGGGTCGAAGGTCGCATTCGTCCAGTCCTCGAGCATCGCCTTGAACGTGGCCTTGATCACCGGGGTCCCGAAGTTCTCCACATGGTCGAGCTCGGCCTTGCGGAAGGCGTCGTTGTACCGTCCGGCGAACAGGTCCACGGTCCCGTAGTGGTTGACGGTGCCGATCACCCCATCGAAGTTGACGACACCGTAGAAGAACTCCCAGGCCACGTCACGCTGGGTGGCCCGCAGGAAGGCATCGGCGGACATCACATGCCGACCGGTCGGCCACTTGATGTACACGAAGTACTCGTCGCGACTGAAGGTGAACTCTCCCAGGCTGAAGGTCTGGTATCCGTGCTCGTTGGGCTCGGTCGCCTTGACGGCAGGAACGGTCTGGCCGCTCATGGGGCATCCCTCCTTGAGATTCCGCTCGCCTCGGACGGCGGGGCCCCAGCCCCGCGACGTCCTGCGGCTCGCCCTGCCTGAGATTCCGCTCGCCTCGGACGGCGGGGCCCCAGCCCCGCGACGTCCTGCGGCTCGCCCT
>Ga0302046_10003416_pt1 | contig 14356 bp, 9 predicted proteins | sample RVTome_11_FD_200261 | JGI IMG/M metagenome (GOLD analysis project Ga0302046, IMG submission 200261) | Soil microbial communities from uranium-contaminated site in the Upper Colorado River Basin, Wyoming, United States - RVT147D111 (version 2) ...
CGCCTCCGAGAGCAGCCGCCGGGCGCGGGCGTCGGCCACTTTGGCGGCCGAACGCGGGGGATTTCGTCCCCAGGAACAGGATTGGCGGCCAAGAGAGCCCGGGAATTTGCCCGGAGCCGGCTTTGGCCGCCAAGAAGACTCGAAGATTCGCCCCGAGCCGGCTTTGGCGGCCAAACGCGGGGGATTTCGTCCCCAGGAACAGGATTGGCGGCCAAGAGAGCCCGGGAATTTGCCCGGAGCCGGCTTTGGCCGCCAAGAAGACTCGAAGATTCGCCCCGAGCCGGCTTTGGCGGCCAAACGCGGGGGATTTCGTCCCCAGGAACAGGATTGGCGGCCAAGAGAGCTCGGGAATCAGCCCGGAGCCGGCTTTGGTCGCCAAGAGAGGCGGGGGCTTGCCCAGCGTCAGCTCTTCCCGGACGCCGGACGGGTTCCGACGGCGAGAGCGCGAGGCCACTCGGACCGCGGGGACGGTAGATGTCAGGACATCGCAGATCGACTCGCACGGCGCGGTGCGCCTTGCTCCGCCGGATTCTTCTGGTTGGGGGTGAGGGTCACGCCTCGTAGCCCTCGAGGGGCCGCCAGCGCGGCGGATAGAAGACGCGCTCGAGCACCAGCCCGCGGGCCTGGGCGGTGCGGCCGGCGGCACAGCGCGGGCGTCCGGCCAGCAGCTCGGCCATCTCCCCGGCCGGCCGCCGGCCCTCGCCGATCTCGAGCAGGGTGCCCGCCAGCGAGCGCACCATGCCGCGCAGGAAGCCGTCGCCCACGAGGCGCAGGCGCAGCTCGCGGCCGTCCTCGTCGAGGGTGGCCGCGAAGAGCCGCCGCCGGGCCTGGCCGTGGCCGCCGCCGGCGAGGGCGAAGGCGGTGAAGTCGTGGCGACCCGGAAGCAGAGCGACGGCCCGGCGCATCGCCGGCACGTCGAGCGGGCGCTCGGCCCGCGCCACGTAAGGCTCGTCCAGCGGCGGCACCAGGCGGCCGCGCCATACGCGGTAGAGGTACTCCTTGCCGAGGGCGTGCTTGCGGGCGTGGAAGCCCGGAGGCATCCGATGGGCGGCGAGGATCCGTATGTCCGGGGGTAGCAGGTGCGCCGCGCCGTGGACGAGGCCGCGCGCCGGGAACGGCCGCGGCAGCTCGAGGTGGGCCGCCTGGGCACGGGCGTGGACGCCGGCGTCGGTGCGGCTCGCCCCGTGGACGCGCACGGCGGCGCCCAGCAGCTCGCCGAGGGCCTCCTCCACGACTTGCTGCACGGCCAGGGCGTTTTCCTGCCGTTGCCAGCCGGCGTAGGCCGTGCCGCGGTAGGAGAGGATCAACCGGTAGACCATGACGAGCGCCCGAGGAGGACGAAGAACGGCCCCCAGATCGCCAGCCAGATCCACGGAAAGAGCGGCGCTCCGGTGAGCTGCGGCAGGTAGGCGAGCGGCAGCAAGGCCGACGCCGCCAGCCAGGCGCGGTGCCTGCCGAGCGCCGCCCACGGCAGCACCCAGAGGAGATACCATGGATAGAAGGTCGCCGAGCAGATCGCCACGCTCCCGAGCAGGCGGCCGCTGGCACGCACCGGATCGCGGTCGCGCCAGAAGGCGAGGAAGAGCACGGCGAAGAGCCCCAGCAGGGTGACCTTGGCCAGGAACTGAGGATAGGCGAAAGGATAGAAGCGATTCCAGAAATCATGGCGGCCGGTCACGAGCTTCGCGCGGTCGAGCCCGGCCTTGACGCCGGCGTCGAGGCCGGCCTGGTCGTAGAGTCGCCACAGGGGCTCGAAGAGCGGCCCGTTGAACTCCCAGGAGATGCCATACTTGACCAGCCCCGGCGGCACGCCGACGGTCAGGGCGACCGGCAACGCCGCCGCCACGACCACGGCGGCGGCGGCGGCGAGGAAGCGTGCCGGCCGCTCGCTCGCGCGCGTCCACGCCGGCAAGACGACGACGGGCACCAGCTTGGCGAGCACGGCGGCGCCGGCGGCGGCGCCGGCGGCCAGCGGGCGCCGGCCCACCAGCAACCCCACCGCCGCCAGTTGGGCGGCGACCAGGAGGCCGTCGACGTGGCCCATGCCGGCCACCTCGAGCACCGGCAGCGGATTCCAGCAGTACCACACCGCGCGCCCCGCCCCATGTCCCAGCCTGGCGGCGAGGCGCACCAGCAGAAAACAACCCAGGAGCTCGGCGAAACAGAGTAGAATCTTCAGCCCCAAGAGAGGGTCGGGCAGCCAACTGGCGACGCCGAACAGACCCAGGGCCAACGGCGGATAGACCGTCGGCAGATCCTTGTGCGGCATCCGCTCCCACCGCGCGTCGCGCAGCTCGGCGAGCTCGGCGGACTCCGGCGCCAGCCGGTAGGGATTGAAGCCAGCCGCCAACACCCTGCCGTCCCAGACGTAGCGCAGGGCGTCGTCGGAGAGGGTCGGGGGCAACGGGAGCAGCATGACGCGCAGCAACACGGCCAGGCCGAGAACGAGACCCGGAGCGGCGGATTCCTGCCAGCGCCGGGCGGCCCAGAAGAACGACGCGAAGGCGGCGCCGAGCAGCAAGAAGGTCACCAGCGGCCGGCGGCCCAGGTCGTAGGCGGCGAGCAGCCCCGCGTGGGCGGCCGCCAGCGCCGCCAGCGGCGCGACACGAGGTCGAAGAAGGAGACGCAAGAGCGATGGACGCGTGGGTTTCGGGTTCGATCCTGACACTCTACTACCTGGCTCTCGGGAGCCTGGCGCTCTACGGGCTGCACCGGGGAGCGCTGCTGTGGGCCTTCTGGCGCACCCGCCGGAGCGCGCCGCCGCAGCCGCCGCCGCCGGAACAGTGGCCGGTGGTCACCGTTCAGCTCCCGATTTACAACGAGATGTACGTGGCCGAGCGCCTGGTGGAGGCGGTCTGCCACCTTGATTATCCTCGCGACCGCCTGGAAATCCAGGTGCTCGACGATTCGACGGACGAGACCCGCGACCTCCTGGCGCGGCAGGTCTCACGCCTCCGGGCCGCGGGCTTCGACATCCATCACCGGCGCCGCGACGACCGCCGCGGCTTCAAAGCGGGGGCCCTGGAAGCGGGCCTGGAGGCGGCCCGCGGCGCGCTGGTGGCCGTCTTCGACGCCGACTTCGTGCCGGCGGGCGATTTCCTGCGGCGGACGGTGCCCCACTTCGCGGACTCGGCCGTGGGCATGGTGCAGGCGCGCTGGGGGCACCTGAACCGCGACTACTCGCTCCTGACGCGCATCCAGGCGACCCTGCTCGACGGCCACTTCGTGGTCGAGCACACGGCCCGCCATCGCCGCGGCTGGTTCTTCAACTTCAACGGCACCGCCGGCATCTGGCGCCGGGCGGCGATCGCCGACTCCGGCGGCTGGGAGCACGACACGCTGACCGAGGACCTCGACCTCTCCTACCGGGCGCAGCTCCGCGGCTGGAAGTTCGTCTATCTGCCCGACCTGGTGGTGCCGGCGGAGCTGCCGGCGGAGATCAACGCCTACAAGAGCCAGCAGACGCGGTGGGCGCAAGGCTCGATCCAGACCTGCCGCAAGCTCCTCGGCAAGGTGCTGCGCGCGCCGCTGCCCCTGCGCGTCAAGCTCGAGGCCCTGGTGCACCTGACCAACAACGCCGCCTATTTGCCGATGCTCCTGCTCTCGCTCCTGATCTTCCCGGCGATGGCGCTGCGCCAGGGCGAGGCGCGCTGGATGCTGTGGGCCTTCGACCTGCCGATCTTCTTCCTCGCCACCGTGTCGGTGGTCGTCTTCTACCTGGCGACGCAGCGCGTCGCCGGGCGGCCGTGGCGGCGCGCCCTCGCCCACGTGCCGGCGCTCATGGGGCTCGGCATCGGCCTCGCCGTCAACAACTCGCGGGCGGTGCTCGCGGGCCTCGCGCGCGGGGCCGGCGTGTTCCACCGTACGCCCAAGTACCGCCTCGAGGGCACCGCCGGCGACTGGGCGGGCAAGCGCTATGGCCTGCGCAAGCGGCTCTCGTTCTACGTCGAAGCGCTGCTGGCGCTGTATTCCCTGGCCTGCTTCGCCGCCGCCATCCGTCTCGAGATGTGGTACTCGATGCCGTTCCTTTACCTGTTCCTGCACGGCTACGTCTACATGGTCCTGCTCGGCCTGGCGCCGCGCCTGGGCATGCGGCCGGTGGCGAGAGCGTAGCTCGGACTACTGCCTCACCGTCAGGGACAGGCTGCCGAGGACGACCCGTGCCGGCTGGGCCGCCGTATCACCGCTCCCTCGCCCGACGTCTTCCGGCGCGATGAGCTCATGTCCTTGACTATACCTCTGCCCGGGCACTCGTTCAATCCCGGCGGCCGTCGCAGCGTCCTTGACACCGGAACGAAGGACCCGATATCATCGACACGGGTGCCGCTTCCTCGCCAGGAGCTCCGTCATGACGTGCAGAATCTGTTCTTGTCTTCTCCCCGTCCTCCTGCTCGGGGCCGCGCCGCTCGCCGCGCAAGCGCCGAGGATCGAGGCCGAGCAGATCGAATGCCTGCCGCGCGCCGACAACGGCGTGATCAACGCCACCGCGTCGCCCGACGTGGCGGGCGTGACCCACCGCCTCTACTTCCGCTGGAACGAGGACGACGCCTTCTACTACGTGCTGATGCAGGCCGTCGGCGCCGGCCGCTATTGGGGCGTGCCGGCCAAGCCCGACGAGAGGAACGACGCCGTGGAGTACTACGTGGCCGCGGTCGACCCCAGCGAGCAGGTGCTGGCCCGGTCGGAATCGCTCATGGCGCCGGTCGACGACGACTGCGTGGTCGAGCTCACCGAGCAACAGCGCGGCGTGGCCGAGAACCTGACCGTGGGCGAGACCACTTTCGACCAGGCCGGCGAGATGGTCGAGGGCTTCCTCTGCGACGGCGTGGTCTCGCGCATCAATCCGCTCGGCATCTTGCGCGGCGACGAGAAGTGCCGCGCCTGCGTGATCGCCTGGTGGGCGAAGCCGAGCATCCTCGTTCCCGCCGCTGCCGCGGGCGCGGGAACGGGCGTCATCATCAGCCACGAAGAGCCGCGGGAAGCTTCGCCCGCCACCCCCGTCGCCGCCAGCGGCACCGGCGGCGGCCGTTGACGACGGGCCTCGTCGGTCTGAGGCGGAGCTTCGCTAGAGCTCTGCGGCCTGCGAGCCGCCCTACGCCGTAGCGCCCGGCGCGCAGCTACGCTTTCCGTCCTGGGGTTTGCCTACACCATCCCGGTGACCTTGCCGCCGACCAGGTCCATGCGCTCGGCCTGCGGCGAGGCCGCCAGGCCCGGCATGCGCATGATGTCGCCGAGGATGGGGATGAGGAAGCCGGCGCCGGCGGCGACCACGAGCTGGCGCACGGTGATCTCGAAGCCCTCGGGACGCCCGGCGCGCTTCGGGTCGTCCGAGAGCGACGCCTGGGTCTTGGCCACGCACAGCGGCAGGGCGGCGTAGCCCATGGTCTCGAAGCGTTGCAGGGCGCGGGCTGCCGGCGCCGTCCACACCACGTCGCGTGCGCCGTAGATGCGCCGGGCGATCTTCTCCATCTTCGCCGTCGCCGGCTCGTCGAAATCGTAGAGCAGCTTGAGTGGAGTGGGCGTCTTCTCGGCCTCGGCCACCACCACCTCGGCCAGCCCGGCGGCGCCCTCGCCGCCGCGCTCGAAGCCGTCGCACATGGCGAAGGGCACGGCGAGCTTTTCGCAGGCGCGCCGCACCACCTCGACCTCGTCGCGCGAGTCCTTGTCGAAGCGGTTCAGGGCGACGATCGCCGGTTTGCCGAAGACGCGGACGTTCTCGAGGTGTTTCTCGAGGTTGGGCAGCCCGCGCTCGACGGCGCCCGGGTCGTGGAGGCCGAGGTCCTTCTTGTCGACGCCGCCGTGGCGCTTCAGGGCGCGGATCGTGGTCACCAGCACCACGGCCGCCGGGTTGAGGCCGCTCATGCGGCACTTGATGTCGAAGAACTTCTCGCCGCCGAGGTCGAAGCCGAAGCCGGCCTCGGTCACCGTCCAGTCGGCGTAGGCGAGGGCCATGCGGGTGGCCAGCACCGAGTTGCAGCCGTGGGCGATGTTGGCGAAGGGGCCGCCGTGGATGAAGGCGGGCACGCCCTCCAGGGTCTGCACCAGGTTGGGCTTCAGGGCGTCCTTGAGCAGCACCATCATCGACCCCACGGCCTTGAGGTCGGCGGCGGTCACCGGCTCCTGGCCGCCGGTCTCCGCCACCAGGATGCGGGCGAGGCGCGCGCGCAGGTCCTCGGCGTCCTTGGCGAGGCAGAGGATCGCCATCACCTCGGACGCCGGGGTGATGTCGAAGCCGGTCTCGCGCGGCACCCCCTCGGCCGCGCCGCCGAGGCCCACGATCACGTGGCGCAGGGCGCGGTCGTTCAAATCCATCACCCGCCGCCACAGCACTCGGCGCGGGTCGATGCCCAGCTTGTTGCCGTGGTGGAGGTGGTTGTCGAGCAGCGCCGCCAGCAGGTTGTTGGCCGAGGTCACGGCGTGGAAGTCGCCGGTGAAGTGCATGTTGATGTCCTCGGGCGGCACCACCCGGGCACGGCCGCCGCCGATGGCGCCGCCCTTGAGGCCGAAGGTGGGGCCGAGCGAGGGCTCGCGCAGCGCCAGGCACGCCTTCTGGCCGATCCTGGCCAGGCCCTGGACGAGGCCGATCGAGGTCGTGGTCTTGCCCTCGCCGGCGTCGGTGGGCGTGATTGCCGAGACCAGCACGAGCCGGCCCGGCGGACGGCCGGAGGCGAGGGCCTCGAGGGCGATCTTGGCCTTGTCGTCGCCGTAGGGGATGACGTGGCGGCGCTCGACGCCGAGGTTTTCTGCGATCTCGGTGATGGGACGGATCTCGGTTTCGGGCACGGGACGATCTCCTCAGGACGATGGATGGAGGCCGCGAGACCTGGCGCAACGATAGCGCAGTCGTGCCGAGCGGTGCGCGACGTGGGACCATGAAGACTCGAAGGAGCCGACGATGTCTCCCGCTCCCGCGGCCCTCCCCGAAGCTCTGACCAAGGTCCCGCCCCTGGAGAACGGCGATCGCCTCACCCGTACCGAGTTCGAGCGCCGCTCCACTCCCGATCAAGGGCTCCCGGAAGACGCCGCGAGCGGCACGATCTGCTCGACCGCGTCCTCGAAGACGTAGCTGAAGCCCGTGCCGCTGGCGTGGCAGCTCAGACAGCTCCGGTTGCTGATCTGTTGAGGCCTGCCGGCGGCGTCGTTGTCCCAGGTCGTCATGTAGGACTCAATCACCGTGTTGCGCAGGTCCGCCGGCACGCGGGTAAAGCAAGTGCCGTCGGCCGCCACTTCGTTGCCGGCGCACTGCCGGGTGTTGACGGCGTGCTCGCCGGCCGACGCCGGGCGCCGGCCGTTGAAGGGCCATTGGGTGTTGACGAGGACGTAGCTCTGGAACGGCGAGCCGGCCGCGGCCAGCAAGCCCTGAAAGGTGGCGTTGAGACCCGAGCCGTCGATCGGATCGATGCGCGTGAGCTGGTTGTTGGGACGGTCGAGGCCGGTGAAGCCGATCCCGGGGGCGCGGTTGATCTCGAGGTTGGGGCAGCAGGGGTCGGCGCCGGCCTCCTTCGGGAGCAGGAAGGGCTGCTTGAAACAGCGCGTGAGGTCGGGCGGGCAGCTCGGGTCGTAGAAGACGTAGTCGTCCTCCGGCGGCGGCGGACCGCCGACGACCGGCTGGTAGGTCGGCGCGTTGCGCTGGTGCTCGAACGTCGCCCAGATCCACTGCGGCGCCCAGAAGGTCTTGGCGGCGACGTGGAGGCCCACGAGCCCTACGGACTCCTGCTCGCACGTCGGTCCGCCCTCGGCGCCGGCGTCGTAGATCCGGACGTCGCGGGAGTAATAGTCCTGCGCGCGGTCGCGCTGGGCGCAGGTGTCCTCGGTGCAGAGGACCTTCCACGCCGCCTTGACCTCGACGGAGCCGTCGGGCAGGGAGGCTTCGGGGCCGTCCGCCGGGCCGACCGGCGTGAGGTTGCGGGTGGCGGCCTTGCCGCCGGCGAGGAAGTAGTCGAACTCGGTCTCGTTGAAGAGCACCTGGTAGTGGACGAAGTTGCCGTTGCGGTCGGTCAGGGTGCCGAAGGAGCCGGCGAAGGCCTGACCGGTCTCGTTGCCGACGTCGGGGAACGCCGACTGGCTCTTGGAGGTCAGGGCCAGCACGGCGGCGCCGCGCTCGGCGTCGGCGCAGGCCGGCGGCAGGCGCCGCGGCTCGTCCCAGATGCCGCGGCCGGGCGTCCAGTCCGGATCGAGCGGCTGAAAGACCTCATAGGTCTGCGTCAAGGTCTCCCACACCCGGTCGCCCTGCGGCCGGTTGAAGGGGGCGCCGGCGTCGGGCTCGCCGCGGTCGGCGGCGGCCGGCCAGTTGAGCGCCACGAAGGCACGCCAGGCGAAGCAGTCGAACATCCTCTGGCGCTGGGCGGGGTCGGCGATCCCCGTGGGATCGAGCGGCACGTCGGCGGGCAGCTCGGGGCTGAGCTCCACCTGGGCGCAGAAGGGGTCGCCGACGCCGTCCGGCGGCGGCACGCCGGGGTCCGTCGCCGGCACCCGGGTGAAGGCGACGTCGCGCGCCCGCCGCAGCAGACCGCGCAGGTAGTCGGCCTTGAAGGCGGGGCTGTGGCAGTTGACGCAGAAGCTCCCGGTGTTGTCGGCCACGAAGCCGTCGAGCGGCCGGAGGTCGGGGCCCTCGGGCCGGTTGTCGAGCCCATAGAACGCCCACAGCCAGCCGCCGCCGAGGCAGTCGGAGCCGTTGAACTCGTGACCGGACTGGCAGCCGCCTTGCAGCGGCTTGTAGATCACCGTGAGCACTCCCGGCCTGGGGGCCTGGGCGACGACGTCGGCGCGCGGATCGTTGCCGAAGTTCTCCTTGACGATGATGGAGCCGGCGGGGAAGTCCGTCCTCGGTACCACCGGAACGTCGCCCACAGGCACCGTTTCCACCTCCTTGAGGTAGGCCTCGATATGAGCGAAGGCGATGGGATTGACGTAGGTGGTGACCCAGCGCCCGTGGGTGGCGAGGCCGAGCCGCAGGTTGACGAAATCATTCGGGTCGCTCGCCGGGCCCGGGAAGACGTCCCAGGTGGCGTAGAAGGGATCCTCCGGGAGCTTGCCGGCGGGCTGCGACCCGTCGGCGTCGCCGGTGGTGACGAACTGGAAGAGCTGGGCGCGGTCCATGTCGAGAGGCGGTACCGGGGGGATCTCCGGGCAGGCCAGGACGAGGGCCGCGGCGGCCGCCAGACCAAGCCAACGAAAGCGGTCGTCGTTTCTCCGCATCAGCAGGTCTCCAGGGTCGTGTTTCACGGCGGTAGTACCGCCGAAGAAACGTGAGCGGCTCGGGGGACGTGGGAATCGAGTATACCCGGTGGACGGCGGGGACTCGTTGGGTCTCGGACGACGGTGGCGACCGCAAGGCGTTCCTCTTTGTCGACGGCGCCGAGCAGGGAACCCTGGTGCTGCGCGACTCGAGCGGCTCGGAGGCCGTGAGGTTGTACGTCGACGACGGTACCGACCACGGCGGCATCGCGGTTTCGGACGACGGTGGCGACCGCAAGAGCTGGTGGCCCACTGGAACCTCTGGCTCCTGCAAGCCCAGGCCACGAACGACGCCGATCCGCCCTATACCCACGGCGTCTTCGTCGATCTGACCTGGGACGAGATCGGCCTCGCATAGGGGTCACCGAATGAGACCAGTGGCGCCGGAGCTTGATCGGACGACCCGGCGGAACCACTTCACGGCGCCGGCGCCGGCTCGAAGCCGGCCAGCTTCTCCGGCTCGAGAATCCGGATGCCGGCTTCGCGAAGCGCCGCGGCAGCGTCCTCGCCCAGGCCACTCTCGCTGTAGAAGAGAAAGACGGTTTTCCTCTTGAGATGGCCGGCAAGAGCGTCCTTGACCTCGATGAATCGGCGGATGACGTCGACGGCCGGCTCATTCGTCCAGTCCTTGACCTCGATCATGAGGTCGGTCCCGTCGTCGCCTTCGTGGACTGCGTGCAAGTCGATCTCAACGCTCTTTTCCTGGTCGAGGTAGAAACGGGCCTTGCGGATGACCGTGAAATGTCCGAGGGGTAGCGTCCCCAGCTCGTCCTGGCAATCCCGGACGACGTCGGACAGGGTCGCGCCGCGAAGCGATGCGACGAGCAGGCGGTAGCGGACCCGGTACTCGGCGGCGGCCCCCCTGTGGACGGAGAGCTGACCTTTGACCGCGGCGAGCTCACGCTTGAAGTCGTTGTCGATTTCTCCCAGGCGGACCCGTTCGATTTCTTCGCCGTAGAGCCGGCGGAAGACCATGGCGAAAATCCGGTCGCCGAGGCCCCGGTAGCGGAAGCGCGTCGAGCCTTCGGCCAGGATGTCGGCCATGACCAGCTTGTACATGCGCTCCTCGAGCTCGCCCTCCGTCATCGTGAGGTCGAGGTCTTCGCGGATCTGGGCGCGGGTGCGTTCCTCGGGCTCGTGGGCCGCCAGGTAAAGGACGATCTTGCGGGCGTTCGTGTCGTTGACGCGGGCGAACGCTCCCAGGAGGTACTCCAGCCAGATCCGGGCGATCTCGCCCTTGCCGGCGACCGTTTCGAGGGTGAGGGCGTCGCGAACGCCCGCCTCGGTCGTCAAGTCCTTCTCGTCGGGGCGGTTGGAGATCGTCGCCGCGATGTAGAAGGGGTCGTTGTCACAGACCTCGGCGACGTAGGAAGCCGTCTGGTCGGTGATCGCCACCTGGTAGGCGTAGGCGTAGTTGTAGACCGCTTCAAGGGCTTCTTCGTCGGTGAGACCGCCGAGGTGCCATTCCCGGTAGCGGCCGGTCATGTGGCTCAGGATCGCCCCCAGCCAGCCGACGTAGCTGCCGGCGACGATCTGGGGCGAGAACTTGCTCTCGGCGGCCCCCATGTAGGAGTGGCAGAGCAGCTCGACCCTTTCCGGATCGTCGTCGGAGACGATCCACTGGTTCAGGTACTGGAACTCGTCGAGGATCTGAAGGATGCGGACGTCCCGCGCCGCCGAGATCCGATGGGCGGCTTCGCGCGCGTATTCCCAGGCCTCGCCCGGCGCGTTCTCGAGGACGTCCTCCATGCGGCGCAGGTCGTCCGCGACGTGACGGTCGCCGCGCGCCAGGTCCCGAAGCTCGCCGAAGGAGAGCACCTGGTTGACCCACTCCGGCGTTCGGGTCGTGAACGCGAAATATTGACTGAGCTGTCGCCGGTAGAACATCCTCGCGAAGTCCGACCTTTTGAGGCGGCCTTCCGGGATCCGGTAGTAGAAGGGAATGAGTTGCGGGTCGTTCCTGGTATAAAGGACGTTGAAGAAGCGTTGGAGCAAGGCCGTCTTGCCCTTCTTGCGCCGCGAAAGGATCCCCATCGACTTCGAGATCCGGCGCTTGGCTCCCGCGGCCCACTTCAGGAGACGGGCCAGCTCCTTCTCGCGGCCCACGAAGAGGTCCGGGTCGCCGATCTCCTCGGCCAAGGCGTAGGTCAGGTCCCAGGTCACCGGAGGAGAATAGCACGGGCTTTCCGGCATGCCGGTCCGCAAGAACCTCATTCGATTAGGCTTGGCGCCGTGAAACGACGCCTGCAGCCCGACGACGTCCTCGCCCGCGCGGCGGACGTGCAGCTCGCCGACCTGCCGGGTGGCCGGACCCCCGGCGGCCGGCTGCTGGCGCGCCACGCCCGCGGCCTGACGGTGGTGGACGGCGTCGCCCGCGCCGACGCCGAGGCCGTCGCCGCCGAAGTCGACGGCCGGCGCACCGCCGAGGAGGTCGTCGACGCCCTCGCCGGCCGCTACCCGACGCGCGAGGCCGTCCGCCTGCTGCGGCGTCTCGACGGCGTGCTCTTCCATCGCGCCGCTCCGATCGTCTCCGGCCGCGTCCTCGTCCTCGCCAACGGCGCGGCCGGACCCCGCCTGGTCGGGGAGCTGACGCGGCAGGGCCTCGACGCGAGGCTCGGCGGCCTGGGCGGGGGCGCCGACGTCGTGGTCGTCGCCATCGAGGACACGCCCTACCGCCGGCTCTTCGAGCTGCAGGCCGACTGCCTCGCCGCCGGCGTCACCAGCCTCTGGGTGACCTTCGACGCCGACGGCGCGCGCGTCGGCCCGTCGGTGGTGGCCGGGCAGACGCCCTGCTTCGGCTGCGCGCAGCGCGTGTGCTTCGGCGTCCTCGGGCTCGACGACCTCGACGCGATCGGTGACCTGCGCACCCTCGAGTGCGACGAGGCGGCCTGGCCGGCCCTGCGGGCGGCCGCCGCCGAGGCCCGGCGCCTGCTCGCCGGGGAGGGTGAGCTGCTCGCCCGCGTCGTCCGGCTCTCGCCCGCGGGGACGTCCGCCGCCGACGTCCCGCCCCACGGCGCGTGCCGCCTGGGGTGCTGCGCCGCGAGCTCGACGCCCGCCGCCGCCGGCGTCCTCGAGCGCCAGCCCCTGGCGGCGACGCCGGCGGGCGAGCTCGTGACCTCGGTGGGCATCCTCGGCGGCGGCACCGCCGGCTACCTCACGGCTCTCGCCCTGCGCCGCAAGCTCCCCGAGCTCAAGGTGACGCTCGTCGAGTCGAGCGCGGTGCCGATCATCGGCGTCGGCGAGGCCACCACGCCGCTGATGCCGCAGTTCCTGCACGCCGACCTGGGGATTCCCGCGCGCGAGCTCTTCGCCGCGGTGCGGCCGACGCTGAAGCTCGGGATCCGCTTCTTCTGGGGCGAAGGCGACTTCGGCTATCCCTTCGGCCCGGTGCGTCCGCTCGACGCCTACGTCCACGACGGCGACGTGCGCAACTGCTCGCTCGCCGCCATGTGGATGGCGGCGGGCCGCGTCCCGGCCGACCCGAGGAGCTTCGGCACCGAGGTCGCCTACCACCTCGACAACGCGCGCTTCGTGCGCTTCCTGCACCAGAAGGCACGGGACGCCGGCGTCGCGATCGTCGACGCCACCGTCGCCGACGCGGTCGTGGCGGAAGACGGCGAGGACGTCCGCGAGCTGGTGACGGACGACGGCAGGCGCCTGGCGTTCGACCTCTACGTCGACGCCTCGGGCTTCCGGTCGCTCCTCCTGGAGAAGGCGCTCGGCTCCCCCTTCGTGAGTTTCGCCGGGAGTCTCTTCAACGACCGCGCCTGGGTGGCGACGGTGCCGCGGGAAGGCACCGTGCGTCCCTACACGACGGCGACGGCCATGGACGCCGGCTGGTGCTGGTCGACGCCGCAGCTCGACGAGGACCATCGCGGCTACGTCTTCGCGTCGGCGTTCATCGACTCCGACGCGGCGCGCGACGAGATGCGGCAGAAGAACCCCGGGATGGGCGCGCCGCGGCTGGTGACCTTCCGCGCCGGGCGTCACGCCTGTTTCTGGCGCGGCAACGTGGTAGCCCTGGGCAACGCCTACGGCTTCGTGGAGCCGCTCGAGTCGACGGCGCTGCACATGCTCGTGCGCCAGATCGGGCTCCTGCTCTCGGCGTTCCCGCTGCGCCGGGGCGAGCGCGGCGTCCAGGGGCTGCTGAACCGCAAGGTCAATGGCGCCTGGGACTACCTGCGGTGGTTCCTGGCGCTCCACTACAAGTTCAACCGCGCCATGGACACGCGGTTCTGGCGTGCCTGCCGCGAGGACGTGGACGTCTCCGCCCACGGCGAGCTGCTCGCGGCGTTCGCCGAGCGCGGCCCGCTCTCTTACGACCGCGCCGCGCGCCGCCACTTCGACTACCCGGACCCGCTGTGGGGACCGGAGGGCATCGACGTCGTGCTGCTGGGCCAGCGGGCGGCGTCGCGGCTGCCGCGGCCGTCCGTCGGCCGCGAGGACTGGCGGCGCCGGGTGGAGCTCTGCCGCCGGATCGTCGAGCGGTCGCCGCGCCAGGAGGAGACGCTCGCGCGCTGGGCCGAGGAGCCGGAATGGCTCGACCGTCTGGAGGCGGCGTTCCTGGCGGCGGGTCCGGCGTTCTCCAGCGAGCCTGTGAGCTTGCCGGCCTGCTCCGGCGCCGACGCGAGGGGAATCATGCCTTAATATGGAGGAGTGCCACGGAACGAGACGGATGCCTTCGACGAGCTCTTCCGCGAGCTGTACCGGCCCCTGCTCGGGTTCTTCGCCCGCCGCGGCTGCTCCGGGGAGGAATGCCAGGATCTGGCGCAAGACACCTTCCTGCGCGCTTTCCGGGCGTTCGACCGCTTCCGCTTCGACGCCAAGCCGTCGACCTGGCTGCTCACCATCGCCTTCAACGTCTGGCGCAACCGGATGCGCGAAACCGCGGCGGCCAAGCGTTCCGGCGATGAAGTGCCACTGTCCGAGGCGTCATCGTCCGAGGCGAGCCCGGAGGCCGAGGATCGGCCGCCGGACCAGGCCTTGGACGACGAGGAACGCCGCCGGCTGCTCAGAAAAGCGTCCGCCGACCTGCCGCCCCAGATGCGACGTTGTGTATCGGGGCGCGCCGGTGACGGTGCCGCGGGACGTCGCCGGCGTGGAGTTCCGCGTCGACGCG
>Ga0302046_10003418_pt1 | contig 14350 bp, 14 predicted proteins | sample RVTome_11_FD_200261 | JGI IMG/M metagenome (GOLD analysis project Ga0302046, IMG submission 200261) | Soil microbial communities from uranium-contaminated site in the Upper Colorado River Basin, Wyoming, United States - RVT147D111 (version 2) ...
CTCCTGCTCGCCCGCGCCGGCGCGGACGTGGGCATCGCCTATCGTTCCCGTCATGAAGACGCGGCGGATGTGGTCGGTCTGATCGGCTCGCTGGGCCGGCGCGCATGGTCGGAATCCGGCGACGTGGCGGATGCGGGCGAGGTGGACCGACTGTTCGCACGCGCCGAACGCGAGATGGGCGGCCTCGATCTGTTCATCGGCAATGCCGGGATCTGGCCGCCCGATGACGTGCCCATCGCGCAGATGACCGACCAGCAGTGGCGTCGCACGCTCGCGACGAACCTCGACGCGACCTTCTACACGACGCGCGCGGCCGCACGCATCATCGCGGACCACGGCCGCATCGTGCTCGTCGGGTCCACGGCCGGGCAGCGCGGCGAAGCGGGACACGCGGATTACGCCGCGACGAAGGGCGCGCTCATCTCGCTGGTGAAGGGCGTGGCCATCGAGCTGGCGCAGCGCGATGTCACCGTGAACTGCGTTGCGCCCGGCTGGATCGACACGGAGATGGCGGCAGCGCCGTACGCGGGCGATGGACGCGCGCGCATCGAGGCCGGCATCCCGCTCCGCCGCGTGGCGGCGCCCGAGGACATTGCGGCACCCATCGTTTTCCTGTGCAGCACGCTGGCGCGCCATATCACCGGTGAGATCCTCAACGTCAACGGCGGCGCCGTCCTCTGTGGTTGACCTGCGCGCACCCGTGGCCGTGCGCCGGATCGTGGATCGCCTGGCCACGCACGGACACGAGGCCTGGGCGGTGGGCGGCGCGGTCCGTGACGCCGTGCTCGACCACGATGGCGGCGACTGGGATCTGGCCACCGACGCGCGACCCGAGAACGTGCGGCGCATCTTCCGGCGCACGGTGCCGCTCGGGATCGAGCACGGCACCATCGGCGTTGTCGGCGCTGATGGTGTGCTGTACGAGGTAACGACGTTTCGCCGCGACGTGGAGACGACGGGCCGGCATGCCGTCGTCGCGTTCGCGGACACGATCGACGAGGACCTCGCACGCCGCGACTTCACGATCAACGCGATTGCCTGGAACCCGCGCACGGGTGAGCTGCGCGACCCGTTCGGTGGTGCGGAGGACCTGCGAGCCCGTACGCTGCGCACCGTGGGCGAGCCGGCCGATCGCTTCGCGGAGGACTATCTGCGCGTGCTGCGCGCGCTCCGCTTCGCGGGCCACTACGACCTTACGGTCGATGAAGCAACGTGGGCGGCTCTGAGAGAGGCCGTCCCGCACCTGCACGTCCTGTCTGCCGAGCGCGTGCGCGAGGAGCTCTGGAAGGTGCTGGGCAAGACACGCAACGCGTCCGCGACGCTGCGCCATTACGCCGGCTCCGGCGTGCTCGAAGCGCTCTATCCCGAGGTCGCGGCGACCACGATCATCGAGCGCAACGGTGGCACGGCCTGGGACGTGACGCTCGCCGCGGTCGACGCGATCCCGCCGCATCGCGTGCTGCTGCGTGTGGCCGCGCTGCTGCACGCAGTGGGCTATCCCGCTGCGCGCACGCGCGATCTGCGTGGCGGCTGGCGCTACGTGGGCCACGAAACAATGGGCGCACGCAAAGCGGACGACATGATGCGCCGGCTCAAGGCGTCGAACGCAGACACGGAGCGCGTGACCGATCTCGTCGCGAAACAGACCGCGCTGTTCCCGCCCGATGCGCCGGACGCGGGGGTGCGCCGCTGGCTCGTCGATGTCGGGCCCGACCTGGTCCGCGACCTGTTCCGCCTGCGCATCGCGCTCCATCGTGCGGCGCCGGTGCCCCGCGGCGAGAAGGACCTGGTAATGCGCTGGAGGAAGGCGCACGCGGTGCTGCTCGCGCATCCCGTCCTCGGCGTGCGCGGTCTGGCCGTCAATGGCCACGATCTGCAGGCGGCCGGTATTCCGGCGGGTCCGGGCCTCGGCCGCACGCTGGCACTGCTGTTCCAGCACGTGCTGGAAGATCCGACGCTGAACACGCGGGAGCAGCTTCTGGAGCTGGCGCGCACGGGCGGCGCAGAGACGTGATGGCGGGACTCCTCTACGCCGTTCTGGCTGCGCTCGGTGACGTGGTGGGCGGGCTGCTCGTGGTCTCGCGCCCCATCGCGAGCCGCACGATGCTCGCCACACTCGTCGGATTCGGTGGCGGATTCATGCTGGCGGTCGCGCTCGTCGACATGATTCCGGCCGTTGCGGGTCAGACCGGCGGCCCGCTCGCCATCGTGCTCGGCTACCTGGTGGTGCATCTCACGCAACACTCGCTGACACCGCATTTCCATTTCGGCGAGGAGACGCACAAGGAGGCGATGGTCTCGCGCGGCATCGGTGTCTGGGCGCTCGTCGGCCTGCTGCCTCACTCCTTTTTCGATGGCGTTGCGATCAGCAGCAGCTTCATGCGATCGGAGTCGCTCGGCCTCCTCGTCTTCCTCGCCATTCTGCTGCACAAGGTGCCGACCGGCGTGTCGCTGGCGAGCGTGATGGTCGCGAGCGGAAACAGCGCGAAGCAGGCATTCCTCGCCGTCATCGCGATTGCGGTCGCCACTGTTGCGGGCGCGGCGGCGACGCCGGTGTTCATCCCGCTCGTGAACCATGGTCTCGCGCTGGCCGCGGGCGTGACCGTGTACGTCGCGGCGTCGAACCTGATCCCGGAATCGCAGCACAGCAACAGCTGGTGGGTGCAGGGCGGCGTCTTCGCGGGCGCCGTCGTCTTCTTCGTCGTGCGCGCGCTTCTCGGAGGGCACCCATGAGCAATGAGCCCGACCTGTTCGGCGCGATGGAAACGGAGCCCGAGACGAAGGAGCGCGCGCTCGACGATGGCCCCGCCGCGCCCCTCGCGGCGCGCATGCGGCCGCATACGCTGGATGAGTTCGTGGGCCAGCACCACCTGGTCGGCCCGGGCCGGCCGCTGCGCGAGCTCATCGAGAAGGACCGGCTGGGCAGCGTGATCTTCTGGGGACCGCCGGGCACGGGGAAAACCACGCTCGCACGCATCATTGCGCGTCGTACGCGGGCGATGTTCGTGCCGTTCAGTGCGGTGACGGAAGGTGTCGCCCGCGTGCGTGAGATCATCGCGGAAGCGGCCGCGCGCCTGCGCGCGACGGGTCGCCCGACCATCCTGTTCTGCGACGAGATCCACCGTTTCAACAAGGCGCAGCAGGACGCATTCCTGCCGCACGTGGAAGCGGGCACCGTCTCGCTCATTGGTGCGACCACGGAGAACCCATCGTTCGAGGTGATCGGCGCGCTGCTCAGCCGCTGCAGGGTCTTCGTGCTGCAGCCGCTGGATCCGGACGCGCTCATGGAGGTGCTGCGGCGCGCGCTCGCCGATGCCGAGCGCGGGCTGGGCGGCATGGCCGCACGCGTGACGGACGACGCGCTGCAGCTCCTGGCAGAGGAGTCCGATGGCGACGCGCGACGCGCGCTCAACGCGCTCGAGACCGCGCTGACGCTCGCGGGCACCGGGGAAGTCGATCGGACCATCGCGCGCGATGCGCTGCAGCGCCGCTTCGCGCACGCGGACAAGGGCGGTGAGGTGCACTACAACCTGCTGTCCGCGTTTCACAAGTCGCTGCGCGGCAGCGACGCGGATGCCGCACTCTACTGGGCGGCGCGTTTCGTGGAAGGCGGCGGCGACCCGATGATCCTGTTCCGGCGCGCAATCGCGATGGCGGCGGAAGACGTCGGCCTCGCGGATCCCGACGCGCTGCGTCTCGCAGTTGCCGCACGCGACGCGTTCCATACGCTGGGTCCGCCGGAAGGCTTTCTGCCCATGGCCGAGATGGTGGTGTACCTGGCAACGGCGCCGAAGTCGAATGCGGGCATGATCGCGCTGTCGCGCGCGTTCGCGGCCGCGCGCGATACACCCGCCGCTCCCGTACCGCTGCACATCCGCAACGCGCCCACGCGGCTCATGAAGGACCTGGGGTACGGCGCCGGATACCGCTACGCACACGATGCGCCCGACGCGTACATCCCGCAGGATTACCTGCCGGATGCGCTCGCCGGCACACGTTTCTATGAGCCGAGCGACCGCGGATTCGAGGTCGCGATCGCGAAGCGTCTGGCATACTGGCAGTCGCTGCGCCAGGCAGCCGAGGGAACGGCGGAAGGCCCCGAGCGGTAGCTACGCGGAACGGGCCGACGCATGGCCCGCTGGTCCCGGACGGAGGAGTGGATGAACGCGCAACGCATTGGCGCGGCACTCGTCATCGCATGGAGCGCCGGATGCATGAAGTTCGAGGAGCCCGATGTCAGACTCGACGGGCTTCGGCTGGCTGGCCTCGGCACGCGCGGCGGCACGGTGTACGCGCAACTTCATATCGCCAATCCGAATGGTTACCGTCTGGAGGCGGCATCCCTTTCGTACGACCTGGAGCTGGCGGAGCCGAGCGGCACGGAAGACCTCGACTGGGTACGGTTCGCCGATGGCGAATACGCGCGCACCGTGTCCATCGAAGCGCACGACAGCACCGTCGTCGAGGTGCCTGTCGACTTCACGTTCGAGGGAGTGTCCGGCGTGGCGCGTTCCGTGCTGCAACGCGGAACACTGGACTACCGCGTGAGCGGCGTGATCGGTGTACGCGAGCCCGTTCGGCGCGATGTGCCGTTCCGGCATGCCGGCAAGGTCTCGCTGAGCGGTGTACGGCTGGAAGGCTTCGAGCTGCTGAGGGGTTCCGGACATGTCCGGTGACCAGCGGGGTATGACGTACGGTGAGCGCACGGGCCGCGTGCCCGGAGCAACGACGGAGGATCGCCCATAGACCGCACAGTTTCCACGGAACGGCCCGTTGAGCGGGTCCTGCTGGTGTCGGCACGCGGCCGGGACACGACACAGCAGGAAGCGGACGAGCATCTGGACGAGCTGGCACGCCTGGCAGACACGGCGGGCGCAGTCGTGGAAGGCACGCTGCGGCAGCGGCTCGATGCACCTCATCCCAAGTACTACATCGGGGACGGCAAGGTCAACGAGCTGCTCGCGCGCATTCGCGAGAGCGGTGTTCAGCTCGTGATCTTCGACGCGGACCTCACACCCGCGCAGGGGCGCAATCTGGAGGGGGCGCTAGGGACGCGGGTGGTGGACCGGACCGAGCTGATCCTGGACATCTTCGCGACACGCGCGCGCACCGCGGAGGCGAAGATGCAGGTGGAGCTCGCGCAACTGCAGTACCTGCTGCCGCGCCTGCGGCGGATGTGGACGCACCTCGTGAGCAGCCAGGGCGGCATCGGGTTCCGCGGTCCGGGCGAAACGCAGCTCGAGACGGACCGGCGGCTGATCGGTCGCCGCATCCGCGATCTGCGCGTCAAGCTCGAGACCGTTGCGCGCCAGCGCGCGACGCAACGGAAGGGCAGGATCGACGAAGTCCGGGCCGCCCTTGTCGGGTACACGAACGCGGGGAAGTCCTCGATCCTGGGTGCGCTGTCGGGCGCGGAGGTCTTCGTCGAGGATCGCTTGTTCGCCACGCTGGATCCGTCCACGCGTGCCGTCGAGCTGGGACCGGGCAGTCGCGTGCTCGTCACCGACACAGTCGGGTTCATCCGCAACCTGCCGCACCACCTCGTCGCATCCTTCCGTGCCACGCTCGAGGAGGCGGTGGGAGCGGACCTGCTGCTCCACGTGATCGATGCGGCGCATGCGATGTGGGAAGAGCAGAAGGAGGCCGTCGAGAAAGTGCTGAAGGGCCTCGGCCTGCGCGAGCGGCGTACGATTCTCGTCTTCAACAAGATGGACCGGCTCACACACGCGGAGGAGCAGGCATTTCGTGCGCGCGTGAAAGCCACCTTCGAAGAGCGCAGCGTGTTCTGCTCGGCGCACGAGACGGGCGGCCTCGCCGAGCTTCGCGCGCTTCTCGCGGAGGAAGTGCGGGCGCGCCGGCCCGCGGTCCGCGTCGCGATCCCGCTCGCGGATGGGGAAACGCTCGCAACGGTGTACCGTGAAGGCGAGGTGATCCAGCGCGAGGAGAATGGCGCAACGATCGACCTGATTGCGCGCCTGCCGATGGCGAGCGTGGGACGACTGCGCCGCCGCGACGGGGTGGTCGTGTCGAACGTGGCGTGAGCGAAGTCCTCGTGATCGTGGGCGCGGGCCGGATGGGGCTCGCGCTCGGCGCCGCACTGCAAGCATCCGGCACGGTCGACCGCATGCTCTTCCACGGCCGCGCGCTGGAGCCGCCCTGGCACCCGCTGTTCACGCCGGAGGATCCCGCCCACCCCGAGTCCGCTCCCGCCGAGTACCGCATGATGCCGATGCCCGTCCCGTCCGATGCGACCGTTCTCATTCTCGCTGTTCCGGACAGTGCGATCGCGGAGGTGGCCTGGGACGTTGCGCGGGCCGGTCCCGCGCCACCGGCCTGTGCCGCGCTTCACATTTCGGGAGCGCTTTCCACGGATCCGCTCGCACCGCTCCATTCGGCAGGGTACGCCACCGGTTCCATGCACCCGCTGCAGACCATCGCGAATCCATTGACGGGCGCGGACCGGCTCGCAGGATGCGGGTTCGCGCTGGCGGGGGAGCCGGCGGCCGTGCGCGCTGCGCGCCGCCTGATCGGCGCTCTCGATGGCACGGCGATCCTCATCCCGCCCACGCTCCGGCCGCTCTATCACGCGGGTGCGGTCACGGCCTCGAATTTCCTCGTCACGCTGGCGGCTGCGGCGGCCGGCATGCTGCGCTCCGCAGGAGTGGAAGGCGATGACGCGTTGCGCGCACTGTTGCCGCTGATGCGTGGCACGCTCGCGAACCTCGAGGAGGTCGGGCTGCCCGGTGCGCTGACGGGTCCCATCGTGCGGGGCGACACGGAAACCGTGCGTATGCACCTCGCGCGTTTGTCCGGCGAGGCGCGGGCCGTATATTGCGCGCTCGGGATCGAGACGCTTCGGCTGGCGCGTGAGGCCGGTCTCGACGAGCGGCAGGCTGCCGCGCTCGAATCCATGCTTGCCTCCGGGTGATGCGGCTCCACATCAACATCGATCATGTCGCGACCGTGCGTCAGGCCCGCCGCACGGACGAGCCCGATCCCGTCCGCGCCGCGGTCCTCGCGGAGCTGGGCGGCGCGGACGGCATCACCGTGCATCTCCGTGAGGACCGCCGCCACATTCAGGACCGTGATGTCCGGCTGTTGATGGAAACCGTCCGGACAGGCGTGAACCTCGAGCTGGCCGCGCTGCCGGAAATGGTGCAGATCGCCGTACGGCTCCTGCCCATGGCCGTCACTCTCGTGCCGGAGAAGCGCGAGGAAATCACGACGGAAGGCGGCCTCCAGCTGTCCGATGCGGGTACGGTTCAGCGGGTGAGCCAGGCGGTCGAAACTCTGCGCGAGGCCGGCATCCGCACGTCGCTCTTCGTGGCTGCCGATCCCGCCGTGCTCGACGCGGCGCACGACATGAGCGCAGATGCCGTCGAGCTGCACACCGGTGGATTCGCAGAGGCCTGGAAGATGACCGGCCGGCAGCGCGCGGAGGCGGTGCGTGAAGAACTGGCGCGGCTCGACCGTGCCGCGGCCCACGGCCGCGCGCTGGACCTCGACGTCCATGCCGGACACGGCCTGACCTACGAGAATGTCGCAGACGTCGCGCGCATCGCGGCGATCGAGGAGCTGAACATCGGGCACAGCGTGATCAGCCGAGCGGTACTCATCGGCATGGAACGCGCCGTACGCGAGATGAAGACCTGTCTGCTGCGTGCGCGCGGCATTGCACCGGAGTCGCTGTCGTGACGGACGCTCTCCGCGAATATTTCCTCACCGAAGCCGGCGCCTATCTCGGCGGCCTGGCCCGGGCGTTGTCCGACCGGGATGTGCCCGGCTCGCTGCTCGCGCCCGCGCGCGGTCTTCGCGGCATCGCGAACATCGCGCGGCGCGAGCGCGTGTTTCTCGCCGCGCACGAGCTGGAGAACGCGATCCGTGCTGTCGAGGCCGGCGCGCTGCCCTGGTCGGATGACATGCGGGAGCGCGTCGAGAAGACGGTCGATGACCTGGGCGTTCTCGTGGCCGAGGCCGAACCGGAGGCCGCTCTCGAGGAGCGCGCTCGCTCTGCCGTCGAACGCTGGCGCGAGCTGGCGACCGAAGAGGCAGAGGTGGAACCGGTCGCAGCGGACCGCGATGAGTTCCTCGCGTTCGCGGCTCAGGAAGTCGCGGCCATCGAGGACGCTCTCGTCGAAGGGCTCGCGGCGCTCGCTGCGAATCCGATGGACCGCGAAGCATTCAAATCCATCCTGCGCCGCCAGCGTGCACTGCTCGGCGCGGCCCGCCTCGATGAGATCGCAGCAGTCGCGCAGGCATTGCGCGCCGTCGAGGACATCAGCCGCGTCATTGCCAAGATGAACGTGGCGATCAAGGACGAGTGGTACGATGTGTTCCGCTGTGCGCGTCAGGTCATGCGCTCCGCCCGGGAAACGCTCGAGCGCGGCGAGGAACCGCCGGAGAACAACGCGCTGCGCCGGCTGCGCACGTACCGCGAGGAGCTGATCGACCGCTACGGCGACGGCGAGGCCGTGAGCGCCACGGCGCCGGCGTCCGACGGCCTGGTCCAGGCGCTGGCCGGTGAAACGCAGCCGCCGGACGTCATCGTGCCGGCTGCCGCGGCCGAGCCGGCCGCACCCGCGGGAGCGCGTCGCGATCCCACCATCGAGATCGCGTCGCTCATCTACGATGGGGAGGCGGCCCTGCGGCGCGCGCTCGAGCTTCGCTCGCGCGTCGAACGGGCCGTCGAGCACGATCCCGACGCCCTCGCCGCCGTGGACGAGGTCTTCGACCTGATCCGTCTCGCGCTCCGATGAGCGCCGCAGACCCCCCGACGCGCACCGCCGCGAACGGGGGAGTTCCGCGCCGGCCGCGCTCACTGTTTCTCGACTGGCGCGCCATTCTCGGCATCGCGATCAGCGCCACACTGCTGTACTTCGCGTTCCGCGGCGAGAACTTCGGTGATGTCGCGCGCGAGATCGCGGGGGCAGATCCGCTGCTGTTCGTTCTCGCGACCGCCGCCGCCACGTTCGTGTTCTGGATCCGCGCCTGGCGCTGGAAGAGCCTGCTCGCGCCCGTCATCGACAGCACGACGTTCCGCTCCCGCTTCGCTGCCGTCTGCATCGGTTTCATGGGCAACAATCTGCTGCCCGCTCGCATCGGCGAGTTCGCGCGCGCGTTCGCGCTCGCCCGCATGGAACCCGTTTCCGTGGTCGCGTCGTTCTCCACGCTCGTGATCGAGCGCCTCTTCGATGGGATCGCACTCGTCGCAATCCTGTTCCTGACGACGATGTTGCCGGATTTCCCGTCCGCGGCGTTCCGCGCCGATTCCGGATTCGCCATTGCGGCACGCACGCTCGGCATCTTCGTGGTCGCCGGGATCGTCGTGCTGTTCCTGCTCGTGCTCTGGCCCGCGCGCACGGTGCGCATTCTCGAGCGCATCGTGGACCGCGTTCTGCCCGGCCGACTGCGCCGCCCCGTCGTCGATGCGCTCGAGGCGTTCCTGGCCGGTGCCTCGATCCTGCGCGACGTGCGGCTGCTCGCGCGCGCCGGCAGCTGGACCGTGGTGCTGTGGCTCTTCAACGCGTTCAGCTTCTGGCTCGGCCTGCGCGCGTTCGGTCTCGATCTGCCGTTCACGGCCGCGCTGTTCCTCCAGTCCGTCGTCGCGCTGGCCGTTTCCGTGCCGTCGAGCCCCGGCTTCTTCGGCCCCTTCGAGCTGGCGACGCGCGCCGTGCTCGTCGATTTCTGGGGTCAGAACGTGACGCAGGCCGTCGGCTTCGCGCTCGGGTTCCATCTCGCCGGATTCATTCCCGTCACCGCCATCGGCCTCTGGTACGCGTGGCGGCTCGGACTTTCGCTGCGTGGTGTGGCCGGCTCGGAGGAAGAAGTGGAGGAAGCGGTCGAGGAGGCCGTCGAGCGGGAATCGCATTCGGGCGACGGATCGGCCGCGCTCTGACATGACCGAACTGCGCGCCCCCGCGAAGATCAACCTGCGTCTCGCGGTTCTCGCGCGGGAAGTGAGCGGCTGGCACCAGATCGAGACGCTCTTCGCGCGGCTCGACCTCGCGGACCGGATCCTGCTCGACAACGCAGACGCCGGTATCCGGCTCACCGTGGATGGACCCGACCTCGGTCCCACCGAGGAGAACCTCGTCTACCGTGCTGCTCGCGCATTCCACGCGGCGGCGAACATCGCGCCGGCGGTCTCGATCCATCTGGTGAAGAACATCCCCGCAGGTTCGGGACTGGGTGGCGGCAGCAGCGACGCCGCCGCCGTGCTGCTCGGGCTCGATCGCATGCGCGGCGAGCCCCTGGGCGACGAAGGACGGCATCGCGTCGGTCGCGCAATCGGCGCCGATGTCGCGTTCTTTCTGACCGAGTCGCCCTTTGCACTGGCGTGGGGAAGGGGGGAGCGCGTGCTGCCGCTGTCCCCCCCGCCGGACCTCCACTGCCTGCTCGCGATGCCCGCGACGGCCATGTCCACCGCGCGCGCCTACGCGCGACTGGCCGAGCATCGCGTCCGAGTGCCGGCGCCAGCGCTCGGACCGCTGCCGTCAGCAGGCGTCCTCTCCAGCTGGGACGGCATTCGCAGTTTCGCGCGCAACGACTTCGAGGCCGTCGTCCTCGGCGACGTGCCCGCGGCAGCACGCGCCCTGGACCTGTTGCGCGACGGATCCGTCATGGCACAACTGTCCGGCAGCGGTTCCGCCGTCTTCGGGTTGTTCCAGAGCGAGGCCGATGCCGAATCCGCGGGCGCACGAGTCCGCTCCGTGATCCCCGATGTGCGGCTGATCCGATGTCGCACGCACCTGCGAGCCTGAATACAGCCGGGAACAGGCGACGGGAACGAGGCCGTGCGTGCGCACACCGTCGGTTGATCGCCGTCGTGCCCTCGTTTAGCTTGGGGCGCAGTCATTCCCGGGTCGTCCAATGGCAGGACTGAGGACTTTGGATCCTCCAATGCTGGTTCGAATCCAGCCCCGGGAGTCCCGCTACCGCTGAGAGGACATGGCCCGAGCCCCCCGCATCCCGCCGCGCACCCTCCCGGACGCCACACGCCATCGTCTCGAGGTTGCAACCGCCATGTCCCTGGAAGCCCTGTCCGATACGCACGTCGACCAGGCCGGCCAGTTCGTGCGCGTCCTTGCCGGCCGCCTTCCCCTCGAGGACGCGCTGGCACGCTACATCGTCGAAATGGACCTGGACGATTCCATGGCCGTCTCCGTCCGCACCCGCACGCTGGCCGAGCTCGAAACCGAAACCGTGGAGGATGATCCGGTCGAGGGCCAGAGCGACGAGGCGCCCGACACCGCGGACGAAGGCTGGCGCCGGTTCCGCCCGGGCGCCGTGCTGCGCGACATGAAGGAACGGCAGCGTCGCGACGATGAGACCGAAATGCGGGTCCGGCTCGCCCTGGCCCGCGCCGAGGAAGGCATCATCATCACGCACGTCGAGAACGCGATCACCTTCGCGGCGCTGCTCGAGGAGGAAATGCCGCTCGACCGCGCGGTCCTGCAGTACCTGGGCGCCGTCGTGCTGTCGGGCGGCCGGGCGCAGGCGGTGCTCCAGCGCACGATGGCGCGGCTCGCCGACGTGCACCTGCCCTCGGTGCCGGCCGTGAAAACCGTGACATCCCGTTGACACCTGTCGGAACGCCCGGCTAAACTTCGCGGCTGTTTGTCGAAACTGGGGACCCTGACGATTCCATGGCGGAAAATCCGACGCCCGCCCCCATCCTGATCCTCGCCGGCCGCGCGAATCCGCCGCTGGCACAGGAGATCGCGGAGCATCTCGGTCTGCCGCTCGGCGACCTGACCGTGCGCCGCTTCGCGGATGGCGAGATCTTCGTGCGCATCAACCAGAATGCGCGCGGCCGCGATGTATTCATCATCCAGCCGACATCGCCACCGGCGGACCACATCGTCGAGCTGCTGCTGCTCATCGATGCGGCCAAGCGCGCGTCGGCGGCGCGTGTCACTGCGATCATCCCGTACTTCGGATACGCGAGGCAGGACCGCAAGGACCAGCCGCGCGTCGCGATCGGGGCGAAGCTGGTCGCGAACATCATCGAGAAGGCGGGCGCAGACAAGGTGCTGGGCATCGACTTCCACACGCACCAGATCCAGGGGTTCTTCGACGTACCCGTGGATCACCTGTACGCGGCGATGGTGCTGGCCGGCTACTTCAAGTCGCTGAACCTGCATGAGCCGGTCATTGTAGCGCCGGATGTGGGCGCCGCGAAGATGGCGCGCGGCTTCGCGCGCCGGATGGATGCGAGCTTCGCGATCATCGACAAGCGCCGGCCCGCCCCGAACGAGGCGGAAGTGATGCAGGTGGTGGGCGAAGTGGACGGCCGCTGCTGCATCATTGTGGACGACATGATCGACACGGCCGGCACGCTGGTGAGCGTGGTGAATGCACTGAAGGAGCGTGGTGCGGGAGATGTGTACGCGGCAGCCACGCACGCGCTGCTGTCCGGTCCCGCCGTGGACCGTCTGACGCAGGCCCCGGTCTGCGAGGTCGTCGTGACGAATACCGTGTTCGTGCCGGAGGAGAAGCGCTTCGAGAAGCTGCGCATCCTGTCGATCGCCGAGCTGCTGGCGCGCGCGATCCGCTACACGCACACGAACGCGTCGGTGAGCCAGCTCTTCGATTAGGAGAAGAATGACGATGGGAACATCTGCGATCCTGAAGGCCGAGCCGCGCAGTGGCAGAGGCAAGGGTGCGAGCCGCAAGCTGCGCGCGGCGGGCCGCGTGCCGGCCGTGATCTACGGGTACGGCGAAGAGACCCGTTCGCTTTCCGTGGATGCGCACGAGCTGTCGCGTCTGCTCGCGCGCGTGCACATCGAGAACACGATTCTGGACGTCGACATCGCCGGCGAGCGTGCGCCGTTGAAGGCACTCGTGCGAGAGATCCAGCGCCACGCGTACCGGGATGATGTCGTGCACCTGGACCTGTACCAGATCCACGCGGGCGAACGCATCACACTGTCCGTGCCGCTGCGGCTGGTGGGCGCCGCGCCGGGCGTGAAGGCGGGCGGCATCATCCAGCACGCGCTGACCGAGCTGGAGATCCGCTGTTCCGCAGACCAGATCCCGACGTCGATCGAAGTGGACATCTCGGGCATGGAGGTGGGTGACACCGTGCACGTGAGCGAGCTGGTGCTGCCGGAGGGCGTGGAGTCGCTCGCGCCGCCGGAGCGTTCCGTGTGCAGCGTGCTGCCGCCGACGGTCGTGAAGGCGGAGGAAGAGGAGGCAGTGGAGCCGGAGGCGGCCGTGGAAGCGGAGCCCGAGGTCATCTCGCGCCGGAAGGAAGAGCCGGAGGACGAGTGACCGGCTGGGCATGAAAGTCGTGTGCGGCCTGGGCAATCCCGGGGCCGGCTATGCGGACACGCGTCACAACGTGGGCTGGTGGGTGCTCGACGAAACGCGCGAGGCGTTCGGCTTTCCCGCGTTCCGGCGCGACGGCCCGGTGCGGTGGAGCGACGGGCGGGTCGGGACGCACGACGTCCTGCTGATCAAGCCGCTGACGTACATGAATCGGAGCGGAGCGGCACTGGCGCCGCTGATCCGTCGCGAGGATTTCGACGTGACCGGCGATCTGCTGGTCGTGGTCGACGACGCGGCGCTCGCGGTCGGACGCATGCGCATCCGGCCGGGCGGGAGCAACGGCGGTCACAACGGGCTGCGCTCCGTGGAAGCGAGTCTGCGCACGCGCGAGTACGCGCGGCTTCGCATCGGCGTGGGGTCGCAGCCGCCGGGCGAGGATCTCGCGGACTGGGTGCTCTCCCCCATGCCGCGCGAAGAGGAAGACATCGTGCGCGCACGTATGCCCATCGCAGTCGATGTGGTCAGGGTCTGGATCGCGGAAGGCGTGGAAGCGGCGGCGCGCGTGGCGGGCTCGCGCGCGGCGACATCGGAGGAGGAACCAGAGTGATCGGCGCCGGGGTGCGGACGCCGTGACGAGGGAGGGGCCGTGACGGAAATCATTTCGTGGGCGCAGTGGGCGCCGCTGTTCGGGCTCGTCGGTCTGGGCGCGGCGTTCGGGCTGTACGTGTACGTCGGCCGGCAGAGCGCCGGCAACGAGGTCATGGTCGGTCTGGCTGCGCAGATCCACGAAGGCGCGATGGCGTTCCTGCGGCGCGAGTACTCAGTGCTCGCGATCTTCGTCGTGATCGTGACGCTGCTGCTCGGCATCGCGCCCGGTCTCGGCTGGATGGTCTCGGCCGCGTACGTGAGCGGCGCCGTCAGCTCGGTGCTCGCGGGATTCTTCGGCATGTCGGCTGCGACGAAAGCGAACGTGCGGACCGCGGCGGCCGCGAAGGAGGAAGGCCAGGGCAAGGCGCTGCGCGTGTCGTTCTTCGGTGGCGCCGTGATGGGTCTGTCCGTCGCCGCACTCGGACTCATCGGC
>Ga0302046_10003419_pt1 | contig 14350 bp, 16 predicted proteins | sample RVTome_11_FD_200261 | JGI IMG/M metagenome (GOLD analysis project Ga0302046, IMG submission 200261) | Soil microbial communities from uranium-contaminated site in the Upper Colorado River Basin, Wyoming, United States - RVT147D111 (version 2) ...
TCATGACCTGAAAAGACAAAGAACAGGTACCCTAACTACCCAAAAAATCGTTCGCACAACAACTTCCAGCACCTAAATCGTATTCTTCAGAAGTCTCAATGTTGTATTATTGCCTTCCCTTGAGGGTTTGCTCAAGAACCATCAGCAGACTTTTTGCCTTGTCCCCCTCGTTTTCCTGCACCAATTCAATGTACCGCCGGATCGCTTCTGCCGCAGCGCTGTAATCGTTGTTGACTGCATGGACCAAGCCGAGGTTGAAATATGCGTTCGGGTAGTCCGGTTCAATCTCGACCGAGATCTGAAAATGCGTCTTAGCCAGGTTCAAATCGCCCGCTTCAAAATACAAGTTCGCGAGGTTGTAATGAGATTCGAGATGACGCGGGTCTTCTTTGAGAGACCGGGTGAAGCAATCAAACGCCTTAGCAGTTCGGCCCGCCGTGGACTCGAGTATCCCAAGGTTACAGTACGCATCCGCCGCCGATTCGCCTTTTATGATCGCTTCCTGGTAGAATTTGGATGCCCGTTCATCTCCTCGCTCGTCCAGAAGAAGGGCCTTGTCGAATGGACTCATGGTGTCCGGAAGGTGCAGTATCCGGCCAGCACCTTCAAAGAGCGGAAGTTGACTCTCGGGTGTACCGGGCGTCTGCTTCTTCCGAACCTTCTGGAAACCGATCTTCGCCGACGGTTTTGGAGTAAATGGGAGTATGTGTGCCATAACACTACCCCGCCTTTACCTTGCGTGTTTTTCCTTTTGCCGCGATTGCTTTCTTTCCGGTGGCTTTTGCCATTGGCTTTCTTTGCGACTTCGCCTGCTCGATGCTCTGCTTTAACGCTGTCATGATATCAACGACCGGCTTGGTTTCCTCTTCAACCGTTACGATCTCCTTCCCCTGGACTTTTGCTTCGATCATCTCGACCAAGGCGGCATGATATTTATCCTTCAAGTCAAGCTTCTTGTATGATGTACTCATGGAATCAACGAGACTCCGCGCGAGCTTCAACTGATCCTTGTCGATTTTCAGTTCCTCCAGCTGAGGCACGTCGGATATCTTTTTGATTTCCTGCGGGTAGCGCAAGCGGTAGAGGACTATTCCGCCCTCCATCGGCCCGATCAGTACAACATCCTCACGGTCACGAAGAACCACCTTCCCGATACCAACCTTGCCTGTTTCCTTTAGTGTATGACTCAACAGGGAATAGGCCTTTGCAGCTACCGGCCCGTCCGGTCCCGCAAAGTAGGGCGCCTCAAAGAGCATCGGCGTCACTTCTTTTGCGCTGATGAATCCTTCTATCTCGATCACCTTCGTGCTTTTGAGCTTGACCTTGTTCAGGTCCTCGGGACCGACGATTACATACTGGTCCGGTTCATACTGGTACCCCTTGACGATATCATCCTTCGTCACCACCTTATTGCATTTCTTGCATCGCTTATCGTACCCGACCGATCCGTTGCATTCCCGGTGCAACTGGTTAAAGCTGATCTTCTGCTCGGTATCCACCGCGTTGTACACACGGATTGGAATCGTAACCAGCGAAAACCGAATATGGCCCTTCCAAATAGCTCTCATGAATGCCTCATATTGTTAAACTTTAAATCACGAACGTTAAACTTGTAACCTGGAACTTGAAACCTGAAACCTGCTCTCACAGATCCGGCCTGAGCCTTAAGAATACCGGTTCCCGTAACATCCCGTCCTTCGTGAATGACGCGTATTGCACTTCACACATCAGCCTCGACTCAACCCAGGTTGTAACGCCATCGTCCAGCGGCTTTTCCTTGATCGGTCGCTTGATCTCTTTGAGCTTTTTCAGATCGTTATACAGCGATTTCAACATCTTATCGTCAAACCCCGTTCCCACTTTTCCTACGTAGCGTAATCCGCCCGTTCCGTTCTCTGCAACGTGAATCGCTCCGAAGGCGTAATCCCTGCCGCCCTTGCCTTTGGTGTATCCAATGATCACGCAATCCATCGTGTGCCGGGTTTTAATCTTGAGCCAATGCGGGCTCCTTTTCCCGGGCAGGTAGGAACTCGTGCGTTGCTTCGCCATGATGCCTTCGAGACCCATGGCGCTCGCAGCGCGGAACAATTCCGCTCCCTCGTCCACAACATCACTCACTCTATAAGCAGAATCTGATTTCACGGCGTCCTTGAGCCAGGTCCGGCGGCGCTCCAGGGGCTCATTCACAATTGACCGCCCATCCAGATACAAACAATCGAAAATATAGCAAATTGCTGGATACTTTGCACGTGCGCGCGCCACCGAACTTTCCGCAGATTGCTGCATTCTGTGGATGACATGCTTAAATACCGGTTTTCCGCCTTTTTCGAGACACACGATCTCGCCGTCGAACAGGCCGTTGGTTGCGCGGAATGATTCCTCCGGAGCGATGAGTTCGGGGAAACTGGCGGTAATGTTCTTTCCGTTCCGGCTTAGGATCCTCACCTGTCCTTCGTCCAATGAAATCATAGCCCTGATGCCGTCCCACTTGATCTCGTAAAGATATTCATCTCCTTTCGGAGGAGTGTCCCGGCTCTCGGAAAGCATGAATTCGATTCGGTTGCGCAGATAATCGATCTGCGGAACGTCGAGACGCTCGCAGAGCCAGTTCTTTCCGCCGGTGTTGTAGATGCGGTACTCCCCGTTCAGTTCCTTGCTCTGCAGGCGAAAGTAAAATCCGTCTTTCTTTTGTTTTGTGATCTGGTATCTGCCGAGGGCAAAGACCCACATGTCGCCGCCGCCGTATTCTCCCTTGGGAATTTTTCCCTCAAACGTGAGGTAATTCAGAGGGTGATCCTCGACTTCGACGGCAAGCCGCTTGATTCCCGGCCGTTGTGGGAGCCCCTTGGGAACCGCCCATGATTTCAGAATTCCACCCTTTTCAAGTCGGAGGTCATAGTGGAGGTGCGAAGCGTGATGCCGGTGGACAACGAAGGCATCGCCGCGGCCCGCCTTGACGGCCGGACCCGGTTCCGGCGTTTTCTTGAATTCGCGCTTCTTGTCATATGGCTCGAGAGATTTCTGGGCCGCTTCTTTATGCGCTGGTTTGATGCGCACTGCTTTCCGTTTCGTATGCAACGGCACGGCATACGCGGCGATCCCTTCCCAGGGATCTCCCTCGTTCAGCACCAAATCCGGAACGGTTTCGAGATTCATTGCTAACGGAGCCTTCAGCTCTTCAAGTTGCTCCCATCGCAGGGGTGTGGAAACCGGTGCGCCCCTGTTTCCGCGGACACTGTAGGGCGAAATGATGGTCTGGTGCGTTCGGTTTCGATAAATATCGATGAGGATCTTTTCCTTTCGGTACTCTTTTTTGATGTGCAGGGTCGTATTCGACTTGTGCCGGTCCACAAAAGGCTGAGCGATGATCTTTGCGGTTTCGAAGACTTCGTCGAAACTCCACTTTGGTTCGATAGGCGTCAGAATATGAAGCCCTTTTTTCCCGGTGGTTTTCACAAAAACATGATACCCGAACTGTTCCAGGTGCTCCTTGAAATCAAATGCAATTTCCTTGATCGTTGCGAAAGGCATGCCCTCGGGCGGATCGAGGTCGACGACAAAGTAATCGGGCTTATCGAAGTTGGGGGCACGGGAATGCATTTGATGAAGTTCGATACAAGCCAGATTTGCAAGGAAGACGAGCGACGCGTCTTCCGTCGAGATCATATAGTCTTTCTTTCTGTCGTCGCCAAGCTCAACGTGGTCCATCCAGTCCGGCGCCCAATCGGGTCGGTTTTTTTGAAAGAAGGATTCGCCAGCGACGCCATTGGGGAACCGGACAACCGACAGGGGACGGCCCTTGATGTGGGAGAGGATCGTCGGGGCGAGAGTGAGGTAGTAATGAACGAGCTCAGCCTTCAGAATGCCGTCATCGGGCCAAAGGACTTTCTTGAGATTCGAGAGCTCAAGCGTCCTTTTGCCGACTTTCACGTATTGAGAAGTCCTCGCCATGGGTTGAAAATACAGCGGAATTGCGAGAATTGAAATGGCTGGATTGAACTTATCCCTGACTCATCCTATATTCCTTCATGAAACTCTATGCCGGCACAAGCGGCTACAGTTATCCTGAATGGAAGGGTTGGTTCTATCCAGAGGACCTTCCGAATTCAGAATTTCTCAAGTACTATGCCGAACGTCTTCCTTCGGTTGAGATCAATAACACATTCTACCGTCTTCCGAATGCCAAAATGGTGGAAGGATGGGGTTCTGCCGTTCCGGAGGGGTTTCGGTTTTCGCTGAAGGCTGCCCAAAAAATCACCCATATCAAGCGGTTACAGTACGCACAGGATGAGACTTCCTATTTGATCAAAACAGTAAAACTACTCGGTCCAAAGCTCGGTGTCCTGCTGTTCCAATGTCCGCCGAATCTCAAGAAGGACCTGCGCCGGCTACAGGAGTTCATAAGGGGACTCGACCGTGAGGTGCGTTGTGCATTTGAATTCAGACATGCCAGCTGGTTTGATGATGAGGTATTTGAGGCTCTTCGGGCCGGGAATTGTGCGCTGTGTGTTGCCGACACGGATGAAGAACTGGACGTCCCGTTCGTCAGTACGGCCCGGTGGGGATACATGCGACTCCGGCGGCCGGATTACACGGTCAAAGACCTTGAATCGTGGGTAAAGCGGATTGAGGGTCAGAATTGGGATCCGGCGTTTGTGTTTTTCAAACATGAAGATGAGGGTGTAGGTGCGAATTTTGCAATGAAGTTTCTGGCGATCGCTGAAGGAAGGCCGTTGCCGCCTGATCCGAAGGGGCCGTCGAAGAAGCCGGCCGCGAAAAAGGCAATTGGTCAAAGATCAGAAGTCAGAGGTCAGAAGTCAAAGGTCAGAGGCAAATCTCCTCGAAAAAAGAAATAGCTGCAATGGTCAAGTCAAAATCGCTCACCTTTCTGGCTTCCGAAAGCTCAGGAGAAGTGAGCGCTTTATTTTTGCGGCCTCCAGCAGCAAAGTGGCTGCTTGTATTCGGGCATGGGGCCGGGGCGGGAATGCATCATCCGTTCATGGAGGCGGTATCGCATCGGCTTGCGGACGCAAGAATTGCAACGTTCCGCTATCAGTTTCCGTACATGGAAAAAAAGTCCGGGAGGCCGGATCCGCAACCCATTTTGCTTGCCACTGTGCGTTCCGCGGTTGCGGCTGCCGGTCAGGTTGGAGGCTCCCTGCCGATGATTGCCGGGGGGAAGTCTATGGGCGGGCGGATGACCTCTCTGGCAGCCTCAATGGAGCCACTGAGCGGAGTTCGGGGTCTGGTGTTTTTCGGATTTCCGCTCCATCCACCCGGGAAACCGGGCACCGAGAGGGCAAAACATCTTTCGGCCGTTACTGTTCCGATGCTCTTTCTCCAAGGCACAAGAGACAAGCTCGCCGATCTTACTCTGCTAAGTCCAATCTGCACAACGCTGCCGCTTGCTGCGCTCAAGGTCGTTGAGGGGGCGGACCATTCCTTTCACATGGCAAAGAGTTCCGGTACCTCAGATGATGCCGCCTTGGGCATGCTCGTACAAGCTGTGAATGACTGGGCTGCAGTGCTGTGAAAGACAATGCTGACGTTTCGTTCGCTGCGAGAACCAGGGAATACCTGGGTCTGAATGGAAACATCGGAGTTCTGGCTTTGAGTACATTCGGGCTGGCGCTCGGGGAGGAGCTGTGGCTGGCCTTTCTCCCTGCGTATCTTGTGGCTCTCGGCGCTACCGGGCTCTTCGTCGGAGCGTTTTCCTCGCTGAAGGATCTCCTGGATGGATTGTACCAATATCCCGGGGGATGGTTAAGCGATCGCATCGGATTGAAGCGATCATTGATGGTTTTTACCGCAATTGCCCTCGCAGGATATGGAGTTGCAGCGGCTGCACCAGGCTGGGAGGTTTTGTTTGTTGCGCTTGTACTCATCATGGCATGGAAATCGGGAGCTTTCCCCACATCGTTTGCGATCATCGGGGAAGCCCTTCCGAGGGGGAAGCGCAGCATTGCTTTCAGCGTCATTTCAGTGTTACAGAGAGCTCCCCGCGTGCTGGGGGCTCCGCTGGGCGGATTGTTGATCGCAACGTATGGTGTGATTACCGGTGTGCGCTCCGCTCTGGTATTGACAATGTTCCTTGCGGTGGCAGTCCTTCTATTTCAAAAATTCTCGTATCGGGCAGACGGGGTTCAGGAGCGGCTTGACAATTCGGATGGGTTCCTCCGAGTGTTCAAATCAATGTCTCGCACGCTCAAGAGGCTCCTGGTTGTTGAGTGCATCATTCGAACTGCCGAGGCAATTGCGGCGTCTTTCATAGTTCTCTACGTCATCGATGTCCAGGGCTATTCTGCAGGGGCGTTTGGACTCTTGTTCGCCCTTCAACAGGTAACAGCAATCATGCTGTATATCCCGTCAGGGAAGCTTGCTGACCGGAGGGGGCGAAGGCCTGTCATAGCCCTCACATTCCTGTTTTTCGCGCTGTTTCCGCTTGCAGTCTCTGCTGCCGACTCCGTCGCTATGCTCGCAGGGGCATTTGTGGTAGGCGGGTTAAAAGAGTTCGGGGAGCCGGCCCGGAAGTCGTTTATTGTGGATCACGCTGATTCGGATCAACGGGGGAGAACGGTCGGGGCTTACTACCTCATTCGGAATCTCAGCATTGTCCCCGCGGGCGTTATTGGCGGCCTTCTCTGGCAAGAATCTCCCTCACTTACTCTCATGACGAGTTCAGTTTTAGGCCTGGCGGGGGTTCTTACGTTCCTGGTCCTTTCCCGAAAATCTCCCTCAGATTTCATTTGATCTCAATGTATCGACTGGTTCATGGTCGATCATCAAGGCCTTCTGTGAAACCATAAGTTTCTCTCCCGTTCACAGGTTCACTGCAAAAGATTTCCCTTGACAGTGTAATATCTGTTTGATATCATTAAGATATCACATGCTCAGGAGGAGTTGCCATGCAAACCGTCGTTGAAAAAACCGCGAAAAAGATCAACGGATATTTTTCCCTTTTCTTGTTGCTCGTTCTGATTGGGCTGAATGCCTTGTTGATCTACTGGATGGTCGTCAACAAAGCCCCCGAGGGCCTTTGGGGGGAGATTCCATTGTTCCTGTATACCGTCCTTCATGCGATTGGTTTCTTCGTCGTACAGCCGAATGAGGGTCGCGTACTTGTTTTGTTCGGCAAATATGTCGGCTCGGTCCGGGAATCCGGATTCTGGTGGGCGAATCCCTTCCTGGTGAAGAAACATGTCTCGATGCGGATTCGAAACTTCAACAGCGAGAAAATCAAGGTCAACGACAATCACGGCAATCCCATCGAGATTGCCGCCGTTATTGTCTGGAAGGTCGTTGACACTGCCAGGGCGCTGTTCGATGTTGAAGACTTCGAACAGTTCGTTGCCATACAAAGTGAAACAGCGATCCGTGGCCTGGCCACTCAATACCCGTATGATTCCCAGGATGAGGAACGGTCGTCTCTTCGGGGAAATACCCAGGAAATTTCCGAACAGCTTCAGAAAGAAGTGCAGACAAGGCTGGATGCAGCCGGCGTTTCAATCATTGAATCCCGCATCAGCCACCTCGCCTATGCACAAGAAATTGCACAGGCCATGCTCCGGCGCCAGCAGGCCCAGGCAATCATTGCGGCACGCCGCAAGATTGTCGAAGGAGCCGTCGGAATGGTTGAGGATGCCCTCAAAATGCTTAGCGAGCACAACATTGTCGAACTCGACGAGGATAAGAAAGCAACCATGGTCAACAATCTGATGGTGGCACTTGTTTCGGAGAGCGATGCTCAACCCGTCATTAACACCGGGACCCTGTATCAATGAGCGAGAAGAAGAAATTTCTGCTGCGGGTGGAGGAGGAGATGTTTGCGGCGCTGGAGAAATGGGCGGCAGACGATCTGCGGAGTATCAACGCGGAGATTGAATTTCTTTTGAAAAAGGCTCTTCAGGATGCAGGGCGGGCCGGCACCAAGGGAAAGCAACAATCGGGAAAGAAAGATTAAATGAAATCAATCCGCTTATTGACTGGTAGAACGCTCCAATGTGTGCAGCCGAGCATCTGGAAGCTTGAATATGAGGTTCGGTCAGGAGCAGAGGTCGTCGGAACCATTCGCTTTCCGAAGGCCCTGAGCCGCAAGGCGGAAGCAGAGTCGGGAGACGGTCAATGGATCATCGCGGACAGAGGAATCTTCAAACAGAAGCTGTTTGTAACCCGGGCAAACGATCAGAAACCGGTTGCAGAATACGTTTTCGGGGCTTTTGGGGAAAACAAAATCCGGCTCTCCGAATCCAGGAGACTGCGGCTCAAAAGGGATTTCTGGAAGCATGAATACGCATTGACCACAGACATGAACATGCTCTTGTTCAAGCTCAAGGAGCGCGCCGGGTTAAAGGGCGTGATTGACATCGATCTCGACAAACGGGCCGAGTCAACGGAAGAATTGCCATGGCTCTTCTTCCTGGTTTTATACATTGCTATTTCGAACAGAAGGCAGCGGAAAGCAGGTTAGCCTTGAGTTTTGCCGTCCGAGAAAACGCCCGGGTAAATTCGCCTGGGCGCTTTTCATTCTCTTAAGTGCTGAGAACAGCCGATCCTACCGATTCCCTCGTCCCATCGGGCGATCGGACATCCTCTGCATTCCGCGACCCTGCATACGTCCTTGCATGCGGTCTTGCATTCGTCCCCTCATTCCCATTCGTCGCGACATCTCCATTCGCCGTTCCAGGTTCTTTTTCCAGATCTTCTGCTGTTCTGCGTTGAGCAGTTTATTGATGTTGAACCAGGCATTCAACCGGTGAGACTGGGCCGCCGATCGGAGGGTTTCGATTTCTTTCATTTTCCGCTCGATAGCTGATTGGTCAGGTTTTTCCGCTCGAACGAGTTGACGCAGATCCACACGCGCCTTGGCAATTTCTGCCGTTCGGTCGATTCCTTGCCGCAGCGCCTCATTGTGAATTTGGTCTACATCCTTTTGTTGCTGCTCGGTGAGATTCAAATCATCCATGAATCTCATCCGTCCGTCCGGGCCCGGCCCGGGTTGGGCCAATGCCAGACCCAGTGAAAATAATGATATCATAACTGCTATGATGAGGACTCTCATGATTTCTCCTTTTTTTCTGAGGTTCTATTACTTTGACACCGGGGAATGGCCGTGGTTTAATGCCAATTCGAAGAATCCCCCCCGAAAGAACCGCCAATGCCCCGTGACTATTAGCGCATAACGAAAGTGAACTTTCCAGGGTTTTTTACTGTTCATTGGTCATGCCGAAACGACCTCGGTTAAAGGTCTATTGTTCTTCGTTTCTAAGGAGCTTTTATGAGACTCATGTCTGTGCTTTTGTTGCTCGTCCTGGCCATACCGGTTGCGGCGGATACGCCGACCAAAGGGGTGAGAGCCGATATTCTCGCGTGGATCGAGGATGCGGAAAAGAAGCTTGTCGGGCTGGCAGAAGCCATGCCGGCTGAAAAATACGGATGGAGGCCAGGGGAGGGAATCCGGTCGGTCGGTGAGGTGTTCATGCATGCCGCCACAGCCAATCTTGGTATTCCCAAAATGATCGGAATCGATCCCCCCATGAAAATGGAGCAGGGGATGGAAAAGAGCGTCACGGAAAAAGCCAAGATCGTCGAGATGCTCAAAAAGTCCTTTGCCCATGTGAAAGAAGCGATCGGGAAGGTTTCCGATGCCGACCTGGACAAGGCAACAAAGATGTTCGGTCAGGAATCAACATACCGGAATGTCCTGATGCTTCTTGTTGCACATAACCATGAACATCTGGGGCAATCGATCGCATACGCACGCACAAATGGCGTAGCTCCCCCTTGGTCGATGTAGACTGACTGATTTATTTGACAAAGCAAAAGGCGTCTTTCAGACGCCTTTTGTGCTGTACGGCGGTTGTTGCATGCCTGCCAAGCGGAAGACTCAAGAAGGCAGCCGTGCCCCGACGACCTGTGATGAGGCTCACCGGATTCTGACTGGCGGGCACTCATTTATGGTAGTTTTCGCAGGAATTAATTTCCGATACCACAGGAGGGAGGAAAAAAATTCCGCAGGTATTGCGCATTTTTAAAAAAATGCGAATACTTGGAAAGTGGCACTCAAATTGCTCATTTAGCATCAAATAGCTCACCTCCCAGGCTATGAAATGAATTGGAATTCCGTTACTTCTGTTCAGATTGTCATCTCCGACCTGAACGAAATCGCTGCTGACGCGTACCGGCATCGGATCAGAAGCCACTTAAAGAAGGGTGGTCATGGTGCGTACGACCGAAGCAACGGTGGATTCGAGTACTCGCTTCCCAAAAAATTTTCCCGTAATTCCAGAGCCCGGTTTGAGGTCGCTCAAGTTTCAGCCGATCTCATTTCGCTTCGCGCAATCTCTCTTGAAAATCCTTCCTGCTTTGTCGCTGCCTCAATAAACGAGCGGGGAAGGCTGAAGGATATCTCTTTTCCGGAAAGCACACAGATTCCACAACCAGTTCCTGCTGCTGCCCGGATTCCCGATGCTCCCGCCGTTTTTCACTCGCCGAAGGCCGCCCGATCTCCGGCTCTCTTTTTTGAGGAACAATAGCGATGGACGCACTCGGCTATGTTACTGCAGCGCTTGTGATCTATCTCCTCGGGCTCGTTTTGTTCGTCCGGTTTGCCGCGTTTCTTCATGGTTGTGACGATGACATGAAGGAAATGCTGCGCAAACCCTCCAATCGATTCCACTTCCTTAGAAAACCGCGCAATCCACGTCCGAAGGCGCGTCTGCGGGCCGCCTAGATTCCAGTCATCCGCTGAAAGTACTTTCCAGGAAGTTGCCGTACCAACCCTTTGAATTCCAGCGAGAGCAACGCGACCAATCCGTCGGGCGTCGTGAGACCCGTGGCATCGGAGATCATGTCGATGTGCATAGGCTCTTCGCCCAGCCTTTCATAAATGGTTGTTTCAAACAATGTCAGCGGGGGAAGCGGTCTGTGCTCCGGCGGCCCAGCCGTGTCTCGCAGGTTCACGGGAAGCTCTGCCAGGATGTCTTCGACTGAGTGGATGAGCTTGGCCCGGCCTTCACGAATGAGCGTATGGGGACCGATGCTTCTTTTTTCCGTGATCATTCCGGGGACGGCAAAGACCTCTCTGTTTTGATCAAGTGCTGTGGACGCCGTGATCATCGCCCCTCCATCCTGATCGGATTCCACGATAACAGTCCCCAGGGACAATCCGCTGATGAGCCTGTTTCTCCGGGGGAAGTTCGAGGCCTCTGGCTGGGTTCCAAACGGAAACTCGGAAAAGACGACACCCTTTTCCGCAATTCGCTCCATGAGCCCGCGATTTTCCGGGGGGTAGGGAACATCGAGCCCTGATCCGACTACGGCGATCGTTCGGCCGTTTGCCTTGAGCGTAGCAGCATGTGCCACAGTATCGATCCCGCGTGCCAATCCGCTGACAATGGTTATTCCGCGCGAAACCAGTTGTTCCGCCAGCATTTCGGCTATCCGATAGCCGTACGGACTGGGTTTCCGCGTTCCCACAATCCCAAGCGCCTGCGTGTCCGCTTCTGCAAACGATCCGAAGACAAAGAGCAGGGGAGGCGGGTCGTAGATCTTTTTTAAAAGGGGCGGAAACTCCGGATCCCATGCTGTAATGATGCGGGCCCCAGTCCGGTTCATCCTTGAAAGCTGCTCCTCGGCAAACTGGCCACCGCTGTGTCTTGCAATACTGCTTGCCAGTTTCCTGTCAATTCCGGGGACGCGGTGGAGTTCGCGTGGGGAGGCTCTTAATACATCAGTTGGATTGCCAAAGTGCGAAATGAGAGAGCGGATCTTGAGCGGACCAAGACGCGGAACAGACGTTAAACGAAGAAGGTCCAAAATGTTCACAATCCCCCCGGAAAGCGGAATTACTCCCCGATATCGTATCCATCAACGACCGCGACGATGACTGTGTGTACTGGAACGTCCGTCCGGCCAAGGATTTGCCGGGCGCCGGAACCTTCCTGAATGGCCAGTACCGTGTCGCCCACGCCTGCGTCCACATCGTCGATTGCCAGGATCTCACGGCCGCTGGATTTGCCGTCAAGCATCATGGGCTGGATCAACAATAACTTATACTCCTGCAATGCCGGATTCTTTTGCGTTGATACAATTGTCCCAGTGACTTTGCAGAGAATCATCGCTTCCTTTGTGTCCTGAAAAGCTCGGCCTCGGCTGCTATATATCCAAACGCAGCCCAGTAACTCCCTTCAATGATCTGCCCGAATAATTCCCCGGCGCGTTCGTGTTGGCCATTGTAATACTTCCAATTTGCCACACCGTAACCCTGGGTCGCAAGATCCAAATCGTTGAGTCCCTCCGGGCTGAGGAGAGAATCAACCGGAATCACTCCCTTGTACATCAGTAACCGTTTGTGATAGATGAAATTCTCAATGATGCTCATTTTGTCATGGATCTTCGTAAGGATCTCCGTGGCCTCACAAGGTCGGTCGAGCCGTCTGAGGGTCATATAAAGCCAGTCCGCCGTTGCACACATCATATCATCATTGGTTGAGAAGCGCATACACTCGCGGTAGGCCTCCAAGGCCCTGGAAAATTCCCCCCGGAGGTAGTACGCAAGCCCCAAATGATACCAGATATTTGAGTTCAGGGTGCTGGTAGGAATGTTCTTTTCGTTTGGCTGGCCGTCCGGTTCGATTTCATCAGGCCGTCCGGATGTCAATTCGGCTGCCTTACGCAGGTCCTCAATTGCTTTTGTGAATTCCCGAACGGTGATGTAGCGATGGCCGCGGTGTCGATACAGCCTTGGATCCGCGGGGTGCTCTTCGATTCCTTTCGAGAAAATCTCGATTGCTTCCCGATACCGCCAGAGATAAGCGGCCCTGCGTCCGAACCAAATGATTCGATCGGGATTGGCCGGATCAACATCATAGTCGGCCTTCGCGGCCAGGTACTGTTCGAGTAGTTTTTCCTTTTGCCCTTTCGGAAGCTCCGGGGGAAACAGGGGTCGGCCAAGCAGTGAAACGGCTTCAGGGCGCTGTAAGGCTGTCGTTGTGGGCCGAGCCTGGCCTGCGGAAATCGTCGGACAAAGAGAGATCGCCAGAACAGTGAATGCGAGCAGTTTCACTCGAGTGCCTCCCTCACAACGGATTTCACAAGCTCCTTCGCCCTGGCAGCTTCCGGGGCCTCACTGATGATTCTGATGATCGGCTCAGTATTCGAGGGTCGTAAATGGACCCATGAATCGCCGAAATCGATCCGCAACCCATCCTCCGTGTTGATGGTCGCTTTTCCGGCGTATCGGTTTGCGAGTCGTTCCATGATCTCCGCGGTGTTCCGCGAGCCGGCCTCGATCTTTGCTTTCTCGATCGCATAGCTGGGAAGGCTTTTTCGGAGTTCCGAAAGCGGCCCGCCGAATTCGGCCAGATGCTGAAGCGTGAGTGCAATCCCCACGGGCGCATCTCTCCCAAGATGAACCTTCGGAAGGATGATGCCGCCGCTTCCCTCGCCGCCCACAATGGCTCCTGTCTCCTTCATTGTTTTGGCGACATTGATTTCGCCGACCGGTGTTCGGATGACGGTTGCGTTATATTGGGCCGCGATGTCCTCCACGGCCCGCGTGGTGGAAAGGCTGATGACAACATTCAGAGCCGGTTTTTTCCGCTTTCTCCCGGCCCGTTCGGTTTCCTTCCAAAGGACAAATTTGACGACGCTTGCTATGGTATATTCCTCGCCGATGGGCCGGCCATTCTCGTCGATCAGGACCAGGCGGTCGACGTCCGGATCAACTGCGATTCCCAGATCCGCTTTTTCCCGCTTCACCCGCCGTGAAAGAGAGCCAAGGTTTTGCGGAACAGGCTCGGGTTCATGAGCGAACACCCCAGACGCATCGCAATTCATCTCGATGACTTTACAGCCCATCATTGTAAGGAGCCGCGGGACCATCGCGCTGCCGGCGGCGTTCACGCAGTCGACCACAACTTTGAACTTCCGGCGTTTCAAAGTACGGAGGTTGAGGTACGGGAGTGCGAGAATTGCGTCAATATGTCGGTCGATCCATGTCGCGTCAGCGGTGAAATCTCCGGTCTGATCCCAGGGGACGTACTGCCGTTCCGGTTTTTGGACAATGGTGCTGAGGATTGCATTTTGCGGGGCATCCAGAAACATGCCCGAGCTTGCCAGGAATTTCAGTCCATTCCAGACTATGGGATTATGGCTTGCCGTCACCGCTATCCCGCCCGCGGCGCCGGTCTGTTCGACCGCAAGCTGGACAGTGGGGGTTGGGCAGACGCCAAGTCCGATGACATCGCATCCCATGGAAACAAGGGTTGAAGAAACAATGTGTGTAATTGGTTTTCCGGTAATGCGGCCGTCACGTCCTATCACTACGATGCCGCGGTTGCAGTATTCGGCA
>Ga0302046_10003420_pt1 | contig 14348 bp, 11 predicted proteins | sample RVTome_11_FD_200261 | JGI IMG/M metagenome (GOLD analysis project Ga0302046, IMG submission 200261) | Soil microbial communities from uranium-contaminated site in the Upper Colorado River Basin, Wyoming, United States - RVT147D111 (version 2) ...
GGTTAGCCCGGTCAGCCGATGTGTGGCTGTCAGAGCCGGTACATTGTCTGGAGGCTTCACACCCTGGCCATTGCCAATGACCAAGGCATGCTCCATAACCCTTGCGCCGTTGTCCAAGCACAGATCCCTTTGGGATCAATACCCTATATCGTTAAAGAGCGCACTTCTTTAACAACTGTAGATTGATGTTGATGCGATGATACTGCATTTGGCAGGCATCATCAAGTTCAACCGCCTTGATGGTTAGGCTGACAGCCTCAGGACGCAGCTTCGATTTCGCTCAGGATGCACTCAGGACAGGCTGGTTCTCAAGCGGGAGAAGCGGGCTGAAACGGCGGAAAGCAATGAACCAGACATTGACTATCCCGTCGAGCAGGTGGCTAAGGTTAGCGATGAGCGAAGCTGTGGTTGAAGCGTCCCTTCGACTGCGCCCTTCGTCAAGCTCAGGATGTACTCAGGGCAGGCTAGCACAACGAGCCAACGCTGATTAATAGGCTCGGTCCAAAATGGATACGTATCTTGGGCGACGTGGTCAAATCGCACGGTGTAACCATCCCACCCAGATACCGGCGTAAAGCAGCAACCCTTCGACTGCGCCCTTCGTCAAGCTCAGGATGTACTCAGGACGGGCCTAAGGTCACCAACCCATCAATCGACGGAACGGAGTAACCCGCTGCCGGCTCTCAGCAATGACTGAGCAGGTAACCAGCCACATGCCCCAGCGGGTAGGCTGCCCCAAGCCTGTCCTGAGTGCATCCTGAGCGAAGTCAAAGGGCCTGTCGAAGGGAAGCCAAGGCTGTAAGCGTTAGCGGCGTAATGCCAGAGATAGGCTGACGGAGGGCGGGTATTCGGGAAAACAACGGTGCTTGACCAAGGCCAGCGCTTTATGGCGCCCGTCTCTGACGGAATGAAAGCCAGTTGCCCCAAGCGTTCAGTTGTTAAGCGGCCCTTTCCCGTAAGGGGTTGGGCTGTACCAATGACAACGGTCCGGATACTGAGGAGTTAATCCAGACCTGACAGGTTTTCAAAACCTGTCAGGTCTTCAAGAGGGCAGAAACAGCGTATTTCTTGGGAGCCGGATGAAGGGAAATCTTTCAAGTCCGGTTCGGAAGCAGCGGCGGGGTCAGCGATGGCCCCGCCGACTGTAACTTGGGTGGCCCGTTGCCTTACCCAAGTGTGTTTGCCATTGGGTAGGGCGTGATTGTTGCCAACTCATCTTCTTCTGCGCGTTGGGCAAAGTATAAATCCCACCGCAATTGCAAATTTAGCCAAAAACTCGCCGACATTCCCAAATACTTCTCCAGTCGCAACGCGGTACTTGGGGTCATCCCACGCTTGCCATTCACTATCTCATTAACCCTCTGATACGGAACGTGAATGGCTTCGGCTAATTCTCGTTGCGTTAAGTCCATTGGTTTTAAGAATTCTTCCACCAGCATCTCGCCAGGATGGGTGGGTGTTCTATCAGTTGGTACTCTTATCATTGCTGTCTCCTTAAGCCTTGCCATATTCGCTCAGTGATAATCTACAATTTCAACTTCATCCGGTTCGGTATCTGTCCAGACAAAACAAATCCGATGTTGGTTGTTGATACGGATACTGTGCTGGCCTTTTCGATCACCGGTTAACGCCTCAAGTCGATTTCCTGGCGGTATCCGTAGTTGATCAAGCGCATTGACTGAATCGAGTTGATCCAATTTACGAGAGGCAAGTTTCCATAAGTTTTGGGGACAGGCTCGCCGTGCCGCTTTGGTATTTTTGCCGTTGAAAATGTCTTCAGTTCCGGGAGTTTTGAATGACCGTATCACAACGACATAATAGCACGGAACCCGTGATATGACAAAACAGAGTAAAACCTACCTTGCCAGCCAGGACTGGATCAGGGATGCGGAAATGGAACTGGCCAAACAATTTGAGGCAGAGACCGGCGTCCACATCGACTTTCAGATTGTTCCGTCTGATCAGTACTTTAATGTTCTGACAACGAAATTGAATGCAGGCGAAGCGACAGATATTTTTGGCGGTCAGAGCGGGAAGACCGACATCAAGGTTCTTTACGATGTTGAGAAGAACGCCGTACCTTTGACCGATGAAGAATGGGTGCAGCGGATGGATCCGCTGTCTGTTGATCAGGTTAGCCTGGATGGTGAAGTCTATGGGCTGACGGTCTGGGACACAACCGGCGGTTCCTGGGTAATTGGCTATAACAAGCAAATCTTTGCGGACCTGGGCTTGAGCGTACCCACCACGTATGAAGAATTCAAAGCTGTCAACCAGGCCATTCTGGATGCCGGACTCACCCCTATCTACGAGCCGGTTTCGGACGGCTGGCACCATGTCTTGTGGTTCCCCGAAATAGGTCCCGATTATGAAGCGGCAAACCCCGGTTTGGCAGATGCTTTGAATGCCAACGAAACCAAGTTTACCGATGATCCCACCATGCTGCTGGCGTTGCAACAATTGCAAGAGATGTATGAGTTGGGATACTTTGGCGAAAATGCCCTATCTAATACGTTTGCTGATACTGAAAAGGCAATGGCCAGTGGCGAATATGCCATGACCGTCAACCGTCTGTCCTTGGGCGAGCAAGTTGCAGCCGCATATCCTGAGGTATCGACGGATACCTTTGGTTACTTTGTCATCCCCCTGGCCGACAACCAAATCTGGAATGTCAATCCGGCTGCCCCCAGCAAATTCATCTACTCCGGCTCAGAGAACATTGACGCGGCCAAGGCTTATTTTGACTTCTTGACCCGACCGGAAAACCTGCAATTTCTGTTGGACAATGAACCCGCTTTCACCATGCTCAGCTTTTCAGGAATGGATGTTGAACTGTCGCCGGAACAGCAAGCCTTTGTAGACACCTATACCAAACAAGGAACCGTGTATCAAACAGCCGTCAACTATGTCAATCCGCAATGGATGGACATTGGAAAAGATTTGACGGCTATGTTTACCGGTGCGGCTACACCGGAAGATTTATTGAACAGTATCGACCAGCGCAGAGCCGATATGGCCACTGCTGCCGAAGACCCCGCCTGGCAATAAGTCAGCATTCTTGGTAAACTTGGCCTTAAGAAATAAGGGCTAGAATCTTTTGACATGCGGGTTCGCTTAGGTTTTCTCTGATTGCAGCATTTCAAAGCGAAGGGAAGTCCGGCGGACCCGCGCCAAAGCTTTTTCTCTGACCTCGCTATTTCATCCAGGAGAAATTAAGGATGCAAAACAAAAATACAATATACCCCTTTTACTTTTCGTTAGGTGCATTTATTTTATATTTATCATTCTTTCTGATTCCCAGGGTGATGGGGTTCTATTATTCCTTTACCGATTGGAGTAGTTATTCAACAGATGTAAATTTTGTGGGGATGGAGAATTTCTACCGAATTTTCTTTATGACCAACGAACACTATATGGTCTACATCAAAAACACAGTAATTTTCACTGTAGTCACTATTATTCTCAAGACCGTAATTGCTTTGCTGCTTGCATTGCTCTTGACCAGCGGCATCAAACGTTTGGCCAACTTCCACCGGGCTATCATCTTTTTACCCGCCGTACTCCCGTTATTGGTGGTCGGACTGGTATTCAAATCTATTTTGCATCCCACCACCGGTATTTTAAATGTATTCTTGCGAACGGTCGGCCTGGATTTTCTGGCCCAGCCTTGGCTGGTTGATGTAGATTGGGCGCTGTTTTCTGTTATCGGCGTAGACACCTGGAAAGGCGTGGGCTACTTGATGGTAATTCTGATTGCGGGCCTCCAGGCCATACCGAATGAATACTATGAAGCTGCCCGTATTGATGGGGCTAATGCCTTGCAAATGCTGTGGCGTATTAGAATTCCTTTGCTTATGCCCTCCATCATGGTCGTTACTGTATTGAATTTATTATATGGTTTGAAGGTTTTTGATATTGTCTGGGTGTTGACCAACGGCGGGCCGGGATATGCCACCGAAACTGTATACACGGCGGTATTTAGAGAATTTTCTAAAGAACGTTATGGCATCGCCACCGCCCTTTCTACCATGTTATTTGTGATTATGGTTTCGTTCGGATATTTCGCAATTCGGCTGATGCATAAAGAAGAGGCGGATATTTAATGCGCGTTATTGACCTATTTCATCTACCATCTTGCTTATCTGTTTACCCTTTACCCGAAAAGGGCATACTCTTTTCTCCGTATCACTTCACCAATCACTATGGAGGTATTTGGTAATGAAAGCAAAAAATATAAAAGCCGTCAACGCAAATACAATTGCTATCATTGTTAGTTTGATCATGTTATCCAACTGTAACGGGTCATCCGCCGAGTTAACTCGGCCTATGATCGGTTACCGTTTCAAAACTCTGACCATCAGGCGAAATGTGAATCAGGCTGACCGGTAGCAAGACGATAGGCAATAGCCCATGATCCCCTTACGTGACTCCATCCCTTCCCGGCGCTTTCCGGTGGTCAATACCCTGTTGATCGTCGCCAACGTGCTTGTCTTTTTGTTCGAAGTGTCGATGGGGCCGCAAGCGCTCAACCGCTTTATCGTTGTTTTTGGCGCAGTGCCGGCCCGGTTTTGGGCCGTGGGCGGGCCGGCCGCCTGGCTGACCATCTTTACCTCGATGTTTCTGCACGGGGGCTGGCTGCATCTGCTCTCCAATATGCTGGCGCTGTATATCTTTGGCGATAATGTCGAAGATCGGATGGGGCACGGGCGCTATCTGGTCTTCTATCTGCTCGGCGGGGTGCTGGCCGGGCTGGCCCACCTCATTGCTTATGCGCCGTCGGAAATTCCCACGGTCGGGGCCAGCGGAGCCATTGCTGCCATCCTGGGCGCTTATCTGGTCCTTTACCCTCGCTCCCGGGTGCTGACCCTGATCTTTGTTTTTATCTTCGTTCAAGTCATCGAGATCCCCGCCGTTGTTTACCTGGGCTTCTGGTTTCTGTCGCAGTTGTTGAGCGGCTCGCTGGCTTTGGCGGCCAACACCTTCCAGGGCGGCGGCGTGGCCTGGTGGGCTCACATCGGCGGCTTCGTGGGTGGCGCCGTCCTGGTCCGGTTGTTTACGTTGGGCCGCCGCTCACGTGGTTATGATCCGTATGATTATTATCGGGGGTAGTTTCGGCCTGATGGTTACAGATTATTATCTAATCAATATGATTCGTGGGCATTGAGCAAGAAATTTAAACGCAAGGGGCGCAAATGATGCTAAAGGCGCAAACGTTTTTTATATTTTCTTTTGCGTCCCTCGCGCCGGTAGCGTCTTTACCGTTCAATCCTTTTCGGTTCTGGCTCCACCAGGTTATGAATTAAACGGATTTCACGGATTACACCCATGACCGATCTAAACGTCCCCCGTGAAGCCTTGCGTGAACTGATCCGCATTGTCAAAGAGACCCGGCAGGTGCTGGGCGCGATGCTGGCTGAGGCCGGCACGCGGCCCCGGGCCTATCGTTCAGCCCCCCTGGCTCAGACGCTGGAGCATTTGGGCGACGTGCGCGAAGGCTTCTTGTTAAGCCAGCGCATCTCGCCTCAGGCCTCGCTGTCCGAGCTAAGGGCCCTGGTTCAACATATTCTGTTGGATTGGAATTGGCTGGACGATTTCAATCTGACCCTGACGCCTGGCAGCAAAATCGAACTCCTGGACCACCAACTGATTTTTTATAACCATGCCCTGGTGGCCCTGGCCGTCCTGCCACGCCTGCCGGCTGACGCGGTGACCTTTCCCCAGCGCCGGCCAAGCTATGGCGATGTCCAGGTGCCGGCCCTGCCCGGCGAGAAGCTGGCCCGTATCGAAGAGCTCGAGGTTGTCATCTATCAGGCCAACGTCAGGCCGGTCAGCACCCTGACCTACCACGCCTTCCGGCGAACCTACGCCTTTTTTGAAGCCAGCACCTGGCTGGTCAGCCGCTATCTGGAACCCTTGTTGGGTGATCGATGAAGCGGCCATAACCAACTTCTAACACTCCTCTAACACTCTGCTAGCAAGATTCTAACACAAGCTGTAGTAAGCTACAGGTAAATAACCAATTTGTCGCATCGTTCATGAGGATCGTTGAGGATCGTTACAGTTATTCAACTGTAACGGGTCATAAGCCGAGTTAACTCGGCCCGACTTAGCTCGGCTTGATCGGGTTACAGTTTCAAAACTGTAACCATCAGGCAAAAATAGTTACAAAAACCACTTATTACAATTAAATGGAGGTAATACCATGTTACGACGTCCCTTTAGCAGAGTTAGTTTTGCATCTCCCTGGCAAGAAATGGAACACTTGCAGCGCGAGGTCAACCGTCTCTTTACAGATTCATTCTCCGGTTATGGTGGCCGGGTGGGCCCCAGCTTCCCGGCCATCAATGTCTGGACCAATGAGGATGGCGCGGTCATCACGGCTGAACTGCCGGGCGTTGAACCCGACGCGATTGATATTTCGGTGGTGGGCGATAACGTGACGCTCTCCGGCAGCCGCCAGCCCAATGAATTGAAAGAGGGCGACCGCTATCATCGCCGTGAGCGCATCTATGGCAACTTTACCCGCTCGTTCCAACTGCCGTTCACCGTCGAGTCCGACCAGGTCGAAGCGTCCTTTGCGAATGGCGTGCTGCACATTTCTCTGCCTCGCGCCGAAGCCGATAAGCCCAAGAAGATTGCGGTTAAGACGGCGTAAAGCTCTCTCAGGACCTAAGGCTAAACCTGACAGGTTTTCGAAAACCTGTCAGGTTTGGTAAGCCCTAACCAACAACTCTATTGCTCAATTAATATGGAGGTAAACATCATGGCAGTCGATACCAAAGATCTCCAGGTGCAGGAGACCGAAAAGCAGGAAGTCACCACGCTGGCTGGGACCGAACGCACCCGAGCTGGCAAAGTCTATGTACCCCGCGTGGATATTTACGAAACCGAGCACGATATTGTGGCCGTGGCCGATATACCCGGCGTCGACGAGAATTCCATCGAGATTATGGTCGAAAAGAACGTATTAACCATCCATGGCCATGTCGAGCCGGAAGCGCCTGAAAACGTCAGCCTGGCCTATGCCGAGTATGACGTCGGCGACTATGAGCGCCGTTTCAGCCTGTCCAACGAAATCGACCAGGACCAGATCGAAGCGACGGTCAAGAACGGCATCTTGCATCTGCGTTTGCCCAAGGCAGGCCCGGCCAAAGCCAGGAAAGTTTCGGTTAAAGCGGCCTGAGGGGCGACTAGTACCCGGACGCGTAAATAGGCCGTCAGTTACACCCCCCTCGATCCCCCCGCTCGCGGGGGGAGGTTGGAGGGGGGTAGCCCTGGGGTTATTTACGCCGCGATGGTCTAGCAATTAGTAATGAAGAACCCCTAATGGGCCGGCTAGACCCCCAGGCTTTTGAAAAGCCTGGGGTCTTTTTATTTGGTCAATACGCTGCTGTATTGTTATTCTTAGGAGCTAACCCAGACCTGACAGGTTTTCAAAACCTGTCAGGTCTTCAAGCCGGCAGAAACAGCATTTTTTAATGAACTTCTAACCCGACTTTAATATAATTTTAATCGTCTTTGTGAAGAATATAGCTTGGTATATAATCCAGGTTGGGTGTATACTGATCTACATGGTCAAACTTAAGACCGATTGGCGCGGAGTGATTTGTAGTTGGGTCGACTCGCAGCCTGAGCGGCGATAGGTCGCCCCGTCCGTTGGCAGACAGACGGGGCGTTACCTTGCCCGGCTGAGGGTAGGACTTAAGTTTATCCTGCAAATCTTGTTTTACAGGAGGTCCACTGTAGGACAAACTTAAGTTTGTCCTACAAAGTTCTATTTTCACAGGAGAAAGCTAATGATCGAAGCGGTTGATCTCAGTAAATCGTATGGTCCTATCGAGGCCTTGAAAGGGGTGTCGTTTGATGTCGCCCCTGGTGAAGTCGTTGGGTTGCTCGGTCCCAACGGGGCCGGCAAATCGACGACGATCAAAATCTTGACCGGCTATCTACAACCCGATAATGGCCAGGTCAAGGTCAACGGTCTGGATGTGCTGAGCCATACCCGCGAAGTCCAGGCCGGCATCGGCTACCTGCCGGAGAATGCCCCGCTCTACCCGGAGTTGTCGGTCCAATCTTATCTCAGATTGATGGCCGACCTGCGCGAGATTCCGCGTGAGGAGCAGCCAGAGTTGCTCTCGGAGGCCATCTATGCCACGGGCCTGGAAGAGCATCTGGTCCGGCCCATCGGCCAGCTCAGTAAAGGCTTCCGGCAGCGCGTGATGCTGGCCCAGGCTATCTTACACCGGCCCCGGCTCCTCATTTTGGACGAACCAACCATCGGTCTCGACCCCACCCAAATCGTAGAAATTCGCCATCTGATTAGCCGTCTGGCCCAACGCAGCACCATTCTCTTCTCTTCACACATCCTGTCCGAGGTCGAAGCGGTGTGTGATCGGGTCATCATCATTATGAACGGCGAGGTCAAGGCTGATGCCCGGCTGAATGAGCTATCGAGCACCGCCGACGCCATCCTGGTCTTGCAAAAGCAGGCCGATGGCGTGACCAAGGCCCTCGAAGGACTGGCCGGGGTACGCCAGGTCGAACCGCTGCCTCAGTTCGATGATTATCCGGCGTATCGCATTTTGGGCGAAAGTGGGGCCGATCTGTGCCCGGCTATCTATGACCTGGCCCGTCGTGAAGACTGGCCCGTCCGCGAACTGCGCCACGATGTCCGCACCCTGGAAACCGTATTCAATGAGTTGGCGACAGCTGCATAGGTAACAAGCAAGTAGCAAGGAGGAGATCCGATGATCCAGACTCTATCCATTGTCCGTAAGGAATTGAACGCTTATTTTGGCTCGCCGATGGCCTTCATTTTCGTCGGTGTTTTTCTGGCCGCGACGCTGTTTACCTTCTTCTGGGCAGAAACGTTCTTTGCGCGCGGCATCGCCGATGTCCGTCCCATTTTTCTGTGGATGCCCATCCTGCTGATTTTCCTGGTCTCGGCCCTGACCATGCGCCAGTGGAGCGAGGAACAGCGAACCGGCACCTTGGAAGTTTTGCTGACCCTGCCGGCCCGGCCCGTGCAGTTGGTGCTGGGTAAATTCCTGGCCGTTATGGTTCTGGTTGTCGTGGCCGTGGCCCTGACCCTTTTCTTGCCGATCACCGTCTCGCTGATGGGTAATCTGGATTGGGGGCCGGTCTTCGGCGGCTATCTGGCTGCGATCTTGCTGGCCGGGGCTTACGCCGCGATTGGCTTGTTTGTGTCATCCCGCACCGATAACCAACTGGTGGCCTTGATTCTGACGGGCATCGTCGGCGGGCTCTTTTATTTGGTGGGCTCCGGCGGCGTGACCGATTTTGTGGGTGGCAGCGTCGCCGAGATTCTGCGCGCGCTCGGCGCCGGCAGCCGCTTCCAGAGCATCGAGCGCGGCGTCATCGACCTGCGCGATCTGGTCTATTATGTCTCGCTGACACTGCTGTTCTTGACGCTCAATGTGGTCTCACTCGATAGCAAACGCTGGAGCGAGGGTGAGAACACCCGCCCCTATCGTCAGCGGCTGCTGCTGACGGCGGGCCTCATTGCGCTGAACCTGATCGCGCTCAATATCTGGCTTTTCCCGCTGACCGGCGCGCGCCTCGATTTGACCGGGCAGCGCGAGTACAGCCTGTCACCTGCCACACGTGACATCATCAGTAATTTGCAAGAACCGCTGCTGGTCCGGGGCTACTTTAGCGAAAACACCCATCCGCTGCTGGCTCCACTGGCGCCAACCGCACGCGATTTGTTGGAGGAATACCGTATCGCGTCCAACGGCAACATGGTGGTTGAGATCATCGACCCACTCGAAGACCCGGAAAAGGAAGCCGAAGCCAATCAGACCTACGGCATTCGGCCTACGCCGCTTCAGGCAGCCGACCGGTACGGCGCGTCGGTGGTCAATGCCTACTTTGATATTCTGATCCGCTATGGTGACCAGAGCGAAGTCCTCAACTTCAGGGACCTGATCGAGATACAGCCGGTTCGGTCCGGCCAACCTGAGATCCGCTTCCGCAACCTGGAGTACGACTTGACGCGCGCTATCAAGAAAACGGTCTTTGGCTTTCAGAGTGTCGATGCGGTCCTGGCTTCTATCGAGGACCCCGTCAGTTTGACCCTGTATGTGACGCCCAACAGCCTGCCCGAATGGCTGGCCGCAGCGCCGGCCACGATTGAAAAAGTGGCCGGGGATATTCAGACTGAGTCGGGCGGTAAATTTGCCTTCACCATGATCGACCCCGACGATCCAAACGCGCAAGTCAATCGCCAAACGCTCAGCGAGCAGGTCGGTTTACAGCCGATCCCGGTCGGGCTCTTTTCCGATCAGAATTACTACCTGCATATGGTGCTGCAAATCGGGGAGAATGCTCAACTGATGTATCCCTCCGGTGACTTGAGCGAAGCTGACGTGCGCAGCAGCATCGAGGCCACCCTCCGGCGCGCCTCGCCGGGCTTCCTGAACGTGGTTGGTCTGTGGGCACCGCCGGATACACCCACGCCCGATCCCTTTGGTAACCCCCAGCCATCATTCAAACAGTACAACGCCATCGCCGAACAACTGCGCCGCGATTATACGGTTCGCAACGTCGATCTGTCGACCGGCCAGGTCCCGGCCGGCATCGACCTGCTGGTGGTTATCGCGCCTCAAGGCATGACCGACACGGACCGCTACGCCATCGACCAGTTCTTGATGCGTGGTGGCTCGGTGGTCGTGGCGGCCGGTAACTATATCGTCAACCCCGATCAGTTTACGGGCAACCTGGGTGTTCAACCGGTGAGCGATGGCCTGCGTGATATGTTGGCCAGCTATGGCATCACGGTCGAAGAGTCGATGGTCCTGGACCCGCAAAACGAGCCCTTCCCGGTGCAGATTGCGCGCAATGTGGGTGGACTGCAAGTGCGTGAAATTCAGGCGCTCGACTATCCTTTCTTCGTCGATATCCGGGCCGACGGCATGGATCGGAGCAACCCAATCCTGGCCAGCCTGCCGGCCGTCACCATGAACTGGGTCTCGCCGATTACGGTTGATGAAGCGCAGAATGCCGAACGCCAGGTGGAGATCCTGCTCCAATCCAGTCCGGGCTCCTGGCTCCGCACCAACACCGATATCCAGCCCAACCAGGAACTTTACCCCGAATTGGGCTTCCCGGTCGAGGGCGAACAAAAATCTTATCCACTGGCTGTGGCGGTTCAGGGCCGCTTTGAGAGCTTCTTCAAGGGTAAGCCATCGCCGCTCGAAGCCGCCCCGGAGAGCAGTGGGGATGGCGCCGTTCCCACCGTTACGGAGCCACCGTCGCCGAGCGGGGTGGGCACGATTGAGTCTTCGCCGGAAACCGCCCGGCTGATTGTCGTTGGCAGCGCCGAATTCATGAATGACCTGGTCTTTAATCTCTCTTCGAGCCTGAGTGGGGATCGCTACCAGAACAGTTTGCAGTTCATGCAAAATGCCGTTGATTGGTCGGTCGAAGACCTGGATCTGCTGACCATCCGCTCTCGTGGCAGTGCGGCCCGCGTCCTGGCGCCGTTGAACGAAAGCCAGCAATCGTTCTGGGAATATCTAAATTATGGTCTGGCTCTGGTATCATTAGTGGCGATTGGCCTCATCTGGCGGACGCGGCAGCAAAACGAGCGACCCATGGAACTCATTCCGCCGGCCCGTCAGCAGAGCAGCCGGAACAGCGACCAACCTCAATCGGCCAGCGTGGCCGGCAGCCAATAATCATAGGAGTGCGACCGTCCCTAATGGGACGACACCGAGAATGAAAATCAGGGGTAAGGAATCAGGAGTCAGGAATTAGCCTTGCCCTATTTCCTAATTCCTATCCCCTAACCTGGCGGAGCCAGAACCAAAAAGGATTTAACGCTAAAGACGCTACAGGCGCAAGAGACGCAAAAGAAAATATAAAAAGCGTTTGCGTCTTTAGCGTCATTTGCGCCCCTTGCGTTTAAATTCTGGCTCAACTTCTTGTTTTTCGGGCAAGAAGTCAACTGTTTAGACCCTAATTCCTATTTTCAAGGGAGATGAGATGATGTTTGACAGACGCAATCAGATTTTGGCCTTAGTGCTCGTAGTCCAAATCATCCTGGGTGCAGTCATTTTCTGGCCCCGCAGCACGGTCGAAGCCGGGGGTGGTCCGCTCCTGGCCGATTTTCAGGCGGCCGGCGTGACCTCGCTGGTGATCAGTGATACGGATGGTAATCGCGTCGCCCTGGCCAAATCCGGCGAGTCCTGGGTACTGCCTGAGGCCGACGACTACCCCGCGAATGGCGAGGCCATCACGACGGTCCTGGACAAGATCGAGGCGATCCAAACCAACCGGCTGGTCACCCAAACCGATGCCAGCCACAAACGTCTCCAGGTGGCCGATGATGACTTCAATCGCTTGCTTGATATGAGATTGAATAATGACCGGAGCTACCAACTTTACGTTGGCAGCGCCGGTGGGGCCAGCGCGACCCACGTGCGCGCCGCCGGCCAACCGGAAGTCTACCTGACCGGTGAGCTGACCGCGTTCGATGTCACCGCGCAGACATCAGCCTGGGTCGATAGCCTTTACTTCACCGTGCCGGCCACGGCTACCGTCAAAATGACTCTGGAAAATGCCAACGGTACCTTCGAGTTCGAGCGAGACGGCGACACCTGGACGATGGCCGGGTTAGGTGAGGACGAAACCCTCAATGCGGCTAATGTGTCCTCCTTGCACAACCAGGTCACCTCGGTCCGCATGACGGCTCCTATTGGGACAGAAGCCGAAGCCTCGTTTGGCCTCGACGACCCGCAGGCCGTGGTTACGCTTGAAACGGGCAGCGGTGAAACCCACACCTTGCGCGTTGGCGCGCAGCAAACCGATGATAATAGCTATATCTTCGGCTCGTCCGACTCGCCCTACTACGTCCGCGTCGCCGAGTTTACCGGCAGTAACCTGATCGATAAAACCCGTGCTGATTTTCTGGAAGTACCCCCGGCTGAGGAGGGTGCGACAGGAACCGGGTCAAGCCCATAGCAAGGTAGCAAAGGAGCAAGGGAGCAAGGTATGAAATTATTTCCCTGCTCCCCTGCATCATTGATATCATTCTTCTAACACTATTCTAGCAAGAATCTAACACTTTTTGGTTACAATCTAATAGTAAGGTATGGGCTGCCGGGAGTAAACCGTAAGCAAGCGACTTGCTGCCTGGACGGGGGTAAAAGGTGAATCGTGAAATGCAATGAGGTTTCACAATTCACATTTACCCCAATTCGAGCAGGGTTTGCCGGAGCGGCCTCAGAACAATATCAAGAAGAAGGAGTGATTTATCTCATGGCAAAAATAATTGGAATTGATTTAGGCACGACAAATAGTGTGGTCGCCGTCATCGAAGCGGGCGACCCGACCGTTATCCCCAATGCCGAAGGAGGCCGGACCACGCCGAGCGTGGTGGCGTTCAACAAGAATAATGAGCGTCTCGCCGGCCAGACGGCCAAACGGCAGGCCGTGACCAATGCTGATAATACCCTTTACTCGGTCAAGCGCCTGATCGGACGCAATTTTGACGAGACCGAGACCGAGCGGGCGATGCTTTCCTATCAGATCGAGAAAGGCCCCAGCAATGATGTGCGGGTACGGGTCCCGATCATGGATCGGGCCTACACACCTCAAGAGATCTCGGCCATGATTTTGCAGAAGCTCAAGACCGATGCCGAAGCCTACCTGGGCGAGAGCGTATCCGAAGCCGTCATCACGGTGCCGGCTTACTTCAACGACAGCCAGCGCCAGGCGACCAAGGATGCCGGCAAGATCGCCGGGCTGAATGTACGCCGCATCATCAATGAGCCGACGGCGGCGGCCCTGGCCTACGGGCTGGACAAGAAGGATGATGAGACGATCCTGGTCTTTGACCTGGGTGGTGGGACCTTTGACGTCAGCGTCCTGGAAGTGGGAGGTGGCGTGATCGAGGTCAAGGCGACCAGTGGCGACACCCATCTGGGTGGCGATGACTGGGACCAGCGGGTCGTGGACTGGATCGTGGCCGAATTCAAGAAGGAACAGGGCATCGATCTAAGCCAGGACAAACAAGCTTTGCAGCGCTTGAAGGAAGCCGGCGAGAAAGCCAAGATCGAGCTGTCGAGCGTGATGGAGACGGAGATCAACCTGCCGTTCATCACGGCCGATGCCAGCGGCCCAAAGCACTTACAACTGAAGTTGAGCCGGAGTAAGTTCGAGCAGTTGACCGAGGACTTGCTGGCCCGGGTGAAAAGTCCGTTCGAGCAGGCGCTGAAGGATGCCAAACTGTCGGCCGGCCAGATCGACGAGGTGGTGCTGGTCGGTGGCTCGACCCGAATGCCGATGGTTCAGAATTTGGTCAAGCAGTTGACACATGGTAAGGA
>Ga0302046_10003421_pt1 | contig 14347 bp, 12 predicted proteins | sample RVTome_11_FD_200261 | JGI IMG/M metagenome (GOLD analysis project Ga0302046, IMG submission 200261) | Soil microbial communities from uranium-contaminated site in the Upper Colorado River Basin, Wyoming, United States - RVT147D111 (version 2) ...
CCCGAGATGAAGTACTGCAGGTCCTGGCCGCCGCCACGTACCGACAGGTTGTACGTCTGGTACCACTGCACCCCCGGATACGAGCACGCGCCGTCGGGAGAGCCGTTCACGTCTCCCCAGACCTGGGTCAGCGTCGTCTCGTCGATGTCGGAGTTCGGGTCGTCGTCGCCCATGCCGGGCGTTACGCACGGCCGTGAGTTCGGCCCACCCTCATAGCCACCGCCCCACCACGGCGAGCGGAAGAAGTGCTCCATGTGCATGTAGTTGACGCCGTTGACGCCGTACTGCTTGGCCCAACCCGTCCCCTGCTGAATCCCGGCCGTCCACACCGGCGCGCCGAGCGAGCCGCGCTTGGTGAAGATCTGGATCACGCCGGCCGACGCCTCGGTGCCGAACAGCGTCGTGGCGGCCGACCCCTTGATGACCTCGATACGGGCGATGTCGTCGGGGTTGATGTTGTCGAGCGGGCTCGCCGTGATGCGCGCTCCGCGGCCCTGCGTCATGCCCGGCGTTCCCACCCTCGGGAAGCCGCCATCCATCATGCGGACGCCGTCCACGTAGATGATCGGCTGGTTGGTCATCTCGACGCTGGAGTTGCCCCGCAGCCGGATCTGCTTGCCCTGGCCGAGCTGGGCGCCACCGCCCGTGATCTCGATGCCAGGGGCGGCGCCCTGAAGCATCGTCGTCGCGGAAACGGGCCGATCGAGGACGTCGGCGACGTCGATCTGCGTGATCGAGTTTCCGATCTCGCGGCGCCGGGCGGAGCCGGCGGTGCCGGTGACGACGATCTCGTCGAGGCCGAGCGCCTGGGTCTCCAGCGCGAAGTCGGCCGTGGCCGTGCCGCCGGCAGTCACCGTGACCGTCTGCGTGGCACCTCCATAGCCGATGCGCTCGGCCCGGAGCTCCTGCGGCCCCGCGGGAACGTTCAGGATCAGGAAGCGGCCGTCTGCCCGGGTGAGGCTGCCGAGCTGGAGCCCGGGGACGTAGACCTGAATTTCGCCGAGGGGGGCACCCGACTGCGCATCGGTCACGGTACCGGTAATCTGACCGGTCTGCGCCTGCACGGAGGCCGCGGGCATCAACACCAACGCGAGAGCGAGCAAGCCCGCACATGTCAACGCTCGTGACAGGAAGGACGTCCTTCCGTCGTTCATGGTTCGGACACCGACGTCCATAGCAACCTCCTTCGATCGGGAAAGCTTCGAAGCCACGGCTTGGGGCACTCTGGGGCTCGGGGGGTTGGAAAGTCAAGTACTCTCCTGCCAGGCCAAAATCGCGCTCAAGGCGACCGTGTAGCGCGGATCGAGCCTTCTGCCAGGAAGAGGGCCACAGGCCCGCTCGACGAGGCGCCCGACCCAGCCCTACCGCGCGAAATCCACGGCACGCGTCTCCCGCACGACCACCACCTTGATCTGGCCGGGATACTGCAGCTCGCTCTCGATCCTGCGCGCCACGGCCTCCGAGAGCTGCGCCATCTCACCGTCCCCGACCCGACCCGGCTCGACCATCACGCGCAGCTCCCTGCCCGCCTGGATCGCGAAGCAGCGCTCCACGCCCGGGTGCTCCATGGCGAGCTCCTCGAGCTTCTCGAGCCGCTTCACGTATCCCTCGAACATCTCCCGGCGGGCGCCCGGCCGCGATCCGCTGATCGCGTCCGCCGCGGTTACCAGGAAGGTCTCCGCGAAGCGGTGCGGCTCCTCGTCGTGGTGTGCCTTGATGGCGTTGAGCACGATCTCGCTCTCGTTGTGCTTCTTGCAGAGCCGATAGCCCAGCTCGACGTGGGTCCCTTCGTGCTCGTGCGTCATGCCCTTGCCCACGTCGTGCAGGATCCCCGCCCGTTTGGTCGCCTGAACGTCGAGGCCCATCTCCGCCGCCATGCTTCCGGAGAGCATGGCCACCTCCTTGGCGTGCTGGAGCTGGTTTTGCCCGTAGGAGGTGCGGAACCTCAGCCTGCCGAGCGTCTTGACGATCTCCGGATGGACGTTGTGGATGCCGAGCTCGTAGAGGACCTCCTCGGCCGCTTCCAGCATGGCCTGCTCCACCTCGCCCGCGGCCTTCTCGACCATCTCCTCGATGCGGCCCGGGTGGATGCGTCCGTCCTCCACCAGCCGCTCGAGCGCGATGCGTGCGGTCTCCCTCCGCACGGGATCGAACGCCGAGAGCACCACCGCCTCCGGCGTGTCGTCGATGATGACGTCCACGCCCGTGGCCTGCTCGAAGGAACGGATGTTTCGGCCCTCGCGGCCGATGATGCGCCCCTTCATCTCGTCGGACGGAAGCTGAACCACGGACACCGTGGACTCGGCGGTGAGGTCGGCGGCCATCCTCTGGATGGCCAGCGCGACGATCTTGCGCGCCTCCACCTCGGCCTCGCGCTGGGCCCGCTCCTTGATCTCGCGCAGCGAGTTGGCGGCCTCCGCGGTCGCCGCGTCCCGCAGGTCGTCCATGAGCTCACGCTTGGCGTCCTGCGCCGTCAGGCCGGCGAGCCTCTCCAGACGGCGCCGGGCTTCGAGCGCCCCGCGCTCGATCTCCTCGGCCGCGTCGACGAGCTCCCGCTCGCGTCGTTCCCACTCGGCGCTGCGGGTCTCGATCTCCTCCTCGCGGGCGTTCAGTCGATCGAGCCGACGGTCCAGCGCGTCGAGGCGCTCCTCCACCCGGCGCTCGGCGCGCTCCACCTCCTCCCTACGACGCCCCTCCTCGTGCTCCCACGCCTCGCGGAGGCGGAACCCCTCCTCGCGCCCCGCGAGCTCTCCGGCCTTCCGTGCGTTGTCCGCTTGTTCTCGTGCCCGCTGCAGGATGCGGGAGGCTTCGTCCTGACCGCTCTTCTTTTCCAGCTCCCGTCGTGCCCGTTCGCGGCTCCGCGCGAACACGAGCCCGGCGAGCGCTCCCAGGGCGAGCCCCACCGCCGCCGCCAACAGGAAAGGCGGGGTGACCATGTATCGACTCCGAAATCGGCTGCCCAGAGAGCAGCCGAAGGTGGGCGATCAGCGGCCGACCCCGGAACGCGGCCACACGCTGCGCGGGGGGCCTATGTGACGGGGTCAGAGTAGCTTACGGGAGAAGGCCGACGCAAGTTGAGACGCACGCCGGCCCGCCCGGAGCCTCAGACCGGCCCGGCGGCCCGCGCCATCGCGCGCTCGATGCGCTTCGTCAGATCGTCGGCCCTGTCGGTGACGTCGTCGCGCATCATCGCGAGCTCCTCCTGCGCCTGGAAGTACTCGTCCGCGATGGACAGCGCGGCCAGGATCGCGGCCTTGTGGCCGGCGATGAGCCCCGCCTGCAGGCGGATCTCGTGTATGCGATCGTCGACGAGCTTGGCGCACTTGCGCGTGTACGTGGGCTCGGCGTTCGCCCGTATCGTGTGCTCCTCCCCGGCGATGCGGACCGTGACCGAGGTCTTCGTCGGGTTCATCGCTGGTTCTCCAGGAAGCGCACTTTGGCAAGGAGGCGATCCACACCGGCGCGCCCCCGATCGACCCGCGAGCGCAGGTCGGCGTTCTCCTCCTCCAGGCGCTGCAGCCGCGTGAGCAACCTGCCGGCCTCCGCCTCGTCTCCGGTGAATCGCTTCATGAGCTTGCCCAGCTCGGTGCACCTCGCCTCGGCCGCTTCGGCGCGGGCCGTGGCGCGCGCGAGCTCGTCGAGGGCCCTCCCGACGGCACCCTCCAGCGCGCCGAGCGCCTCTCGCTCCGAGCGACCGTTAACCGCGGGCTTCGACACCAAGCTCCTCCTCGAGACGTGTCAGGACGGCCTGGACCGCCCTGTCGACCTCCTTGTCCTTCAGGGTTCGCTCCGGGGCTCGGAAACGCAAGCGGAAGGCCAGCGAGCGGACACCCTCCGGCACGCCTTCGCCACGGTACAAGTCGAACAGCTCCAAGCTCTCCAGCAGATCGCCCGCGCGTGCGCGTATGATATTTGCAACATGGGCGGCGGCGACGCCGTCCGGAACCAGAAGCGCGAGGTCGCGCTCCACCGCGGGAAACTGCGGCAGAGGCGAGTGCACGGCTACGGGGGCCGGCGCAACCTGCGTCGGCAGCGCGATCTCGAACCCCCACACGTCGCCCGACCACGGCGGGGCGTCGAGCGCGTTCTCCGTCACGCGTCCTCCGCGTCCCACCTCGCTTCCGGTGCCATCGAGGACCACGAAGCCGGCGGAAGGATCGATCGCGGAGTCGGGCTCGAGCGGAACGTTCGCCCCCGGCTCGACGACCGCGCGACCCCGGTGCGCGCGACGGGCGACCTCCTCCAGAAGGGACTTCAAGTCCCAGACGTCGAGCGCGCGGTCGGGCTCGCTCCAGTGGGGCGGCGCGCTGCGGCCCGTGATGACCGCCGCGATGTGCGTTCGTTCCTGGGGGGCCTCTCCGACGGGGCTCCTGCGGAACGACGTACCGATCTCGAAGAGCCTCACGTCCCGATTGCCCCTGGCGAAGTTGTGCTCGACGCGTCGGAGCAGCGAGGGCAGGAGCGCGCGCCGCACCACGGGCTCGGTCGCGGCCACGGGGTTCACGACCTCGATGTCTCCCTCGCAGCGCGGAACGAAGGCCGGCGTGTGCGCCTCGAGCAGCCCCCGCACGACGAGCGCGGCGCGAAGCTCGTCCTCCAGCTGGAACATCGGGTGGTCCGGGACCGTGCCGGGACGATACGGTCTCATCTCGGAGGGAAACGCGTCGTAGCCGTGCGTGCGCGCAACCTCTTCGATGAGGTCGACTTCCCGGCGCACGTCGTAGCTGCGAAAGCCGGGGACCCTCACCCGGAGCGTGCCCTTGGACTCCTTCAGGACCTCGAAGCCCAGCGGGGTCAGGAGTGAGCGCACCTGCTCGGACTCGAAGGCGACCCCGAGCAGGTGCTCGACGCGCGAAAGCCTCAGCGGCACGACCTCCGGCTCGAACCTGCGCGCGTGGCAGTCGAGCACCGGACCGGCCACCGTGCCGCCCGCGGTCGCGAGGATCAGCGCCACGCAGCGCTCGACGGCCGCGCGCATGCCCTCGGGATCCACGCCCCGCTCGAAGCGGTACGAGGCCTCCGTCGACATGGCGAGCGCCCTGCGGGTGGCGCGGACGGACTTGGGGTCGAAGAGCGCGCACTCGAGCAGGACGTCCGCCGTGGCTTCCTCGACCTCCGAGCGCAGCCCGCCCATGACGCCCGCGATGGCGACCGGGCGCTCGGCGTCGCAGATCAGGAGCATGTCGGGCGTGAGCGTGCGCTCGACCTCGTCGAGCGTGGTGAACCGCGCTTCCTCGGCGCGGGCGCGCCGCACGACGATCGACGAACCTCGCAGGCGCGCCAGATCGAACGCGTGTAGCGGCTGCCCCAGCTCGAGCATGACGTAGTTGGTCGCGTCCACCACGTTGTTGATGGGCCGCGCGCCGGCGCCCCGCAGCCGCTGCTGGAGCCAGGCCGGGGACGGGCCGATGCTCACGCCGCGAATCACCGCTCCGAGGTAGCGCGAGCACAGGTCGGGGGCCTCGACGCGGATGGACACCGCCTCCGCCGAGACCTCCGGTGCGTCCTCCTCGTACGCGAGCGCCGCGCACGGATCATCGGGAAGCTCCGGGAGCACCACACGCCCCTCGCCGCGACCGGCCAGCTCCCGCGCGACCCCGACGTGGGACAGGAGGTCGCCGCGGTTGACCGTGACCTCCACGTCGAGCGTGGCGTCGTCCAGGCCCAGCGCGTCCGCGAACGGCGCGCCGGGCGTGCCGCCGCCCTCGATCTCCAGGATCCCGGCGTGATCGCTACCGAGCTCCAACTCCTTGGCCGAGCACAACATGCCCTCCGACACCTCGCCTCGAATCTTGGCCTTCTTGATCTCCAGCCCGCCGGGCAAGACGGCGCCGACCGGGGCGAACGGATACGACGCGCCCGCCCTGACGTTCGGCGCGCCGCACACCACCTGGACGACGCCGCCCCCCGCGTCCACGGTGCACAGGGACAGCCGGTCCGCGTTGGGGTGCGGGGCGGCGGTGACCACCGTGCCGATCACGATGTCATCGAGCCCCTCCCCCAAACGCGTGATCCCCTCCACCGGGGCGCCGCGGAGCGCGAGGTGCTCGGCAACGGCCTCCGCATCGAGCCGGAGGCCCGGCACGAGGTCGTGCAGCCAGCGGGTGGAGACGTTCATGAGGCGAACTGAGCGAGGAAGCGTACGTCGTTCTCGAAGAACGTCCGTAGGTCCTCCACGCCGTGCTTCAGCATGGCGATGCGGCCGGGCCCCATGCCGAACGCGAACCCTGTGTAGCGCTCGGGGTCGTAGCCGGCGTTCTCGATCACCGCGGGGTCGACCATGCCGGCTCCCATGATCTCGAGCCAGTCGGTCTCCTCCCGGGTGCCGTCCGCCCGAGTGATGACGCGCTTCACGTCGACCTCGGCGCTCGGCTCCGTGAACGGGAAGAACGACGGGCGGAAGCGGACCGTCGTGTCCGGGCCCCAGAACCGGCGCGCGAACTCCGCCAGCGTGGCCTTGAAGTCGACGAACGTGACGCCCTCGTCCACGACCAGGCCCTCGATCTGCAGGAACGCCGGGGTGTGCGTCGCGTCGTAGGCGTCCCGCCGGTAGGCCCACCCCGGGGCGAGGACGCGAATAGGCGGCTCGTACGTCTCCATGGTCCGCATTTGCACCGGTGAGGTGTGGCTGCGCAGCAGGACCGAGTCGACCAGGTAGAGCGTATCCTGCTCATCCGCCGCGGGGTGATCGAGCGGCGTGTTGAGCGCCTCGAAGTTGTACCACTCCGTCTCGGCTTCCGGCCCTCGCGCACGGGTGAACCCGAGCTCCCGGAATATGCGCCATATCTCGGCGATGGTCTGCGTCACGGGATGGAGCGCCCCGCGCCACGGGTCGCGTGCGGGCAGCGTGAGGTCCACGCTCGTGGAGGCGGTCGTGCCCTCCAACGCCGCCTGCCGCGAGTCGAGGGCCCTCCGCACGGCGTCTTTGACGCGGTTGGCCTCCTGCCCCACCGCCGGTCGCGCGGCCGAAGGCAGCCGGCCGAGCCCCCGAAGAATCGAGGAGATCCGGCCGTCGCCGCGGCCCAGGAACGTGACGCGCACCCGCTCGAGCCCCAGGGCGTCGCTCGACTCGGCGATGGCCGCCAGCGCCTCCGCCTCCAGGGACTTCAGGGCATCGATGGGATCGATTTCGCTCATCGCTCGGACGGGGGATCCGGAAGGGAAGGCCCCAAAGCTATCGAACCCTCGGGCCCCCTGCCGCCCTCAGGTGCCCGCCTTGGCGGCCAAGCCCTCCTTGGCGCGCTCCACCACCGCGCCGAACGCCTCGGGGTTGCGGACGGCCAGGTCGGCGAGCGCCTTGCGGTCGAGCTCGATGCCCGCCTCCTTGAGCCCGTTGATGAACCGGGAGTACGACAGGTCGTGCTCGCGCACGGCGGCGTTGATGCGGGCGATCCAGAGCCGCCGGAAATTGCGCTTCTTCTTCTTGCGGTCGCGATAGGCGTGCTCCCACCCCTTCTCCACCGCGTCCTTGGCCGGCCGGTACAGGTTCTTGCGCCCGCCGAAGTACCCCTTGGCGGTCTTGAACAGCTTCTTCTTTCGCTTGTTCCGCGCGACGGCGGAGGTTGCACGAGGCATGTTCCACCTCCTCAGGAGCCGTAGGGCAGGATCTTCTTGAATCTCCCGGCGTCGGACTTCGAGACCAGATCCGGCTTGCGCAGACGCCGCTTACGCTTCTGCGACTTCTTGGTGAGGATGTGGCTCTTGTAGGCGCGCATTCGCTTGAATTTTCCGGTGCCCGTCTTCTTCACGCGCTTCGCGGCACCGCGGTGCGTCTTCATCTTCGGCATCTATCGATCTCCGTTCTCCCTGGGGGCGACCGAGCCGCCTCAGGGCCCGGTCGGACTACTTCGTCTTCAACGGGGCGAGCACCATCGACATGACCCGCCCCTCCATGTTCGGCTGCGACTCCACCTTGCCCAGATCCGTCAAGTCCTCCGTCACGCGCGCGAGAACCTCGAGCCCGATCTCGGGGTGGGTCACCTGCCGGCCCCTGAACTGCATGGTCAGCTTGACCTTGTTCCCCTCGTCCAGGAACCGCCGGGCATGGCGGACCTTGAACTCGTAGTCGTGCTCCTCGATCCCCGGACGGAACTTGACCTCCTTGACCTGGATCGTGTGCTGCTTCTTCCGCGCCTCGCGTGCGGCCCGGGCGGCCTCGTACTTGTACTTCCCGTAGTCCATCATCTTGACCACGGGGGGCCGGGCCTCCGCTGCAACCTCTACCAGATCCATCCCACGCTCCCTGGCCCGCTCGCGGGCCTCGTCGATGGAGACGATGCCGATCTGCTCGCCGTCGTCCTGGATGAGCCGCACGGGGCTGATCCTGATCTGGTCGTTGACGCGGACTCGTCTTTCGCTGATTTCCTTTCTCCCTCCGATGAAGTGGTCCCTGCGCCGGACGCCATCCGGCGTCCACTCGAACAAAAAGGCCCGAGACTCGTCTCGGGCCGCGACCGGGGTCGGCTCCGCGCACGCTGCCCGGAGCCTCGACCCGCGCGACCCTCATGTCAGCCCCTGGGGGCCCTGAAGGTGGAACCGCCGGTCAGCGCGGTCCGCTTCGTTGTTGTCGTCCCGTCCGCGGGGCCGGCGTGGCCACCCGCGGACGGACCGGAAAGATGCGTCGAGCGGGAGGCCCGGTCAACGCGGCCGAGGGCGGGCGCCCCCGTCGCTCAGGCCAACGCCCTGGTCCGGATCTCGTCCACGACCATGTCTCGAAAGGCGTCACGGCCCATGACCTCCTGCTTCTTGCCCGCGCCTCGCTTCCGGATGGCCACGGTGCCCGCCTCGGCCTCGCGCTCGCCGACCACCGCCATGTAGGGCACCTTGAGCGTCTCGGCCTCGCGGATGCGGTAGCCGAGCGTCTCGCGTGCCTCGACCGTGGCGCGCACGCCCGCGGCCGCCAGGTCCGCCGCGAACGTGCGGGCGCTCTCGTCCCACTGCTCCGAGATCGGCAGCACGCGTACCTGCTCGGGCGCGAGCCACGTGGGAAACGCGCCGCCATAATGCTCGATGAGTCCGCCCACGAAGCGCTCCATGGACCCGAGCAGCGTCCTGTGGATGACCACGACCTGATGCGGCGTGTTGTCCGATCCGATGTACTCCAGGCCGAACCGGCCCGGCATCTGGAAGTCGAGCTGGAAGGTGCCGCCCTGCCACTCGCGGCCGATGGCGTCGACCACGTTCACGTCGATCTTGGGACCGTAGAACGCCCCACCGCCCTCGTCGACCGTGTAGTCCATGCCGCGCCGGTCGAGCACGCCGCGCAGCGTATCCGTGGCGTGGTCGTAGACGACGGGATCGCCGATTGCCTTCTCGGGGCGCGTGGCCAGGGCCACGCGGTACTCGTAGCCGAAGACCTTCAGCATGTCGTCCGCCATGTCGAGCAGCCTGTCGTACTCGTCGGCGATCTGGTCCGGCCGTACGAAGATGTGCGCGTCGTCCTGCGTGAAGGAGCGTACGCGCAGCATGCCGTGCAGCGTCCCGGAGCGCTCGTAGCGGTAGCACGTGCCGAGCTCGGCGAAGCGCAGCGGCAGGTCCCGGTACGAACGCGTCCGCGTGTTGTAGATCATGAAGTGGTGCGGGCAGTTCATCGGCTTCAAGCGGAAGCGCGCGCCGTCGTCGTCCATCGCCGGGAACATGTTCTCCTCGAACACCTCCAGGTGGCCGCTGATGCGGTACAGCTCTTCGCTGGCCACCTGGGGCGAGTAGACGAGCTGGTAGCCGTTGGCGAGCAGCGTCTGCTTGAGGAACTCCTCCACCGTGTGGCGGATGATGCCGCCCCGGGGGTGCCAGAGCACGAACCCCTGCCCCACCTCCTCCTGGATGCTGAACAGGTCGAGCTCCCTGCCCAGCACGCGGTGGTCGCGCCTCTTGGCCTCCTCGAGCCGGTGCAGGTGCTGCTCCAGCTCGGCCTGCTTGTGGAACGCCGTTCCGTAGATGCGCTGGAGCATCTGCCGGCGCTCGTCGCCGCGCCAATACGCGCCCGCGCCGGAGAGGAGCTTGTAGTGCTTCAGCGCGCCCGTGCTGGGCACGTGCGGGCCCTTGCAGAGGTCCAGGAACGGCCCGTTCTCGTAGACCGTGATGACCTCGTCGTCACCGAGCTCCTCCAGCCGCTCCAGCTTGAGCGGATCGTCGCTGAACAGCTCGCGCGCCTCGTCCTTCGTGACGCGCCGGCGCTCGAACGGCTGATCCGCCGCGGCGACCTCGTCCATCTTCCGCTCGAAGGCCTCCAGGTCCTCCGGCGTGAACGGCTCGTCCACGTCGAAGTCGTAATAGAACCCGTCCTCGATGGCCGGGCCGAACCCGATGCCCGCGCCCGGCCGCAGCTCGCGGACCGCCGTGGCCAGGACGTGCGCCGCGGAGTGCCGCAGCACACCGAGCGACTCGGGGTCCTTCTCCGTGAGGATCCGCACCTCCGCGTCGCCCTCGATCGGCTCCATGAGCCCGACCACCTGGCCGTTCACCACCGCGGCCACGGCCGCCTTCGCGAGGCGCGGGCCTACCGAGGCTGCGACCTCGCCGGCGGTGGCGCCCCTCTCCAGCTCGAGGACGTCGCCGTTCGGGAGCGTGATCCGGATCTGTTCGCTGGACATGGTCGTCGTGTCGTCTGGGATGAGTGGAGAACGAATCTCGGACACCACGCCAGAAGAAAAAAGCGCGGCGCCCTGGTTGGGGGCCGCGCCTCTCAACCCGCCGTCAACGGAGCCGAGCCTCCGAGTCCACCGCGTCCAGCACGTCCCCCACCACCTCGTTCAGGTAGTCGCCGAAGCCCCGGCCCGGGCTCGGACCGAGCCGCACGATGACCATGTCGCGTGAGGGAATGATCATGGTGGTCTGGCCCATGAAGCCGGACGGCCAGTACGCGTCCCGCGGTATGCGATCGTAGTCGCCGCCCGCGTTGAGCCAGAAGAGCCCGCCGTAGTCCTGGTCCTCGTTGGCCGGCGCGGGCGCGCTCACGAAATCGCTCCACCCTTCGGGCAGGATGCGCTCGTCCTCCCAGACCCCGTCTCGCAGGTGCAGCAGCCCGAAGCGCGCCCAGTCACGGGCCGACATGTAGTCGTAGCCCGTCATGATGAAGTTGCCCCACGCGTCGGTCTCGAGCACCGCGTTCTTGATGCCGATCCTGTCGAACAGCGCGGTCCACGGGAACGCGTGGTAGCTCTCGCCGCGCGCCTCCACGACCTCGCGCACGATCTTGCCCAGCGTGAGCGGGTCCGAGTTGAGGTAGCGCCAGCGGGTGTTGGGGTCGACCGCGAGCGGGAAGCTCACCGCGTGGCGGAAGACGTCGATGCCGTCGAAGTAGATCCTGAAGTGATGGTTCTCGGTGGACAGCGAGCGCTCGCCGCCCAGGCCGAGGTTGTTGAAGTCGAGCCCGCTGCTCATGTGCAGCAGATCCGCGATCGTGATGTCACGCCGAGGGTCGTCGGGCGCGCTCCACTCCTCGACGGGCGCGCGCTGGTCGAGCGTGAGCGCCCCCTGCCGGACCAGCACGCCGATGAGCGCGGCGGTGATGCTCTTGCCCTGCGACCAGGACAGGTGGGGCATGTCCCGTGGAACGCCCGGAGCGTAGCGCTCGCCGATGATTCGTCCTCCGTACACGACCACCACGGCGCGCGTGTTCTGGGAGTGCTCGTGGTTCGCGATGGCGTAATCGAGCGCGGCCTCCAGAGCGTCCCGGTCGACCTCGGGCGGGAGCGCTTCGTCGGAGAGCCGCTCGCCCATCGGCCAGCGCTCCCACTCGGCCAGCGGCCATTCGCGGCCCACTTCCACGGGCTCGAAGTACACGTCGTCCGCGCCGCGCGGGAGGACCGAGCAGCCCTGGTCGCCGTTGTGCTGCGCTACCCGCGACGGCACCCCCGGTGCGCTGAGCGTGACGCGCCGCCGGTCCTCGTCGACCTCGTACGTGAAGTCCTCGCCCCAGCCGAAGTGGTCGAACCGCCTCAGGTCGGCCTCGGCGTGCAGCTCCGGGTCCCTGCCCTGCACCCAGATGCCCGAGCACATGATCTTGGCGTTGATCGCGAGGCTGAACTCCTTCGGCTGGGCATCGTCCGAGGGCCACTGCGCGTGCACCTCGACCGGCGTCTGCAGCGTAATCGCCGCGAAGCAGATCGACACCATCCCGCGGCGGGCGCTGACGAAGCGGCTCTCAGGCACGATCGGGCGCCTCCCGGTGCCCCGGCGGCCGCACCTCACCGGCCGTCTCCTCCTCCTCTCCCCCTCCCCGCGCGGCCGTCCCGTCCGTCGCCGCATCCTCGCCCGGCTCCAGCTGCCGGGCCCGCGCGGCACCGAGCCGCTCGAAGAAGACGTCGGCGAAACGCCGCAGGCCGGCGGCGTCCCGAAATGCGGAGTGCGGGATCACCATGAACGAGTTCGGGCCGTTGTAGACGAGGAAGGAGCCCTCGCCCTCCTCGACCCGCTCGATCGCCGACCAACGCACCAGCCACTCGTAGCCTTCGGTGGCGTTGAGCACGCCCTCCTCGCGCAGCTCCACCCGGTGCGGGCCGAAGAGCCCGTTGGTGATTCCGCTTCTCGCGAACTGCCCGAACTGCTTCTCGCGGGCCCGCCGGATGAGCGGGCGCAGGAGGGCGATGCCGATCCCGCCCGCCAGCAGCCAGGTGAGAGAGGCGGCTGCGCTGCCGGAGACCAGGCTGAGGAGCGCCCCGACGAGCACGATCGTGACGAACAGTCCCATCGCGGTGCGCTCGGCCCGGCGCACCTCCGCCGAGCCGGCGTGGTGTTGGATGCTCACCTCCACCCACTCCTCGGGCGTGAGCTCGAACTCGACGCTGACGGTTTCGCCGGCGGCGGTTGCTGTGCGGAGGCCCATCGAGCCGCGTCTGGAGCTGAAAAGGTGTATGGTCACCGCTCAATCCTAGGGTGCTCGCGGGCGGCGCGCACGGGTAGCGGGGGTCGGCCGGCCGGCGGCACCGGCTCCTACGGGCGCCTGAGCGGCCCGATGCGCAGCCCGGCCTCGGAGTCTGCGATCAACGTCGCCAGGCGCCGCTCCCGCGTGGACTCGCGCTTGGCGCTCACCACCCACCCGGTGGCGGCCTTGCGATAGGAGGGCGGCTGGGATTGGAAGAACCTCCATGCGCGCCGGTTGGCGCGGAAGCGCTTCGCCTGCTCGGTGGGCAGCGTCGCGGCCTCCCGCTCGTACGAGTACGAGGCGTCCTTGGCCGGGTCGCGGCGGAAGTACGCCTTGCGGCCGGCCTGCTCCATCAACCCGAGTCGAATCAGCTCCTCGGCGCGCTCGATGTTGACCGCGCTCCAGTTGCTGCTCGGCTTGCGCGGGGTGAACCGGATCATGTAACGCCCCTCGTCGATCGACTTGCGCACGCCGTCGATCCAGCCGAAGCAAAGCGCCTCGCCCACCGACTCGGGCCAGGTGATGCTGGGCGTTCCGGTGCCCCGCTTGTGATATCCCACCCAGAGCTCCCGGGCGGTGGCGTGGTTCTTCTGCAACCACGCGCGGAACACGGCAGGCGTGGCGAAGAACTGCGGCTCGGAAGGGTCGGACGCGCGGGCCATGGCGGCTGCTGGTCGGCTACGACATGCTACCGCGGCGCATCGCGGCTTCGTTATCCGTGTACGGAACCCTGGAGGACATGGACCCCTGCTTGCGAGGGGGCAGGCTCGGCGACGAGGATCGAACGTACGCCGCCACCCTTACCGACGCACCTGCCTGGTGGGCGCCCCTCGTGGGCGCCGTCGACGGGAGCCACCCGTGAACGTGGAGGGGAAGCGATGAGATCGGCGACGCCGAGCGTCGGGTTGCGGCTCCTCGCGGTCGTCTGGGCGTGCTCGGCGTGCGCGGACGGCATCGCGCCGGGTGAGCCCACGGAGCTCGAGGTGGTGGCCACCGGGCTCGCCGACCCGGTGTACCTGACCGCCCCGCCCGGCGCGTCCGACGGACTCTTCATCGTAGAGCGTGGCGGCCGCATCCGCGTCGTCCGGGACGGCTCTCTGCTCGCCACGCCGTTCCTGGACATCAGGGCTCGCGTCGGGTCCGCGGGCGGTGAGCAGGGCCTGCTGAGCATGGCGTTTCATCCCGACTACGCTGCGAACGGCGATTTCTACGTCGACTACACCGACACGGGCGGCGACACGCGGATCGTCCGCTACACCGTGTCCGCCAATCCGGATGTGGCCGACGCCGACGCCGACGTCACGGTGCTCTCCGTGCCGCAGCCCTTCTCCAACCACAACGGCGGGCTCGTCGCCTTCGGACGGGACGGCATGCTCTACGTCGGCCTCGGTGACGGGGGCGCCGCGAACGATCCGGACGGGAACGGCCAGGATCCCTCCACGCTGCTCGGGTCGCTGCTCCGGCTCGACGTCGACGGCGTGC
>Ga0302046_10003422_pt1 | contig 14346 bp, 10 predicted proteins | sample RVTome_11_FD_200261 | JGI IMG/M metagenome (GOLD analysis project Ga0302046, IMG submission 200261) | Soil microbial communities from uranium-contaminated site in the Upper Colorado River Basin, Wyoming, United States - RVT147D111 (version 2) ...
TCAAGCACGAGGTCCGATCATGCTACGGAATTATTTGAAGATTGCGATCCGCCATCTTAAACGGCACAAGGGGTACGCCTTCATCAACGTGAGCGGGCTGGCCGTGGGCATCGCATGCTGCCTGCTGATCTTCCTCTTCGTGCGCGACGAACGCAGCTACGACCGTTTCCACACCAACGCCGACCGCATCTTCCGGGTGCTTCAAGGAGAACCGAACGAGTGGAACGTACGCAGGGTCGAAGAAATGTCGCCGCTCCTGGCACCGGGCTTTATGGAAGCGTTGCCCGAGGTGGAGCAGGCCGTGCGCTTCATCGCCCGGCCGAACAGCCTGATCAGCCGCGAAGATGGAAGCGTCCGCTCGTACCAGGACGGCCTCATTTATGCCGACTCGAATTTCTTCGACGTCTTCTCTTTCCCGCTCCTGCAAGGCGACCCGGCGACGGCGCTGGCGCGCCCCCTCAGCCTCGTGCTGACCGAAACCGCCGCCCGTACCTACTTCGGCGATGCGAACCCCGTCGGGCAGGTGCTGCTGTACAACAACACCCATGCATTCGAAGTCACCGGCGTGCTGGCGGATGACGCCACCCGCTCCTCACTCCGGTTCGACTTGCTGGCGTCTTTCTCGTCCTTGCGCCAGTTGCCAGGTGAATCGGGTATGTTCAACAGCGGCTGGAGTGTCAGTGCGTATCCGACCTACCTTTTGCTACGGGAAGGAGCATCACAGACCGCCGTGGAGGCCAAGATCCCCCGTGTGCTCAGGCAACGCACTGATGCGGAACACGTACTCCAGGCCCGGTTCGGGCTCGAACCGATCACGCAGATCCACTTGTATTCAAAAGCAGGCAACACGCTCGGGCCCCAGAGCGATATCCGGTACGTCTACCTTTTTTCGGGCATCGCGCTGCTGGTGCTCTTGATCGCGTGCATCAACTACATGAACATGGCGACGGCGCGCTCCGCCAACCGGGCCCGCGAGGTAGGCCTGCGGAAGGTCGTCGGGGCACACCGTAGCCAGCTCGCCGCCCAGTTCTTGGGGGAGTCCATGCTGACGAGCCTGTCGGCCGTGCTGCTGGCCGTGGGGCTTACCCGGCTGGCCCTGCCGGCCTTCGAGACCCTCATGGACCGGGACATCCAGACCGGGTTGTTCAGGGAGCCGGCGTTCCTGCTCCTGGTGCTGGCCCTGGTCGTCGTCGTCGGGGTCGTGTCCGGAAGCTATCCGGCCCTCCTGCTTTCCCGGTTCGCGCCGGTCGACGTCCTCAAAGGACGGCTCGGGCGTATGGCCTCCGGTGCCGCGCTGCGAAAAGGACTCGTCGTCTTTCAGTTTGCCGGGTCCGTGGCGCTCATTGTCTGTACGCTCATCATGCAAAGCCAACTCGACTACGTCCGCACCAAACGGCTCGGACTGAATGCAGCGCAAGTCCTCGTGCTCCCCCTGCAAGCCAGCCCCATCGGGCAACCCAGTCCCATCAGCCAACAACCGGAGGCGTTCAAGACGGAACTGGGAAAGCTAAGTACGGTCCAGCAGGTCGCCTTCTCCACCGCCGTGCCCACCCAGCAAGCCTCTCGGTTCAGCTACACGGCGGAAGGCAGCGAGAGGACGTACACGGTGTCGTTGTATGGCATTGATTCCCTTTTCCTGCAAACCCTGGGGATCGAACTCGTGGACGGACGCGCCTTTTCCGAAACGCGGGCGGACGAAGGCATCGCCGTGCTGATAAACGAGGCGGCCGTGCGCGACTATGAATGGGACGAGGCCGTCGGGCAAACGCTCCCGGTACGGATCGGGACGACGCCGTTAGAGGTGGTGGGCGTCGTCGCCGACTTTCATTTCGCCTCGCTCCACGAACCCATCACGCCCCTGGTATTCATGCCGCTCGGGGAATGGAAGAGCCGGTTTGCCCTCATCCGCGTAACCGCCACCGACCTTTCGCAAACCCTGCGGAGCGTCGAGGCGCTGTGGCAGCAGTTTTCTCCCGAGCATCCCTTCGAGTATTTCTTCCTCGACGACGCCTTCGACCGGCTCTACCAGGCCGAAGACCGCCTCGCCCGGCTGTTCGGCACCTTCACCCTCACCGCCATCCTCATCGCCTGCCTCGGGCTCTTCGGGCTCACCGCTTTCTCCGCCGAGCAGCGCACCAGGGAAATCGGCATCCGCAAGGTCCTCGGGGCCACCGTGGCGCACCTGGTCTACCTGCTCTCGCGGGACTTCCTGGGGCTCGTCGCCGTGGCGTTCGTCGTGGCGATGCCCGTCGCCTACTTCATCATGGAACGCTGGCTGGAAGACTTCGCCTACCGCATAGAAATTCGCGGGGGCGAATTTCTCATGGCGGGCCTGGCGGCCCTCGGGGTGGCCCTGCTTACGGTGAGTTACCAGGCCGTCAAGGCCGCGCTGGCTGACCCGGTCACCGCCCTGCGCCATGAATAACGATGACGCAACCCCTGCATCCATACCCGCCGCCCCGGCTGGCCCGACGGCTCCTGCGCCGCTTCGTCGCGCCCCGCTGGATCGAAGAGCTCGAAGGCGATCTCGAAGAACAATTCGCCACCCAGGCGCGCCAGGGCGAACGCCGCAAAGCCGGTCTCGTCTACTGGCGCGACGTGCTGATTTATGCAAGTAAAGCATACCTACGGAAACGGACTGACCTGGAATATCGTCAAGCAAGAGGTCCGATCATGCTAAAGAACTATTTGAAGATTGCGGGACGCCATCTTCTACGGCACAAGGGGTACGCCTTCATCAACGTGAGCGGGCTGGCCGTGGGCATCGCATGCTGCCTGCTGATCTTCCTCTTCGTGCGCGACGAACGCAGCTACGACCGCTTCCACGAAAAGGCCGACCGCATCCATCGCGTCGTCCGCGAACGCCTGGTCAGTGAGAACGAGTGGGGGCGGCTCGCCATCACGCCGTGGCGCCTGGCCCCGCTGCTGCAAAGCGCGTTTCCGCAGATCGAAAAAACGGTACGCATCACCCGGCAGGAACGCCTGGTGCGGTACGGCGAGCTTCAGTTCAAAGAACCCCGCTTCTTCCTGGCCGACTCGACGTTCTTCGAGGTGTTCACCTTTCCGCTCGTCCAGGGCGACGCCGAGGCGGCCCTTCGCGACCCGTTCTCCGTCGTGTTGACCGAGGCGACGGCCCGTAAGTATTTCGGCGACGCCTCGCCGCTCGGGCAGGTCATCACCCTGGACGGCCAGCACGACTTCACCGTGACGGGCGTCGCAGCCGACGTGCCGGAGAACAGTCATTTTCACTTCGACTTTCTCGGCGCCCTGCACAGCACGGAAGCGCTGTACGATGCCGCGAGCAGCCGTTTTACCTCGTGGGGTTATGTGTGGCTCTACACGTATGTGCTGCTCGAAGAGGGCACGACGCCCGCCCCGCTACGCGACCAGATCCCCGCCTTCATCGATCAACACATCCCCCTCGGCTCGGACCGGTTTCGCCTGCCGATTCAGGCGTTGACCGACATCCACCTCCACTCCGATTATGACGGCGAGATCGAGCCCAACGGCGACATCCGGCACCTCTACTTCTTCTCCCTCATCGCCCTATTCATCGTCGTGATCGCGTGTATCAACTTCATGAACTTGGCCACGGCCCGCTCGGCCTGGCGCGCCAAGGAGATCGGCGTACGTAAAGTCGTGGGTGCCCACCGGGGGCACCTGATGAAGCAATTCCTGGGCGAGTCGGTGTTGTTCAGCCTGCTGGCGCTGGGCCTCGCCCTCGCCCTCGTCGTCTTGACCTTGCCGCTTTTCAACACCCTCACCGGCAAACACCTCGCGCTGCAGGCCGTCCTCGACCCAGTGCTCGGCGGAATCGTCCTCGCCCTGGTGCTGGGCGTCGGTCTGCTGGCCGGCAGCTATCCCGCCCTCTACCTCTCCGCCATCCGGCCCGCCGTCGTCTTGAAAGGACGCTTTACCGGCACGCAGCCTAGGGCAGCCCTGCTGCGGCAGAGCCTCGTCGTCTTCCAGTTCGGCATCACCATCGTGCTGGTCATCGCCACGCTGAGCGTGTATCGCCAGCTTCAGTACGTGCAGACGACCCGGCTGGGCTTTGACAAGGAAAACGTGGTGGTGGTGTCGCTGAACCACCCGGCGGCGCGGACCGACTATGCGGTGCTCAAGGAATCGTTCGCTCAGAACCCCAACGTACGCTCGGTGTCGGCCACCTCGGACGTTCCGCCGGACGGGCTGAACACATGGGGCGTCACGTGGGAGGGCGCCCCGAACGAAGAAGCCGACCTCTCGCTCCGCGTCGTCGGCGTCGACTACGACTATCTGGAGACGCTCGGCATCGAGCTGGCAGACGGCCGTGCCTTCTCCGAGGATCGCCCGACCGACGCGACCGAAGCCTTCCTGGTCAACGAGGCCACGGTGCGGCAGTTCGACTTCGACCCGCCCATTGGCCAGCCGCTCCGCTTCGAAGTGGACGGACGCGTCCTGAAGGAAGGATCCATCGTCGGCGTCGTCAAAGATTTTCATCTGACGTCGCTGCACGAAGAGATCCGGCCCGTGATGCTCAACATCAACCCCGGTTCGTATGCGCAGCTGTTGCTCCGCCTCCGGCCCGGCGATGCATCCGCGACGCTGGCCTCGCTGGAGAACCACTGGCGCACCTTTGCCCCGGACTGGCCGTTTGAATACGCCTTTCTGGATCAACGCCTCAACCAGCTCTACCGGGCCGAGCACCAACTGGGCGAGTTGTTCGGCTACTTTGCCGTGCTCGCCATCTTCATCGCCTGCCTCGGCCTGTTCGGTCTGGCCGCCTTCACCGCCGAGCGGCGCACCAAAGAGATCGGCATCCGCAAAGCGCTCGGCGCCTCGGTGCCCGGCCTCGTCGTGCTGCTCTCTCGGGACTTCGCCCGCCTCATGCTGATCGCCTTCGTCCTCGCCGCTCCGCTGGCCTACTTCCTCATGAACCGATGGCTCGACGATTTTGCCTACCGCATTGAAATATCGTTTACGATCTTTCTATTAGCGGGCCTGGCGGCCCTTGGGGTGGCCTTACTGACCGTGAGTTACCAGGCCGTCGCGGCCGCGCTGGCCGACCCGGTGAAGAGCCTGCGCTACGAGTGAATGGGGACGTTCGCTGCGCTCACTGTGGGACGCCTTCGGCTTTTGTCCGGGCGCGTGCGCGCCCTGTCGTCCGCTCGCTTCGCTCGCTGTTGCGGCGTAGCATCGAACCTCCGAGACGACGACACCCACACCCCAACCACAGCGACCAACGGGCCCGGCCAACAGTGAGCGCCAGCGAACGTCCCACAGCGACTGAAAGGAGCGAACAACCATGCTGAAGAACTACCTCACCATCGCCCTCCGCCATCTGCGGCGCGATACCGGCTACACCTTCATCAACGTCTTCGGGCTGGCTATCGGCCTGGCGTGCTGCCTGCTCATCGCGCTGTTCGTCCAGCACGAAGGAAGCTACGACCGCTTCCACACCAACGCCGACCGCATCTTCCGCGTCTATGACGATGTGCGCATGCCGAGCGGCGAGGCTGCTGCATTCAACGTATCCGCGTACGTAGGCCCGGAGATGACGCAGTCCTTCCCGGACATCGAAACCTTCGTCCGCTTCGCCCGGCCCCGTGCCGGCTTCGTGTTCTCCCACGCCGCGCAGTACGCCGAAGAAGACAACCTGCTCTACGCGGACTCGACCGTCTTCGACGTCTTCGACTTCCCACTGATACAAGGCAACCCCGAGACCGCCCTCGCCGCTCCGTTCAGCCTCGTCCTGACGGAGACAAAGGCCCGTACCTACTTCGGTGACGCCGACCCGGTTGGCTCGGTGTTGACGACGAACGGGGGTACGCAGACCTACACCGTCACCGGCATCCTGGCCGACCTTCCGGCCGCCTCGCACCTCCAGTTCGACGGCCTGATTTCGATGACGACCGCCGAAGCAACCGGCACCTTCTTTTTCGAGGATTTGCTCGACCTGCGCTTCGCTACCTACCTCCTGCTCCATGAACATGCCTCGCCCACGACGCTGAGCGCCAAGTTTCCCGACTTCGTCGAACGTGTCCTCGGCGACGTGATACGCCAGAGCAACGTTTCCAACACGTTCGGGCTGGTCGCGTTGCCGGCGGTGTATCTGCACACGGCGCACCGTGGCCTGGGCTCGCAGGGAAACCCCACCAACCGCTACACCTTCTCGGCCATCGCGCTGTTGACCCTCCTGATTGCCTGCATCAACTTCATGAATCTCGCCACGGCTCGGGCGGCCCGGCGGGCCAAAGAAGTGGGCGTGCGCAAGATGATGGGCGCCCAGCGCCGGCAACTCGCCGGACAGTTCCTGGGCGAGTCGATCCTCCTGAGCAGCTGGGCGCTGGTGCTGGCCCTCGGGATCGCCTGGGCCAGCCTGCCCTTCTTCAACACCCTCACCGAGACGTCGCTGTCGATGGCGATGCTTGCACGCCCTGCCTACCTGTTCGTACTGCCGGGCTTCGCGCTGGGCGTCGGCCTCCTGGCCGGCAGCTATCCCGCGCTGATGCTTTCCGGCTTCCGCCCCGCCGCCATCCTGAAAGGCCGGTTTCTTACGTCGGCGCGAGGCCAAGCGCTGCGCAAAGCCCTCGTCGTGCTCCAGTTTGCCGTCTCGGCCGTGCTGCTCGTCGGCACCGGGATCGTGTATCAACAGCTTCAACATATGCAGCGCCAGGACCTCGGCTTCCGCACCGAACAGATGCTGGTGATCGACTTCCGCAGCGACGAACAGGTGCAGCAACAAATCGACGTCGTCAAGCACGCGCTCACCAATCTGCCCGGCGTGCTGGGGGCGACGGCTTCGCAGGCCATCCCGAGCCGCCTGGGCTACACGGCCCTCGCCTATGTCGAACCCGCCGACGGCGAAAACCGCGAGGTGCTGATGCCCGTCTTTCCCGTAGACTACGATTTCGTCAACGTCTACGACCTGAACCTTCTGGCCGGGCGCACCTTCTCTCCGGACTTCGCTACCGACTCGACGGCCGCCTTCCTCATCAATGAAACGGCGGCCCGCTCCTTCGGCTTTGCCACGCCCGAAGATGCACTCGGCATGCCCATTTTTGAATGGGGCCAGCAAGGCCAGGTGATCGGCGTCGTCAGCGACTTTCACTACACGTCGCTGCGCCAGCAGATCGAGCCGATGAATTTCCTCTTCGGCAAGAACAACGCCCGCTTCCTCACGCTGCGCATCGCCACGGATGATCTGCCCCGGACCCTGACCGCCGTCGAAGCGGCCTGGCACGGCGTGGCACCGCATCGCCCGTTCGACTATCGCTTCCTCGACGACGCCTTCGACGCCCAATACCGGGCCGAGCAGCGTTTCGGCCAGATCATCGGCACCTTCAGCGCCCTCGCCATCCTGGTCGCCTGCCTGGGCTTGTTCGGGCTGGCGACGTTCATGGCGGCGCAACGCACCAAAGAGATCGGCATCCGCAAAGTGCTGGGCGCATCCATCCCTCAGGTTGTGCTCCTGCTTTCGAAAGAGTTCGTGCTCCTCGTGGTAGTCGCCTTCGTCCTGGCGACCCCCATCGCCTACACCGCCATGAACCGCTGGCTCGCCGACTTCGCCTATCGCATAGAAATATCCTGGCGGCTATTTCTGATCGCAGGGCTGGTCGCCCTGCTGGTTGCCCTGGCGACGGTGAGTTACCAGGCGATCCGGGCGGCCCTGGCCGACCCCGTCGAAAGCTTGCGGTACGAATGAGTGGGTCTTGGCTCAGCCTTCTCCGTCGAGCCGGTAAATGAGGGCGATGACCATCGCCCGGCGAACGGCAGGACCGATCGAGCGGCTCGACTTGTATCTCGGCAGGGGCGGACGTACGTTTGCGAATGAGGGCCCCCCATCGATGGAGGTATTATCATGATAACGTTGAAGATGATTACCCCTGACCGATTGCCCTGTACCCTTTTTGCTTTGCTCATCCTGTTCTCCATGGGAGGCGTGCAAACGCCCGTGATGGCCCAGAACGATCCGGACGAAGAAGCGTGGGTGCCGCTTTTCAACGGCGAGGACTTGCAGGGATGGGACGCCAAGATCACCGGCTATGACCTCAATGACAACGTCGGCAACACGTTTCGGGTGGACGACGGCGTCCTGAAGGTCTTGTACGAACGGAGATCGGTGGGTGCGTGTAGAAGCGGTGGTGCTTGGCGACTCGCTGATACGCCACATTGTGGAAGGAGAGGTGGTTCTTGAATATGGCGGCCCACAGATCGGGGGCGGCGTGGTCAACGGGTTCGATCCGGCCGTCAAACAAGAGGGGAAACGGTTGAGGGAAGGGTACATCGCCCTGCAAAGTGAGAGCCACCCGATTGAATTCCGGAAAGTGGAGTTGCTCAACTTGGTGGGGTGTAGAGACCCGAAGGCGTCAAACTACAAGTCCTACTACGTCCAGTCCGATGCTTCTCAATGCAAGTACGATCCCTAGATGGCGGCAGTGTCGGCGTTCGAGTAGCCTTGATTCATTGACGGGTCGCCTACCCCGATGCGTGCCTCGGAAAGCAACCGCTTCCTTAGACGGATACCTCGGCGCGTGCTCCCAGGAGGGTCATTTTTTGGACTGCAACCTATGTTGACTTTCTACGTAGCCTGTGTAGAAGTTCAACATAGCCCCTTCCCGCTTCCCTGATCTCCCTTCGTTATGATCCCACGCGCCCTCGCCTCCGCCACGCTCAAGCCGATGATCCTCTCTATCCTCCACGAAGGCACGAGCTACGGCTACCAGTTGATCCAGCGTATCTACGACCTCTCGGAGGGAGAGATGGAATGGACGACGGGCACCCTCTACCCCTTCCTTCACGGGCTTGAAAACGAAGGGCTCATCGCTTCCTTCTGGCAGGATGTAGAGAACGCACCCCGGCGTAAATACTACCGCCTGACGCCGCTCGGGCGCGAGGCCCTGGCCGACCAGAAACGGCAATGGATGACGGTTAACCGGATCCTCGCGAAGCTATGGGGGCCCTCGCCGCAACTGGCCTGGACATGAAAACAAACCACGCCTTCCATCTCGACACCGCCCTGGCGGCCTGGCGGCGCTCTCTGGAGCACCGGCGCGGCATCCTCGACGAAGACCTCGACGAGTTGGAGCAGCACATCCGCGACCAGGTGATCTCGCTCGTGGTGCAGGGATGGGCGGAGGAAAGCGCCTTTCGAGAGGCCCGGCGCCAGATGGGCGACCACGGGGCGACAGAAGCCGCCTACCGCGAAGTGTACTGGGGCAAGCTCAAACGCAAGCAGGCGCGCGCGCGCCATATCCTCGGGGAACTAGCCATGCTGAAAAACTACCTGCACGTCGCCCTGCGTAACCTGCGCAAGCAGGCCGCTTACTCGTTCATCAACATCGGCGGGCTGGCCCTCGGGTTGGCCTGCGCGTTCATGATCGTCCTCTACGTGCAGCACGAACGATCCTACGACCGGTTTCACGAAAACGAAGACCGGCTCTATCGCCTCATCCAGCACGTCGTCCAGGGAGAGTACGCAGGCAACAAGTCCGCCATCTTTGCCGCCGGCTATGCGCCGCAACTCAAAGCCCGGTACCCCGAGATCGAAGCCGCCATCCTGTTCGACGAACGGACCCCCTATCTGAAAATAGACGGCACGAGCGAGCGCATCGGCGACGTCGGCTTCATAGGCCGCGAGGCGCTGCACGCCTTCACCTTTCCTCTCCTGCGCGGCAACCCGGAGACGGCCCTGGAGAGCCCCTACTCCATCCTGCTGACCGAAAGCGCAGCGACGTCGCTTTTCGGCCGGGAGGATCCGATCGGCCGGCGGATCACCTACAACGACGACTTCGACGTGACGGTCACCGGCATCCTGAAAGACGTGCCGGCCAACACGCACCTGCAATTCAACGCCCTGGTGCCCATCGAGTTGATGCGGGAGGTCATGGGCGACGATGCGCTGGAGGACTTCACCAACTCCAACTACTACCTGTACCTCCTGCTGGCGCCGGGCACCGATCCTGAACAGCTCGAAGAAAAGCTCTACGCGTACCGGCTGGAGCGAGCCGAGGGCGACGAAGAGCAGGCGCGGCGCATGGAGTACGTCCTACAGCCCATCACAGACATCCATTTTACGACGGACATCCAGTGGGACGTCAGCACCAACGTGGATATCCGCTACATCTATCTCTTCTCGGGAATCGCGCTGTTGATCCTGCTCATCGCGGGCGTCAACTTCATGAACCTCGCCACGGCTCGGGCGACGCAGCGTGCCCGGGAGGTCGGTGTGCGCAAGGCCGTCGGCGCCCACAAAGGGCAACTGGTGTGGCAGTTTCTGGGCGAGTCCGTGATGTTGAGCGGGGTGGCCATCGGCGTGGCGCTGCTCCTCACCGCGCTCTTTCTGCCCGCGTTCCGAGCCATTATCGGCAGCGCCGTTTCGTTCCGTGCAGAGGATGTCGGTACCCTGGCCCTGCTCGTAGGGATCGGGTTGCTGGCAGGTCTGCTGGCCGGCACCTACCCTGCGTTCTACCTGTCCGCCTTCCGCCCCGCCACCGTGCTGAAAGGCGAAGTCACCAGGGGCAACCGGGCCACGCTGCTCCGCAAGGGCCTGATCGTCCTGCAGTTCGGCATCTCGGTCTTTCTGATCATCAGCACAATCAGCATCTACAACCAGATCCATTACATGCGGTCGAAAAAGCTGGGATTTGCCAAAGAGCAGGTCATCTTCGCTCCGTTGACGCCACCGATACAGGAAAGCTACGACGCCTTCCGGCAGACCGTGCTGCAAAACCCGAACGTGCTTCACGTAGCCCAGGCCGGCAACCTGCCGGGCCGCGTGAACACCAGCCGGGGGTACAACTGGCCCGGCCAGTCGGCCGACGAAGAAAACGGCCGGAGCTTCTACACCATCCTGGCCGACTACGACTACCTGACGACGCTCGGCCTCGAACTCGTCGCCGGGCGCGACTTCTCGCGAGACATGCCGACGGACTTCGAGAACGCCTACATCCTCAACGAGACGGCGGTACGTGAGCTGGGTTGGAGCGCGGAGGAAGCCGTCGGCCAGCCCTTCCGCGCCTGGGATCGCGAGATGGGCCAGATCATCGGCGTCGTCCAAGACTTCCACTATCAATCCCTGCACCAGCAAATCGGCCCCGTCGTCATCAACATCAAGCCCTGGATCAGCTACGCCGCCTTCCGCCTTACCCCGGAGAACATCCCGGCGACGGTCGACTACCTGCAGGCGCAGTGGCAGCGGCTGGCTCCCGGCTTCCCCTTCGACTACCGCTTCCTCGACGAAGACTTCGACCGGCTCTACCGGGCCGAAGAAGACCTGGTGCGGCTCTTCACCTTCTTTGCCGGCCTGGCGATCTTCGTGGCCTGCCTGGGGCTCTTCGGCCTGGCCGCCTACAGCGCCGAGCAACGCACCAAGGAGATCGGCATCCGCAAAGTCCTCGGTGCCAGCACGCGGAGCATCACGCTGCTCCTCTCGAAAGAGTTCACATTGCTCGTGTCGGTCGCTTTCTTCCTCGCCGCGCCGGTGGCGTTCTTCGTGATGCGCCGCTGGCTGGCCGATTTCGCCTACCGCATAGAAATATCCGGTTGGGTATTTCTACTGGCCGGCGTGCTTGCACTCACCATCGCCTGGCTCACCGTGAGCTACCAGTCGATCAAAGCTGCGCTGGCCGATCCGGTAAAGTCCCTGCGGTATCAGTGAGGTTGGTCCGCGCGCTACGCGCGCTGTTGTTTCTTGGCTTACGACACGACCCACCACAGCGACCGAAGGGAGCGAACCACCTCATTCATGCCGAAGCGACTCGACAGGGTTGAGCAAGGCTGCTTTGATGCCCTGGTAACTGACCGTGAGGAAAGCAACGCCAAGGGCCGCCAGGCCCGCGATTAGAAAGATCGGCCACGATATTTCTATGCGGTAGGCGAACTCTTCGAGCCAGTGGGTCATCGCCAGGTAGGCCAGCGGGGCGGCGAGGAAGAAAGCGAGCACCACCAGCTTGAAAAAGTCTCTGGACAGCAGCATCCAGATGCCGGGTGCCGACGCCCCCAGCACCTTACGCACGCCGATTGGTGCGCTGCTCGGTGGTGTAAGAAACGAGCCCGAAGAGGCCCAGGCAGGCGACGAAGATCGCGAGGAGCGTAAAGGCACGCATCGTCTCGCTCAACCGCTGCGTCGACGTGTAGTTGCCGGCGAAGTCCTCATCAACGAAGGTGTATTCGAAGGGATAGGCCGTCGCAAAGGCTCGCCACTGCTCCTCCAGGAAAGCCAGCGTCGCGGTAACGTCCCGGGGATCGATACGAACCGTCAGATACCGGTAGGTCTCCGGCGACATCCGGAAAACCATGGGCCGGATCTCCGTTTCCAGTGAGCTGAAATGGAAATCATTGACCACGCCGATCACCTGCATCGCCGTCTCGTCATCGACCCGGAGCCGCCGGCCTACGGGGTCTTCCCAGCCAAGCAGGCGCACCGCCGCCTCGTTGAGCATCAGCGCCTCGGACGTATCGGTCGCAAACGACCGGGAAAAGCGGCGGCCGGCGCGCAGGGATAGTCCCCACGTTTCCGCTGCATCCTGATCGATAAAGACGGTGCCGATGCCCCGCTCTTCATCGTCTCCGGCGCCTTCGGGCCGATAGCTCGACAGGGAATAGGTGTTGGAACCGGGCGTGCTGGAAGCGGCGGCTACCCGGACTACACCGGGATGCTGCATCAGGGCCTCCTTGAACGTCTCCACGTTCTGCCGGAGGTTCGGATCCTTCAGCTCCAGAACGACGATCTGTTCATGGTTGAAGCCCAGGTCTTTCTCCGAGAAATACGTCATCTGCGCCGTCATCACCACCGAGCCAATGAGCAGCAGGATGGCGATGGCGAACTGCACGACCACAAGCCCTTGCAGTAACAGTGCCGCCGCCACGCCGCGCCGGGCCTGCCCTTTCAGCACCTCCACCGGCCGGAACGACGAAAGCACAAACGCCGGATACAGCCCTGCCACAAACCCGACGAAGCCGGTGATGCCAACCAGAAACGACACCAGCAAACCGTTCTCGGCGTAGTGGATCACCAGATTCGTTTCCAGCAACGCATTGAAGACCGGCAGCAGCAAGGCCGCGAGGGCCACCGCCAGCAGCATCCCCAACGCCGCAAGCACGACAGATTCACTCAGGAACTGCCGGATCAATTGCCCGCGTATGGCACCCAGCGCCTTGCGCATCCCCACCTCCCGCGCCCGCCGGGCCGAGCGCGCCGTCGACAGGTTGATGAAGTTGATGGAGGCGATCAGCAGAATGAGAAAAGCGATCGATGCAAAGGCATACAGATGGGTTTTATTGCGCACCGCCGCGTTGTTGTTGGCAAACCCCTGCGTCAAATGAATCGCCGTGAGCGGCTGCAGGCCCATGGTCAGGGCCTCGCCGTTGCCCTCGGCAGCGTGCCGGGCATGCAACGCATCCACTTTAGCCTCAAGCGCGGGGCGATCCTGGATGCCCGGCGCCAGCACGTAGGTATGCACCTCGCTGATGCTGTTCCAGTTCGTGAAGTCGATGCGGTCGTCGGCAGCCAGCGTGGCGAAAGAGGCCAGAAAATCGTACCTGACGTGCGATGCCGTCGGGAACGGCGCCAGGATGCCGCTTACCGTGAGGTCATACGTGTTAGCCAGGGTCAGCACCTGCCCCATCGGATCCGCCGCGCCGAAGTATTTGCGGGCGACCGCTTCGGTGAGTACGACGGAATGCGGCGCCGCCAGCACCCGTCCGAGGATCGCCCTGCACAAGCGGAAAGGTGAACATCTCGAAGATGGTGGAGTCGGCGAAATAGAAGCCCTCCTCGTAGAACTGCGCGTCCCCGCGCGCTACCAGGTACTCGCCCCGGCGTGAGGTGCGCACCATCTGCGTCACTTCGGGCACCTCCGCCACCAGGGCCGGTCCCAGCGGCGCCATCGTCGAGCCCAGGTCGAACTCGCTGCCCTGCACCGCGAGGTTCATCGTAACCCGGTAGATCGACGCCGCCTTTTCATGATGGCGGTCGTAGTGAAGCTCTTCCTGGACGAACAGGACGATCAGCAGACAACACGCCATGCCGACGGCCAGGCCGCTCACGTTGATCAGCGAGAAAGCCTTGTGATTCCAGAGGTTGCGAAGCGCGATGGTGAGGTAGTTTTTGATCATGGGGGTACGGGCGCGGTGCGCCCTGTTGTACGCTCCTTTTAGTCGCTGTAGTCCGCTCCCTTCGGTCGCTGTGGTACGTTCGCTGACGCTCACTGTGGTTGAATCGCGAGCCTGCCTTGAGCACTCGCAAGAATCACTGTGGTGGGTTGCGGGTGTTACCCTGGCAGTTTGGCTACCCTACCACAGCGACTGAAAGGAGCGGACCACAGGCGCAGCCGGACCACAGCGACCGCAGGGAGCGGACCCTAT
>Ga0302046_10003423_pt1 | contig 14344 bp, 14 predicted proteins | sample RVTome_11_FD_200261 | JGI IMG/M metagenome (GOLD analysis project Ga0302046, IMG submission 200261) | Soil microbial communities from uranium-contaminated site in the Upper Colorado River Basin, Wyoming, United States - RVT147D111 (version 2) ...
TCCCGCTCGATCACGCGCGGGCGCGACAGAAACGCTGCGATCGTATCGTACGGGATCGTCGAGATCGCCTCCTCGAGAGGCGTGGAGCGGATGCGCGGGGACAAGCGCTCGAATCCGCTGACGCCCGCGGACTGCGGGCCGCGCTCGAGCTGGATCACGGGGCTGCCGTCGCCGAGATAGGCGAGCGACAAGATGTCGCCGGGGAAAATGAGGTGCGGGTTCTCGACCTGCGGGTTGATCTGCCAGATCTCGGGCCAGAGCCACGGATCGCGCAGGAACATCGACGCGATACCCCAGAGCGTGTCGCCCACTTGGACGACGTAGGTTTCGGGGTGGCGCGGATTCAGGACCGGCGACGGGGCTTGCTGGCCCACGGCGGCCGCGAGCTCGAGTCGCTCGGCGCGTTCTTGCGCGAACGAGCTCGACAGCAGCACGACACCGACTGCCGAGGCAGCCACGAGACATGTCGAACGGATGAATGGTTTGCGCGCGAACATCGTGAGCTCCCTATCCGGTCAAGACTCAAAGGCGGGCGGTCCGGCCCCGCACGCCCCGACTGCTATAATCCTCAAAGCCGCCGATTGCGCTCTTCAGGGTGAATCGCGACAGCGTCCGAATCTTACTATCCCTGTAAAGTCAGTGGGTTAAGCTAACTTCGACGCGTTATACACGAAAGCAAGGCTGAACCACAATGGCACGCCTCCCAGTACTGGAGTATCCAGACCCCCGCCTAAGAATTCGCGCGGAGCCGGTCACAAAATTCGATATTGAGCTCAAGACCCTCGTGGCCGATATGTTCGAAACCATGTACGCGGCGCCCGGGATTGGGCTCGCGGCCACCCAGGTCGACGTCCACAAACGCCTTCTTGTCTGCGATATCGGCGTCGAGAGCAAGCAGCCTTACTGCCTCATCAACCCGGAAATCGTGTCAGCCGAAGGTAAGACTAACTCAGAAGAAGGCTGCCTCTCTGTCCCTGAGTATTATGACTTCGTGGATCGCGCCGCCGTGATCCGCGTCCGGGCTTACGATCCGGACGGCAAACCGTTCGAGCTCACGGCCGAGGGCATGCTCGCCGTGTGCATCCAGCACGAGATGGATCACCTCGAGGGCAAGCTGTTCGTCGACTATCTGTCGGAGCTCAAGCGCGAGCGGCTAAAGAAGAAGGCATCGAAGAAGGCGAAGCGTGCCGGCGACTCCCCGGAAGCGCGCAGCAAGAAGTCCGTGCCCGTGATCTGACCGCGCCGCCGCCGACCGGTGATTCCTTGGGCACCTCGACGAGCATAGCCTTTGCAGGGACACCGGAATTTGCGGTGCCCAGTCTGCGCGCGCTCGTCGCGAGCGGCGTCAAAATCCCACTGGTCTTGACGCAGCCTGATCGCCCCGCGGGCCGCGGGCGCAAGCTCACCGCGTCGGCCGTGAAGGAGCTCGCGCTGACGCTTGGCCTGCGCATCGCGCAGCCCGCGAGTCTGCGCGAGCCCGCCCGTTTGCCGGGTTTCAACGAGCGACCCGACCTCCTGGTCGTGATCGCGTACGGCTTGCTGTTGCCGCCGGCACTGCTCGATTGGCCGCGCTTGGGCTGCATCAACCTGCACGCCTCGATCTTGCCGCGCTGGCGCGGCGCCGCGCCGATTCAGCGCGCCGTGCTCGCGGGTGACACCACTACGGGCATCAGCGTGATGCAGATGGACTTAGGGTTAGACACCGGCGCGGTTCACCTCGTGCGCTCGATGCCGATCGGCCGCGAGGACACGGCGGGCGCGCTCCACGACCGGCTCGCGGCGTTGGCCGCAGAGGCGCTCTCGGTCGCGTTGCCCGACCTCTTGGCCGGCCGCTCGGTGGCGACGCCGCAGCGAGGCGAGCTCGCGACGGTCGCGCCGAAGATCGTCAAGGCCGAGGCCGCGCTCGACTGGCACTCGAGCGCCGTCGAGCTCGAGCGCAAGGTGCGCGCGTTCAATCCGTGGCCCGTCGCGGAGGCGAAGCTGTCCGATGGCCGGCGCCTGCGCGTTTGGCAGGCCGCGGCGCTCGAGCCCGGCCCGCGGTCGGCCGCCGGTCATATCGTCGCGGCGAGCAAGGCCGGCATCGACGTGGCCGCCGGCGCGGGAATTCTGCGGCTGCAGAGAGTCCAGCCGCCGTCGGGACGCGTGATGGACGTCGAGGCTTACCTCGCGGCGCATTCGCTCGACGGGGCCGTCTTTGTCGCCTAAGCCCGCGCCGGCCGGCGCGAAAGTGCGCGCCGTCGCGGCCGAGCTCGTCGCGCGCGTGCTCACCGAGCAGCGCAATGCGGACGAGATTCTCGAGACGGCCGAGGGCGTCGCGCCGCAAGATCGCGCGTTGCTCGCGGCGCTCGTGCTCGGCGCGTTGCGTTGGCATCACCGGCTCGAGTGGCAGGCATCGCGGTTGCTGGCGCGCCCGCTCAAGAGCGGCCAGGAGCCGCTCGCCGCGCTGCTGCGCGTCGGGCTGCTACAGCTTCAGGAGTTGCGCATCCCGCCGCATGCGGCCGTGTCGGCTACGGTGGATGCGACGCAGCTGCTGGGCTCGCCGGGGGCCGCGGGCCTCGTCAACGCCGTGCTGCGCCGCTATCAACGCGAGCGCCACGAGCTCGCTCGCGACGGGCAGCGTTTCGCCGAAGCGCGGTTCGCGCATCCGCACTGGCTCATCGACGCCATCCGCGGCGACTACCCGGAGGCTTGGGAACGGATCCTCGTCGCCAACAACGACGCGCCGCCGATGTGGTTGCGCGTGAACGCGCTGCGCACGACGCGCGCCGCGTACCTCGCGAAGCTCGAGCATGCGGGCATCGCAGCCAGCGCCGCGCCCGAGGTTGCCTCGGCCGTGCGGCTCGAGCGCCCCATGGGCGTCCACGACCTGCCGGGATTCGCTGCGGGCGAGGTGTCCGTGCAGGACGTAGCCGCGCAACGCGCAGCGACGCTCCTCGAGCTCGTGCCCGGCCAGCGCGTCCTCGATGCTTGCGCGGCGCCGGGCGGCAAGACGGGCCACATCCTGGAAGTCGGCGGGGGGCGCAGCGAGGTCTGGGCCGTCGACCGCGACGCCGAACGGCTCGGGCTCGTCGGCGAGAACCTCGAACGGCTCGGCGTGTCGGCGGAGCTCGTGGCCGGCGACGCGACGGCGCCCGCCAATTGGTGGGACGGCCGGCCATTCGACCGGATTCTCGTCGATGCACCCTGCAGCGCGATCGGCGTGATCCGCCGCCACCCCGATATCAAAGTGCTGCGCCGGCCGGCCGACGTCGACCGAGTCGTGGCGCTCCAGCAGGACATGCTTCGGGCCCTCTGGCCGCTGTTGGCGCAAGGCGGATTGCTGCTTTACGCGACCTGTACGGTCCTAAGACGCGAGAACGACGACCAGATCGCTACATTTCGCAGCAGGGAGCCGACGATTGAAGCCCCTGCAGCCGGGACTGTAGCTTCAAACCAACTACTACCCGGGGAGGCACAGGGCGATGGCTTCTATTATGCTTGGATCCGCAAGCCACACTTGTTGCGAACGCCCCAGTGGACCTCCGCCGCCACACGAACCTGACCGTCGCCCGAGCGAAGCCGCCCGGGCCCGCTTGGGTGTGGGTCTTGATCGCGGCGGCCTGCGTCGGCGTCGGCGCCGCGGCCCAGACCTTGGTGCAACCGGTGGCGCCGACGGTGGCATACGATGACCCCGGCCACTTCGAGGTGCGCGAAGCACGCACCGAGCTCCGCGACGGCGTGTATCTGCTGAGCGCGGAGATCGACTATCGGCTGTCGACCGAGGCGCGCGACGCTCTGCACGCGGGTGTGCCGCTCGTCATCCGCCTCGACGTCGAGATCATCCATCCGCGCCGCTGGTGGTTCGACAACGATGCGGCCGAGCTGCGGCAGAGCTACCAGCTCGAATACCACGCCTTGAGCGAGCGCTATCTCGTGCTCAACGTCAACAGCGGCGAGCAGACTTCGTTCGGCTCGTTGTCGACCGCCCTCCAATCGCTCGGCACCGTGCGGCGGTTCCCGCTCATCGACGCCCCGGTGCTCGAGGAAGAGCGGGGTTACGACGTGCGGTTGCGGGCCGTGCTCGACGAGGAACAGTTTCCCGGCCCCTTGCGCCTGCTCGCCTTCTGGCGCCGCGACTGGTCGATCGCTAGCGACTGGTATCGATGGCCGTTGGTAAGCGAATAAGAAGCGCGTTCGCCGCGCTTCTAGCGGTCGTCGGCATCCTGCTGTGGCTCGTTGCGCTGCTTTCGTTCACGCGCGTCACCGAGAATTCGGACTACGTCGCGCAGCGGCTGCCGTGGATCCTCGTCATCAACTCCATCGGCATCGGCGTGCTGCTGATTCTCATCGTGAGCAAGCTGTGGCAGCTCGTCCGCGACTATCGGCGTCACGTGCCGGGGTCGCGCCTGCGCGCGCGCATGGTGTCGGTGCTGGTCATGGTCGCCATCACGCCACTCGTCGGTCTCTACATCTTCTCGTTCGAATTCATCAATCGCGGCATCGACAACTGGCTCAACGTCGACGTCGAGCAGGGCTTCAGCGACGCGCTCGAGCTCGGCCGCAGCGCCTTGAGCGCCCAAAACCGCGGCCGGCTCGAAGAGGTTCGCGCCTTTGCGCGGCGCTTGAGCGAAGTCCGGCGCGACGATCTCGGCGCGACGTTGACGGAGCTACGCAAGGGTAGCGACGCGCTCAACCTCACGGTCTACGGGGTGGACAACGAGATCCTTGCCGTCAGCTCGCACGAGCCCGCTGCGCCGGAGCATCCGAGCGACGAGGTGTTGCTGGAGCTGCGGAGTCAACGAGAGTATTTCAGCGTGGAGCCGCGTCCCGGCGGGGAATATCGGACACGCGCCGCTGTCGTGATCGATGGCCCGCCCACGGGCGATGGCTTCGAATTCGTGCAAGGGACGTTTCCCGTGGAGCAGCGCCTCGGCACGTTGGCCAACGCCGTCCAGGCGAGCTACAACGAAGTCGAGCAGCTCACGGTCATGCGCAACGGACTCAAGACCGGTTTCACGCTGACGTTGTCGCTCGTGCTGTTGATCTCGTTGCTAGCGTCCGTTTACGGCGCATTCTTTTTCGCGGGCAGGCTCGTGGTGCCGATCCAGCTGCTCATGCAGGGCACGCGTGCCGTGGCCCGCGGCGACTTTGCCACGCGGGTGCCCACGCCGGCGCGCGACGAGATCGGATTCCTCGTGCACTCGTTCAACGACATGACACAACGTCTCGCCAAGGCAAGCGAGGCGGCGCACTCCAGCCAGCAACAGGTCGAGCGCGAGCGGCACAAGCTCGAGGTGATCCTCGCGCGCTTGTCGACGGGCGTCGTGTCGCTCGAGGCGGATCTGCGGATCCGCACGGCCAACCACGCCGCGAGCGCGATTCTCGGCGTCGACCTCGAGAACCACGTCGGCGAATCCGTCGTGCAGCTCGCGGCGAAGGAGCCGCTACTCAGTCAGTTCGTCGGCGTGGTCCAGGCGCATCAGCAGAGCGGCGACCCGGAATGGCGCGAGCAGATCATGTTGCGCGCCGAAGGCGGTCGGCGCGTCCTCATGTGCGCTTGCACCGAGCTTCCGGGCGATACCGACAGTCCGAACGGCTACGCGATCGTGTTCGACGACATCACGGCGCTGCTGCAGGCGCAGCGCGACGCGGCCTGGGGCGAGGTTGCGAGGCGGCTCGCCCACGAGATCAAGAATCCGTTGACGCCGATCCAGCTCTCGGCTGAGCGACTGCGGCGCAAGTACCTCAAATCGGAAACCGGCGAGACCGAGCTGCTCGATCGCGCCACGCACACCATCATTCAGCAAGTCGAAGCGATGAAGCAGATGGTGAACGCGTTCAGCGAATACGCGCGCTCGCCGCGAATGGAGGTCACGCGCTTCGACGTCAACGCGTTGATCGCCGAGCTCTGCGAGCTCTACGCGCACCAGGAAAAGCCGCTCGCGATCAAGCTCTCGCTCGCGGCCGATTTGCCGCAGATCGAAGCCGACGCGGGGCGGCTACGCCAGGTATTGCACAACCTGCTGCGCAACGCGCTCGAGGCCACGGAGCATCAGGACGCGGCGCGCGTCGAGATCTCGACGCGGCGCGTCACTACCGACGTGGACTTCGTCGAGATCAAGGTCGCGGACAACGGGCCGGGATTTCTCCGTGACATCGTGCATCAAGCGTTCGATCCGTACGTCACGAGTAAGCCGAAAGGAACGGGGCTCGGACTGGCGATCGTCAAGAAGCTCGTCGAGGAGCATGGCGGTCAGATCAACGCGCGCAACCGCGAGCAGGGCGGAGCCGAGATCAGTATACTCATCCCGATGTCAGTCGACATGGGCGGTCAGACGTTCAATCGGCGCCACGAGAGGAGAGAACGCGCATGAGCGCGCGCATTCTGGTAGTCGACGACGAGGCCAACATCAGAGCTCTCATTGACGAGATCCTGAGCGAGGAAGGCTACGACGTCACGACGGCTGCGGATGCGAAGGAAGCGCGTGCCGCGCGCAAGGGACGAGACTTCGATCTCGTGCTGCTCGACATCTGGATGCCCGATACGGATGGCATCTCGTTGCTACGCGAATGGTCAGAGGGTGGTGCCATGGGCACCGTCGTCATGATGTCCGGTCACGGCACCGTCGACACGGCGGTCGAAGCGACGCGGCTCGGCGCAATCGACTTCGTCGAGAAGCCCGTGTCGCTCACGAAGCTCCTGCGCACCGTCGAACGAGCGCTCGCCGTGCGGCGTACCAAGGAGCAACGGCGCGGGCTCGCGACAGAAAGTGCGGTGCCCGCCGGCAAGAGCCAGCCGATGCGGGCGCTGCGCGAGCAGATTGCGCGCGTCGCTCAGCACAATGCGCCGACCCTGTTCACGGGTGAGCCTGGCAGCGGTCGCGAGCTGTTCGCGCGGTATCTCGCGAGCCAGAGCGCTCACTCGCGCGGGCCGTTCATCGCGGTCATCGGCGGCGATCTCACCGACGACGCCGCGCAACGCGAGCTCACGGGTGACGGCACCGAGCCCGGCGCGTTCGAGCGCGCCGAAGGCGGCTTCTTGTTCATCCAGGAGTTGGGCGAGCTGAGCTCGAGCGCGCAGCGCATCCTGTTGAGCTGCCTCGAGCAAGGCTCCTACCGCGTGCCCGGTCAGGCGGCCGATCGGCAGCTCAACTGCCGAATCGTGGCCAGCGCATACCCTGGCTTCGAGCGCAGCGACACGCTGCGGCCGGAGCTGCTGTCGCACTTGAGCGTCGTCGTGATCCGCGTGCCGCCGCTGCGCGAGTACCCCGAGGACGTGCCCGAGCTGCTGCGCCACCACGTCGACTTGCTCGTCGATGGCGAGGGGCTGCCATTCCGGCGCTTCAGCGTCGCGGCGCAGAATCGCCTGCGCAACTATCCCTGGCCGCGCAACGTGCGCGAGCTTCGCAACATGGTCAAACGGCTGTTGATCCTCGGCGGGCCCGAGGAGATCTCGCTCGGCGAGGTCGAGGCGCAGCTCGCGACCGACACGGCCGATCGCGAGCCGCTCGTGAAGCAGGATCTGCTCGCGATGCCGCTGCGCGAAGCGCGCGAGCACTTCGAGCGCGCCTATCTCCAGCAGCAGCTACTGCTCTGCGGCGGCAAAGTAGGGCAGCTCGCGAAGCGCGTCGGCATGGAGCGCACGCACCTCTACCGCAAGCTGCGCTCCCTCGGCGTCGACTTCCGTCAATCCCTCACCGACGATTAGCTTTGGCGTGGCGTTCCAGCGTGTTACTGCGGGACTTGCATGAGGAGCGAGTCGATGCCCGCGTCGCGCAGGCGACGCTGCGCGCGCTTCGCGGCGTCGATGTCGCCGATGGGGCCGATGCGCACGCGATTGAAGACGGCGTCGTCGATGCGCACGGGCTGCACGTGTGACTCGAACCCGAGCAGCGCGAGATTCGCTTTCAAGCGGTCGGCGTCGGCCGCCGCGCTGAACGAGCCGGCTTGCAGCAGATAGCTGCCCGGTGCGGCCGCCGGGCGCTGCCGCGCGGGGCGCGTCGCGGACTCGTTCGACTCGGGAACGGCGACTTCGAGCTGCGGCAGGATCTCGTAGAACTCGAAACGGTTCTCCTCGCGCGGAGCGGTCGCCGTCTGTCGTGGCGACGCCGCGCGCGGGGACGCAGTCGGGGCGGTTGCGGTGCGTGTGGCGGGGTCGTCTGTCAGAGGCACGCGTAGATAGACGCCCAGTGCGACGATCAGGCCGAGACCCAGCCCGAACAGCATCCAGACCCAACCCGGCGCGGAGTCCTTGCGGCGGCTCATGTGCGGAGCGTGCGGAACACTGCGGGGATTCTACCCGAGACGTCGGCCGGCCGTGGGCTAGATCTCGAGGGGGTCGACGTCGACGCTCCAGCGAGCGCGCCGCGCCGCCGGCGTGCCGCGCACGACGAGGAGCGCGCGGTTTACGAGCTCGTGCAACGCCCCGCGCTGCTCGCTGCGAAACAGGAGCTGCGCGCGGTAGCGCCCATCTTTGCGCTCCATCGGCAGCGGCGCCGGTCCCAAGACGGCGACGGGACCGGCCGTCGCTGCCACCGCGCGTCGCACATCTTCGAGCAACGCGAACGCGGCCTCGCGTCGCGTGGCTTCCGCGCGCCAGGCGGCGACATGAGTGAACGGCGGCCAGTGCGCGTCGCGGCGCTCGGCGAGCGCCAGCGTCGCGAACGCCGCGTAATCGCCGGCGAGCACGCGCTCGAGCAGCGGATGGTCGGGATGGTGCGTTTGCACGACCACCTCACCGGGCCGCTCGGCGCGGCCTGCGCGTCCGGCGACTTGCAGGATCGTCTGCGCAAGACGCTCGTGGCTGCGCGGATCCGTGCCGAATAGCCCCTGATCGGCGTTGAGCACACCGACGAGAGTGACACGCGGGAAGTCGTGGCCCTTTGTGAGCATCTGCGTGCCAACGAGGATCTGGACGTGACCCGCCTCGACGTCACTCAACAATGCGTCGAGCGCCCCCTTGCGACTCGTGCTGTCGCGGTCGAGTCGCGCGATGCGGGCGGCGGGAAACAGCGCCGCAAGCTCCTCGTCGACGCGCTGGGTGCCGGCGCCGACGGCGATGCGCTCACTGCCGCACGTGCCGCAGCGCCAGTCGAGCACGCGTTGCGCGCCGCAGTGATGGCAGCGGATCGCGTTCGACTTCGCGTGCACGGTCATTCGCGCGTCGCAGCGCGCGCAATGCTCCGCGTCCTTGCAGGTCGGACAGAACAGCACGGGCGCGAACCCGCGCCGATTGAGGAACAGCAACACCTGGTTGCCGGCCTTGAGGTGCTGGTCGATCGCGGCGAGCAAGGGTGTCGAGAGCGCCTGCCGGCTTGCGTGACGGTTGAGATCGACGACACGCACGTGCGGAATTCCGGCGCTGCCGATGCGCCGCGGCAAGTCGAGCTTGTCGTAGCGCCCTTGCAGCGCGTTGTTGAACGTTTCGAGAGACGGTGTCGCCGAGCCGAGCACGACGGGCACGCCCAAGCGCTGCGCGCGAACGACCGCGAGATCGCGCGCCGAGTAGTGAAACCCGCGTTGCTGTTTGTAGGAAGCGTCGTGCTCCTCGTCGACGATGACGAGGCCGGCCGACGGCAGCGGGGCGAACACGGCCGACCGCGTTCCGACGACGAGCCGGGCTTCTCCGCGGTAGGCGCGCCGCCAAGCCTCGAAGCGCTCGCGTTCCGTGACACCGGAGTGCAGGACTGCGAGCTCGGTGCCGAACCGCTCCCGCAAGCGGCGCACGAGCTGCGGGGTGAGACCGATCTCGGGCACGAGCAGCAGGGTCTGTCGGCCCGCGGCGAGCTCGGCCGCGATGAGGCGCAGGTACACCTCGGTCTTGCCGCTGCCGGTGACGCCGTGGAGCAGGAAGGCGCGGAACGTCTTGGCCGTCGCTTGGGTCGCGGCCACGCGCTCGAGCGCGGTGCGTTGATCGGCCGTGAGGTCGGGCAACTGGCCTACTGCCCGCTCGCGTTGCGCGGCAGGCTCCGCCGCGCGCGGTGCGCCGCTCTCGATCAAGCCCTTAGCTTCGAGTCGCTCGAGCGCGGCCCTTGCCACGTCGTGCTCCTTGAGCTCGCTCGCCGTCAAACGTCCCTCGCGCAGCGCGGCGAGCGCGCGAGCTTGTTGTCGCGCCGAGCGCGGCAATCCGTCCCGCGCTTGGCTGCGACCGAGCTCCGTGAGGACCCAAGTCGGTTCGGGCGCTTCGTCGATCGGCCGCCCCTCGCGCAGCAATCCCGGCAGCGCGTGGCTCAATACGGCACCGAGCGGGTGATGGTAGTACTCGGCGGCCCAGCGCAGCGTCGCGAGGAGCTCGGAACCGATGGCGGGAACGGAGTCGAGCGCGGCGCCGACCGTCTTGAGCTTCGCGGCCGGCAGCTTCGTCGTCGCCGCGTGCCCGACGACGATCCCGATCCGCTCGCCGCGCCCGAACGGTACGCGGACACGGCAGCCCGGCGCGGGCGATTCCTGGCGGGGGTCCGCGAGGTAATCGAACGCCTCCGCGAGCGGCACGGGCACCGCCACTTTGACGAGTTGTCGACTGTTGGCCATGCGCCCAAGGGCTTGCCGCTGACGGGGCCGCGATTATGTGAACAGAAACACCCATCGGGTCAACGACTTAACGGAAGCTTGCCCTGTCAACCGCCACGCAAGCCGGCCCGTTATCGGTAGCACGAGCGGCGGACCCAAGTTGCCGCGTGAGCCACGGAGTGGCGATCGTGGAGTTAGCATTGAGCATTGCAGAGCGTGGGGCAGGCCTCGACCGGGAGAGGGCTCTGGATTCGGGAGCGGAGATCGAGGCTTTCTTGCGCGAAGTCGAAGCGCGCGCGTACCGCATCGCGGCGATGAACATCCGCGATCGCGACGAAGCGCTCGACCTCGTGCAGGACGCGATGATCCGGCTCGTGCGCAGCTACTCTCACCGCCCGAGCGAGGAGTGGCGGCCGTTGTTCTACCGGATCCTGAAGAACCGGATCCGCGACGAGCAGCGGCGGCGTACGGTGCGTTCGCGCGTGCTCTCGTTCTTCGGCGGCACGGCGTCCGAGGAGGAGTACGACCCGATCGCCGAGGCGCCGGGGGCGAGCAGCGACGACCCGCTCGAGCGCGCGACGTCGGGCGATGCGATGCAGGCGCTCGAGCAGGCGCTCAAAAAGCTGCCTGCACGGCAGCGAGAGGCTTTCATGCTGCGCAACTTCGAAGGGATGGACGTGGCGCAGACGGCCGCAGCGATGGGCTGCACCGAGGGCAGCGTCAAGACTCACTACTCGCGTGCCGTGCATCGGTTGCGCGAGATGCTTGCGGAGCATGGCGAGGAGCAATGGGCATGAGTGACGAGAAAGACGTGAGCGCCTTCGAGCGCAAGACGAAACGAGTGTTCGACGAGAGCGTCGCGGGGCTCGATGCCGCCACGCGATCGCGGCTCACGCAGGCGCGTTATCGCGCACTCGAGGAGTTGAAGCCGCGACGCTCGCGGGCCTGGGGCTTCACGCTCGTTCCGGCTGGAGCGCTCGCGGCGGCGCTGCTCGTCTGGTTCACGGTGGTTCCGCCGACCACCGACGTCGACTTGGACGTTGCGTCGCTCAACGACCTCGAGATTCTGCTGGCCGAGGAGGACCTCGAGATGCTCGCCGAGGATCTCGATTTTTACGGTTGGCTCGAAGAGCAGCCGGAGTTTGCCGATGCGGGCAACGGCATCGGCTGATGCGCAAGCTCACGTTGACGGCGCTCGCGCTCGGCGGCTCGTGGTGGCACGCGGCCGCGCAAGCGCAGCAGGAAGATCCGGAGGCAGCTCCGGATCTCGACTTTCTGGAGTATCTCGGCGCCTGGGCCGAGGAAGACGACGAGTGGCTCGCGATCGAGGAATGGCACAAAGGGAACGCCGAGGAAGAGGGCGAACGCGGTCGCAAGAGCCCGGAGAAAGAGAGGACTGAAGACGATGAAAGCGAATAGGCTCGTTGCACTCGGCATGGCGTTGTTCGCGTTCGCGAGCACGGCGCATGCACAGGGCGTCGCGTGGGAAGACTTGAGCGAGGCCCAGCAGCGGCTGCTCGCGCCCCACGAGGAGCGGTGGACCGAGCTCGATCCGCTGCGTCAACAGCAGATCGCGCGGGGTGCTGCGCGCTGGCTCGAGATGAACGGCCGCGATCGCGGTGCGGCGCAGGATCGTTTCGCGATCTGGCGCGGCATGACCGACGAGCAACGTGCGAACGCGCGCCAGCGCTACGAAGAGTTCCGCCGCTTGTCGCCCGGGGAGCGCACGAGGCTCATCGACGTCTATCGTCGTTATCGCACGATGCCGCTCGATCGGCGGCTCGAGCTGCGCGAGCGGTTTCGCGAGCTCACACCCGAGCAGCGGCAGCGCCTGCGCGACCGGCGATTGCAACGGCCGGTCGGGCGTTGACCGGGGCGTTGGCGCTAGAGGGTCTTGACGGCCTGCACGAGCTCGCCGGCCTTGGCTTGGCCGTCGCCGTAGAGCATGCGCGCGTGGTCGAGGTAGAACAGCGCGTTCTCGATCCCTGAGAACCCAGCGCCCTGACCGCGTTTGATGACGATCACGTTCTTCGCCTTGTCGGCGTTCAAGATCGGCATGCCGTAGATCGGGCTCGACTTGTCGGTGCGTGCGACGGGGTTGACTACGTCGTTGGCGCCGATGACGAGCGCGACGTCGGCCGTCTCGAACTCGGCGTTGATCTCGGATTCGTCGTAGATCAAGTCGTACGGCACGCCGGCCTCGGCGAGCAGCACGTTCATGTGGCCCGGCATGCGGCCGGCGACGGGGTGAATCGCGAACTTGACGGCGACGCCGCGCGCGATGAGCGCCTGACAGAGCTCCCAGACCTTGTGCTGCGCTTGCGCCACGGCCATGCCGTACCCCGGCACGACGATGACCTTCTCCGAGAACCCGAGCATCACGGCGACGTCGGCCGTGTCGATGGCCTTGAGCGTGCCCGCGGCTCCGGCGGTACCGCCGGCCGCGGCGGATTCGCCGAAGCCGCTGAACAGCACGTTCGCGAGCGAGCGATTCATGGCCTTCGCCATGAGCTGGGTCAGCAGCGTGCCCGCGGAGCCGACCACCGTGCCCGCGATGATCATCGCGGCGTTGTTGAGCACGAAGCCTTCGAAGGCGACGGCCAGGCCCGTGAGCGCGTTGTAGAGCGAGATCACGACCGGCATGTCGGCGCCGCCGATCGGCAGCGTCATCGTGACGCCGAGCAGCAGCGCGAGCACGAACAGCAACGTCACGTGACCGGGCATCGCGCCGCCGTGCACGACGATGATCGCGCCGGCGAGCGTCGTGACCGCGAGAATCACGAGGTTCACGATGTTCTGGCCGCGAAACCTGAAGCTGCGCCGGATGAGGCCCTGGAGCTTGCCGAACGCGATGAGGCTGCCCGAGAACGACACGGCGCCGATGATCCCGCCGAGCACGCCGAGCGTGAGCACGGTCGGGCCGTGGACCTCGCCGGCGAACAGCTCGACGGCGGCGATCGCGGCGGCGGCGCCGCCGCCCATGCCGTTGTAGAGCGCGATCATCTGCGGCATGTTGGCCATCGCGACGCGCCGGCCCGTGACCCAGGCCACGATGCCGCCGACGGCGATCGCCACGGTCATGAGCAGGTAGTTGCCCATGCCCGGCGTCAGGAACGTGATGAGCGTGGCGACGACCATGCCGACGCCGGCCCAGACGATGCCGCTGCGCGCGGTCACGGGTGAGCTCATGCGCTTCAAGCCGAAGATGAACAGCGCGGCGGCGACGAAGTAGCTCGCCTGGATCAACGTGTCGGCGCCGATCGTGTCCATCAGTGTGCGCCCTTGCCCGTGCCTTTGCCCTTGCTACTCTTGAACATCTCGAGCATGCGCTCCGTGACCGCGTAGCCGCCGACGGCATTGCCGGCGGCGAGGACGACGCCCAGGAACGCAATGGAAATCTCGAGCGTCGTGTCGGCGCGGCCCATGGCGACCATCGCGCCGACGAGCACGATGCCGTGCACGAAGTTCGAGCCGGACATGAGCGGCGTGTGCAGGATCACAGGCACGCGCGCGATCACTTCGTAGCCCGTGAAGGCGGCGAGCATGAAGATATAGAGCGCGATGAATCCGTCGATCATAAAGAGGCGTCAATCATAAGAGGCGTCGATCATGGGTGGCGCTCATCGCGTGGCCTCCAGGAGCTTTGCCGTGCCGGCGTGACGGACCTGGCCGTCGTGCGTGAGGACCGACTGTGCGAACACCTCGTCCTGCCAATCGATCGCGAGCGCGCCGCCCTTGATGGCCGGCGAGAGGAAATTCAGCAGATTGCGCGCGTACATCTGGCTCGAGTGTCGGCCCAGCTCGGACGGCAAGTTGCGGGGTCCCAAGATCTTCACGCCGTTCGGCGTCACGACCG
>Ga0302046_10003424_pt1 | contig 14343 bp, 5 predicted proteins | sample RVTome_11_FD_200261 | JGI IMG/M metagenome (GOLD analysis project Ga0302046, IMG submission 200261) | Soil microbial communities from uranium-contaminated site in the Upper Colorado River Basin, Wyoming, United States - RVT147D111 (version 2) ...
GCCGGCGCGTATTCACGCGCATGAGCAGGCCGCGTCTCGGCAAGACGGCGATCCGGGTCGCCCTCCTCCTCTCCGCGCTCGCCCCGGCGGTGCCTGGGTGGGCGCAGGCGCCGGAACGGGTCCAGGCGCTGCCGCGCGGCGAGATCGTCGACCGGCTGGCCTGCCGCGCCGATCCCGCCAAGAGCTACGCGCTCTACCTCCCCTCGGCCTACACGCCCGAGCGCTCGTGGCCGGCACTCTTCCTGCTCGATCCCCGCGGGCGCGGGCGGCGCGCCGCGGAGCGCTTCCAGGCCGCCGCCGAGCGCTACGGCTGGGTGCTGGTGTCGTCGAACGACTCGGCGAGCGACGCCGGCTGGGAGGAGATCCGCGGCCCGGCGGCGGCGATCCTCACCGACGCGCCGGAGCGGATCGCGATCGACTCCCGCCGGGTCTACCTCGGCGGCTTCTCGGGCACCGCGCGCGGCGCCGGCGCGCTCGCCGCCAACGCCGCGGGCGCGATCACGGGCGTCTTCCTCGCCGGCGCCGGTCTGCCCGCCGAGCTGCCGCTGGACGGGCTGCCGTTCGCGGTCTTCGCCGCCGCCGGCCGCGAGGACTTCAACTTCCACGAGGTCGACGCCCTCGCCGAGCCGCTCGCCGCGGCCGGCGTCCGCCACCGCATCGAGTTCTTCGACGGCCCCCACGCCTGGCCGCCCGCGGAGCTGGCGGCGGCGGCGCTCGGCTGGTTCGAGCTGCGCTCAATGGCCGCCGGCGCGCGGTCGTTCGATCCCGCGCTCGCCGCGGAGCTGGCGGCGGGCTGGCTCGCCGAGGCCGCCGCCCGCGAGCGCGCCGGCGACCCGATCGGCGCCTGGCGGCTCTTTCGCGCGACCGCGGCCGACCTCGCGGACCTCGGGGCGGCCGATCCCGGCCGCCGCCTTGGCGGCCTCCGCGCCGAGGCCGAGGGCGCCGCCGAGCGCCTCGGAGTGAGCGCCGAGCTGCGCCGGGCCGCCGCCGAGCGGCGCCGCCTCGCCGCCTGGGAGCTCGAGCGGCGGCGCGAGCTGGACCAGGTCCTCGCCCCGCTCGGCCGGCTCGACGACCTGCCGCCGGCCGACACCCGCGCCCGCGGCGAGCGCCTGATCGGCAGGCTCCAGGCCGAGGCCGCCGCGGGCGGCGCCGAGGCGCCGGCGGCGCGCCGGGCGCTCGCCTACGCCGCCGCCCAGGCCGGCTTCTACCTGCCGCGCGACCTCCTCGCCCGCGGCGAGTACCGGCGCGCCGCGGTCGCCCTCGAGCTCGCCGTCCTGATCCGCGCGGACGACGTCACCGCCTGGTACAACCTCGCCTGCGCGCGCGCCCGCCTCGGCCAGGAGCGGCTCGCCCTCGACGCCCTCGAGAGCGCCGTCGCCGCCGGTTACCGCGACGCCGCGCACATGGCGGCCGATCCCGACCTCCAATCCCTACGCGGCGACGATCGCTTCGTCGCGCTCCTGGCGCGGGCAGGCGAGCCGGCCGGTTGATCAGCGCTCCAGCGAGGGGCTGGTAAGGTCCTTGCGGAGTCGTCGCTCGAGCGGAGCCGCCCGCGCGGCGGTCGCCGCGGAACAGGAGGCTGCACCATGCTGCACCTACGGAAGCCACTGCTGATCGCCCTCGCGCTGTGGATCGCCCCCGCGCTCGCCCAGGCGGTCGAGATCTACCTCGGCGGCGGGCTGGGATCGGAGATCGAGGGCGGGACGCTCGCGGACGAGATGTTCGAGGACCCCGACACCACCGGCGACCGCTACAAGCTGTTCGCCGGCCTCGGGCTGGGCCGCCACCTGGCCGTCGAGGCCACCTACTACGATTTCGGCGGCCAGCGCTGCTGCTTCGAGGCGGCCGACGCCGGGTTCGACTCGGAGACCGCCGGCTACTCGGCCGCCGTCGTCGGCCGCCTGCCGCTCGGGCGGGTGTCGCTTTTCGGCAAGGTGGGTGCGTTCCAATGGGACGAGGACGCGACCCTGATCACCATCGGGGGCCCGATCGAGCGCTCGGAGGAAGGCACCGACCTGGTGACCGGCGCCGGCGCGCTCCTGCGCCTCGGCGACCACCTCGAGCTGCGCGGCGAGTGGGAACGCTTCGAGTTCGCCGACAGCACAAGCGACGGGGTGTGGGCGGCGGTGCAGTTCCGGTTCTGAGCGGCTGGGCGGAGAGTGGCCGCTCCTGCTCGCGCCGATCGAGGTCGGCATCGCATCGCGGCGATGCTACACTGCTAGCATGGCTACTGTGACCCTCCAGGAGCTCCAACGAGACCCGGCTGCCCTATTGGACCGCGTTGAGGCCGGAGAGCACCTCGTCGTAGCCCGTGGTGGCCGACCGGTCGCCGAGCTACGGCCCATCCCCGCCATCCACCCCGGTCCGCGACCGTTCGGCCTCTGCGCCGGGGAGTTCACGGTGCCGGACGACTTTGACTCGCCAATGCCGGAGGAGGTCCTGCGGGGGTTCGAGGGCGGATGAGGCTGAATCCTCGACACCCACGTCTTCCTCTGGGACTCCCGCTCGCAAGAACGGGACTGGAACTGCCGCCTCGAACTCCGAGCCCCGAGTGCTCGTCCTGTGCGGCACGAGCGTGGCGAGCGCTCGGTCGGTCGTCGCGGCCGGCACACTGAGAACCAGAGCAGGCCGGACCTTGGCGGTCATGCCGAGATCGACCAGCCACACCTCGCCACGCCGAGGCGACGTCACCGCTTCTGCTCACGCCGGTCGAGATCCTGAAAGATCTGATCCGCCGCCCCAACCAGATCGGCGTCATTCGGCAAGTCGTGCGGTTCGATTGCCGTGCGTCGCAGGAGTTCAGCGAGCAGCTGCTGCCGATCTGGTTCCGGCAAGCCCTCGAAGTCGAGCACGAGCTTCTGCACGGCCTGGGTCATAAAACCAGCCTACCAATCCGGCGTCGGGCCGTCGAGGCTTCACACCCCCCGCCCGGTGAACTCGACCGCAACGGCGGGGCGAGCGGGATCGTCGCTGCGCACGGTGAAGGTCGCCGCATGGTTGCCGGCCACGGTCGGCCGGAAGCGCACTGTCACCGACATCTGCTCGCCCGAGCGCAGGCGCACGGCGGCCTGGGGAATCGGTACCCCCGCGGGGGTGTAGAGGGCGAAGTGCGGCGACGCCGCGCCCGCCGCGTCGAGCACCCGGAACGACGCGGCTTCGATGTTCAGATCCGCGACGCCGGTGTTGGCCAGAGTCAGCCCGCGCCCGCGGCCCAGGCCCGGGGGCAGCGTCGGCGCATCGCCGAAGTCGATGCGCTGGGGCGCGACGTAGAGCTGGGAGGTGAAGCCGGTGCCGCTCACCGGCAGGTCGATGCGGGCGTTCGCCGGATCGTTGGTCTCGAGCACGAGCGTGACGACGTGGCCGCCGGCCACCGCCGCCACCGGGCGGAACCGCACGAGCACGCGATGGCTCCGCCCGGGCGCGACCGTCGCCGGCGCGAAGGTCAGGGTGTAGACGGCGGCGTCGGCCGCCGCGCCCTCGATTCGGGCGGCGCGCAGCTCGAGCGGGCCGTCGCCGTCGTTGAAGACGTCGGCGCCGCGATCGTTCGCTCCGCCCACCGGCACCAAGCCGAACTGGATGCTCGAGGGCTGCACGCGCGCGGCGGGCTGGCGCGGCGGCAGCACGTTGGCCGCCAGCCGGACGCTCGCCGTCTCTTTGGTGTTGTAGCGCACCTCGAGCGTGTTGTCGCGGAAGTCGGCCGGCCCCCGCGCCGAGAACTGCAGGGTGACGATCTCGGCAGCGCCGGGCGCGAGCACGCGCGGCCACCCGGCGGGCGCGACGACCGCAAACTCCGCGCTCGGCGTCCGCAGCGCCACTTCGCGGACCAGCACGGCGAGATGGCCGGTGGCGAACAGCAGGACGTTGCGCTGCACCGGCGCGTCGCCGACGCGCTGTGAACCGAAGGAGATGGCGCGCGGGGCGACCTCGAGCGACGAGGCGCGCGGGCCGGCCGGCCTGCGGAACCAGGCGTAGAGGGTGCGGTCGCGCAGCAGGACCGCGTCGAGCGGCGGCGGCTCCGCGTTGGTGAAGCGGTCGCGGGCGTACTCGGCGAACAGCGTGGTCAGGAGCGCCGGCAGCCCGCCGATCTGGAGCTCCTTGCGCTCGTTGACCTTGCTGGTCGCGATCGAGCCGGCGATCGGATCGACGAGCAGCGCGAGCGCGAGCAGCGGCTGACCGGTGACCACCGCGGCGACGACGCCGATGATCCCGACGAAGCCGAGCTCGGTGTCGACGTCGATGTGGGCGAGCCGCGCGGTCACCGTGCGCACGCTCCACGTCAGGCGGCTCTCGAAGACGTGCGGCGAGATGTCGAACTCGACGCTGGAGCCGCCGGTCGAGCGCGCCTCGAACAGGTCGCCCTCGGCGAACAGCTCGGGGATCGACATCGTGAAACGGATCAGTCCCTGCTGCGTCTGATCGCCGAGGTGGCCGCGGTAAGACAGGCGGATGCCGGTCAGGCGGACGACGTCGGCCCGGCCCAGCTCGTCGGGAAACGACGGCAGATTGGCGGTGAAATCGCGCGCCAACACGCCGAGGACGTCCCAGATCGCGATCGGCAGGCCGAGCGGGATGCGCTGGCGGGTGTCGGCGTCGCGTTCGTCCTCGCGCCCGACGGCGGTGACCAGCGAGGGGAGCGAGACGGACAGGTTCTGATCGCCGGCGCGGATCAGGAAGCGGCGCTCGTACTCGCCCTCGTCGACGCTCGGCCGGAGGGTCTCGGTGATCGCCCAGCGGCTCCCGGCGGTGAGCACGCGCACGCGCGCCGAGGAGCCGAGCGTGATGCCGACCTCGGCGAACCGCGTGCGGACGCCGGCCGCGAGCATCCCGGCGTCGAGCGCGGAGCGGAACATCGAGTCGAGCCTGAACAGCGGGCCGAAGCTGGTGAACGACAGGCTCACCAGGTCGTCGGTGGCCGAGGTGTTGGCGACGGTGACCTCGAGGATCTGCGGCCGCGCCGGCAGCGCCCGCAAGATGTCGACCACCGATGGATGGGAAGTCTCGAGCGCGAGCGGCACGAAGCCGGGGTTGTCGTCGTCGTCCTCGGGCACCAGCGTCAGCGAGATGACGCCGTTCATCAACAGGGTCGGCAGGAAGGCGCGCGCCGCCCGGGCGACCAGGTTCGCCTGCTCGCCGCCGAGCGCCGCCAGCAGGTCGAGCAGGGCAAGGCCGGCCAGGGTCTGGAAGACCTCGCGGCCGAGCGGCACGGTCGGCCCGAAGGCGTCCAGCATAAGGGCGATCGACTCGAATCCCGCGACCGCGGGAAACGCCGTCGTGGTCGGCACGAAGTTGCCGTGCTCGGTGGCGAAGTAGTGGACGTCGGGTTCGCGCACCAGGTCCGGCTCGTCCGCTCCGCTGCTGGCGACGCCGAACCGGTCCTTGTAGGCGATCGCCGGACTGCTGCCGCGCACGGCGAGGCCGGGAAAGAAGCCGGTGCTGCGATCGACGTCGACCGAATGGTCGCGCAGCGCGATCCCGTCGTCGGTCTCGATCTCGACCAGGCGGGTGACGCCGGACCCGTACGCCAGCCACAGCCGCCCGTCGGCACCCCGCGACAGCGAGCAGGCGAAGTGGGCGAAGCTCAGGCCGGTCTGCTGCGCGACGCCGGGCGGCAGGAACTCGTCGCGCGCCGCGCTCGAGATGCCGAACAGGGTCGCCTCCATGGCCACCGGCAGCCGCCGGAAGTCGGCGGGCGCGCCGTCGAGGCGGCCGACGCCCCAGACCACGCCGGCGCCGGCGTCGACGGTGAACGCGACGAGCGGTCGCTCGGCGGCGTCGAACGCGATGCGCGCCCACATCCCGGCGTCGGAGTTCTCGAACAGCCCCTCGAGGCTGTGGACGATCGGCGTCGCGCTCCAGGCGCCGCCGGCGCGCCGCAGCGCGAACAGGTGGCCCTTGCTCGCGACCGAGCCGGCGGTGACCGCGACGATGGCGGCCTGGCCGGCGCCGTCGAAGGCGAGGTCGGCGTCGACGATCGGGCGGTCGCTCCACACCGTCTCGCGCGCCCAGTCGCCGCCGGCGTCGCGCTGGAACAGCTCGAGCGAGCAGCGCGCGCCGTCCTCGTCGTCGGGCTGGGCCGCCAGCGCCAGCAGGGCGGGCCGGCCGGTGACCGGGTTGACCTGCGCGGCGATCGACGCCCCCCAGATGCCGCCGGCGACGACCTCCGAGTCCCGGAGACCGGCGGCGGTGACACCGGCGAACACCAGGTCGCCGATCAGCACGCCGCCGGCCGGCCGCGTCTCTCCGAAGATCACGATGCGCGTGGCGTAGAGCTCGGCGAGCCGGTCGCCCATCGACGTCCCGGCCATGGCGTCGAGACCCGCCATGGTCGTGCGGACGTAGGCAACGCCCACCGCATCCGCGCCCAGCGGCGCGACCGGCGTAACCGGCGAGATCGTGAACTCCCGGGTCCTGAACCGGGCCGCCGCGGTGAGCAGGACGAGACGCCGGTACGCCTCGTTGACGCGCACCGGGCCGAGCGGCGTCCTGATGATGCCGCCGGGCGGCTGGCTGAGGTGCGCTTCGAACGCGCGCAGGAAGCGCACTTCCTCCGGGAGGTTCGCGTCGACGGCGACCGGATCGTTGTCGTTCTCGAGCGAACGGATGGCGAGGCGGGCGATCTCGTTCTCGAAGAACGTGTTCGCGAGCAGACGCTTCGCCCGCCAGCCGTTGGCCGAGGCGTCGAACACGTGGAGCTGGGGAACGAGGCGCTCCAATCCGCGCTGCCAGGCCGCGAGGTTTGGGCCGAGCTCCTCTTCGCTCGCCGTCCCGTCGTCGTTGGGAAAGCGGCCATCGACCAGCGCGATCGAGGCCACGGCCGGCGTCGCCTCGCCGATGAAAGCCAGATCGACGCCGGAGTTGCGCTGCGGCCGGCCGACGAACTTCGGCGGCAGTGCGCGGCGCACCAGGATCTGGCACTCGTGGGCGAGCAGGCCTTCGACGGTCGCCTGGAGGGTCAGGACCGTGTCGCCACCGCCGAGGCGCACCTCCTCGAACGCGAACCACCCCTCCTGAACCCAGGAGCGGACGAAGGAGGCACCGAGCAACATGACCGCCGCGCGCGGATCGGCGGCCTGGCCGGCGACGGTGATCGTGTCGGTCGAGCGATAGCTCAGCACCTCGCCGGCGGCGTTGACGATCGTCTCGGGTTCGTCGACGCGGATGCCCTCGGTGCACGGCATGAAAGTCGAAGTCGAGGCGATCGCCACGGTCAGGGTGCCGGCGGTGACGTCGAACCCGTGTGGCCGCAGCTCGCGGTAGCGCAGCCGATCGTCGTCGAGCTGGAGCACGACCAGGCGCCGGACGTCGGCGCCGGTCCGGGCGGCCTCGGCCGCGTCGTAGGGAACCGTCAACTCCAGCGGACGGCCGGGCGCGGCGCCGGTCTTCGCGACGATCGCCCGGCCGACCCGGCGCTGGCCGCGGAACAGGGGCGGGAACTCCCGCTCCTTCGCTTCCTCCAGCGTGACCGCGGTGCCGGCCGGCAGGGTCGCCCGGGGTATGCGCAGGCGCGCCTCGCCGGCGAGCGCGACGTCGGCCGCCCTCATCTGCAAGCGGACGGTCTGGCCGTCCCGAGCCTCGAGGACGCTGAGGGACTCCCGCTCGAGCGGCTCCACCTCCGGGGCCACGGACCGTGCCAGCCCACGTTCGGCCAGCGACGCGACGTCGATGCGCAGCGACAGCACCGCCGCCTGTCCGGGTGCGATCTCGAGCCGCACTCGAAGACGCAGGGCCTCGTCTCTCGCCACCTCGCGCCACTCCCCCCCGATGCGATGGACGCGCAGCCGGCGCACCGTGAGGTCGAGCTGCTCGTACGCTCCCGCCGGGACCGGCAGCACCAGATCGGGGGAATGCGCGGCGCTCAGGTCGAGATCCAGGCGATGGCCGCGCACCGCGAGCGCGTGGTGCGCCGACTCGCCGGACAGGCGGCCGCCGGCGATCACGCCTTCCAGTCGATCGAAGCCGGAGTCGCGCGACGGCCGCAGGCGGATGATCAGATGCGCGGCCGGCGCCGGTGCCGGCTGACTCGATGCGGTCTTTTGGTCTCGCATGGTCGTGTTTCGTGGTCGGGTGCCGGACCGGAATCGGGCGATCGGGATTGATCAGGCCGAATAGCCGAGGTACGGCCGGAGCCGCGGCGGCACCGGGCGGCGGCGGAGGGCCTGCTCGGCTTGCCAGCGCTCGGCGGGGTCGGCGTCGGCGGGGCGGGCGTCCTCGCTTGCGGGGAGGAAGCGAACCTCGCCGGCCTCCTTGATCGCGCGCAGGGCGCCGTTCTTGTAGAGGAGGCGGTTGCCGGCGAGCGCGGGGAGGCGCGGGCCGGGGATGACGACGCCGAGCAGGTTGAGCGGGTCGGCGCCGCTGACCGAGAGGAGGACGCCGGCCGCCGAGGCGGAGGTGGCGGCTGCGCCCTTGCCGCGGGCGGCGAGGTGGGTCTCGCGGCGGGCGGCGCGCAGCTTGCCGACCGCCTCGGGGAGGGCGAACTGCTCGCCGGCGAAGCCGTCGACGAAGCGGCCGCCGCGGATCTCGCCGCGCGCCTCGAGGCGGTGGAGGACGCGCAGCAGCTCGCGCCACGGCGGCGCCGCGCCCTCGCGGTCGAGGAGGCGCCGGAAGACCACGCCCCAGCGGCGGAGGAGCGTCCAGGCGACGGTCTCGACCGCCTCGCGGGAGGCGCTCTCCCACGGCGCCAGGTTCGCGGGGCGCTCGGGCGGGGGCAGGAGCGACCAGCGGCCGGCGCGCTCGATGTCGAGCGCCGGGGCGAGCGCGCCTCGGCGGCCGCGGGCGGCGCCGCCGCCCCTCTCACCGCCGCCTGGCTTCGGGCGCTTGGCCGAGGGCACGAGCAGCGCGCGCAGGCCGGCGAAGCTGTCGGCGGTGACGAGGCCGCGGGCGACCAGCTCGCCGAGGGCGTTTTCGGCCTGGGCGTGGAGCAGCCTCGCCTCGTGGGCGAGGTCGGCGAAGAAGCAGGCGCCGCGGGCGGCGAGCACCGCGCGCACGGCCTCGGCCTCGGCCGCGAGCGGCGGCTCCTCGGCGGCGCCGGCGACCTCGCGGAAGTGGGGGAGGCTCTCGCGGCGGACGAGGGCGACCGGCGTGGTGCGCAGCGGGCCGGGGCGGCGGCGCGGCAACGACGCGGCCGCCTCGGTCACGGTCGCCGAATCGCCGTCCGGCGCGTCGGCCTCGTCCGCGTGGTCGAGGTCGCCCGCCGCCGGCGCGAGGCCGTCGGCATCCGAGCGACTGCGGTCGGTGACGAATCCGGCCTCGCCGCCGTTGCCAGTTGGCGGGCTCAGCCGGGCCCAGACGTAGCGGCCGGAGAGGCAGAGGGCGTCGAGCCATGCAGGGTCGTAGTCGGCGACGCGCGCCGGCAGGAGGTCGGCCTCCCACGCCGCGGCTGGGGCGGCGAAGCCCTCGAGCTGGTCGAGCGCGGCGGCGAGGGCGTCGATCCCCTCGCCGCGCTCCTCGGGCTCGACCCGCTGCCAGGCGAGCAGGAACCGCGTGTAGTCGGCGCGCGAGACCGGGCGGATCTCGCGCCGCAGGCGGTCGAGGGTCGAGCGGTGGACGCGGGCGAGCAGGCGCCGCTCGCACCACTCGACTTCACCTGCGGGCAGGCCCGAACTGAAGCGCCCGCGCAGCACGAAGCCCTCGACTTCGAGCGCGGCGAGCGCGGCCTCGATGGTCAATGGAGCGAGCCCGCACTCGGCGGCGAGCGCGGCCGCGGTCACCGGCCCGAGCGCCTCGAGCCGCCCGCGTACCAGCTCGACCAGCGCCGCCTCCGGCTCCCAGCGCTCGCCCGCGGCGCGCGCGGGCGGCGCGATCGGCGGCTTGAGCGCGGCGTCCGTGAAGACCGCGCGGAGCTGCAGTAGGCGTTCGGCGGCGACCCACAGACGGGCCGACGAGCCCGCCTGCGCCAGCACCGCCGCCCGCCCCGCCGCCGCCAGCTCGTCGAGCCACCCGCGCCACCCCCGCGCCTCGCCCTCGGCGGCCGGGAGCCAGCCGTGGACGGTGAGGGCGTCGTGCAGCTCCTCGGCGTTCTCGGCGGCGGGGGCGGCCTCGGCGCGCACGCGCTCGATCGCCTCGGGGTCGAGCCGGCCGAGGTCGTCGGCGCCCTCGGGGTCGAGCCAGCGGCGGGTGAGGACGGCGCGGCTGCGGCGCTCCTCGAGCGGGGCGTCGTCGAGGAACGTGTAGGGCATGGCGTTGAGGATCTCGTGCGCGAGCGCCGAGGGCTCGGGCAGGTCGCGCGCCACCGCCTCGATCTCGCCCGCCTCCAGGCGCGCCAGCACGCGCTCCAGCTCGCCGACGTCCATCGCCTCCTCGAGGCAGTCGCGCAGGGTCTCGCGCACCAGCGGGTGGTCGGGCACCTCGCGGTCGCCCGAGATCGTCTCGAGACACGCGAGCTGGTCGGGGAAGACCACCGCCACCAGGTCCTCGGCGGCCTGACGCAGGAGCGGCGGCGGCACCTTGCGCCCGCCGCGGAAGCGCGGCAGCGCGAGCGCGCGCGAGGCGTTCCAGCGCCAGCGCACGCCGAACATCGGGGCGTCGAGCAGGGCCTGGATCAGGAGTTCCCGCACCGACTCCGAGCGCAGGTAGGCGAACACCTCCTCGAGCGGGAAGCTGTGGCTCGGGCCGAGCGAGAGCAGCACCGCGTCCTCGGTCGCCGCCGCCTGCAGCTCGAAGTTGAACTTGCGGCAGAAGCGCTTCCTGAGCGCGAGCCCCCAGGCGCGGTTGACCCGGCTGCCGAACGGCGCGTGGAGCACCAGGTGGTGGTCACCGGCGGTGTCGAAGAAGCGCTCGAGGACGAGCCGCTCGCGGGTCGGGACGAGCCCGAGGCTCGCGCGCGCCGCGGCGAGGTAGGCGGCGAGCTGGGCCGCGGCCTCGCGCGGCAGGCCGGGATCGGCCTCGAGCGCCGCGGCCGCCGCGCGGACGGCCTCGGTATGGTTGGCGGCCGCCGGGTCGGGCGCCGCGCCGAGGAGCGCGTCCACCCGCGCGCGCAGCCGCGACACCGCCTCGGACAGCTCGCGCGTCCTCCCGGGCGCCTCGCCGAGCCAGAACGGGATGTTCGGCGGCTGGCCGGCGGCGTCCTCGACCCGGACCTTGCCCTGCTCGATCTTCAAGATCCGCCACGCGGCGTTGCCGAGCTGGAAGACGTCGCCGGGGATCGACTCGACCGCGAAGTCCTCGTGCACGGTGCCGACCTTGGCGCCCGCGGGCTCGAGCACGACGTCGAAATCGGCGGTGTCGGGGATCGCGCCGCCCGAGGTGATCGCGGTCAGCCGCGCCCCGCGGCGCGCGCGGAGGATGCCGTTGACCGCGTCGTGGTGGAGGTAGGCGCCGCGGCGGCCGACGCGGGTGGTGTAGCCGGCGACGAGCATCGCCACGACCTCGTCGAAGGTCGCGCGCGGCAGCTCGCGGTAGGGCCAGGCGCGGCGCACCAGCGCGAACAGCTCGTCCTCGGCCATCTCGCCGGCGGCGGCGACCTCGGCGACGATCGTCTGGGCGAGGATGTCGAGCGGCGCCTCGGGGATCTCGAGCCGGTCCAGCTCGCCGCGGCGCACCGCGTCGAGCAGCGCCGCCGCCTCGACCAGCTCGTCGCGGCTGAGCGGGAAGACCCGCCCCTTGGGCGTCGCCGAGAGTCTGTGGCCGGAGCGGCCGACGCGCTGGAGCAGCGGCGCGATGCCGTAGGTCGTGCCGAGCTGGCAGACCAGGTCGACGTCGCCGACGTCGATCCCCAGCTCGAGCGACGAGGTGGCGACCAGGGCGGAAAGCTCTCCCGCCTTGAGCCGCTGCTCGGCGTCGAGCCGCCGCTCCTTGGCCAGGCTCCCGTGGTGCGAGGTCACCGCGCCCGCGCCCAGGCGCTCTTCGAGGTGGCGGGTGGCCCGCTCGGCGAGGCGGCGGGTGTTGACGAAGACGAGCGTCGTCGAGTGCTCGCGGACGAGCGCCGCGAGCCGGTCGTAGACCTCCTCCCACACCTCGTTCGCCATCACCGCGGCGAGCGGCGAGTCGGGCACCTCGACCCCGAGGTCGAGGTCGCGCCGGTGGCCGACGTCGACGATCGTGCACGGCGGCGGCTCGCCGCTCTCGCCGGCGCCGACCAGGAAGCGCGCCACCTCCTCGATCGGCTTCTGGGTCGCGGACAGCCCGATCCGGGTCAGCCGCCGGCGGCCGCCGGACTCCGCCGCGACCAGCGCCTCGAGCCGCGCCAGCGAGAGCGCGAGGTGCGAGCCGCGCTTGCCGCCGGCGACGGCGTGGATCTCGTCGACGATCGCGGTGTCCGCGGTCGAGAGCAGGCGCCGGCCGCCGTCGCTGGTGAGCAGGATCGCGAGCGACTCCGGGGTGGTGACCAGGACGTGCGGCGGGCGCCGGCTCATCGCCGCCCGCTCCGAGGACGGCGTGTCGCCGGTGCGCACCAGGGTGCGGATCTCGACCGCCGGCAGCCCCGCGCGCGAAAGCTCCTCGGCGATCCCGGCCAGCGGCAGCTCGAGGTTGCGGTGGACGTCGTTCGACAGCGCCTTGAGCGGCGAGACGTAGACCACCGCGGTGGCGTCCGGGAGCTTGCCCTCGGGGGCTTCGAGGCCGCGCCGCACGAGCCCGTCGAGCGCGGCGAGGAACGCGGCCAGGGTCTTGCCGGCGCCGGTCGGGGCGGCGATCAGCACGTGCTCGCCGCGGCGGATCGCCGGCCATGCCAGCGCCTGCGGCTCGGTCGGCGCGGCGAACGTGCGCTCGAACCAGCGGGCGACCGCGGGGTGAAAGCCGGTCGGCGGCATGGTGCCCGACAGCTTACCACGACAGGCGGAAACCGGGCGGTAGAATCGTGGCGCTCGTCATCGCGCGGCCGGCCGCCGGGCTGGCGGGCGCACGTCAGATTTGTGAGATGAGTCGAGCTGGGGAGGATTGAGGATTGCGCTGGGTGGCGTGGCGAGCAGATCGCCGCAGCCAGAAGTCGTCGAATCGACCATTGAGCAAGGAGCAGCGCAGGGCGAGGATGGCGTCAGCCCCGGCGACGGTCCAGTGCATGCCGGCGCGTTTGAGGCGGGTGCCGACGACGACCTTGCAGCCGGCCTCGACGACTCCAGTGGCGACGCACAGTCCCTGGGCGCGGAAGCTCGGGTAGCGCATGCGGCGGCGGTTGCGGAGGAAGTAGAGCAGGCACTGGCGGGCCTGCTCGTGGGAGGAGGCGTGGGCGCGCAGGGCCTTGACGAGGCGGGAGAGCTCGCCCCGGTCCAGCTCGTCGCGTCGCTGTTTGGCCCACTGCTCGGCGAGGTCGCTGCCGGCGCCGTAGATGGCCTTGGCGGCCTCCCAAAGACGCCCTTTGGCGTGATAGAGATCGACGATCTGGATCGCGCCAGGGAAGATCTCGTCGGCGAGATTCCAGATCCACGGGGCGCCGTCGCCGAGCACGACGCGGCGCGAGGCCTGGTCGAAGCCACGGCGTCGCGCCTCGCGTTCGACGCGCTGGGCGAAGGGGGACAGCTCGGAGTCGGTGTCGAGCGTGGCCGCGCTCTCGATAGCCGCCGAGTAGCTGATCGAGCCCGGGTCGCGTACGGCGAGTCCCTGGGGGTCGCGTTTCTCGGCGGTCCAGAGCGTGACCAGCTTGACCTCGCGGGTCTTGGCGGAGCCGTCGGGTTGCTTGCCCGCACGGCCCACAAGCTCGGCGGCACGCACGGGCACACCGGTGCCGTCCATCCCCAGGTACAGGGTCGGCGCCGCAGGCGGTGCGGGCTCCACGATCTGCCGCTCGTCGTGGGCGATCTCGACCCCCAAAGCCTCGGCGGTGCGCTCGACCTGTTTGGCCCCCACACGGACGCCGGCCAGCTCGCCGAGCAAGGCGCTGCTCTCGACGAAGCTGACCCTCGCGGCCCCCTGGCCGACCATGCGCGTGACCGCCGGCGACAGGGAGGTGTCCTCGACGCCCAGCGCACGGTCGCGCGGACAGAACCCGTGCTCGCACGCGGCGCAGTCGTAGTAGGCACGCTCGAGCGTCATCGGCCCCAAGGCCGTGGTGAAGGTCTTCTCCCGGCGGCCGGCGTAGCGGGCCGGCCGGCCACAGCTCGGGCAGGGCAGGGTCGGCCCGTTGCCGTCGGATCGGTCGGCGTTGAGCTGGCGCTGGATCACCCGCGCGGCCATCGTCAGCGCCCGCTGCCGTGCCTGCAGCTCGATGGCTTCGAAGCCCAGCCCGCCAGCGCTGCCCGGCCCTACGAACGCCTCGATCTCGGCGAGGACGTCGGCGTCGAAGACTTGCTGGAGCCCCTTTTTTCGGCCGCCGTCTGCTCGGCGGCCGCCGCGACGCCCTCCAGCTCGGCGTCGGCCCATCGCTCACAGGCCCGCCAGTACTGCTCGACCTGCTGGCGAAACTGCTGGCCG
>Ga0302046_10003426_pt1 | contig 14340 bp, 14 predicted proteins | sample RVTome_11_FD_200261 | JGI IMG/M metagenome (GOLD analysis project Ga0302046, IMG submission 200261) | Soil microbial communities from uranium-contaminated site in the Upper Colorado River Basin, Wyoming, United States - RVT147D111 (version 2) ...
GCAAGCAGGATCACCGCCGGTGGGCGCACCGCAAGGTCGAGCGCCGCGTTGGCCTCGCCCATGAGCGCGACCATTTCGTCGTGCACGATCTTCACGAACGCCTGACCCGGCGTGAGGCTGGCCAGTACCTCCTGGCCGAGCGCGCGTGTGCGTACGTGCTCGAGGAATTCCTTCACCACCGGCAGCGCGACATCCGCCTCCAGCAGCGCCATGCGCACTTCGCGCAGCGCCTCGCCGATGTTGGCTTCGGTCAGGCGACCTTCGCCACGCATCCGTTTGAACGTTGCCTGAAGTCGCTGATTTAGATTTTCAAACATGACAAATCAATTCTCACCGCTAAGACGCAAAGGACGCAAAAGAAAAAAAATGGACAGGCTTCACAGGATTAAAACAGGATTAACAGGATTCTGTTCCGGGAAAAATCCTTAATCCTGTAAATCCTGAGAAATCCTGTTAATCCTGTCCATTCTCTGTTTTGTTACGATTTTCTAGAATTCCAGCACCTCGCCGCGCATCAGCCGGCGCGGTGTGTTGGTGGGGACATGGCGTGCGATCTCGGCCATGATTTCATCCTCGGCGCCGGGCATCAGGTGCGTGATATGCACCTGCGGGCGGGGATTCAGTTTTTTCAGCTCTGCGGCGAGCAGCGCCGGACATAGGTGCTTCGAGATACGCGCCAGGTACTCGTCCTTGTCCAGGAACGACGTTTCGATCACCACGTGGCGCAGGTCGTCGCAGGCGTTGAGCACATTCCAGAATTCGTCTGTAGTAGTGGTGTCGCCGCTGAACGCGAAACTGCCGCGCGGGCCGCGTACCAGGTAGCCCACCGCGGGCACGATGTGATTGACCGCCACGCTGCGCACGCGGCGCGCGCCGAGCGTGCATTCGGCACCGACCGCGAGCGTCTCGTAGCGCATGAACGGCGCCGCCGGCGTCGGGATGCTGGCAAAGTCCGGCCAAAGCACGCCATTGAAGAGGTGCGTCTGTAGTCCCTTGAGTGTGACCTCCTGGGCGTGCACCGTCACCGGCTTGCCGCGCGCGGCGCCAACACTGTCCATCATGAACGGCAGACAGGCCACGTGATCGAGATGCGAATGGGTGAAGAACACATGATCGATGCGCTGCATCGCCGCGAGCGACAACTCGCCGACACCGGTGCCGGCATCGAGCAGGATATCGTCGTCCACCAACAGCGAGGTCGTACGCGCCGGGCCGCCGATTCCGCCACTGGCACCGAGAACCTGAATCTTCATGTCGTGTCTGCGACCTCCGCGGGCGAAGCGCGTGCACTTCAAAGACCGGATGGGCTGTGTCAAACTCCCTGCCACATTATGGCCAATCCCGTACTGAATTTCCTTGCCCCGGCACTATATCTCGCCATCGGCATCCTGCTCGCGCAGCGATTGGCCACCGGGCGCCTGCCCGGTCGCGGTGCCAAGCTCGGCACGCTCACGCTCGCGCTTGGCGCCGTGGTCCTGCACGGGGCGTTGCTGTTTTCCGGACTGCGCCTCGATGCCGGCCTCAACCTGTCGTTGACCGCGGCGTTCTCGTTGGTCGCCTGGATCGTGGCGGTACTGTTCATCGTGATTTCGCTGTTTCGTCCGCTCGACAGCCTGGGGATACTCGTGATGCCGCTCGCCGGCCTGACCATCCTCCTCGCCTGGTGGTGGCCGGCGCAGCAACCGATCCCATTGTCATCGCAATGGCAGGGTGCACATATCGTAATCTCGCTGCTCGCCTACAGCCTGCTGTGCCTGGCGGCGATCCAGAGCTTGCTGTTGTTGGCGCAGGAGCGCGAGCTCAAACACAGGCACCCGGGCGGCTTCATTCGCGCCCTGCCGCCGATGGAGACGACCGAAGCACTGATGTTCCGCCTGATCGGCATGGGCTTCATTCTGCTCTCACTCACGGTCATCAGCGGCTTCGGGTTCTCGGAGGCCGTCTTCGGCAAGCCGTTTCAGCTCACCCACCATGCGCTGCTGGCGTTGAGCGCCTGGGTGGTATACGGGATATTGCTGATCGGCCGCTGGCGCCTCGGCTGGCGCGGGCGTGCCGCGATCCGCTGGACCCTGGGCGGCTTCGTGCTGCTGGTGCTGGCCTATTTTGGCAGCAAGTTCGTGCTGGAAGTGCTGCTCGGTCGGGTTTGATAGGAGTTTGATAGAATGGCCGCCGTGCCCACCGCCGACCCTCAACAACTTTGAGTAACATCCCGCTGGGCACGCTGATCGGTGCGCTGGTTTTCCTGGTCGTCGTCTCTGCCTTCTTCTCGGCCGCCGAGATCGCCATGGTCAGCCTCAACCGCCACCGATTGCGGCACTTGGCCGCCACCGGCCACCGCGGCGCGCGCATCGCGGAAAAACTGCTGGCCCGCCCCGACCGCCTGATCGGCGTGATCCTGCTCGGCAGCAACGCCATCAATGCGTTGTTCTCCACCCTGACCACGATCACGGTCGTGCGCCTGCTGGGTGAAGACGAAGCCGCAATCGGTATCGCCGCGCTCGTGATTGCGCTCGTCATCCTGATCCTGACCGACCTGGCGCCAAAGACAGTGGCGGCGCTGCATCCGGAGCGCATCGCGCTGCCGAGCGCGTACGTATTACGGCCGTTGCTGTGGCTGATCTATCCGGTCGTGTGGGTGGTCAACGGGATTGCCAACGGCCTGATCCGGCTCACCGGCATCCGCGTGCATGGACGCACGGTCGAACAGGTTTCGCCGGAAGAGCTGAAGGCGATGATCATGGAAGCCGGCGTGCTCATCCCGGAGAGCCATCAGGACATGCTGCTTGCGATCCTCGACCTGGAGAAAATCACGGTCGAGGACGTGATGATCCCGCGCAACCGCATCGAGAGCATCGACATCGGCGCTGACTGGGACGAGGTGGTCAGTCGCCTGACCAGCAGCAACCATACGCGCGTGCCCGCCTGGCGCGATTCGCCCGACAATATCGTCGGCATCATCCACGCGCGACGCATGCTCAACCTGCTGCGTGAGAACCGCCTCAACCGCGAGTCGCTGCAGGAAGCGATGGTCGAACCCTACTTCATTCCGGCCGGCACCTCGCTCACCACGCAGCTGCTCAACTTCCGCGAGGCACACCACCGCATGGGCCTGGTGGTCGATGAATACGGCGACCTGCAGGGGCTGGTGACGCTCGATGAGATCCTCAAGGAGATCGTTGGCGACTTCACCACGCGCACCCTCGGGCGCGTCCAGGACCTCAAACCGGAACCCGACGGCAGCTACATCGTGCGCGGCGGCGCCAATCTGCGCGATCTCAACCGCCGCCTGGACTGGAACCTGCCGACCGAAACCACGCGCACGCTGAACGGCCTGATCCTGGAATACCTGGAAAACATCCCGGAGCCGGGCACGAGTCTGATGATCAACGGCTATCTGGTCGAGATCCTGCGCACGCGCGGCACCGCCATCGAAACCGCGCGCATGCGCCGCGTGCAACAGCCGCCGCCGACCGCCAGCTAAGAAAGCAAATCAGACAGGATTCACAGGATTGAAAGCAGGATTAACAGGATTTCTTTCCCAATTTTAATCCTGTGAATCCTGAATAATCCTGTTAATCCTGTCCAATTCGTTTCTCTCGTAACGTTACAACTCCAACTCTACCCACGCCGGGTCGTGATCCGACCCGTCGCCGCCGTGCTTGGTGCGCCGATCGATCCAGGCGCCGCTCTGACGCGGCGCCAGCGGCGGGCTGAGCCAGACCTGGTCATAGAGCGCGTAGTGTGCCGGCGCATCCGCGGCCTTGAAGCGGTGCGTCCACGCGGCGGTGGCCGGCATCGGGACATCCGCTTTGGCGGCGCGGGTCTCGCTCGGATTCGCGAGCGCATTGACCAAACCCAGCTCCGCGTCCTGCGTGAAGCCGGCGAGCGGCGCCGAGTCCGGCGTGTCGTTCATGTCACCGACCACGGCATAACGGCTGTCCGGGCGCGTGCGCAGCTTGATGATGCGCGCCATCGTCTGCGCCTGGCGCGTGCGGCGCTGGTCGGCGGCGGCACGACCGGCCACCGGGTCGTCACGGAAGTCGACGAACTGGCTCTTCAAGTGTGTGTTGAACAGGGTGAAGAGCCGGGCGTTGCCGCGCTCGTTCAACACCTCGATCTCGAGCAGATCGCGCCCGAAGATCAGCTCCTGCGGCGTCTCCGGATGCACCGCCCGCTGCCACGAGGTGACCGCGCCGAGCGGATACTTCGACAGCACGCCGACGTCGATCAAGCGCGGATCGTTGCCCTCGACCAACACCACGTGCCGATACATGCCGCCCAGATGCTCGCGGTTGAACTGGCGCAGGGTGTCGATGTCCTCGGCCTCCTGCACCGCCAGCACATCGACGTCGATGCGACGGATGCGTTCGGCCACCTGCGCGGTACCGGCGGCGTCCTTGGCCTTGACCAGCCGGCCTTTGTAGCTGCGCACCTTGAACGCGTCATTCGGACCGAACTGATAAAGCGTCTCGCCCGCCACCAGCGACTCGCCGTCGCGCAGCGCGTCGATCTCGGCCTGGAAGTTGTAGCGCGAAAACAGATTATTGAGATTGAACGTCCCGACTGTCAGTTTCATACGGCCTCCTTGGCGTTGAAGTATACGGACTAGCCCTTGGCGCCTCCGGCCAGGAACAACCAGGTTTCCAGCACCGTGTCCGGATTGAGCGAGATGCTTTCGATGCCCTGGTCCACCAGCCACTTGGCCAGGTCCGGATGATCCGAGGGGCCCTGGCCGCAGATGCCGACGTACTTGCCCTTCGCGCGGCAGGCCTTGATCGCCATCTCGAGCAGCGCCAGCACCGCCGGGTTGCGCTCGTCGAAGCCGCCGGCGACCAGGCCCGAATCGCGATCGATGCCGAGCGCGAGCTGGGTCATGTCGTTCGAGCCGATCGAGAAGCCGTCGAAGTACTCGAGAAACTGGTCGGCCAGCAGCGCGTTCGAGGGTACCTCGCACATCATGACGATCTTGAGACCGTTCTCGCCACGGCGCAGGCCATTCTGGCCCAGCAGGTCGACCACTTGCGCCGCCTCCTCGAGCGTCCGCACGAACGGTACCATCACCCACACGTTGGTGAGCCCCATGTCGTTGCGCACGCGCTTGAGCGCCCGGCATTCGAGATCGAAGCAATCGCGGAACGACTCGGCGATGTAGCGCGAGGCGCCGCGGAAGCCGAGCATGGGATTTTCTTCGGTCGGTTCGTAGCGCTCGCCGCCGATCAGGTTGGCGTACTCGTTCGACTTGAAGTCCGACAGGCGCACGATTGTGGGCTTGGGCCAGAACGCGGCGGCGAGCGTGGCCACGCCCTCGGCCAGTTTGCCGACGTAGAAGCTTACCGGGTCGCCGTAACCGGCCATGCGCCGGTCGATCTGGGCCTTCACGTCATCCGGTACGTTCGGGTAGTTGATCAACGCCTTCGGGTGGATACCGATGGCACGGTTGATGATGAACTCGACGCGCGCCAGGCCGATGCCCTCGTTCGGCAACCACTGGAAATCGAACGCGCGTTCCGGGTTGCCGACGTTCATCATGATCTTTACCGGCGGCGTCGGCAGCGTATCGAGCGCGATCTCGACCACCTCGCTCTCGAGCACGCCCTCGTAGATGAATCCGGTATCGCCCTCGGCGCACGATACCGTCACCGGTGCGCCGGTCTTGAGCAGCTCAGTGCCGTTGCCGGTGCCGACCACCGCCGGGATGCCTAGCTCGCGCGCGATGATGGCGGCGTGGCAGGTGCGCCCGCCCCGGTTGGTGACGATCGCCCCGGCGCGCTTCATCACCGGCTCCCAGTCGGGATCGGTCATGTCGGTCACCAGCACGTCGCCTGGCTGCACGCTGTCCATGGCTTCGGTGCCCTGCACCACGCGCACCTTGCCGCTGCCGATCTTCTGGCCGATGGCGCGGCCCTCGACCAGCACCGTGGAGCGCTGCTTCAGCTTGTAGCGCGTGATCTTGCGTTTCTCTTCGGCCGCCTTCACCGTCTCCGGGCGCGCCTGCACGATATAGAGGCCGCCGTCTTCGCCGTCTTTGGCCCACTCGATGTCCATCGGCCGCTTATAGTGTTGCTCGATGATTACCGCCTGCTGCGCCAGTGTCTCGACCTCGGCGTCGGTCAGACAGAAGCGGCGGCGATCGGCCTCCGCGACCTGCACCGTCTCGACCGGATTGCCGTCGACCGGTGTGTCGGCGTACACCATCTTGATCGCCTTGGCGCCGATGCGCCGCTGGATCACGGCGCGCTTGCCCTGCCCCAGCATCGGCTTGTGCACGTAGAACTCATCCGGATTGACCGCGCCCTGGACCACGGTCTCGCCCAGACCGTAAGAGGCGGTGACGAACACCACGTCGCGGAAGCCGGATTCGGTATCGAGCGTGAACAGGACGCCGCTCGCGGCGAGATCGGAGCGCACCATGCGCTGGATGCCGGCCGAGAGCGCGACCTCGGCGTGGGTGAAACCCTTGTGCACGCGGTAGGCGATGGCGCGATCGTTGTAGAGCGAGGCGAACACGCGTCGCACCGCCGTCAGCACGGCGTCGATCCCGCGCACGTTGAGATAGGTCTCCTGCTGCCCGGCGAAGGAGGCATCGGGCAGGTCCTCGGCCGTGGCCGACGAACGCACCGCAACCGCGATGTCGTGGCCGGCGCGCTTGACCAGCTCGGTATAGGCGCCGCGCAGCGCCTGTTCCAATGCCGGCCCGAGCGGCGCCTGTTCGATCCAGCCGCGGATCTCGCGCCCGGCCTCGGTCAGCGCCTTGACGTTTTCCACGTCCAGATTCACCAGGCGTTGGTGGATGCGGTCGGTCAGCTTGTTGGTGGCGAGAAACTCGCGGAATGCATCGGCGGTGGTGGCGAAACCGGACGGTACCTTGACCGCGTCGTGCGCGAGCGCGCTGATCATCTCGCCGAGCGAGGCGTTCTTGCCGCCGACGCGGCCGACATCCTGCATCGACAAGGTTTCGAACCAGACGACGTAATTCGAATCCGACATGTTGAGCGAGCCTCCCGTTTGCTTGGCCGGCGACCCCTATGCATACTCATGCCATGCATACTGCCGGCGGCGCCGAGGAGCGCCATTGTAACCGATGAGACCGCGCCGCACCGTATTCTACCTGTCCGACCGCACCGGCATCACCGCCGAGGTATTGGGGAAAACCCTGCTCACACAATTTCCCGGCGTCGAGTTTCGCAAGCGCCTGATCCCCTTCATCGACACGCCGGAGAAGGCAGAGGCGGCCTTGCAGGAGATCGCCGACACCGCGCGCCACGAGGAGCAACGGCCGATCATCATCAGCACGCTCATCAACGACGACCTGCGGCACATGGTCGAGAAGGCGAACGCCTTGTGTCTGGATCTGTTCGATGGCTTCATCGGCAAGCTCGAGGGCGAGCTCGACGTGCAGTCCTCGCACGCGCTCGGGCTCACGCACGGCATCGGCGATGCCACCATCTACGAGCGGCGCATGGCGGCGGTGAACTACGCGCTCGCCCACGACGACGGCTTGCTGCCGTCGCACTACCACGATGCCGATATCATCCTGGTCGGCGTCTCGCGCTCGGGCAAGACGCCGACCTGCCTGTACATCGCCATGCAATACGGCGTGCGCGCCGCCAACTACCCGCTCACGTCGGACGATTTCGAGAACATGGCGCTGCCGAAGTCGCTCACGCCGTTTCGCTCCAAGCTTTACGGCCTGACCATCAGCCCGGAGCGTTTGACCAAGATCCGCCACGAGCGCAAGCCCGACAGCCATTACTCTTCGCTCGAGACCTGTCGCGCCGAGGTGCGCGCCGCCGAGGACCTGCTTCAGCGTGCGCGCGTGCCCTATCTCGACACCACCACCAAATCGATCGAAGAAATCGCGATCACCATCCTGCACAAGTCTGGCGTCGCGGCACAGCTGTCGATGTAACCGCTACTCGAGCGCGGCGATCCCGGCCTGCGCCACCTGCGCGTCCTGGTTCGAGCGCATGCCGGAGACGCCGATGGCGCCGATGATCTTGCCATCGACCAGAATCGGCACGCCGCCTTCGAGGGCAATCACGTTGGTGGTCGAGAGCATGCGCGTGCCGACGCCGCCGCCGGCGACGACGTCTTCGAACACCTTGGTCGGACGCCTGAAGTTGAGCGCGGTCTCAGCCTTCTGCTGCGCGATGACGACGCTGCCGTACTGCGCCTGATCGAGCTTGTGCAGCAGCACCAGGTGCCCGGTGCTGTCGACGATGGCGATCACCATCGGCCAGCTGTTGCGCTCGGCCTCGTCCTCGGCCGCCTGCATGACCATCTTGGCCGTGGCGAGCGAGATCGGCGGCCCGTACTCGGGAGGCAGGAGTGTGGAATCGTCGTTGGTGCCGGTAGCCATGGATGCCCTCCATTGCGAGAACGAGCACTGCCTACAAGCCTGCCAAGAACCCCGCTAGCGCGCCACCTAAATTATTTGCGGCTCTCGGCACCTTTGGGTTTGGCCACGTCGTCGCGCAGATACACCGGCAGCGCCTGCTCGGGCGGCAGGCCGCGGCCGACGCTGAACTCGGCGGCGGCCAGACGGGCGACCGCGCCTGCGCGGGGATACTGACCCGAGGTCCAGCCGTGCAACACCGCACCGAGGCGTTCGCTCAGCGGCGCATGGTAGACATCCCAACCGCTGCCGGCCCCGCTCCAACCGCTGCCGCCCGGCAGCGGCACGCGGGCCGGATCGACGACGACCTCGGCGCCGAGCAACGAAACCAGGCCGTCGGCGCCGCGCCGATACGCACCCCAATAGACCTGCCCCATGCGCGCATCGAATGCCGCCAGCACCGCGTGCGCATCCACGCCCTGCGCCAGCGCCGCCAGCGACGAGACCGGTATCACCGGCAAGTCGGCGCCGAAGGCCATGCCCTGGACCACGCCAGCGCCGATGCGCAGGCTGGTGAACGAGCCCGGGCCGCGGCCGAAGGCGATGGCGTCGAGCTGCGTCAGCGCCAAACCCGACTCGGCCAGCAACTCCTCGATCATCGGCAGAATGCGCTCGCCGTGCCGCGGTTCCAGCTCGAAGCGCTCCAACACCTGCCCGTCGAGCGCGATGGCAGCCGAGCACGCCTCGGTGGCGGTATCGATGGCAAGCAGTTTCATGGACCGGGATGGCGCAGCTTTTTCGGATCGCCCGGCGCACAGGCATCGGCGCCGGGACGGAGAATCGAGAAATAGCGAAAGAACACGAACAACCACACCGGCAGCAACGCAATCCACATCCACTCCCACCACCCCGGCTCCACCTGGTCGCGCCACCACGCCACCGCGACGGTGACCGATTGCAACAACGCGAAGCCGAGACCAAGGATGGCAGCGAACACCAGCAGCCCACGGCGCGCCGCGTTCACTTGTCCCTCCGCCGACCGCCGAGGCGGGTGTACAGCAACTGCACCAGCAGCTCCCGGTCCACCGCGTGCGGCGCGCCGGGGCGCCGGCGCGGGCTCCACACCGGATCGGGAAAGTGGGCGTCGTCCTCGAAACGCGGGATCACATGCCAGTGCAGGTGCGGTACCTGGTTGCCGAGCGCGGCCAGATTGATCTTGTGCGGCGTCAGCAACTCGCGCAGCACCTGCTCGACGCCGTAGACCACGGTGAGCAGGTGTCCGCGCTGCGACTTGGTGAGGTCGGTCATCTCGCGCACATGCTTGTGCCAGATCACGCGGCAGAATCCCGGGTGATCGTTGTCGCCGACCAGGATCACGCGGCAGCGCTGGTCGCGCCAGAGCTCGTTCTCGTGCTGCGGCTGGCATAACGGGCACTCGTTCACGATGCCGCCGCGAAGTGGTCGTGGCCGCGCTGTTGCGGCTCATAGCGGTTGCCGGCCGCGTCCACGATCTGCAGGCCGGGGCCGGAGACGATCTCGCCGACGCAGGTCACGCGGCAACCGAACTTCGGCTGCCAGCGCGCGAACTCGGCGTCGTGCCGGGCCGGCACCGTGAAGCACAGTTCGTAGTCATCGCCGCCGGCCAGGGCCCGGTCCCATCCGGCCGCGGCCAGGTGCGCGCGATAAGTCGGCGACAGCGGCAGGCGCTCGCGCACCAGCAACGCGCCCACGCCGCTCGCCTCGAGCACGTGCCCGAGATCGGCCACCAGCCCGTCGGAAATATCGATCGCGCTCGAGGCGAAGCGGCGCAGCAACTGGCCCTCGCGCACGCGCGGCGTCGGCCGATCGAGCCGCTCGCGCACCGCCGCAAAGTCCGACTCCGGAAGCGGCTGCGTGCCGAGCCGGTGCCGCAGGGCGAGCGCCGCATCGCCCAGCTCGCCGGTCACGTAGATACTGTCGCCCGGCCGCGCTCCCGCGCGTCGCAGCGCCTCGCCTTCGGGCACGAAGCCGTGCGCCTCGATCGCGACGTTGAGCGGCCCGCGCGCGATGTTGCCGCCGACCAACTGCACCCGGTGGGCGCTCGCGATCGCAAAGAGACCCGCGCAGAATTTCTCCAGCCACGCCGCATCCGGTTGCGGCAACGTGAGGTTCAACAGGAACCATGCGGGTTCGGCGCCCATCGCGGCCAGGTCGCTCAGGTTCACGGCGAGCGCCTTTTGGCCGATGGCGGCGGGATCGGTACCCGGCGCGAAATGCACACCTTCCACCAGGTTGTCGGTTGTCACCACCAGCTGCTGCCCGGCCGGCGGCGCCAGCACCGCGGCGTCGTCGCCGATGCCGACGATCACGTCATCGCGGGCAACCGCTTGCGCCGCGAAAAATTTACGAATGAGGTCGAACTCGGACATACAGTGGATTCTCACCAACTCCCCTTCCCCCTGAAAGGCGGAAGGCAAGGGATGGGGGTGAAGCGATGCAGTTCTCCCGAACGCGGGAATGGAGAATAGGCGGCGAGATTCACGCCGTGGGCGCCGCCAGCTCGTGCGGCCGCAGCTTGTGCGCCACGCGATCGAGGATGGCGTTGACGTACTTGTGGCCGTCTTCGGCACCGAAGGTCTTGGCCAGCTCGACCGCCTCGTTCAGCACCACGCGGTACGGAATCTCGGGATGGAATTCGAATTCGTAGGCGCCGAGGCGCAGACACGCAAGCTCGACCGGATCGACCTCGGTGAGCTTGCGGTCGAGAAGCGGAGCGATGTGATCGTCGAGCTCGCCCTTGTGCAACGGGATCTCGCACACGAGCTGATGGAAGTAATCCATGTCGACGCCGTCCATCTCGTGGCCGAGGATGAAGTGCCGTTCGATATCGCCGGGCGCCTGGCCGGTGAGCTGCCATTGGTACAACGCCTGCACGGCGGCACGCCGTGCCTTGTGACGACTACCTTTGACCATGACGTCTCCGAAAAAGTCGCGACAGGGACGGCGTGCAGGGGGCGGACTTTTTCAGCACCGCGGTTTCAGGATCGCACTTCAGCTACGCAGCTGCTTGAGCAGGTTCGCCATCTCGATCACCGCCAAGGCGGCATCGGCGCCCTTGTTGCCGGCCTTGGCGCCGGCACGCTCAATCGCCTGCTCGATAGTATCCACCGTGAGCAGACCAAAGCCAACCGGAATGTCGAACTGTTGTCCGACCTGGGCGATACCGCGCGCGGCCTCGCCGGCGACGTATTCGAAATGCGGGGTCTCGCCGCGGATCACGCAGCCGAGCGCGATCAGCGCATCGTACTTCTTGGACGCCGCCATGTGCTTGAGCGCAAGCGGCATCTCGAACGCCCCCGGCACGCGCGCGATCGTGATCTGCGAGCGCTCGGCACCGTGACGCAGCAACGTGTCGAGCGCCCCCTCGAGCAGACGCTCGCCGATAAAGCTGTTGAACCGTGCCAGCACGATGCCGAAGCGCGTGCCGCGCACCACCAGATCGCCCTCCACACTGCCTGCGTTCTTATTAGTCTCTGTCATCGTGTTGCCTGCTTGTCTTTGTTATTCGCTGCCGTGTCTTCGATGTACTCGACGATCTCCAGGCCGAAGCCTGACATGCCCGGCGCCTTCATCGCGTGGCCGAGCACGCGCATCTTGCCGACACCGAGGTCGGCCAGGATCTGGCTGCCGAGCCCGTAGGTGCGCATCTCCTCGCGTCCGCCGCGCGGGCGCGGTTCGCACACCGGCGTATCCGGCCGCAGGCATTGCACGCGCCGCACCAGCTCCGCCGGCGGCTCCTGCTGCTGCAACACCACCACCACGCCGGCACCCTCGTGCGCCACGCGCTCGAGGGCACGGCGCAACGTCCAGGTGCTGCCGGGACGGTGGGCGGTGGTGAACAGATCGAGCAGGCTCTCCTGCACGTGCACGCGCACCAGCATCGGCCATTCGCGGCGCACGGCGCCGCGCACCAGCGCGATGTGGGCGGCATCGCCGATGTCGTCGTGATAGGTGACACAGCGGAACTCGCCGAACTCGGTCGGCAGCCGGCACTCGCCGACGCGCTGCACGCTCGATTCGTTCTCCATGCGGTAGCGGATGAGGTCGGCGATGGTGCCGATCTTGAGGCCGTGCTGTTGCGAGAACTCGAGCAGCTGCGGCAGCCGCGCCATCGTGCCGTCGTCGCTCATGATCTCGCAGATCACCGCCGCCGGCGCACAGCCGGCGAGCTGCGCCAGATCGCAGCCGGCCTCGGTGTGACCGGCGCGCGCCAGCACGCCGCCCTTGCGCGCCATCAACGGGAAGATATGGCCGGGCGTGACGATGTCGGTCGACTTGGCATTCGGCTTGATCGCCGCCTGGATCGTGGTCGCGCGATCCTGCGCCGAGATGCCGGTGGTGACACCGGTGGCGGCCTCGATGGAGATGGTGAAGTTGGTCGAGCGCCGGTCAAGTGTCGCCGGGACCATGAGCGGCAGGTTGAGCCGGCTGCAGTGTTCGTCGTTGAGGGTGAGGCAGATCAGGCCGCGGCCGAAGCGCGCCATGAAATTGATGTCGTCGGCGCGCGCGTGCTCGGCGGCCATCAGCAGGTCGCCCTCGTTCTCGCGGTCCTCGTCGTCCATCAGGACGACCATGCGGCCGCGTCGAAGTTCGTCGATTATCTCTTTGATCGGACTGATAGACATGTCGCATTCCCGCCGGGGGCGCAATTATCGCCGATTTTCCGGGTCACCGCTCGTCCGGCGCGCCGTCGCACTCATCCTTAGCCAAGCGGCACAGGCACCGGCCGCCTCCCAAGCATAGGCTATCTATATATATGGGCACTGCGCCCGCACTCGACCGCCACCGTGCTCACCGAACCCAAAACCGACAAGCTGCCCGGTACCGTCGTCATCACCGACTTCGCCGAGCGCCGTGCGCGCGAGATGGCGCGCGAAGACGCCCATGACAACGACGCGCTCGCGCCCGGCACCAAACTCGGACGCTACCTGATCGTCGAACGCCTCGGCGGCGGCGGCATGGGCGTGGTGTACAAGGCGCACGACACCGAGCTGCACCGCACGGTCGCGCTTAAAGTGCTGCCGCCGCACCTGTGTCGCAATCCGGAATACCTGAATCGCTTCCGTGCCGAGGCCCAGGCGCACGCGCGCCTGAACAGCCCGCACGTCATCACCCTCTACTCGTTGCTGGAACTGCCGGCCGGCGAAGTCCTGGTGCTCGAATACGTCGAGGGCCAGACGCTGGAACAGCGCCTGCGCGCCGGTGGGCCGCTCGCGCCGGCCGAGGCGGTGCGCATCTTCGACCAGGCGCTGCGCGCGGTCGAACACGTGCACGGCACCGGCGTCGTCCACCGCGATCTCAAGCCTGCCAATATCTTCCTGACCCGCGATGCGCGCGTGAAGCTGATGGACTTCGGCGTGGCCAAGCTGATGGATCAGCCCGAACACGCCATGCATCGAGCCATGGTCGGGACCCTGCTCTACATTTCGCCCGAGCAGATCAACGGCCACTCGACCGACTTCCGCTCCGACATCTACACGCTCGGCGTCACGCTGTTCGAGGCCGTGACCGGCCGCCTGCCGTTCGAGCGGCGCTCCGACTACGCGCTGATGCACGCGCACGTGCAGGAGCGGCCGCCGAGCCCGAAGGAATTCCAGCGCGGGCTGCCGCCCGCCCTCGAGGGTGTGATCCTGAAGGCGATCGAAAAAGATCCGAACCGCCGTTACCAGTCGGCGGCCGAGTACCGCACCGCGTTGCTCAAGACTGGCCTGATCGAGCGGCGCCACCGCGGCGCGCGCCGCGCGGTCGCGGCCGAGCGCTTCGCCAGTCAGCGCGTGAACCCGGCACGACGCCTGCTCGGTGGTCTGTGGTTCGACGCGGCGCTGTTCGCGGCCGTCGCCGGCCTCGTGTATGTGCTTGGCATCTTCCCGCTCAAGCCGGCGCCGCTGCCGGCGCAGGCGGCGGCGCCGGTCCCGACTCGAACCCCGACGGTGGTCGCCAAGGCGCGGCCCAAGCGCGTCGCGCCA
>Ga0302046_10003427_pt1 | contig 14338 bp, 10 predicted proteins | sample RVTome_11_FD_200261 | JGI IMG/M metagenome (GOLD analysis project Ga0302046, IMG submission 200261) | Soil microbial communities from uranium-contaminated site in the Upper Colorado River Basin, Wyoming, United States - RVT147D111 (version 2) ...
AACGACAGCAGCTCGGCTGCGGCTTCGTGCCGGGCGGCGAGGGCTCGGGCGCGGGCCGCCCGGCGGGCCCAGGAGGTCACGGGACCGTCACGCCCGTCAGGGCCGTTCGCGCCGCCAGAGCGGGTGATGCGTCCGGGCCCAATCCTCGGTGACCTCGCCGTGCAGGATCGCCGACACGCCGCCGGGCACGACGGCCACGCCCATGTAGACGTGCACGATGAACCCGCCGATGGTGAGGAGCGCGGCCACGACGTGCATGAGCGTGGCGGCGTACAGGAGCGTCCGCCACTCCGACAGGTCCGCGACGAACCACATGACGAGCCCCGAAGCGAGCAGGGCCATCCCGCCCAGGAACATGACCCAGAAGAGCACCTTCTGGCCGTAGTTGAACCGCCCGGCCGGTGGGACCCGCGCGTCGTCGTTCCGGACGTAATGCCCCATCGCGGCGCGCCAGGCGCGATCCTCCGGCGTCGCGCGCATGTCGCCGCGCCATCGCCGGTACATCAGCAGCACGCTCGCGGCAAACACCAGGCCCGCCCACGGGTGGAGCATGCGCGACAGGTAGCCGCCGCCGAGCACGACGGCGAGCCAGAAGAGCGCCGGCGACCAGAACGCGAGGCCGGTGAGCAGGAGGTACACGTACGAGACGGCGGCGGCCGCGTGGGTCATCCGCTCGCCGAAGTCGTACCGGAGACGACGGCCTGATCCGCTCACGACGATCCATCCTTGCGCACGGGCGGCTCGGCGTGGGCCTTGCGCCCGAACCGGATGTAATGGATGGCGGCCGCCGCCAGGCCGCCCACCATGGCGGCGTTGCCCAGCCACTTGAGCGGTCCTTTCCAGAGCTGCACGGCCGCCGGCACCTGCGGGTCCCGGGGCAACCCGTACAGCTCGGGCCGGTCGCCGTGCGCCAGGACCGTGATCACCGACGTGCCGCCGACGCCCGGGGGATCGTAGACGGCTGCCTGCGCGAAGCCGGAGGCCTGCAACTGCTCCACGCGAGCGTTGGCCGCTCCCAGCATCTGCTCCTTGGTCCCGAACTGCAGACAGCTCGTCGGGCAGGCCTTCACGCAGGCCGGCTGCAGCCCGACGGCAGCCCGGTCGGAGCACATCGTGCACTTGTAGACGCGCCCGGTCGAGGCGCTGAACTTCGGCACGTCGAACGGACACCCGGTGATGCAGTAGCCGCAGCCGATGCAGTTGTCCTGCTGGAAATCGACGATGCCGTTCGTGTACTGGACGATGGCCCCTGGTGCCGGACAGGCGATGAGACAGCCCGGCTCGGCGCAGTGCATGCACTGGTCCTTGCGCATGAGCCACCGGAAGTCGCCGGCCTCGTCCTCGTGCTCGGCGAACTTGATGAGATTCCAGAAGCTGGCCGTGGTGGCAGGCAGCGTCTGGTAGGTGCCCGACTGGACCGTCTGTTCCGGCGGCAGGTCGTTCCACTCCTGGCAGGCCACCTCGCAGGCCTTGCAGCCGATGCAGGTCGTGGTGTCGACGAGCTTCGTGAGCGTGGCCTCCACCCGCACGCCAGGCGCCGGGGAGCCGCTCGCCGAGACGCGCGCCAGCTCGAGGCTCATGGCTTCGCCCTCACAGCTTCGCCCCTCACACCTTCTCCAGCCTCACGAGGAACCCTTTGTACTCGGGCGCGAAGGAGTTGGGATCGACCACCGTGGGCGTGACCAGGTTGGCGAGCTGACCCGCCTGCTGGCCGCGTCCGAGGAACCCCCAGTGAATGGGGAACCCGATCTGGTACACCGTCCGCCCGCCGATCTGCATCGACTTGATCCGGCGGGTGACCATCGCCTTCCCCTCGATCGAGCCGCGGGCCGACGTCACACGCACGCGATCGCCGCTCGCCACGCCGTGCTCGCCGGCCAGATCCTCCGGGATCTCGATGAAGAACTCCGGCTGCAACTGCGTGTTGTACTGGTTGTTCTTCGTCCAGTAGTGGAAGTGCTCGGTGAGCCGATAAGTCGTGCAGACGATCGGGAACTCGTCGCGACTTCCGAGCACGTCGTACTCGGTGCCGAAGGGGCGGACCGCGGGGTTGGAGCTCTGCGCCGGGTGCAGGGCGTTGTCCACGGGCGATTCGGCCGGCTCGTAGTGCTCGGACCACGGCCCCTCGGCGAACTGGCCGGGCACGAACAGCCGGCCGACCCCCTCGGGCAGCATGATGAAGGGCCCGAGCCCGGCGTCCGGAGCGCTGGTGGCCCCGTAGTCCGGCACGTCGCCGACCCATCGTTCCCCGTTCCAGGCGATGCCCGCCCGCGTCGGATCCCAGGGGCGCCCCTCCCCGTCGGCCGAGCAGCGGTTGTACAGGATGCGGCGGTTGGCCGGCCAGCTGAAGGCCCAGTCGGGGTATCGCGCCAGTCCGCTCGGGTCGGCGTACGAGCGGCGCTGCGAGAGGTTCCCCTCCCCGGTGTAGCTGCCGATGTAGAGCCAGTTACCGGAGGCGGTCGTGCCGTCGGCCTGCGCGTCGAGGAAGCCGCCGAGCTGCTGGCCACGCCCCAGGCGCAACGTGCCGTCGGGATTGCGCACGTCGTCCACCGCCCAGCCGTTGATCTCGCGGCACACCTCGTCGAGGGACGGACTCGTCGGGTTGGTGTACCACCAGTCGAGGCTGCGGACCGGATCGGGGTACGTGCCGCCCTCCTCCTCGTACAGCTCCCGCACGCGCAGGAAGATCCGCGCGATGATCTCCTGGTCCGGCTTCGCCTCGCCGGGCGGGTCCACCGCCTTCCACTTCCATTGGATCCAGCGGGCCGAGTTGACGAAGGTGCCGTCCTTCTCGGCGAAGTTCGCCGCGGGGAGCAGGAAGACCTCGGTGTCGACCTGCTCCGGAGTCATGTCGACCAGCGAGAGGATGTCGTCGCGCCAGAACGTCGCGGTCTCCTGCTCGAAGTTCTCGGCCACGACCAGCCACCGCAGCTTCGCCAGCGCCGCGATCGCCTTGCGCGAGTGCGGCCCGTTGCTCACCGGGTTCATCCCGAAGCTGAAAAGGCCCTCCATGCGGCCGTTGAACATGTGGTCGAAGATGTAGGCCCAGCTCCAGTTCTCGTCGGAGCCGTCCTCGGCCTGGGGCAGGCGCGGGTGCAGCGCGTAGCCGAAGTCGTTGGCCGGCGTGGCCGCCGTCCCGTAGTACGCCTTCATCTGGCTGACGAAGAAGCGGTCCGTGTTCGCCCAGAAGTTCGTGGAGGCGGGCCGCAGCGGACGAGGCGTGACCTCGCGCAGGTAGGTGGCGAGCGAGTCGTGGTTCGCCTTCGGGATCGGCACGTAGCCGGGGATGTTGTGGTACGCCATCCCGCAGTCGGTCCCACCCTGGATGTTGGCGTGGCCACGGAGCGCGTTGAGGCCCCCGCCAGGACGGCCGATGTTGCCGAGCAGGAGCTGCAGCATCGCGGCGGCGTGGATCAACTGGACCGAGTGGCTGTGGTGCGTCCAGCCCAGGGCGTACATGATCGTGCCCGCGCGGTCGGCCGTGCCGGTGGAGGTCACCACCTCGGCGATGCGTTCGAACGCCTCGGGGCTGCACCCGCAGACCTCGGACACGACCTCGGAGGTGTAGCGCGCGTAGAACCGCCGCATGATCTGGAAGACCGACCGCTCGTGCTGCAGCGTCGGGTCGACTCGCGCGTAGCCGTCGGGCCCGAGCTCGTAGCTCCAGCTCGACGTGTCGGTGTAGGCCTGCGCCTCCTCGTCCCAGCCCGAGAAGACGCCGCGCGTCTCGTCGAAGGCGTAGTCCTCGCTCACCAGGAAGGGCGCGTTCGTGAAGAGCCGGACGTACTCCTCGTGGAAGCGGTCGTTCGACAACGTGTGGTTGATCAGCCCCCCGATGAAGGCGATGTCGCTGCCCGCCCGGATCTGGGCGAAGTGATCGGCCACCGCAGCCGTGCGGTTGAAGCGCGGATCCACGCAGACGAGCTGCGCATTACGGTTCCGCTTGGCCTCCATCGCGAAGCGGAAGCCGACCGGGTGGTTTTCAGCCGGATTGCCGCCCATGGCCAGCACGACGTCCGCGTTGCGGATGTCGGTCCAGCCGTTGGTCATCGCCCCTCGTCCGAACGTGGCGGCCAGACTGGCCACCGTGGGGCCGTGTCATATACGGGCCTGCTGCTCGACCGGCACGATGCCGAGCCCGGCCCGGAAGGCCTTCACCAGGAGGTAATTGACCTCGTTGGTATCGGTGCAGCCGCCGATGAGGCCGATGGCGGTCAGGGCGTTGAGGGCGCGTCCGCTCGGATCCCGGGTGATGAGGTGCTCGTCGCGTGCGTCCTTCACGAGGCGCGCAATCCGGTCGATCGCCCAGTCCCAGGGGCGATCCTCCCACGCGCGGCTGCCGGGCGCCCGGTACCTGACCGTCGTCAGACGCCGATCGTTGACGATGGTGTGCTTGAGCGTGACGCCCTTCGGACAGAGCGTGCCCTGGTTGATCGGGTGATCGGCGTCGCCCTCGACGTACACGACCGACGGCGCGACGTTGCGGGCCCGGTCGCCCAGCGTGTGGATGATGACGCCGCAACTGACAGAGCAGTACGGGCAGGTGGAACGCGTCTCGGTCGTGCGCGCGATCTTGAGCTCCCGTACCTGCGCGTGCGCCTGGGAGAGGTCGAAGCCGAGCAGGGAGACGGCCGCTCCGCCGAGCCCGCCGACCTTGAGGAACTCCCGCCGACTGGGCAGCATGCCAGGGAGTCTAGCACCGTCGAGCCGGAACGCTCAACGCGGCCGTGGCCCCCGGGACGTCACGCGGTTCGCTATACTGCCGTCGGTTCAACTCGATTCCGGGTTCGGGGCTTCCGTTCCGAGGGGCAACCGTGGAAGGCAGGACTCTCTCGCACTATCGGGTGCTCGAGCGGCTGGGCAGCGGCGGGATGGGGGTCGTCTACAAGGCCCAGGACACGCTGCTCGATCGTTTCGTCGCTCTCAAGTTCCTCCCTCCCGCGCTGACCACAGATGACGACGCGCGGCTTCGCTTTGTTCAGGAGGCGAAGGCGGCCTCGGCCCTCGACCATCCGAATGTCTGCACGATTCACGAGATCGCCACGACCGACGATGGGCAGTTGTTCATCGCGATGGCGTACTACGAGGGTGAAACGCTGAAGCAGCGGATCGGCCGCGGAAGGCTCGGAGCGGAAGAGGCACTGGACATCGCAATACAGGCGGCGCAGGGGCTGGAACGGGCCCACCAGGCCGGCATCGTTCACCGCGACATCAAGCCCGCGAACCTCATGATCACGCGGGAAGGGATTGTCAAGATTCTGGATTTCGGAATCGCTAAGCTGACTGGTCCCACGGAGCTGACCGCGACCGGCGTCACGTCCGGGACGCCGTCGTATATGGCGCCCGAGCAGTTCAGGGGGGCGGCCGCTACCGTGCAGTCGGACGTCTGGGCGCTGGGGGTCGTCCTGTACGAGATGCTCACGGGGGCGGCTCCGTTCCGGGGAGGCGACGCGGCGTCGGTCATGCACGCGGTCTTGAACGAGACGCCCCGAGCTGTTGGCGACGCAGCGTCAGACGTTCCGGCGCGGCTGGCCGGTACCGTCTCGCGGGCGCTCGCGAAGAAGCCCGAGGGGCGGTACCGGTCGGTGGATGAGTTCCGCGCGGAGCTCGCCGCGTGCCGCCAGACCATGGCGGAGCCGTCCGCGCCTGCCGGCGTCGGGGAGATCCTTCGGAGACCGCGCGTCGCCGTTCCGGCCGCACTGATCGTTCTGGGTCTTGCCCTCACGGCTCTGTGGAGCTGGAATCGGGCATCGGAGGTGCGCTGGGCCCGTGAGGAAGCCATCCCCGAGATCCTAGGTCTGATCGAACGGGACGAGCTTGTCGCCGCCTGTGCCCTGGCCGACGGACGATCGAGAAGATTTCGTTCGGGGCGGGCTACGCCAACGACCGGGTTCCTACCTACCTGTATCTACCGGCAAACGTCGAGCCGCCGTATCAGACGGTCCTGTATTTTCCCGGAGCGAATGCCGTCACAGACGGGGCGAGCGACGCTCTCGGCGGGATGTGGAGGTTCGTACTCGAACCGATCGTGCTGAGTGGCCGCGCAGTGGCCTTTCCGACCTATTACGGGACGTTCGAGCGCAACGACGGCCGGCGTAGCTTTTGGCCCGAGCGAAGCGCATCGTACAAAGAGTGGCGCATCCGCCAGGTCAAGGATGCGCAGCGCACGATCGACTATCTCGAGACTCGTGACGACATCGACATGGAACGCCTCGGGTACTACGGTACCAGTTGGGGAGCTTCGACAGCTCCTCTCATCCTGGCACTCGAATCCCGATTCAAGACCGCCCTGCTTGCCTATGGCGGGCTGACTCCGGCAGAGTTTCCGGCGAAAGTCGATCCGCTCAATTTCGCGCCACGTGTTTCCGTGCCGGTCCTGATGATCAACGGTGACGATGATTTCATCTTCCCTCTGGAGACCTCACAGCAGCCGCTGTTCGACCTGTTGGGGACCGCCGAGGAGCACAAGCGTTTCGACCGATACGCCGGTGCGGGTCATGCGGTCCTTCTCACCTATCCACGGCAGGTCACGCAGAGCATCCTCGACTGGCTGGACAGGTATCTCGGCAGGCCTTGATCACGCCGGCAGGAAGAGAGTCGTGACGTAGGCCGCCTTCAGCACACATGCTTGGGACATGTCCAAGATGGTTCAAATCAGGCACGTGCCGGACGCGCTGCACCGCCAGCTGAAGGTCCAGGCCGCGGACTCCGGACTGACACCGTCCGCCTACCTCCTGGCCGAGCTCGGGCGTCTGGCCGCGCGACCCACGCGCCACGAGATGCTCGCAAGACTCCATGGTCGAAAGCGCGTGACGCTGAAAACGCCGGCGGCCGTGGTCATCCGCGCCGGGCGCGACTCCGCATGGTCGCGGGCAGAGGCACTCGATGCGCCCATCGTCACCTGCGACGCGCCGCTGGCCAAGGCGCCGGGACACCGCGCCCGGATCGAGGTGATCGCGTGACCGACTGACAGCGCGCGCTGTTCCGGCTAGGCGCGGCGGCGATGCCTGCGCGTCATGCCCAGCAGGATGATCGCGCCGAGCAGCCCCACGCCGGCCCACGCGATCCATCCCCATCTGGTCGGAGACTCGCTGGACTCGCCCGACCCGTTCGACGACGAGCGGAACGACCGGTCGTCGCAGGTCGTCTCCATGTACGGCACGTCGGCGGGATAGACGACGTCGGCCCCGGCGAACTCGCTCTCGAGATACAGCGGGTCCTCGGCCACGTAGCTGCGCCGCAGGGCGGGCCCCTCGGGGTCGAGCGTGAAGCGCTCCACGACCCGCATCTGGCCGCTGTGCGGAATGCGGCGGTCGGCCGAGAGGATACCTGGCAGGAAGCCGACGGTCTCGACCACCAGCTCGTCGCCCTCCCACCGGCCGATCGAGTGGCCGGCACGGCCTGGCTCGAGGTCGTCGGGGTGCGCCGTCTGGTCGAGGTGAATCGTCCGCTCGAACCCCAGCGTGCCGTACAGGAGCGTGATGCGATCCTCCTCCTGCACGATCCGGTTGACGTCCGACTCGAACGCCCAGTCGAAGAGGATGTTCGTCGTCTCGCAGCGCAACCGCGGGTTGTCGGTCGAGGCGCCGTCGAAGCGCTCGATGGCGCGCGCGCCCGCCTCGGTGAGCGGTATGCCACTGGGCACGTTCCACGCGGCGTCGATCGGATCCTCGGCGAGCGACACGGCCGTCCCGCGCGTGCCGGGAAACGCCTCGAGCCCCTGCGGCACGGCGCCCGGCTCGAGCGCCTGCGCCACGCGCATCGGCAGGAACGCGCCGGCCATCCCGCGTGGGTCGGTGAGCATCCGCTGCTCGGCGGCCCAGTCGCCGGCGAGGTTCGGCACACCGCTCGGCCGGCGCGCGGGGCGCTCCGCGCGCGGCGGCGGGGCCGGAGCGATCTGGTCGTAGCGATCGACGCTGGTGCCGTCGGCGAAGACGACCGTCCCCAGATAGCAGGTGTTGGGCTCGAACCGATCGGGCGCGCCGGTGATCGTCAGCTCGGTGCCGGTCGCGAACATGTCGGGCGCCCAGCCCGACCGCCGCAGCACCGAGGCGCCGCGTAGCTCGCAGCGCCACACGGTGATCTCGCCCTCGGCGTCGCGAACGTCGAGGTACACCCACGAGTGCGGGTTGACGAAGCTGACGCGGGTGACCGTGCCGGCAATCGAGACCTCGGTGTTGAGATCGAAGTTGGCGAGCCCGTGGTGGGCCGTTACGAGAGCGGGGACGAAGAGCGCAAGTACCGCGGCCAGCCCTGCCATCATCGAGAGCCGATTCGAACGGTGTGTCGTCACGAGCTTCTCAACCTCGTCCAGTTCAGGTAGCGGCCCCACCGCCACGGCGCTCGGTGAACTCCTCCAGGGCAGCCCGCACATCGGGCTCGACGTCGACGAACTCGACCGCGTAGCCGTATCCGGTTCGCTCGTAGAGAACCCGGGCCTCGACCCGGACGAGCCCTTCGGGAGGCAGATCGATCTCCAGAGTCATGCGCCGGCCCTTCGGAACCTCGTGAAACGACTCGATCAGGCAGCCCCCGCTACACAGATCGTAGATGCGTATGGGGACGGTGAGCTCCCCACAGCGTCGGCCAGTGAACGGACCTGGCACACGCAGGCTCCGGCGCCGGTCGCCCGACCCCTGGTGTTCGGCATCGTGAGTCATCGTGGGTCCTCGGAGCATGCAGAGAACGACGGCAGCGCTCCCGCGCCGGAACAGCATACCCCGGGCTCGCCGATGCGGGCGCCGGGCGCTAAGATCGGTCGGTGCCGCTCTCGGCTTTCCATCCTCTCGTCCGGCGCTGGTTCGGCGAGCGCCTCGGCGCGCCCAGCCTCCCGCAGCGCGAGGGGTGGCCCCGCATCCGTGCGGGTGAGCACGTCCTGATCGCGGCGCCAACTGGATCCGGCAAGACGCTGGCGGCCTTCCTGTGGGCGATCGACGACCTGTTCTCGTCCCCCGAGCCGGGGGGGACCAGGGTCCTCTACGTATCGCCGCTGCGGGCGCTGGCCAACGACGTCCAGAAGAACCTGCTCGGTCCGATCGAGGAGATCCGGGCGCTCGATCCCGCGCTCCCCGAGATCCGCGTCCTCGTCCGCTCGGGCGACACGCCGCCGCACGCCCGCGCGCGGATGGCCACGACACCGCCGCACGTCCTGGTCACCACGCCCGAGTCGCTCTACATCATGCTGACGAGCCAGAGCGGCCGCCGGATGCTGCAGACGGTGCGGACGGTGATCGTCGACGAGATCCACGCCATGCTGCGCGACAAGCGCGGTTCGCACATGGCGCTGTCGCTCGAGCGGCTCGAGGCGCTGGCGGGCCCCTGCCAGCGCATCGGGCTCAGCGCCACGCAGAAGCCGCTGGAGGACGTCGGCCGGTTTCTCGCAGGGGCGGGCCGTGAGTGCGCGCTGGTGGACACCGGCCATCTGCGCACGCTCGATCTCGCCATCGAGACGCCGGCCTCGCCACTCGAGGCGGTCTGCTCGCACGAGCAGTGGGACGTCATCTACGGACGCCTGGCGCAGCTCATCGAGGCGCACCGGACGACGCTCGTCTTCGTCAATACGCGCAAGCTGGCCGAGCGGCTCTCGGCGCGGCTCGCCGAACGCCTGGGCCCGGAGCTGGTGACGTGCCATCACGGGAGCCTGGCGCGCGCGCGCCGGCTCGATGCCGAGGAGCGGCTCAAGACCGGCCGGCTGCGCGCGCTCGTCGCCACGGCGTCGCTCGAGCTCGGCATCGATGTCGGCGACGTGGATCTCGCAGTCCAGGCTGGCGCCACCCGCGCCATCGCCACGTTCCTGCAGCGCATGGGGCGCGCCGGACACGGCCCTGCGCGCGTGCCGAAAGGGCGCCTGTTCCCGCTGACGATCGACGAGCTCGTCGAGGCCGAGGCGCTGCTCATCGCCGTCGAGCGGCGGCTGCTCGATCGCACGCCGATGCCGCGGGCGGCGCTCGACATCCTGGCGCAGCAGATCGTCGCCGCCTGTGTGGCAGGCCCGTGGGACGAGGACGAGCTGTTCGCCGGCGTGCGCCGCGCCTGGCCGTACCGGGATCTCTCGCGCGAGGACTTCGACGCCGTCGTCGAGCTCCACACGCAGGGGCGACTCGCGCTGCTCCACCGCGACGGCGTCAACGGGCGGCTGCGCGCCACCAGGCGCGCCCGCATCCCGGCCCTCACGGCCGGGGGCGCGATCCCCGACACGGGCGACTATCAGGTGCTGCTCGAACCGGACGGCACGCATGTCGGCTCCCTCAACGAGGACTTCGCCATCGAGTCGCAGCGCGGCGACGTCGTGCAGCTGGGGTCGCACTCCTGGCGCATCCTGCGAATCGAGCCGGGCGTCGTCCGGGTGGCCGACGCCGAGTCCGCGCCGCCCACGATTCTCTTCTGGCTGGGCGAGGCGCCCGGCCGCACGAAGGAGCTGGCCGCGCTCGTCTCCGAGGTTCGCGAGCAGGGCGGCACGCACCAGGACCTGCGCGAGTTCGTCGAGAAGGGCACGCGCGCGCTCGGGTGCGTGCCGACGGTCGGGCGCATCGTCATCGAGCGCTTCTTCGACGAGAGCGGCGGCATGCAGCTCGTCGTGCACGCGCCCTTCGGCGGCCGCATCAACCGGGCGTTCGGCCTGGCGCTGCGGAAGCGTTTCTGTACCGGCTTCGGCTTCGAGCTCCAGGCCGCGGCCAACGAAGAGGCGATCGTGCTGTCGCTCGGCCCGCAGCACTCGTTCCCCCTCGACGACGTCTTCAACTATCTCAACTCGGTGACCGCCCGCGACGTGCTCGTGCAGGCGGTGCTGGCCCAGCCCATGTTCGAGACCCGCTGGCGCTGGAACGTCACCCGGGCACTGCTCGTCGAGCGGACGCGCGGGGGACGGGCGGTGCCGCTGCGCTTCCAGCGGATGCGGGCGCAGGATCAGCTCGCGGCCGCGTTTCCCGACGTCGTGGCCTGCGGCGAGACGCTGCCGCCGGGCGACATCGCCGTGCCGATGAATCATCCGCTGGTGCGCCAGACCGTCGAGGACTGCCTGCACGAGGCGATGGACGTGGACGGCTTGCTCGACGTGCTGCGTGGGCTCGAGGCCGGCACGATCGAGCGGGTCGCCGTCGATACCCCCGAGCCGTCGGTCTTCGCCGGCGGGATCCTCTCGGCGCAGCCCTACACCTTCCTCGACGATGCGCCGCTCGAGGAGCGTCGGACGCAAGCCGTGCAGCGCCGGCGCGGCGGTCTCGACACGCGCACGCTCGACGCGATCGGCGAGCTCGACCCGGACGCGGTGGCGCGGGTCCGGGACGAAGCGTGGCCCGACCCGGCGCACGCCGAAGAGGTGCACGAGGCGCTGCTCTGGATGGGCCACGTCACCGTGGAGGAAGCCCCAGCGTGGCAACCGTGGCTCGACGAACTGCGCGCGGAGGGACGCGTCCGGCTCGAAGGCGACCGGTGGCGGGCCGTGGACGGGCCAACCGATCCGAAGGCGATCCTGCGCGGACGGCTCGAGGCGCTCGGCCCGGTCTTCTCGGACGATCCGCTGCTTCTGGAGCTCGAAGGCGAGGGCGCCATCCTGCGTGTGCGCTTGCAGGGCCGCCAGGCCTGGTGTGACCGCCGGCTGCTCGCCAGGATCCATCGCTACACCCTCGATCGCCTGCGCCGCGAGATCGAGCCGGTTACCGCCGCCGACTTCCTGGCGTTTCTCGGCTGCTGGCAGCACGTCGACGAAACGCACCGGCTCGAGGGGCCGGCCGGCGTGCTGGAGGCGCTCGGTCAGCTTTCCGGCGTCGAGGCGCCGGCGGCCGCGTGGGAAGGGAGCATCCTTCCCGCGCGCGTGCGCGGCTACCGCCGCGAGTGGCTCGACCAGGCGACGCTCTCGGGCGAGCTCGCGTGGGGCCGCCTGTGGGGATCGGGCGCCTCGGCGATTCGCGTCACGCCGATCGGCTTCTACCCTCGCGTAGACCTGCCCGCATGGCTGGGACTGGCCGCCGACATCGACGTGCCCACCGGTTACGCCGGCGAGGTGCTGGCGGCGCTCGTCGCGCGCGGCGCGATGTTTCCACAGGAGCTCGTCGCGGCCACCAGGCTCATCCCCACGCAGGTCGAGGTGGGCCTGGCCGAGCTCGTCGGACGCGGACTCGTCACAGCGGACTCGTTCGCCGCGCTGCGCGGCCTCATCGTCCCGCCGTCGCGCCGCCTGCGGCGTGCTCCGACCGTGGGACGCTGGTCGCTGCTTCGGCGGGATCCTGCCGAGGCGTCACCCGAGCTCGTCGCGCGACAGTTGCTGCGACGGACGGGCGTGGTGTTCCGGAAGACGGTGGAGCGCGAGCGCATCCCGGTGCCGTGGTGGCGTCTGGTGCGCGAGCTGCGTACGCTGGAGGCGCGCGGCGAGGTGCGCGGTGGACGCTTCGTGGCCGGCTTCGACGGCGAACAGTACGCCCTGCCCGAGGCCGTCACGCTGCTGCGCGCCGTGCGCAAGCGGGGAGCGGCGCCCGTCGAGGTGTCGTCGAGCGATCCGCTCCACCTGTACGCCGCACTCGCGCCCGCCCCGCCGGCCGCCCGGACGCCCGTCCTCGCCGGCGTCGCCGCCGCGGGCTGACCGCTCAGTCCTCCGCGGCTCGGACCTCGACGCGGGGCGGACGTATACTCCTGACGGCCGTATCCGGTTCACGAAGGGGATGGTCGCATGAGAACGGGTCTCTTGTGTTCGGCGCTGGTCCTCGCTGCAGTCCCCGCCCTGGGTCAGGAACTGCCCCTCCAGCTCACCTGGGTCGATCGCACGGGCGCCGCGCTTGAAACCCTCGGGCCGCCGGGCGCCTACCGCGGACCCGATCTCTCCATCGACGGCACGCAGCTCGCCGTACACCGGCACGACGGCACCGGTGGCGACATCTGGGTCGACGACCGGCGTGGCGGGCTGACGCGACTGACGAGCGACGGCTCGGGCCGGCAGGACAACGCGAGCCCGATCTTCTCGCCCGACGGCACGCGCATCGTGTTCGCCTCGTTCCGTAATCACAAGTGGGGCCTCTACCTGCAGCGCGCCGACGGCACCGGCGGCGAGGAGCTGCTCATCGAGTCCGGCAGCCTGAAGATGCCCATGAGCTGGTCGCCGGACGGCCAGTTCATCGTCTACTGGGTGGGTGGCGGGAGCCAGTGGATCATCTCCGTGAACGGCGTGCGCGAGCCGCGCCCGCTGCACGACCTGCCAAGTTCCCACGCCCAGATCTCGCCCGATGGCAAGTGGGTCGCCTTCAACTCGCTGGGGCAGATCTTCGTGAAGCCGTTTCCAGGCGGTGAGGGGCTCTGGCAGGTGTCGACCGACGGCGGGGCCTTCGCGCGCTGGCGCGGCGATTCGCGAGAGTTGTACTACATGGGCGGAGGGTTCTTCTTCAGCCAGATGATGGCTGCAGAGATCACCGTGACCGGCTCGTCACTCACCCCGGGCACGCCGCGGCCGCTCTTCGATTCCGAGTACGTGAATCTCGGCCACTCCGGCAACTACCACACGTATGCCGTGTCGCCGGACGGGGAGCGGTTTCTCATCCCGCGAATCGCGCCGCAGAGCCTCGCCGTGTTCGACCGGGACGGCCGGAGCGTGCGGGCCCTCGACAGCGGCGTCTACTGGAGTCCCGTCTGGTCGCCCGACGGCACCCGCGTCGCCGTGATCAAGGACAGCCGCGAAGTGTGGGTCCTGGCTGCGGACGGCGGCCGGAGCGTCCGACTCTCGTCGAACCAGCCACAGGACCAGGTGACCGACATCGTCTGGTCGCCAGACGGACGACAGCTCGTGTACCACGTCAGACAGCGCGACGCCGAGCTGCTGTACCGGGTCCTGTCCGACGGCACAGGCGCCCCGCAGGTGTTGTACCGGCTGCCCGGCTTCGGGATCTCCCTGGTCGACTGGTCGCCGGACGGCAGGTCTCTCATCTACGGCTCGTCGCAGCTCGCCGGAAACCGGCTGTTCGCCCTGCCGGTCACGGAGGACCCGGAGCCGGTAGAGATTCTGCGATCCGATCTGCCCATCATCGGCGCCCGTGTCTCGCCCGACGGCCGCTTCCTCGCCTATCAGACGTCCGAGTCGCCGGAGTCGCCGACCTCCCAGATCCGCGTGAGGCCCTTCGACGTGGCGGGTGGTACGGACGGCGCGTCGTGGCTGGTACCGGGCGAGGCGAACCTGACGATGGGACTCGGCATCTCGTGGCGGCAGGACGGGGGCGAGCTGTACTACCTGGGCCCGAACCGCGGCGTGATGGCCGTGGACGTCCGCGTCTCGCCCGGCGTCGAGTTCGGCCCGCCGCGGCGGCTCTTCACCCTGCAGGATTCCGCGCCCGAACGGGAGAACGCCGGTCTCGGCATC
>Ga0302046_10003428_pt1 | contig 14338 bp, 16 predicted proteins | sample RVTome_11_FD_200261 | JGI IMG/M metagenome (GOLD analysis project Ga0302046, IMG submission 200261) | Soil microbial communities from uranium-contaminated site in the Upper Colorado River Basin, Wyoming, United States - RVT147D111 (version 2) ...
ATGTTTGGTTCTACCCGAGAGAAGCTTTATGTGTTGCAAAGTGGCGCCGCGCTCGTCCTCCTGCTCGTCTCGTTCAACGTTGCGAGCCTCCTCCTGGCCCGGAACGAGGCCCGCAAGCGAGAGATGGCTATCCGGCGGGCTGTGGGAGCGAGCTCTTCGAGATTGTTCCGTCAGGTCTTGACCGAAAGTGTGGGCCTGGGACTGTTGGGCGGTCTACTCGCCGCGGCTCTCTCCGTCTGGACTTTGCCTTTATTGGTGAAGCTCGCGGGTTCTCTCATCTCGCCGTTTCCGCTCACTCCTCGCCTCGACGGACCAGTCCTTGCGTTCACGCTTGCGACCAGCTCGATCGCGGGCCTCGTTTTCGGTCTCGCCCCGGCCTTGGGGTCGACCGGTTCGCCTCCGGGTCGTTCCGTCGGAGGCGAGAATGGCTTTTCGTCCGGGAACCCTTTCGTCGCCGCGCAGGTCGCGATCGCTCTGCTCCTCCTCGCCGGCGGAGCCTTAATGTTCCGAAGCCTCGTGAACCTCGAGCGGAAGAGTCTCGGCTTCGAGCCGGAAGGGAGGCTCGCTCTCCAGATTTCACTTCCGCGGTCTCGCTACCGGGAGTGGGCGAAGACCCGTGACTTCATCAATGGGGTCCTCGACAGGATCCGATCGATTCCCGGGGTGACGGCCGCGGACACCACCACCTTGCTTCCGACGAAGCGGAACGACACCAACTTGACCTTCGCGGTGGAAGGGAGGCCGTCGGTTCGCGATCAGTTCAGCGCGAACCCGATCTTCGTGGGCCCCGGCTATCTCGGCACCGTCGGTATCCCTCTCCTCGCGGGAAAGGCTTTCGATGTGACCGAGCGCGAGGGCTCTCCCTGGGTCGTGGTGATCAACCAGACCATGGCGAAGCGTTTCTGGCCGGATGAAGACCCGTTGGGGAAGCGCATCCGTTTCCTCTACGACTGGATGGACGACGGATCGGCAACGGTCGTAGGGATAGCGGCCGACGTCCGCTATGTGAACCCGGGTGAGCCCGAAGCCGCTTCCTTCTATATGCCGCACGATCAGATCGCCTCGGTTCTGGATTTCTTCATCGTGGTCCGAACGACCATTCCGCCACTCGAAGTCCTCGGCGCTGCCAAGGGAGCGATCCGTGAGGTAGACCCGGAGCTCCCGGTAGGCGGCGTCCAGACGATGAACGAGGTCGTCGACGCGTCTTTTGGGGAACCGCGCCTTCGAGTCGCGCTCCTGGTTGCCTACGCCATCGTCGGCCTCGGCGTCGCCGCGCTCGGCTTGTTCGCCCTTCTCACCTACTCGGTGAGTCGCCGGACCTCCGAGTTCGGAATCCGGCTCGCATTGGGCGCCGGACGCTACCAGATCCTGGGGCTCGTTCTGGATCAAGGACTTCGAGTCGTCGCCCTCGGGCTCGTGAGCGGCATTGCGTTGGCGCTCGCTCTTGGAAAGTATCTCGAAAGCCAGCTAATTGACGTCACACCGACTGACCCTACTTCTTACGCTGTGATCACCGTGGTACTGATCTCGACGGCTCTTCTGGCCTCGGTGTTGCCGGCTCGAGCCGCGGCAGGCGCCAACCCAATCGATTCGTTGCGTCACGACTAGGCTGGTCAGCCTCCGCGCGGCCCTTGCGCTTCGCCTCCCTGCGCGCCGCCTTCTTCGCCTCCTGCATCCGCGCTCGTTCCTCGATCGACATCACCACCTCGGGGCGCTCGCTGCCGAACCTCTTGAAGTAAAGGTGCTCGATGAACTGAGGCAGAGGCGCCTTCCAGGGTTCCTGGTCGTGGTTGTCGAGCTTGCCGAGCTTCCTCGGGTTCATCCCGAGCTCCCGAGCCATCTGCACGTGCGCATGCGACAGGTGGTGCCGTCTTCGCGCCTCGATCCACTCCTGGAGGTTCTTCTTCTTTGCCACGGGTCGTTTCATCCTTCGCCACGCCACTGGCGGTACGCCTCGATCCTTCTTTCTGGGTCACGTCGGACAGTGTGCCGGAAGAAGCCACCGAGGGCAATCGTGATCTCGCCACGTTCGGCATCCCTTAGGGACTGTTTCGGAGCCGCAACGCCGGCCGCTCGTGGAGATTCTGATGGGACGGGTCCCCATCGCCCTCCTGCGTAGACGGAGAGTTCGCCGCCATATCCGGCGTCTGCAACCACGCGGGAGGACCTCTGGGGGACGGGAGGCTTTCCGCGTGCCTCCAGGGTTGTTGAAGAAGCTGCTCGACCGAGAGCGCGGGCGCCAGGCGAGTGCTGACAGAAACGTCGCCGATTTCAGCGGGAGATTTACGATGAGCGAGGGACGGGAGTCACCTATCGCACCGAAAGTTCCGGGAGGGGGGCGACGATCGACTGGGTCGACTCCGCGGTGCACTCCTCGAGACGGGGCGCGAAGGGCTGTCTCTTGAGCTCCCGCACGTAGTCGTGCCAGTCGCCGAGCGCCGAGATACCGAGCAGGCGAAGCCAATCGAATCCGTCGGAGAGCAGGAACCTTCCTCCCTCCGCTCCCGCCAAGAGGGCACGGCCCTGTTCCCACCGGGCGACGTCTTGCAGTGACCGCTCCAGATCGGCGCTTCGTCCGGGGGCGGCGCGAATCCGCACAAGGACCACGAGCTTCGCCCTCTCGAGGTCGCCCCATCCGAGCTCGGGATCGATCTCCACGAATTCGTCGTGGTGCGCGGCGGCGAGAGAGAGGATGCTTCCGTAGATTTCGGAGACCGAGATGCCGCGCCTGCCCGCCTCTTCCGCCAGCGCGCGATTCGAAGCATCCATGCCCGCCATTCCTCGGAAGCTCGAAACCCAGAGCAGATCGAGCGGCTCGGAACCCTCGGCCTCGCGGAAGGCACGGAAGCGCAGCATGGGCTCGGTCGCTCGATGGAGAGGGAGCGCCCGCTCTCGAAAGAGCTCGACGGCCTCCGCGGTCTTCCCGGGCAGGAACTGGAAGCTCACGAGCTGGCGCACCTCGGGGGGCTCGGACGGCTGTGTCGCGAGGAGCGCCGCGATCGCGGCGACGAGGAGCATCATTCGGCGCTCCCGCGGTAGAGCTTCGGTGGCCAGAGGATCTCGACCGGGGCGCAGCTTCGCGGGTGGCGGAAGGCCAGGCGATGAGCGTGCAAGAGGTATCCCGTCTCCCCGGGAAGGGCCGCTCCGTTCGCCCCGTAGAGCCGATCGCCCGCGAGCAGGTCGTGGTCGCGATAGAAGACGGCGAAGCTCGTGGGGGCTTCCGGCTCGCGCCAGGGCGGGCGGCGGAAGACGAGCGTCTCGCCCGAAGCGAGCTCTCGCTCGGCCGCGGCGGGCGCCCCTTCGATGAAAACCTGGCCTGCTTCGATCCGTCTCCGCCACTCCCGAGGAGAAGAGTGACGGTAGCGATCGCTCAGGTACGCGAAGACCGTCCGGCCCGCGGCCCGACGGCCCAGCTTCTCACGGTAATCGAACCCGGAGTTCAGCATATTCAATGCTCGGCTCGCTCCTCGCTCGCCTCGCTCGTCAATCAGTGCGCTGGGGCCCCACCCCCAGCGCTGCTCGCTTCGCGCTTCGCGCTCCGCTCGGGCTGAGGGCTCCCCTCGGGGAGGATGGCCGAATCGTACCGCATCCATGAAAGGGGAAGTCAAGAAAAACTTCATGGCGCGAGCGCAGCTAGTGATAGCCCATCGTCCAGTGCGGAAAACGGGGCATCCGTCCGCTGCGGATCGCCGCCACCGCCTCGTGGAGTTTGGCTCGTTCCGTGATGTTTTTCTGCGCCATCCGCTCCAGGAAATCAATCACCGACTCGCGCTCGCCTTCTTCAAGCAGATCCGGGAGGAGAGGACCGGCGGCAATGCCCCGCGAGTAGGCAAGCTCCTCAGAGGCAGGCGCGTGGGATGCTTTTCGCATGTACTCAATAACCGCGCTTTTGTCCCCCTCGCGCAAAGCCAACGCGCCGAGCGTCATGTGGGCTCTATAGATGGCTGTGCCGTACCTCGGATGGCCGCGGTACTTGGGCGCGAGTGCGAGAAGGTCCTGGGCATATTTCCTTGAAAGCTCGCGTGCGGTCTTGATGTAGTCCTCAAGATTAGGGTCGCCGTGGCCGGCAGCGTCTTCAGCCGCTCCAAAAGCGCGGAGCGCGAGGTCCGCCAGAAGATCGAATCGATCGGGCTCCGGTAATCGAGAGAGAGCTTCGTATTGCGAAATCAGTGGGACGTCCCTCAGCAAATCATGGATTCGGTCGAGCCGCTTGCGAGCCCGCAACGTTAGCCTTTCGGTGTTGGCGTGGATCGACTCCGGGCTCAGGGCCAGCGCTCGTTCCAGACAGGAACTGGCAATGAGCTCAGCGTCGAGATCCACGCGGGAGGAGATTCTCGTTGAATGGAGCAAGGATTCGGCTGCGGCGGTAAGGAGCACGTCGTCCGTGGACTCCGCCAGCTTCTTACGAACGGTCTGCGTGTAGGGGACCTCGGGCTCGGCCACGCTGACCGGACGAAGGACGTGCTCGGACGTTCGGGCATAGGCGCCGACCAGGACGACGGCGTAAAAGCGTCCAAGACGGCTGGACCATGGCCCGGTGGGTTCCCGAGACTGTGCACGAAGGAGCATCCGCTCGGCGAGGGGCTTATCGACCGCTTCGAAGAAACTCGCGGCGTTGCCGAGAACCGCGCTGCCCACGTCAGGACCGCGCGTGTGGGCGAGCCAGAGCTCCCTGGCGCGTGAGTAGCCAACCGGATCGACCAGGGAATCCGGTCCGGTGGGAAAGAGGCGGGCTTCCACGGAACCGGCGAGCTCAGACGCGGGGTGATGCTCGATGAGCCACAATATGTGCCCCTGCCGCGCGGCGATCCTCTGCTCGTCTCCGGGCTCTTTCTCTCCGCTCAGAGCGCTCCAATAGAAGATGAGGAGTGTTCTACGGCTGACGAGGTCCTCGGAGGTTCTCTTCAGCAGTGCTTCGAGCTCGGCAACCTGCTGCGGCGTCATTTCACGGGCGGCCCTGTAAAACTCGCGCTCCGCCTTCGAACGGTCTCGCTCCTCACCGACGCCGGGATCTTGCTGCAAAGGGAGAGGAGGCGACGATGGCTGGCGACAGGCCGCGACAGCGAGAATAGCCGTGCCGCACGTGACGCCGAGGATCACCTTCCGGGCTGAGGACAGCTCTCGAAACATATCGCCGGAGAGGATGCGGTCGATTCGTTGTCCCAGGAGACCGCTGCCGTCGATGCCGATGCTTGGCCAGGATACGCGGCGGCCACTCTTGCGGACTCCGTCGGCCATATCGATCAAGACCTCGGCATAGCGCCGGGTCTCGCCGAGCGCACGAACGGCAGCATCGTCGCAGGCGTGCTCGGCGGTGACGGCCAGCTTGCGTTTCAACCACCAGGCGAGCGGATGAAACCAATAGAAGCAAAGGTTCAGCTGAGCCAGGAAGCCGACCAGCGGATCGCGGCGCCGAACGTGGGCGAGCTCATGGGTCAGCACGGCGCGGAGTTTCTCGTCGGACCAAAGGCTCCAGATGACGGGAAGGATCGTCGTCGGTCGAGTGATGCCGACTGTCACCGGAGTCGTCACGGATCCGGATTCGCAGAGGGGGACTTCGCGTGGCCACTCTCGGACGGCCCGGGGTTGCTTGACGGGATCGATCCGTCGACCGGCGCGCGTGATTCGCCGGGCAGATCGCCAGCCCAGCAGTAAACGCGACAACAGAATCACTGTGCCAATGCCATAGGCGGCGAGAGCGACGGCCGGCCAAACGGGCTCCCGCTCCGAGGCTCCCTGGGAAGCCAGTGTCTGGGACGTCGGCGGCGGGTATTCCCGAAGCTCGTTCCCCGGAGGGCTCTCGACGGGGAAAGGCATGGCGAAGGCTTGACGCGGGGTCTCAGGCGTCCCGGAAATCCTCGCGATTCCGCGAAAGGAAGCCGGAACAGGGAACGGGATGGATGGAATGCAGTACGGCAGGATGGGCATCAGAAGCATCGCGCCCAGGACCGCACTCCAGGTCGCATGACGGGCTCCACTGGCTCGCACTCGGAGAGCCGCGAGGGCGAGAGCGATGAGCGCTGCGACGAAAGATACCCGTAGGGATGAGTCGGCGAGCGCGCGAAGAAGGATGTCCCTCATTTGGTCTTCCTCACTTTCCGGAGGAGGCGGTGGATTTCGCGCAAGGAGAGCACTTCTTCGTCCACCATTCCGACGAGGAACTGGTCCGCCGATCCGGCCCAGAAGCGATCGATGATGTGCCGCACGGCGCGAGCGGCCAAGGTCCGCGGCTCGACCCGGGCGCGATACACGAACACTCTGCCTTCGAGGCGATGGCGCACGTAGCCCCGCGCTTCGAGACGACGCAGCAGCGTGCGCACGCTCGAGTCTTTGAGGGGACGACGGGGCCGCAGGGCCCGTCTCACCTGCTCCGATGTGGCCGGGCCCCCCGTCCACAGGATCTCCATAATGGACTGCTGCAGCTCGGTCAGGGGACGGCTCTGTCCGTTACGCTCCGTCACGTTACGATCTGTAGCACGTAACGAGTCGGGATGCAACAGCCTCCATTCGAAAACAAGTCGTGGCCCTTCGACGTGAAGGCACGGACTTCTTGCACGCGCATCCGTCGATAAACCTCGTAGCCGCACCCACCCGCCTCGTAGCAGAACCCAAGCGCTTCTCCCCGCGCAGACAGCCGTGCGATTAGCCTCACCACCGACTTCTTCCTGTTCGCGATGTTCCCCAACGACGTCCTGCCGGCCGATGCCATCGTCTCTGCGCTCGCCCTGTGCCCCTATCACCGCCCAACTCCGGTCGACTTCCTCTCCCTTGACTTCGGCCGGCTCTCGATGCCGCGCGCATACCGAAGGGATTCATGCGTCAAGTGCGTTGAAAATCGTCATTCTCTCCCGCATTGTTAGGGACAGGTGACGATGAGGCACGCGGTCATCACCGGAGGCTCTCGAGGGATTGGCCTTGCCGTGGCGGTCGAGCTCGATACGCGAGGCTGGGGAGTCTTTCTGGTGAGTCAACACAGCGAGCGCCTGGCCGCGGCATCCGCGCGCATGAAGCATCCGGCCGGGACGTTCGCCGTCGACCTCGGAAACGGTGAGGAAGCGGCTCGTACCGCAGCCGTTGCCGTGAGCCAGGCTCTCGGTGCGATCGACCTTCTGGTTCTCAACGCGGGAATCTTCGTGGAGGAGCCTCTGATCACGATCCAGGAGGAGACGTTCCGGCGAACGCTGGCGGTTAACCTCGACGCGAATCTCTTCCTCGCGCGGCATCTGCTGCCCCTTCTCCGTAAAGGAGAGCGGCCGCGAATCGTGATCGTGGGGTCGACAGCGGCCTACGGCGCCTATCCTCCGGGCCCTGCCTATGGCGTTGCGAAATGGGCTCTCAGGGGACTCGCGGTCGAGCTGCGCCACGAGCTCAAAGCGGATCGCATCGGGGTGACCTTCCTGGCTCCGGGTGGAACGCTGACGGACATGTGGGACGAAGGCGAAGCGCCTCCGGACCGGCTTTTGCAACCCAGGGATACCGCCGTGATCGTGGCGGCCCTCACCGAGCTCAGTGAGCAGGCGGTGGTGGATGAAGTCATTCTGCGGCCGATGCTCGGCGATGTCCACTAGCGACGCCCTTTTCATGACTGGAAATAGCCATGTTTGATTTCTCGGGAGACGAATTCGCCTTCATGTTCATCGCCGGAATCGCCGGCGTCATGGGGATCGCTCATTGGGTCGGGTTGATTTCGCCCAATCCGCCTTTCCGTGACCGCCTCGGTTCGTCGGGGCGCGTTGGGCTGCTGGTTCTGCCGGCAGTTTGTCTCGCGATCGTCGCTGCGGTCGTCTGGAACTGGGCCGATCCCACCCAGGTGGCGGGACATGTCGATTACCTGGTCCTCTTCGTGGCCGGAGCCGCCGCCTGGTTCTGGCTCACGGTAGCCGCGCTATCGGGCCTGGGCATTCACCTGCGATACGACGTGGTGGAGGGGGGCAACCGGGCGGCTGCGATTTCCATTGCCGGCGCGACTCTCGCGACCGCGTTGATTTACGCGAGCGGCAACATGGGCGCCGGACCCACGATCTGGACGACGGTCCTGCCCGCGGCGATCGGATCTCTGGCTTTGTGCCTGTTGTGGTTCGTCGTGGAAGCCATCGCGCTCGTGAGCGACGCGATCACCATCGACCGGGACCAGGCCAGCGGAATCCGAATCGCCGGATGGGCCATCGCGTCGTCGATAGTGCTCGGCCGCGCGGTGGCTTCCGACTGGACGGGATGGGGCTCGACGTTCGAGCACTTCTTCCAGCTGGCGTGGCCCGCCGCGGCGCTGACCGCCGGCGTGATCCTGATACAGATCCGCGCCCGCCCATCCCCCGAGCGCCCGCACCCGAGCGCGCATTCCGGGTTCCTTTCGGCGCTGGTGATGGTTCTCGCCGCAATTCTCTACCTAGTGTCGCTGCCTCCACCCGAAATCGGAAAGCATGTCATCACCTACGATGAGTACATGAACTAACGATGATCGGAACTAGCGCCCTCGCCCCACGGCCGCCTTCGAAGCATATCGACGACAGCGTTGCCATCACCGCCGGGCCCGCCCTGGATCGCGAAACGTTCATCGGCATCCGCCGGCACATGGCCCTCGAGGCCTGCAAATGGGATCCACAGGTCGAAGACGTTTCCGTTCTTCAACCGTTTCCCTTGCTGCTGTCGCACGCGCAGTGGCTCTACCTGACCGCTTGCGCCGAAGCGCTCGCGCGCGAGACCTGCGCGGCGGAGCTCGCTCTCCTCGAGCGACCCGACCTGCTCTGGAAATTGGCCGTTCCGCCCCGACTGGCGCAACCGATCCTTCGAGGACTCAGTTCGAAGCGCCCCGCGGCCGACGAGGCCCGCTTCATGCGGTTCGATTTTCATCCGACGCCAACGGGGTGGCGCATCTCGGAAGTGAACAGCGATGTCCCGGGCGGATTCTCCGAAGCGTCGGAGTTTCCTTCACTGATGGCGGAGCGCTATCCGGGATACGCGCCGGCCGGAGCGCCGGGGCCGGAGCTCGCGAACGCGCTCGCGCGAACGAGCGAGCCGACTTGCGGAAGGCGAGCGTGGGGCGCCGCGCTCGTGTGGGCGGCCGGTTTCATGGAGGACCTTCAGGTGGTTTCCTATCTCGCCGGCCTGCTGCGCCGTCGAGGCATCGAGACCTGTGTCATCAACCCTACGCATCTGCGGTTCGATGGCGGTAAAGCACGCCTTCTCGCCGGCGGTGCTGGCGGTGTATGCGCGCCGCTATCGTTCATCGTCCGGTTCCATCAAGCGGAGTGGCTTTCGCGACGGAGGTACAACGCGGTCGCATCGTACCTGCTGGGAGACAGCGAAACGCCGGTCATCAACCCCGGTTACGCCATGCTCAGCGAGAGCAAGAGATTTCCGCTCGTCTGGAACGACCTCCACCTGGAGATGAGAACGTGGCGCCAGTTGCTTCCGGAAACCCGCGATCCGCGGGAGGTTCCGTGGCGGCGGGATGATCGGTGGCCATTGAAGACCGCGTTCTGCAACACCGGCGACAGTGTTTCGTCACCTCTAACGATGCGGCGGCGGGACTGGTTCCGGTCGGCAGCCGAAGCAACGTTGTTCCCGAACCAATGGGTCGCGCAGCGCCGCTTTGAAAGCCTGACCATCGATACACCCCTGGGATCCGCGTATCCATGCATCGGGGTCTATACGATTGGTGGACGCGCCTGCGGAATCTACGGCCGGCTGTCTCGCACACCGGTCGTCACCTACGCCGCGGCCGACGTGGCCGTGCTGGTTGAGGAGGAAAGCGAATGACGGCACAGCACATCTACGACGCCTGGGCGCCGGCCTCCTCGGAGTGGTCGCAGTGGGTGAAGCCGGTTCTGTTTGCCCATTTGCCCGTGACTTTCGACGCGAGCGCCCCCTCTGTCGATGCTGTCGTCGATAACTCCCTCGCCGAACGCCTTCCCCGGAGCGACGGGGCAACCGCTCTCGTCCTCGACCTGCCCGGCGCACTCGGAGTGCAGATGGCGGGGCCTCTCGTCGAGCGCGGTTACCGACCCGTGCCGCTCTACAATTCCTGCCCGCCGCCCCTTGGGTCGGGTCTGAGCGAATCGTTGGCAACTGGGGCAACCGGGTTGTTTTCGCCGAGTGCGCCCCCCCTCGGGCGTCCGGCGGTCGACGTTCTGCCGATCCTCCAGGCGCTCCAGACGAATGCCCCGCTCCTTCGTGGTGCGCGCCTTCCGCCGGAGGCACTTCCGGCCTTCCTGCTCGATGCCAACCGCCGAATGGGCCAGATGGGATTCGTTTCCGAGCCGGGCGCGTTCGACAATCGATCGATCAGTTTGCCGACCGACTTTCCTTCATCCAACTTTCTTCTCTCCCGAGGAATCCGCAAAGTAGTGCTGGCGCAGCAGCACGCGATGGAGCCGGAGGCCGACCTCTCTCACACATTGGTGCGATGGCAGCGGGCAGGCGTCATCATCCTGGGGATTCCACTGGCGCCGGATAAGAACGCGACCGTCGCGCGGCCCATCACGGTACGGCCCCCCCCTCTGTTTCGCAGCGCCTGGTATGGGTTAATGGCGCGCATGGGACTCCGGCCCCATCCCTTGGGTGGATTCGGCGGATTGCTCCCCCATCCCAGCAGCGGATAAAACATAGGACATTAGATCCAGACCGCGTTTTTAGACAGGCGGAATCATGCCCGCCGAGCGTGCCTGGAAGGAAGTCGGTTTGCGGAGGGTTGATGCAAAAAGCAGCCGCTGGGGCATTGTGCGTAGGACAGAGGGGAGAGATTGTGTCCCCGGTTGGCGAGCGCCGTGACCACCGCCGTGGCGTCTTGGTGCTGTGGGTGATTCGGTTGGCTCGCTCGCGTGAGAATGTTCGTGTCGACGAGAAGCCTCATTCCCCGCGACCTTGATAGATCGCCTCGCGAGTGTCGTCGGCACGGTGACCGGACGGCAACGCTTCGGTCAACCCGCGCATCCCCGCGACGAAGCGCTCCCACGCCGCGATCCGCTCAGCGGCGTCGGGCCGGCCCGAAATGAGCTTCCCCAGACCGAGCTTCTCCTGGACCGCCTCCAAGGCCAACGCCACCGGGTCCTTTCCTTCGGCGGCCGCGCGCTCGCGGAGCTTCGCCTCGATCTCAGCCGGAAGAGAAATTCGAATCGTCATCTAAGTTCATCTTATCGAGACCGCCGCTCGCCCGCCAGCCGCTTACACATGGGGATCGATGGCAACTTGCATACGGAGTCTTTGGCTATGCCCTCCCGCTTCCTCGTGACCATCGGAACGGCTACATCCAGTCCAGCGGATTCCACATGAAGCCCTTTGCGCTGAGAGATACGACCGTCGAGCCTGGCGGGCAGGTTCTTCAGACCTTCGGCTCTCTCTTGCAGCCGCATCCCGACGCGCACTGCCTTGCCTCGAGAGGCCTTTGGACTACCGACGGACAGTGGATTCCCGTTCCCTACATCGACACCAACGCTGCCGAGAAGTTGTTTCGATTCAAGATTCTCCGCTTCCTGAAGCGGAAAGGACTCTTGGACGACGAGCGCATTGAGTTGCTAAATTCATTTCGGATCCAAGACGAGTGCGTCGATCGCAGATCTCAGCGCGGCTGATAGTGCGTCGTCTCCGACGATGCCCTTCGAATCCAGCGTTCGGCCATCGAGCGGAACCGTGATCGACGCGGCGACGATCACGCGCGCCGACATTACTGTTAGCGTGTCTCTGAGCGAGATCCATGCATGTGTGGCCCGCCCTGATGCGTTGATCACGGCGATCGGCTTGTCGACCAGTTCGCCACTGCCGACTACCCAGTCCAGCGCGTTCTTCAGCACGCCGGGCACTCCGTGAGCGTATTCCGGACTTGAGATCAAAACCGCATCGCTGGCCTGCAGTTGGGCTCGAAATCTGGTGACCGTGGCAGGCGCGCGATCGCCCTCGAGATCCGGATTGAAGGGAGGCAACTCCGCAAGCTCTCTGTAGATCGACACCTCGACTGCCTCCGGAGCCAGTCGAGCCGCAGCTCCGATGAGTGCGGTGTTCGAGGAGCCGCGCCGAAGACTTCCTGAAATCGCAAGGACGCGGATAGACCTCTTGTTGTCCACGCCTGTCCAAACTGGGTGAGGCCTCGAGTTATTCCACGGCATATCTAGCTAGCTCTATCAGACTCCGACGAAGCTCCAGTTGCTACTCCACTTGGGCGCTCCCCTCTCATGCGCCGTCAAAGTGCGCGGTCGGCGTTCGATGACGCACACCGGCCCGAGCGCGTGAACATCGGCGTGACGAGTGGGGCCGCTGCATAGAAACGAATGTGCGGCTCGCCCGTTACCTGCGGGTTGTCGCGAAAAACGCTCGTCCTGAAGGGTGTCGGGAACGATAGAGAGATCGTGTTGCTCGATGGCGAGCGCGCAGAACGACACCGCACGCCCCGTTTCCGCGACCGAGACGCCGACGCGCGACTTGAACCACTGACGGTGTTCGTCTACGAGCGTGATGAGCGCCATCGGCGTACCGCAGACGTGCGCCAGCATCGCGAGATCGTCGAAGCGGCGCTCGGGTTCTGTATCGAGGATCCGATACCGGTGCAGCGCGGAAGGCATAGAGTTTCCATCGTTAAGGTCGAGTTCTGACCAAGGGGGCGGACGGGTCGTCCCGCCCCCTTGATCGTCCGGTGACAAAAGTACAGTCGCCCTGGTGATGAAGCGCGGCCGCTCTTAGTACGGATCGACGCTCGTGCCGACCAGCGCAAGCTGGCCTCGTATCGATCCGTCGGGATTGAGCGCGGTGTGGACGTTGAAGTAGTGACCCGCGGGGTTGCTGAGGATCGCGGTGGCTCGGTCGGCCGGCACGTTGATCCCGTTCTTGGTAATCGATCCGCTGCCGTTGGCGATCGCCATCTCCCCCGATGCGAGAGTGGTGTCGACGAAGATCCCGGCATTGACGCCCGCCGCTCCGTTATGGATGTGCGCTTTGGTCACGGTGGTCCCGGCCGGAAGTCCTTCGACGCTGATCTGAAAGTTCATGGTCGCAGACGTGATGGTGCCGGAAGCATCCTTGGCGACGATCAGAGCAATGGTTGCCGTGCCGGTTCCGCCGGCATCGGCATTGGTGATGGCGGGAATCTCGTTCGCAGACGAGAGAGGGACGGTGAAGGTGGAAGTGGTTGTGGTCCCTTGCGACGGTGCGGTTGGGGAATAGTCCGCGCAGCCGACCGCGAGGACACTCAGACTGACGATGAGCACTAAGAGTCGATTCATGCTGTTCTGCCTTTCTTGGATTCGCTCAGAAGAATTTCCGAGCGAGGTTGAAGCCGAGATAGAGACTGTCCGAAAAGCCGCCACGCGCGAGCTGCCCGAACGTCGTCCCCTGCCCGTTGTTGAGGTTGAGTTGAAACAGGTGACCGCCGGCCCGCTTCTCGATCGCGAACCCGTAGGCGGGCTTGCCGGGGCTGTAGCCGCCGACACGGGGAGCCACCTCTCCGACGAGATACACCGTGGAGCTCACTCGCAGGCGGCCGCCGATGCCCAGTAAGAAGGTGTCGCGGTCGATGTTCAGGAGTCCGGCCGTGTTGTGAACCCAGACTGGCGTGGCGTATACGGCGAGCCTGTCGGCGACCATACGCGAAACGACCAGGCCCAACGCGGGCGAATAGTGTTCCTGGAAGTTGTATGCACCTTCCACGGAGACGAGAGCCGAGAGCGACACGGGGACCGAATCGTCCTGACGCAGGGCGTCGTACTTGCCACAGAGCTCGAAGGTCTTGTCGATCGCCGTGCGATAGACAGCGGCTTGCAGATGCCGGGCGATGCCGAACCGGTACTCGAAGCCGACCGCCGCTCCTTGATCGAGCCCGAACAGATTGCCGGCATTCCCGTTGAAGCTGCCCTGCCGAAGATTGCCGTTGAACCGGTGAGTCAGCTGGAAGCTCGATCCGTGGAGCGGGAGCCTCAGCGTAGACGGCAGGTTAAGCACGCGGAAGTCCGGCTCCGCAAGCACCAACTCCGCATCGTCGTTATCACCGGCGGGCACGTCGGACTGGCTCGCGGGCTGATTCCGGGAACGGTCCAAGGTCGACTGTGCCTCTTGCGCGGCGGCAGCCGACGCCAACACGGTGAACAGCGCCGCGGCTGAGAAGACGATCAAGCGATGTGTGATGACGAACATGGCCTGTGGCTTTCCTCCGAGCAGGCGCCTTTAGTGACCATTGCACGGGGTCTCTGCTCGGCTCGCGCCGGGCGCCTGCACATTCCCTAACCTCTGCGCAACTCAAATATTCCCGGAAGAAGAGAGCGTCGGCAGCCCGGCGACAATGCATCCGTCGAGTCGATCGAGGTGGAATATTCGAGGGAGCCCGAAGATTTAGGTGAATGTCTGGAAGCGTCTG
>Ga0302046_10003429_pt1 | contig 14333 bp, 14 predicted proteins | sample RVTome_11_FD_200261 | JGI IMG/M metagenome (GOLD analysis project Ga0302046, IMG submission 200261) | Soil microbial communities from uranium-contaminated site in the Upper Colorado River Basin, Wyoming, United States - RVT147D111 (version 2) ...
GACGCCTGGACCGATCCACCGCCCGGCGCCGGCCTCGGACCGGCGCCCGACCTCGCCGAGGTGCGCGGCCAGGAGGTCGCCAAGCGCGCGCTCGAGGTCGCCGCCGCCGGCGGCCACAACCTGCTCCGATTGTGGCCGGACCCTGGTTACGGTCCAGGTAGTCCGCGACGGTGTAGTCCTCCCGCTCTCCGATCTCTCGACAGCGGTCCTGGAGGGGAGCGAGCGGCAGGTGACGGTGGAGGCGGCGGGGTGAACCGCGGCCCAGCAGTAGACGGGCGCCACGCCGCAGTGACCCAGCCGGACGACCGCGCTGAGGACCGCGAGCCCGTCCAGATCACGAAGGCCCTCCGGCGGTTCGTCGACGAGGGGCTCGCAGTCCAGTTCGAGGATGCTCGAAGTGCCGGCTCGCTGGGGTTTCTCACCCGCCTCACCGCCCTGACGAACCTGCCCTACCGGCAGATTCCCGACTCCCGCTTCACGCGGCACAACGGCCCGTACGTGCTCCACATCCAGGCGCTGCCCGACATCGGCCTGCCCTACGGCCGCTATCCGCGACTCCTGCTGGCCTGGATCACCACGGAGGCGGTGCGCACGCGCTCACGCTGCCTGGATCTCGGCAACAGCCTGAGCGCGTTCATGAGCCAGGTCGGAGTGTCTCCCCACGGCGGCGCCCACGGTCCCCTGGGCCGCTTCCAGAACCAGCTCGCGCGGCTACTGGCGACGACGTTCCAGTTCTACAAGATCCAGCGCGGCCGGAACCTCCACTACACCCGGGGTAAGGGCTTCGTGATCACCGACGACTCCGAGCTGTGGTGGGAGCCGCGCCGGTTGAGCAGCGACTCGCGCCCACTCCTCGACTGCGAGCTGCCCGCCGCGCGCCGCTCGCGGTCCGCGCCCTGGGGCGCCAGGCTGGTTATCTCCGAGCGCTTCTTCGAGGAGATCCTGGAGCATCGGATTCCCGTGAACCTGCGCGCGCTCGGAGCGCTCCAGGCCCCGCTCGCCATGGACCTCTACGTATGGCTCACCTACCGGCTGCACGCGCTCTCTAAGCCCGTAACCGTGCCCTGGATGGACCTCCACCTCCAGTGCGGCTCGCAGACGCCACGGATCCCCGTCTTCCGGTTCCAGGTGCTCCAGAAGCTGCGCTCGATCCTCACTGTGTACCCGGAGGCCCGGGTCCAGGAGGCCGACGACCAGTCCGGGCTGGTCCTCAAGCCCAGCCCGCCGCACATCCCCCGCATCCACTACCACCTGCCGAGCAAGGCGTCCGGCGGCTCCGGCAGGTAGCCGACGTTCCCGCCAGGGCACTGGACCGCCAGTCGGCGGGGCGGCGGCCGCCGGGTCAGCCGCGGGCTGCAGGCGTGCGGGGCCGGGCTCGGCGACTCCGAGCCCGGCGTTCGGCGAGCTCGAGCAGCTCGGGGTCGTCGCCGAGCTGGTCGAGAACGCGGTCGACGTAAGCCGGCGCCGCGTCGCGCCTGGAGATGGCGACGCGAAAGACATGCCGGCCGCCGTGGCCGCCGGGGCCGGCGTCGCGAAGAAGATAGCCCTTCTCGACTAGCGCGTCGAGGCAAGTGGCGATGGTCTTGTAGTGCGGGGGAGCGTCGGTCTGGCGGGCGAGCGCGTTGACGACATCCCAGGTCTCGAAGTGGGGCCGGTCGCCTGCTTGCCCGGGGAGCTTGCGGACGCGCACCTTCCCGGCGGCGGCGGGCGCGGCCGCCGCCAACTCCCAGGCGACTTGCATGACCGCCCATTGCGTGGGCGTCAGTGGCTGGTGCACGATTACCGGTCCAGGATAGAACAGCGTTGCGTGAAGGTCAAACGGCGGCCGCGGCGGCTGAGTCCGAGTCGATCCGGCGATAGAGACGGGCGAGGGCGACGCCGAGGATGCGAGGGTCGTCGCCGAGGCTGTCGAGGAACTGGTCGACGTAGGGGCCGGCGGCCGTCTCGGCGTCGATCCGCACGCGGTAGAGGCCGCCGCGCTCGCCGGTGTCCAAGCTGTAGCTGAGGTAGCCCTTGTCGACGAGGAGCTTGAGCAGGCGCTGAATAGCCGGGTGGCCGCGGTAGCCGTAGCGCTCGCCGGCGAGGTGGGTCACGTCCCACGCGCGGAACGCGCCGAGCTTCCCGGCGAGCTCCCACGCGACCAGCATCACCTGGAACTGGCTCGCCGTGAGGGGTTCCATCGCGTGTAAGGATACCCCCATTCGGAGGAGCTGTGGGTCCGTGCCGGGACGCGCCTGCAACCCAGGCCGGACCGATAGGTATCTCCAGGAACACAGGAGGCGCGGGGCACTGGCGGTCATGGTGACCGAGGGGAAGCGCCCCCGTGCCGAAGGGAGGCTGGGATGTTGACGTTGAGGAAGCGAGGCGCAGTCGCGGCGCTCGCGGTGCTGCTGCTCGTGTGCGGCAGCGCGGCGGCGGCGACGACGTCGGTGAGGGAGGTGGATCAGGCGGAAGCGACGGCCTGGGAGCGCGTATGGTCGGGTATTCGAGGTCTGCTCGGCCTGGACGGTCCGCGCTCGGCGGCCGTAAGCGCGGATGCGAAGTCCGTGCCGAAGAGACCGGTGTCCCCGCCGCCGGCGGCGCCGCCACTGGAAGGGGAAGAGGAGACCGACGAGGGCGGGAGCCTCGACCCTGACGGCTGAGCCGGTCGTGATGTTCCCCGGCGCAGCCCCGGAGGGGGCGGCGCCGGGGAACCCGCCGTGTCGGATGCGGTTTCTTAAGCGGACGGATGAGGTGTCTAAAGAGTGTACTGGTGCGTTCCTTGAGCGTCGTTTTCGCGGAAGTCTTGGCAGGCTCGCCCGATCATGGCAGTATCGGCTGTCTTTATCGTCTCAAGGAGGTATGTACGCCCATGAGTTGCTGGAGGGATGGCGGAAGCCTTCGCGCAACGCTCGGCACGGAGTTCGTGGTGACGGGCGAGGAGACCGTCCTGATCGGGAGGCCGAACGGCAGCGAGGCCGAGGTCCCGCTGCTGGACCTCCGAGAGTTCGTGGTCCACATGGACCGGCCTCTCGTGGGCGACAACCCATACGGCCTGAGCTTCGACGAACTCCATCACGAGATCGCCAGGATGACGCGTCAGATCGAGACCGAGCGCCGGCGGGCGCCGAGGCAGCTCGCGGCGCTGCTCGCGGGTCGGCGAGAGGAGCGAGAGGCGGCCGTCGCGGCACTCGCCGAACCGACGTTCTCGCTTGCCGCGATGGCGCTCGAGCGGTCGCGCGAGCTGGTGCACTCCGATCCCGTGCGAGCGGGCGAGCTCGCGGGGATCGGAAAGTCGGTTGCCGAGCGGCTGCCGGACGACCTCTACGGTGTGGGGCGGGTGGCGGATCTCCGCGCCTACGCGTGGGCGGTCCACGGCAACGCGTTGCGCGTGGGCGGCGACCTGCGCAAGGCGGCCGAGGCCTTCGGAGAGGCGCGGCGGTGGCTGGACCGGGGCAATGGAACCTCGCTCGAGGCGGTCCAGGTCGCCGAACTGGAGACCTCCTTTCTTCGCGACGCCCGCGACTACGAAGGGGCGCTCGCGCGTTCGGCCGAGGCGATCGCCGCGCACGAGGAGCGCGGTCGGATGGAGGACCTCGTGCGGGTGATGGTGAAGCAGGCGTCGATCTACGAGTTGATGAACCAACCGGAGCGGGCGATCGAGGTGCTCGAGCGGGTGGAGTACCTCGGAGCCTCGATCGACGATCAGTGGCTTCGGCTCTGCAGCCGGCACTCACTGATCTTCGCGCTCGCGCGGGCCGAGCGGATCGACGAGGCGGCGCAGCTTCTCCAGCGCTCCTGGGGCCTCTACGAGCAGTTCGCGAAGCCGGCGGTCGTGGCGCGGCGGCATTGGGCGCAGGGCTTGATCTGTCTCGGGCGAGGAGCCGCGGCGGAGGCCGCGGAGCACCTGCGAGAGGCGCGGGCGGTCTTCACCCGGTACGGATACCTCGCGGATACGGCGCTGGTCACCCTCGAGCTCGCCGTGGCGCTCGCGGAGCGGTTCAAGTGGGACGAGGTGGCGGCGCTGGCGGCCGAGACCCTGGCGCTTCTCGAGGGGCGGCCGGTGCACCAGGAGACCCTCGCCGCGGTCAAGATGCTCGAGGAGGCCGGCGCGCGCCGGCGGCTGGACCGGGCGCTCGGCCGCGAGCTGCTCCGGCGCGTCGTCGCGGTGGCGGAGCAGCGGCCGACGGTGCGGGGCGCCCCCAGTGGCGAACCGTGGAGAGAGAAAGCTGAACTGATGCGAGGACCCGGCGGGACGGTGGGGCAAGGAGGGGGAGGGATCGCGGCCGGCTCCGGGGCGAGGAGCCGGCCGCCGTCGTCTTGAGGCGCCCGGCGCCGGCGTCCGCGCGCCGAGTGGCGGCGCTTCAGCGACGCTCGGTGACCCTGTGCCCCTGCGCGTGGAGGTTCGAGAGCCACAGGGAGAGGAAGTCGTTGAGGGAGCGCTGGAGGTCCACCAGCACGCGCCCCGGTCGCGCGTTGACCCGATCGAACCGCCGCGCGTCCTGGTAGGTGAGAGCCTCGACGGTGCGCGCCTCGAGGTCGGCTCGCAGCTCCATGTCCGGATCGGGCACGAGGTCGCCCTGGGCCTCGAAGTGGTGGGCGAGCGCAAGCAGGAGGCGGCTGCCGGCTCGGTGGAGGACGTCGACGGTGAGCGGCATGAAGCCCGGCGCCTCCAGCCGGAGGAAGGCGCCGGCCTGGAGCTGGTCGAGATCCGGCAGAAGCCGCAGGAGCTTCAGGTAGTTGCGGTGGTGGATGGTCATCGGGCTCGCCTCCCTCGTTCTGTTCCGTCGGGCCGGCCGCGTCGCGGCCCGGCCTCGCACCCACCCGCAATCCGCTCTCTCGGCTGGTTGCCGCTGAACGAGGCGGGGCACGAAGCGCAGGCGCGAGTAGGGGGGCGAGCCGCTGAGCAGAGGGTTGGGATTGGTCACCAGCCGGCCCGTCACTGCCGTGCGCCCTCGACCTACGGCCGGTACTGGATCGCCTCCGCAACGTGAGCCGCGCCCAACCGCACAGCGCCGGTGAGATCAGCGAGCGTGCGCGCCACGCGCAGCACCCGGCAGACCGCCGCGGCGGAGAGCGCCAACCGTTCATAGGCGGCGCCGAGCAGTGCCTGCCCCGCGTCGTTGAGGCGGCAGTAGCGCGCGACCTCGGCCGGGCGCATCGCCGCATTGAGCCCGCCGCGGGCGAACTGGAACTCGCGCGCGAACGCGACCCGGGCGGCAACGTGGGCCGAGGGCTCTCCGGCCGGCTCCCGCAGCTCGCCGAGGGTGACCGCCGGAACCGCGGCGAACACGTCGAACCGATCCGCGAGCGGCAGCGCCACCCGCGCACGGTAGCGGCGGACCTCGGCGGCCGTGCAGGTGCAGGCGGCGCGGTACTCGCCGAGGTTGCCGCAGGGACAGGGGCGCATGGTCGCCACGACCTGGACGTGTGGGCCGTCGCGGTCGAGCGCTTCCGCCAGCGCGCGCAGCGCTGCCGGCTGGAGCGCCGGCAGGTCGTCGACGATCAGCACCCCGTGCGCCGCGAGCGCGATTTCCCGGGGGACACGCTTCGCCGTGAGCACGAGTCCCGGCACCCGCACGGGCCAGCGCTCCGGCAGTTCCAGGCCCGCCCGCCGGTGCGTCTCGGCGATCGCCGCCGCTTCGTCCTCGCTCAGCGCCGACAGCAGGCGCGGCAGGCACCGGGCGAGCAGGCTCTTGCCCGCCCCGCCCGGCCCTACCAGGAGCAGCCGGTGGCCACCCGCCGCCGCCACTTCAAGCGCCCGCTTCGCCGCTTCCTGCCCGCGGACCTCGGCAAGCTCGCTCACCACCCACCCCGTTCTTTGAGGCTCACCCAGGCCCCGCCGGCGCCGACTACCAGGTGATCGACCAGGTGAACGCCGACGACCTCGCCGGCCCTGTCCATGCGGCGGGTAAAGAGCAGATCCTCCCGGGACGGCGCCGGGTCGCCGCTCGGGTGGGTGTGGAAGAGCACGAGCGCCGCGGCGCCGCACAAGAGCCCCTCCTTGAGGACCTCCCGCGGCTCGACGGCGGCCCGGTGGAGCGTCCCCCGGAATAGCTCCCGCTCGTGGACCAGGCGGTGACGGGCGTCACAGTAGAGCGCGCCCATGACCTCCTGCCCGATGTGGCCGTAGCGCAGGTCGAGGTAGCGGGCGACCTGTCCCGGCCTGGAGAGCGGCCGGCGCTCGGGCACCGCCGCCGCCGCCATCCGGCAGGCGATCTCGGCGACCGCGAGCACGGCGGCGACCTTCGCCCGCCCTACCCCGTTGGAGCGCAGCATCCGGTAGCTGGCGCCAGCGAGCCCGGTAAGCCCGCCGGCCTTGACCAGCAGCTCGCGCGCAACGTCGAGCGCGGAGGCCCCGGCCCGGCCGTTGCGCAGTACGACAGCGAGCAGCTCGGCATCGGAGAGCACCTGTGCGCCGCCCGCGAGCAGACGTTCGCGCGGGCGGGCGTCCGGGGCCGCCTCCGCGATCATGGAGGCGGGGTGAAGGGCCGATCGCGGGCAGCTCACGGCGACACCCCCGCCGCCGCCTTGATCGCTTCCGCCTTCAACTCGCGGCCGACCCGGGCGACGACCTCGGCCGCGTCGAGCGCCGCCGCGGCGAGCTTCAGCTCGTGCCGCTCGACGCCATCGCCGCGGTCGTCGGCGTACCAGCAGAGATACTCGGCGACGGCGAGGAGATCGTCCGCGGCCGCCTCGATCGCGGTCACGTAGTCCACGCTGTGGTCGTGGACCTCACGCGCGGAGTCCTCTATCCGCTGGCCCGTGTGTTCGAGCGCTCGCGCGTCCTCGGGGAGGATCTGCACGGCGAAGGTGCGCCGCAAGACCACGCCCTCCGATTCGGCGCCGGGCGGCAGAGGCGGGTAGGCGTGGGTCTCGCCGGCGGGCTCGCTCTCGGCCGGCGGGTCGGGTTTGCGGCCCTGGAGTTCGTGCGGGACGGGGACGGTGGACGGGTTAGACTTCTCGTGGTCAGGCATGGAGCTGATACCTCCTGTCCTGGCAAGTCCCCGGCGAGTGTTCACGCACCCGCCGGGGGCGCTCCCTTTTCGGCGTGCTACAGGGAACGGATCACGTGCCCGTATCTGTGCACAGATCTGACTCTATCAATGGGCACGCCATTCGTCTAGTCTTGACCTGATGAGCCCGGCGAAGAAGCGAGAAGGCAGGAGCACGAGCGAGGATCGAAGCGGGCTCCTCCGGGTGGTCGGCTACTTCTTCCCCGAGGAGGTCGAGGCCCTCGACCGGGCGGCGGAGGACAAGGGCTGTAGCCGGGCCGAGATCCTGCGGCGGGCACTCAGAGCCTATCTAGACATTCGGCTCTGATGGGTGGGGCCTTGCTTCTTGAAAGGCGCCGGTCGCGCAAACCGCCAGCGCGACCGCGTGCTGGTTCGGAACGGCAAGGGGCATTGACGGCTTGCGAGTGCCGCTCGAGGGTAACTGATGGGTAAGGACTAAGGAACGGTTCCAGACCACCGGGAGGTGTTGCCAGTCTCGAACCCATCAGCGAAGATCGGACAGAACGCACTGAACACGCAGTCTGCCCACTCCGGGTGGTCGATGAACGGGTTGCGGTTGCGCTGGCGGTGGTAGACGACGCCGTTGCGGATTCGCTCGAGGTCGTCGACGGGGTCTTGGAGGTGCCAGGCGATCAGGGTGGAGAGGAGCCCCATGTAGCCCTCGGTGGCGCCGGGGCCGGTGGGCTGGATGAGGGCCGGGTTGTCCGTGAGGATGAGGTCGGGCTCGCCGGTGTCTCCCTCGTAGCGGACGTCCATGTAGAAGACCGCACGGGCGACGTCGCCGCGGCGGCCGAGCCAGGTCTCCCAGCTCCCGTTGTGCTGCACCCCGGTCTCCCAGTTGGAGTTCTCGCGCGGCGGGGGCGGGCCGCCCTGTCCGTGGTTGGAGAGGGTCGCGTACTCCTGGCAGGCCGGCGCGGTGCAGGAACGGTAGGGGTGGTTGCTGCGGGCCAGGTTGTAGTCGCCGTCGGCGAGGAAGAGCATGTGGCAGTCGGTGTAGGGCGGATCGCCTTCGTTCGGAAAGCCGAAGGACGAGGGCCAAGCGTGCTCGCGCTGGTAGTCGATCCGATCCTTCGGGTAGGTCGCGTTGCGGTAGAGGTCGAGGATCGAGTCGGAGTCAACGGGATCTTCGTCCGCCGCCTCCAGGAGTTGCCAGACGCTCTCGCCCCAGGCGAGCCGGTCGTGGCGGTCGATGCGCGCGTGGAGAGTGGCGCGCAGGGTGGCCGCGTCGGTCGGATCGACGCCGGCGTAGTAGCAAGTGGGCGGTAGCGGGCAGGAGCCGGGGTCGGCGGCGATGAACGACGAGTCCCACGTGACCAGGATGTCTTCGCTCGTCTCGTCGTCGCCGGTGACGCCGTTGCCGCCGCCGGTCGCCTCGGAGGTTCCCTCGAGCAGGAGACGCTTCGTCGACTCGCCGCTGCCGGGGTCACCGAGCTGGAGCGGCATGCTGTGGATGTCGGGGAGGTAGCTGGACGCCGTGGTGTCGGGATCCGGGCCGTCCACCGCGACGCCGGTCTTGTCGCCGATCGCGTTGTCCGCGGTCGGCGTGCCTACGTTGACCATGTCCAGGTCGGCGACGAGGTCGTTGGCGCCGTCCCAGAAGAAGAGGACGGCGCTCTCGCCGGCGTCGGTCAGGCCCGCGCTGGCCCCGACGATGGTGGCGGTCATGTCCGGCGTCGCCGGGTCAGTGGCGCGGATCTCGAAGTCGGCGCGAAAGCCATAGGTGGCAAAGAAGCCTATGCCGTCGAGTGCGACGACGACGACACCGCACGGGGCCACGGAGGCGCCGGCGGGGAAGGCGGCGATGAAGTCGGACGTGGCGATCGTGGGCGGCGGACCGGCTCCGGATTCGCCGGCCAGCAGCGCATAGTCCTGATCGTCCGAGACGTAGACGCCGGCGAGCGTCCGGGTGGTCGAGGTCGGGTTGACGATCTCGAGGAACTCGCCGGCGGTCGGGGAAACCGCGACCTCGCACAGCAAGAGGTGGTCGTCGGTGGCCGAGGCCGGATGGGCGAAGAGCGAGAGGGCGAGAGCGAAGGTGACGGGGAAGCGAACCGAACAGGCCATTAGTGCCTCCTGGGACCGAGCGGTCCCGGTCGTGCCCTTCGGCGGCTCGGCTGCCCGCAGGCGCGGGTCTCGTGGCTTTGCGGCCCCGGCTTTCGCCGGGTGTGCTTTTTCGTGGGCTCATCTGTAGGTATCGTATAGGCGCGATCAAGGGAACACCCGAGGGGGTGGGGCGGTGCGCCGCCCCGCGGCAGAGTTTTCGAGGGATGGCTATGGGCGGTGCCGTGTGGGGCCCACGGCGCAGGTCGAGCAAGCTGTCGTCGTTGGTGTCGAGGTTCTCACCGTTCGCGCCGGTGAAGCCGGCCACGAGCACGAGGGTGGCGTTATCGGCGGTCTCGAAGGCGAGGTCGGTCGCCAGGTCGGCGGCCCCGAGGGTGAAGGTCGCCTCGGCTGCCACGAGGAAGCCGATCGAGGGGATGACGCTCCCGGTCAGGTCGGCGACCTCCTCGACGACCCCGCTGCCGCCGGCGCCGTCGCCGAGGACGAGGTAGGTGAGGCCGGAGAGGGAAGCGCCGGGGGTGCCGGCGAGCTCGAGGTGCTCGTCGTTGTCGGCGCCGGGCTGGTCGGTGCGGATCTCGCTGAGTGCCGGACTCCGGGCGAGCGCCGGGGCCGCGGGGAGCGCGGCGGCCCCACCCCGACCAGCAGACTGACGGAGGGCGCTTAGCGTAGGCATCGTGACAGCCCTCGCCTAGCCAGAGGTGTCGGTTTGCCTGGATCTATTTCGCGAGTGTAGAATTTCTGGCCCGATGCGCCTCAGCCGAGAACTGGAACGAGCGGAACGGCCCTGCCCCGAAACTCGCGGTCGCCCGAGGCTCGTCCTGGTCAGGCCCTCCCTCGTCGATCCGGTCACCGAGCACGGGGGAGTGGACCCGCGGGTCGTTGACGAGCTGTTCGCCGAGCTCGCGGCGCTCTACCCGGACCCGGTGGACGAGTTCGAGGATGCCCTGGCCGCGAGGCTGGGCGTCCATCGGCATCCGGGGTGGGACCTCGAGCAGTGGCGGCGAGAGCGCGTCCGGGCGATCGACGCGCGAGAGGGCGACGCCGACAGCCCGGCCGGCTGAAGGTGAGACCGGGCACTGCCCAGGCCCCGGAGTCTGCCAAGCGGTGGAGATGCGGCACGGGCGGTTCGCGGCGAAGAGCGAGACACGCCTTCCGTAGGCCGCTGTCCGCGATTCGTCCCGCAGCAGCAGCTAGACCTACGGCTGGGATCTCTGGCCAGCCGCTTGAGTTCCAAGGCGGCTGGCGGCGACGGCGGCGGAGCGAGCGCCGGCATCAGAGTAGGGGGCCGGACTGGAGCGCAGAGTCTTTTCAGTAAGGAGATAAACAACGATGGCAGACCGCTACCGGATCTACTGCACCGAAGGAGAGGTCGAGACGCTCCCCGCCAACGTCGAGATCGAGGCGCGCTTCCCGGCGTTCGTCATCGCGACCGTTCCCGAGGGCGCGGTCGAGGAGATCCGCCGCCGGTACCCGGTCGAGAAGCTCGGCCCTGCGCAGGCGCCGCCGGAGGTGCAGGCGGTGGCGGCGGTTCAGACGGCGGCCGCGAGCGCTCCGGCGCGCGGGCCGTACACGGTCGCGGTCCGCTTCGACCGCCCGGTCGCCAAGATCATTTCGGGGCTGCTCGCCGACGCCGGCGCCGAGCTGATGCAGCCGATCGGCAGCCGCACGTTCGCCGTGCGCTGTGCCAGCAAGGAGGTGATCGCCCGGGTCGAGAGACTGCCGCACGTGGAGTGGGTGCGGCACTTCGTCCCGACGATCCATTTGACCCCGGGCTTTTTCACGACCAGGCCGGCCAGCGCCGAGGAGCTTCCGGCTCTGGTGGCGGCGCGCGACGCGGCGCCGGTGCGGCGCGGCGGCCGGAGGGTCTTCGAGGGCCTCCTCACCGCCTGGTTCCTCACCGCGGGCGATCGCGACCGCGCCTACCGGCGCCTGCGCTCGAGCAAGCTGGGCGACGTCTCCCAGACCGGCGAGCGCGGGCTGCTGATCGACCTGGTTGCGAGCCCGGACCGCCTCGCCGCTACGGAGGAGATCGCGGCGCTCGGCGGGCTCGCGAGGCTGGAGGAGAAGCGGCTCAACCGCTATTTCAACGACGTCGCCCGCGCGATGGTCGGCGGCGGCGTGCTCGAGCCGCCGCCCGACGGCCTCGGCCTCGACGGCACGGGCGAGATCGTCGCGGTCGCCGACTCGGGCCTCGATACCGGCGACGCCGCCACCGTCCATCCCGACTTCCGAGGCCGGGTCCGGGCGGTCCAGAGCTTCCCGATCGTGCCCGGCCTGTCGGCCTTCCTGACCAACCCGCAGGGTGACGACGGCGCGGGGGACCGCTTCAGCGGCCACGGCACGCACGTCACCGGCAGCGTCCTGGGCAACGGCAGCCGCGCGGCGGCGCTCGGCGTCGAGCCGATCCAGGGCACCGCCCCGGGAGCCGACCTTGTGTTCCAGGCCGTCGAGCAGGAGACCTTCTGGAATACCGAAGGCATCCTCGCCTGGCTGCAGGCCGGCAGGCAGCCGCCAAGCCACGGCCTGTTCGGCATCCCCGACGACTTCCAGGAGCTCTTCCAGGCAGCCTTCGACCAGGGGGCGCGGATCCATTCCGACTCCTGGGGCGGCGGAGACCCCGGCGCCTACGACGAGCAATGCCGGGCGCTCGACGAGTTCGTGTGGAACCATCGGGACTTCCTGGTCGTGGTGGCCGCGGGCAACGACGGCAAGAACAGCGCGCCCGGCGGCGGCATCGATGCGGGCAGCGTCAGCTCGCCCGCGGTGGCCAAGAACTGCCTCACGGTGGGAGCGTCGGAGAACCTGCGTCCGGCGAGGACCGAGCGCTACGGCGACTTCTGGGATACCGACTTCCCCCACCCGCCCTTCGGCACCGACCTCATCGCCGACGACGCCGGCGACCTCGCCGCCTTCAGCAGCCGCGGCCCCTGCTCGACCGGGCGGCGCAAGCCGGACGTGGTGGCCCCGGGCACCTTCGTCCTCTCGGTGCGCTCCTCGCAGGTGGCCACCAACCAGTTCGGCTGGGGCTCCTTCCAGCCGGCCAAGCAGGACTACATGTTCATGGGCGGCACGTCGATGGCCACGCCGTTGGTCTCGGGCTGTGCGGCGCTCGTGCGCCAGTTCCTTCGCCAGGAGCGGGGCATCGCCAACCCAACGGCGGCGCTCGTCAAGGCATCGCTGATCCACTCGGCCCAGTACACCCCGTATCGGTTCGCGGCCCCGGACTCGGCCGAGTTCTGCGACAACGAGCAAGGCTGGGGGCGGGTGACGCTCCGCCGCCTCCTGCGGCCCGAGGCGCCGGAAGTCGTCCTGTTCGTCGACCACACCGACCCGCTGCCGGAGGGCGGACTGTTCGAGCTTCCGTTCGCGGTGGCGACCTCGGCGGTGCCGCTCCGCGCCACCCTCGTCTACACGGATTTTCCGGGCGAGGATCTGATCAACAACCTCAACCTGTTCGCTCTTGGCCCGGACGGCCGGTTCCACCTCGGTAACGACTTCGCCGGCACCGGCTCGCCCGACGGCGCCAACAACGTCGAAAGCGTGGTGATCCGCGATCCGGAGCCGGGTACCTGGCGGCTACGCGTGGTAGCGAGCGCAGTACCGCAGGGCCCGCAGGATTTCGCGCTGGTCGTCTCCTTCGGCGGCGAAGAGGACGCTGTCTGAGGCCGAGACCGGGCCTTCCCAACCGGCACCCGCGAGGGAATTGGAGAGGAATCCTATGAAAGCCTGGACCGCAGCGCTACTCGCAAGCGTGACCGTCGCCTGCACCACCGCAGGACCGGGCCCGAGGCCACCATTGCCTGGGGCCGAGACAGCCGCTGCGGCGGCCGACCGCGCCCCGTACGTGCCCGACATGGAGGCTCCGGACCCGTTACGGCCGGGATCGGAGGAGTTCACGGCGGCTGCGGCGGCCCTCGCGCCGCTCGCACTGCCGGCCTCGGCGGTTCAGGCCCCCGGCGCCAAGGCCCAGGACGAGCTCCGCGTCCACTTCCTCCCGGTGGGGGCCGGCTCCTGCTACCTCGTCGAGTGCCCGGGCGCCGACGCGCGCGCCATCCTCTACGATTGCGGTCGCACCCATTCGAGCCCGAACTCGATGACCCGCGACGAGGTCGGCGACTACGCCGGGGAGATCCTGGGCCGCTACGACGAGGTCGCGGTGGTCGTGAGCCACCATCACTCCGACCACTACAACCTGGTCGGAGCCGCGGCTGAGGGCATCACCGCCGAGAGCGTCTGGCTCGGCGGGACGACCTGGAAACCCGCCGGAGCATGGTCGGGTGCCGGCATCGCGCCGTGGCTCAACGCGCAGGAGACGGCCGGAGTGCCGATCCACTGGAACTTTGCAGCCGGGCACAGCCGGCTTTCGGCGCCGGAGCTGCGGTGCGGAGACTCCACGGACGTCCTCACCGTCAACAACAACGCGCCCTCCGACGCCTCGGAGGGGACCAAGAAGAACACCGCGAGCCTGATCCTGCGGATCGATTACGACGGGCAGAGCCTCATTCTGGCCGGCGACGCGACCGGCATCGCGGAGGAAGCTGCCCTCGCCGCGAACAACGGCCGCGAGGTTACCGTGCTCGCCGCCGCCCACCACGGCGCCTCCTCCGATCGGAGCAGCCACTCAGAGTGGGTGTAGGTGGTCGTCAGGAACCGCGGGATGCTGGCGGTTTGAAGCGCGCACCCCACCCCCCGCAGGGCAGCATCGTCGTCGCGCGCGCGAGCCGTGTCGTCGTCTGGCAAAACCCCCTCTCGGGTAGAGTCCTGACGATGACCTCGCGAGAACGACATCGGCAGGTCGAGAGCCAGCGGCTGTTCGTCTGTGACCGTTGCCGCCGTTACGTCGTGGTCTGCGCCCGCTGCGACCGTGGTCAGCGGTACTGCGGTTGGGTCTGCTCGCAGGACGCGCGACGGGAGAACCAGCGAGCCTCCAACGCGCGCTACCAGGCCACTGCGCGCGGGAGGCGGCTCCACACCGCACGTCAGGCGAGGTACCGGGAGCGTCGTCGTCAGCGGCTGTCCAGCGGCAGCGTGACGGAGCAGGGTCGTCGGAGACCGCCCTCCGCGTCCTTGCGGCCGTGGAGGCGCCCGTCGAGCCGGCGTTGCCCTGCCTGCGGAGCTCCCCAAACGCCTTTCCTTCGCTTGGAACCCAACTCGCGACCCATCAGGGGCCTACGCCCGATCCGGCCAGCGGGTCGGCGACTTTGAAGCAACTTCTGACTTGGAACTGGCCGCGCTTTCCGACCGCCAGAATCCCGCGCTTTCCGACCGCCGATAACA
>Ga0302046_10003430_pt1 | contig 14333 bp, 14 predicted proteins | sample RVTome_11_FD_200261 | JGI IMG/M metagenome (GOLD analysis project Ga0302046, IMG submission 200261) | Soil microbial communities from uranium-contaminated site in the Upper Colorado River Basin, Wyoming, United States - RVT147D111 (version 2) ...
CGCCCACCGCCGGCCCGTAGAGCGCGTCACCGGTCACGTGATGCCAGATGGTCCCGGTGGCCGCATCCTGCATGACCATCATGCCGTCGTAGACCCCCACCGTCTCGAAGGTCGTGCGCGCGCCGCCCACGGTCGGGGTGAGCCGCACGGCGGTGTTGCAGACGACGCAGAACGTCACGAGCCAGGCGTGGCCGCGCGTGCGGCCCTGCGCGACGTGGTGATAGGCCATCTGCTCGGTCAGCAGGGCGAGCAGGCCGTCCGGCGTGTCGGTGACGAGCACGGCCGTGTCGGCGGCGACCAGCTCCTGCGCGAGCGCCTCGCGCACCGGCCGCGTCCGGGTCACGTTGAAGGCCTCGAACTGGCCGTGCAGCGCGGACCCGAATCGCGAGAAGTCGAACTCCGCGCCCGCTGATCCGTCGGACAGGACGCGAGGCGCTGCCCCGCCAGCGCCCCGCTGTGCCGTGACCGGCGATACGGCAAGGACGGCGGCGGTGGCGGAGACGACCAGGAGCGTGCGCGCCGCAGGCGTGACACTACGCCCTCTACGCGCGTGCAGGAACATGCAGGGAAACCTCGAACGCAATGACAGTGCGATCGATGATAGCGCACTCTGGCGAATCTTCAGCGAAGGCGGAAATCGTCGCCGTCCTCGGGAGACGGCCGCCGGTCGAAAGGACCGATGGTGCAGCGGGGACAGGTCCTGCACCGGTTGGCTCCGGCGCCTGGGGCACGGCCACCGCCAGGAGGTTCTACACCTCGACCACGTGATGCCGTACGGCGTAGCGGACGAGACCAGCCGTGGTATGGATGCCGAGCTTCTGCATCAGCCGCGTGCGGTGCGACTCGGCGGTCTTCACGCTGATGTCGAGCAACGAGGCACACTCCTTGGTCGAGTGCTCCTCCGCGATCAGCTTGAGCATCTGGCGCTCGCGCGCGCTCAGCGGCTCCCGCGCAGTCTGCGGGCGTGACATCAAGGAGCCCACCACGAAACCCGACACACGAGGACTCAGATAGAACCCCCCGGCCGCGACGTCCCGCATCGCGCGGACCAGCTCGGAGGAAGGCTGTGACTTGAGCACGTAGCCCTTGACGCCGGCCCGGATCGCGGCCATCACGTAGTCGTCCTCGTCGTGACGGGTCAGCACCACGATCTTCGTGTCGGGGGACAGCCGCCCCATGCTTTCCACGGTCTCAAGTCCGTTCATCACCGGCATGCTCACGTCGAGAACGGCGAGATCGGGCCTGTGAGTCGTCGCCTCGGCCACGGCCTGTCTGCCGTCGGACGCGTCGGCGACAACCCGAAAGCCCTCGCGCTCGAGCAACGCCCTGATCCCCTCACGCACCATCTCGTGGTCGTCCGCCACGAGGACTTCGACAGGCACCGGTACCTCCTGGACCCGTGCCGCCTCACGTCAAGGGCCCGCCAACGCCGAGTGCAACTCCGGGACCATCGCCGATGCTCACGATGAAGGCCACGCGCCCGCGCCCGACGCGACTTCGGACCGGACACCTGCCTGAAGGACGCCTGTAACTCTTACGGGACCTCCTGCGTCTCGTGTAAGTTCGAAGACCTGCCCGACCTGCCCGACCTGCACGTCCCGGTACGGGACTTGCCTGTAGGGGTGACTACCCAGGAGGTCTTCGAGATATGCCGGACGCGACGGCACCCACCAAAACGATGACCGGAATGCGTGCGTTCGCGACCGGCGTGGCCATTGGCGCCGCCGTGACACTGCTCTGCGCTCCCGCACGGGGCAGAGAAACGCGGGCCTACCTCACGCGGACGGCCAGGAACGGGCGCGAACGGGCCCGGCAGGCCGCTCGAGCCGGCCAGGCGGCACTGGTCCGGCAGCAGCAGCGGTTCAACGACGCAGTCGGCCTGGGTCGCTCGCGATCCGCCCCGACGGACGAGGAGACGGAGCCAGGCGCGACACGCTGACATGTAACTTGCGCCAGTGATCGCAAATCCTACACGAGTGCCAGGACAGTGGCGCCGTCCATCGAACGCTGACCTCCACGGCGCGACGTCAGACAGATGATGAAGCCCCCAAGCGACCACACCCCCGACGATGCGTTCCCCCCGCCGGCAGACCTCCAGCAGGGTCCGCTACCCGAGCCGGCCATCGCGCCGGGCGATCTCGGCAGCGCGCACCGCGAGGCGCGCGACCTTCGGATGCATGCCCACGTCGCCGGAGAGGGCGCGTTCGTCGCGACTGACGAGGAGGGCCGGATCACGACGTGGAGCAAGGAGGCCGAGCGCCTGTTCGGCGTCGATGCCGACGAGGCTGAGGGACATGCCATCGAGGCCGTCTTCGCGGGAGACGCCGAGACGAGGCTGCCGTGGGATCTCCGTCGCGTGCGCGCGGCCGGCGCGCGGACCTTCCAGCGATGGCTCACGCGCCGTGACGGCTCGTCGGTGCACGTGCGGGCGACGATCGGGCCGCTTCCCGGCGCGCACGGCGCCCCGGCTGGCTTCCTGCTCGCGGTGCACGACGACACCGAGGCGGCGCTGCGCCAGCAGGATCTGCTCGCCCGACTGGTCACGGCGCAGGAGGGTGAGCGGCGCCGGATCGCGATGGACCTGCACGACGGGATCGGCCAGGACGTGACCGCGGCGAATCTCCTGCTCGAGGCGCTGCGGCTGCAGCGGGATCGGACTGGATTCGAGGATGCGTTCACCGCGGTGCAGCAAGCGCTCCGGCGCATCGACGACGAGGTGCACCATCTCACGGGCGCGCTGCGCCCGGCGCGGCACGACCTTCACGATCTGCCGGATGTCCTGACCGCGTACGTGCGCAAGTGGTCCGAGCGCTGCGGCGTGACGGCCGACGTGCGAACGCCGATCCCCAGGGGGCAGCGATTGGGCTCCGATGCGGAGCAGGCCATCTACCGGGTCGTCCAGGAAGCCCTCACCAACGTCTGCAGGCATGCGCGCGCCACACGCGTGCGCGTCGGCCTCGAACAGCGCGCCAGCGACGTGATCGTGTCCATCGCCGACGACGGCGTCGGCTTCGATCCCGCCGCGGCGGCCGAGACGCGGGCTGCGTCGTTCGGGCTCCTGGGCATGCACGACCGCGCCGCGATGCTCCGGGGCACGCTGGACATCGACAGCGAGCCCGGCCGTGGCACCACGGTCACGCTGCGCGTCCCCGTGCTTCCACGCGGAGACCACAGCCGAGCGACCATCGCGTAAGACTTACCGGGAAACCGGGGCGCCTCGGTCGCATCGCCGGAGATGACCGCGTCCAGGGCTTGCGTATCGCAGTTGTGACTGGCACGAGGTTCGCTAGTACGAGATCAGTCGCTGTTCGAGATACCGATGAAGTCCGTTACCCAGGTCCCGGAAAGGAACCCGACCATGGCACACAGAACCAGACTGACCATCACGCTCGCCAGTGCAGCCGCCGCCGTCACGCTCCTCGTCTCCTCGGCGCAGGCCGGTCAGGACGAGTCACGGCAGCCACCAGCGGCCCAGCAGGACCAGCAGCAGACCCAGACCGCCCGCGGCACGCTCCAGGATGTGGACGTGGAGGCCAAGGCCCTCACGGTCAAGCCCGCCGACGGCGCGGAGGTGACCATCATGTACACGGATCAGACCAGCGTAACCGGAGCGCGCGGAGGCGTGTCTGGGCTCGGTACGGTTCGCGGACGCGAGGTCGTCGTGCAGTTCATGATGAAGGATGCCGACCGCGTCGCGACGTCGATCGAGATCCAGCCCGAGCAGTGAGCCGAGGTGCGGGTGCACGTGGCTCACGGGCACATTCACGGAGGTGACCCATGAAGGTCGATCAACGACTCGGCGCCCTGGGCGTGCTGCTCTCAACGGTCTTGGCGTGTGGGCCGTCGACCGAGAGCGAGTCCGTCCTCGGCCAGCAGGAGCAGGCCAGTCGAGCGCCCTCGTCGTTCGAATCGGAGCCGGACGCGGCCGGGGAACGGAGCCTGCGCGGGGAGTTGCGATCGGTCGACGTCGACGCGAAGCACCTGATGGTGGCGTCGGGCAACGAGCTGCTCACGTTCGAATACTCCGACGACACCACGGTCGTCGGCGGCGATTCGGGCGGCGTACAGGGGCTGGCCGGACACGAGGGCACGCGCGTCACGGTCCGTTACGACGAAAACGCGGTGACCGGAACCCGAACGGCCGTCGTCATCGAGATCGAGTGAGGGCCCCTGAGGTCGCCGGGGCCGTGGCCCGGCGACCTCAGGGCGTGGTGCCGGAACCGCTGCGCCCTCCCTGCGCGAACGCACCGTGGGTGAGCGCTGCCGCCACTACGGCGATCGCCAGCACGACTCGCGGGTGACGCGCGAAGGCACGGTCAGCACGCGGTCACTTCCTCGAGGACCCTGACGTCCCTCGCTCGAGGGCCCTTCGCCGAAGCCTCGACCTCGAACTCCACGGCCTGGCCCCGCTCCAGGGTGTGGAAGGGCGCGTCCCGCAAGCTGGTCTGGTGAAAGAAATGGTCGATTCCCTGGGGGTCGCGAATGAATCCGAATCCGCGATCCGTGACCAGGCGCGAGATGGTTCCGGTGGGCATCGTTTCGTCTCCTGCTCGCCAGCCGGACGTGACTCATACAAGAGCACTGCCAGCGAAGGCGTGAGATCCAAGCTCCTCCGGGCGCGCCATCGGACTCCCGCCTGGCGATCCTGGCAGGAGCTACATTCGCCGCCTGTAACCCTTGCGGTCGCGCTTCCCTGCGACATCACGGCGAGGGCTGGACCAGCACGTCGACGGCGTCCGGCTCGAGACGGACCTCGACCGTATCCGACACGCCCGTGCGCCAGGTCCATCCGTCCACGTGACAGCGGTCCCACCCCCGAACGTCGACTCGCGTGGCCGATCGCGTCGGCAAGGACAGTGGCGTCGCAGCACCCGCGTCCCGATCGCGCAGCCAGCGGGCGATCTCGCGACGATGCGACGGCCCGGCCAGCACCACCGTCAGGCGCCCGTCGGTGGGACACGCCTCCCGCGAAAGCTCGAGTCCCGGGCCGACATGTCCCGTGTTGAGAATCTCGAGCATCAACACCTCCTCTTCCAGCGGTACGCCGTCGAGGGTCACGACGCAGCGACGTGCGGGCGACTCCGCGCAGGCGTCCTGAACTCCGCGCATGGCGTCACGCAGGCGTCCGATCGCGTGCCCCGTTCTGCCCGCCGCGTCGGTCCTGGCCATGCCGTCGGGGAGCAGCCCGAAACCGACCGCCTCCAGGAAGCGGCGGTACTGTCGCTGGCATCGGACCGTACCGAGGTCGATCGAGACCCGTCGCCCGTGGTCGAGGCGCGCGAGCGGAGCGGTTCCGCGGCCGGCGATCCCCAGACTGCGAGCCACGTTGTTGGCGGTGCCAAGGGGCACGATCGCCAGTGGGACGCACCGTCCGGCCAGCGCGGCTGCGGCCTCCGATACCGTGCCGTCGCCGCCGGCCACGACGACCACGTCGACGGTCTCGTCGAGCTCGGCGCGTAGACGGTCCGGCTCCCGAAAGATCCTCACGACGTCGTGCCCACTTCGACCGAGGGCGTCGGTCAGATCGTGGCAGGCGATGCCGTCGCCGGCACCTTCGTTGTAGAGGAGACAGACCCGCATGGCTGTCGCGTCCGCTGTCACGGCGCCCATCGGGGAGACGAGGCGCCGTCGCTACCTCGAACAGCGTTAGCAACCCCGGTGCCGGAGATCACCCTAGCAGCCGGTGGTGTTCGGCGGCAGGCCCATTGCAAGTGACGTGGGCAGGAGGAGTTCGGTATGGAGATGCTATCAGGCGCCAACTCAGCCGACGCCGTACGGCCGGTCGATGCCGGTGTCAGGGCCGTTCCGCAGTGCGTCGCCGTCTCGATGTTGTTGCCAGGGACGCTGGTGACCGTCTGCACGAGATACTCGCGGTATCGACTCGTCGTGATCGACGGCTGCCATGTGCTCGTGTCTGGCGGTGACCTTCCCGGGCAGACCGAGGCCTTCATCGTCGGCGGCGGTGACGACGGCGAAAAGACCGGTTGGATCATCGAGGGACTGCGCCTCGAGTTCTGGACCGCGAACACTCGCCTGGTGACGTCCGCGATTCAGACCGTCAACGTCACGAGGTGATCGGTGGCCCCGCGCCCACGAACGAGGATGTCGCAACCCACCGGACGACCTTGCGGACACGAGCACGATGCCGCTCTTCCTCAGCGTCGTGTTCGTGGACGTGGTTCGCGCGCCAGGCCGGAGCAGCATCGGCGCAGTCAGGAGGTGCCCTCGTGGCGAGCCCAGCACGGCTGTTGCTCGTCACACGGTCGCTTCGCAGCTCGCTGGCCATGACGCTCTGCATGGCCCTGACGCCGCTCGCCCTCTTCGGGCTCGTCGGCCTCTCGAGAATGCCCCTCGACATCATTGCCGCGCCCGCAGCGAACGTGGCCCTGCCGCTCGGTATCGACGAGATGCTCCATCTCGGCCACCGGGTCGGGCGCCTGCGCGGACGCACGCGCGACGCGTGGGAGGCGTGGCACCGGGCCCTGGCGGACATGTGGCGGCCGATACTGGGCTCGATGCTGATCGTCGCCTCCGGATTCGCCCTCTTCCTGTTGTCCGGCTTCCCGCCCACCCAGCGTCTGGGCGTGCTCGTCTGTGCCGGCGGCGTGATCACCGATCTGGTCGTGCTCGTGATGCTCCCGGCCATCGCGACATTCGGGCAGGGACGGTCGGACGATGCCTGATCGGGGCAAGGGGTCGCGTTGATCGCGCTGCTTTGCGGCGCCGGGTGGATCGTCCAGCGCCTCAGCGAAGGCGGAAGTCCTCGGCGTGCTCGGGCTCGCGGTCCGGCATCGACATCGCACGGTCCCGGGCGAGCTCCTCGCCGCTGCCGCCGATGACCGGCTCGATGAACTGCCGATAGGCGTCTTCCGAGGCCCGGTCCATCACCTCGCCCAGCTCCTGACGCCGGTCCGACGCCTCGTCGTAGGTCCCCCGCAGGTCGAAGGGACCGATGGGGTTGTGGGCCGGCCGAATGACGTAGATGGACTCGAAGTGCGGGGCCATGGCCTCGAGCGCGTCACGCAAGGCCGCGCTCTCGGCGGCGCTCTGGAACTCGCCGAAGCGCCCGCGCACGTCGAGTCGCGGCGCACGCAACCGGTGCGGCGTGTCGGCCGGCGCCACGGCGCTGACGACGATCGCCTGCGTCGCGCCGGCCTCGGCCACCTCCTCGAGCAGCCGTCCGATGGCTCCAGGGCGGTCGCAGAGCCGATGCGTCTCGCCCCGCCAGAAGCTCTCGGGAGAAAAGGTCACGAGCTCGGGGTCGCACAGTACGGGTGGCGTCGCCGCGGCCGCCACGACGTCGAGGGCGTGATCGCGCGCCGCTCCCGACAGGTCCAGCACCTCGGAGCGCCGCTCGCGCCCCGGGCGCGGCCCGAGAAACGACCGTCGATACGGCTCGCTCAACAGGGCAGCCACCACGTCGCGTCGCGCGTCGAGATCGGTCGCCACCAGCAGCAGCTCCCGGAACCCGGGCTGGTTGAGATTCTCCGCGAGCACCTCCGCATACCGACGGCCGAGCACGCCCCGCGGCGGCCGCGGCACCGGCGCCGCTCCCCGGATCAGGTCCCACACGCCGGCGGCCACCCGATCCCGTGCCGGCTCGGCATCGAGCGGCGTGCCGGCGATGCGCCACCACCAGCGCCGCTCCGCGCGGCGGGTCCCCAGGGTGCGGCCGGCCAGCGCGCCGCCGATCGCCAGCACGCCGAGCAGGACGGCCAGCACGATGGTCACGAGGCGCGGCACGATGGTGGGCAGGTTGTCGCCCGCGAACGCCGTCTCCAGCCAGGCGGCATAGCCCGAGACCAGTGAGCGCCCGATCTCGATGGGCAGCATCTCCAGCAGGAAGCCGACCACGTAGACGAGCAGGCCCACGGCCAGCACCGAGAGCGGGGCCAGCAGCACGACGACGAGGGACAGCCCGATCCAGGCGGCCACCCGCAACGGCCAGCGCCAGCCGTAGAGCCGGCCGATTCCCGACTTTCGCCACATGCCGTCGGCGTCCCACAGGCGCGAGCCGCCGTCGATGGCGGCCAGCGCGGCCACGCTCGCGCCGATCCCGTGGCCCGCCACCAGATCGATCTTGACGCCCGCCTCCTGCAGGGCGCGCAGCACCCCCGCGAGGTAGACGCCGTGCGCGCCCGTCCCGCTCAGCACGAGCGCCGTCCGCCGATCCGGGGAATACGTGGTGACCAGGTTCACGGTGCGGTGGTCGCGGGGAGGGTCTCCACGGGCCGGACTACCTGTCCTCGTCATGAATCGTGGTGAGCTTGACGAGCTCGAAGGCGCGCTTGCCGCCCGGCGTCGTGACCAGGATTTCGTCACCCTCCTCCTTGTTGAGGATGGCACGGCCGATCGGCGACGAGGTCGAAATCATCCCCTTCTCGGCGTCGGCCTCCTCCGGCATCACGAGCTGGTACACGACCATCTCGCCCGACGCGTCGCGCAGCTCGACGGTGGAGCCGAAGCCGGCCTTCCCGTGGGGCACGCGATCGAGATTCATCAGCGCGATCTCCCGCACCCGGCGCTTGAGCATCGCGATGCGCGCGTTGACGATCTCCTGGCGCTCCTTCGCCGCCTTGTACTCGGCGTTCTCCCGCAGATCGCCGTGCTCGCGGGCACGCTGGATCTCCTTGGGCAGGTCGATCTTCAGCTCCCGCTCGAGCACCGCGATCTCGTCGCTGAATCGCCTCAGAATCCGACCCTTCATCGCCGGAATCAGACTGTAGCACAATGGTGACGCGCCACCGGGCCGCCCGCCGACCGTCTCGACCTCCCATGACGACGCAACGCATCGACAGCCGCCGGCACGATCTGGTCAGCCGCTTCCGCGTGCTCGCGAACGAGGCCGATCCCGCCGGGCACCACCTCCTCCTCGACGGCGTCCATCTCGTGCGCGACGCGCATGCGGCAGGACTGGCGTTCGAGTCCATCGTGGCGGCTGCCTCGGCCGCCACGCCCGGGACCGAGGTCGGGGAGCTGGTGGCCGTGCTGCGCGCGGACGGCGTCGAGGTTGTCGAGGCCTCCGACCGCGCCTTCGCGGCGCTCAGTCCGGTGCGGACGCCATCGGGCCTCGCGGCCATCGTCCGGCGGGTGCCCCTCTCCCTCGCCGACCTGTACGCCCGGCCCACGCCGCTGCTCGTCGCCGCGATCGACGTCCAGGACCCGGGCAACGTCGGCGCGCTGCTCCGGGCGGCCGAGGCGGGCGGGATCACCGGCGCGCTCGTCTGCGGCGGGTCGGCCAGCCCGTTCTCCTGGAAGGCCGTCCGGGGGAGCATGGGGAGTGTTCTGCGCCTGCCGGTCGTCGGAGGGCTCGCGACGCAGGGCCTCCTCGATGGTCTCTCGGCAGCCGGCTTTCGAACCGTCGCGGCCACGACTCACGGCGGGCAGGATCCCGATCGTGTCGACTGGACGGGCCGCCGCGCGCTGCTCCTCGGTGGCGAAGGCGCCGGGCTGGCGCCGACTCTGGCCGAGGCCTGTCACGACCGGGTGTCGATCCCGATGGCACCGCCCGTGGACTCGCTCAACGTCGCCACGGCGGGGGCTATCCTGATCTACGCCGCAAGGCGACAGCGCACATGACCGACCGCCCGCTCTTCGACGACGAACCGGCACCGGAGGCGCCGACACAGTCGGCCGTCGGGACGCCCCTCGCCGAACGCGTCCGGCCCCGGACCCTCGACGAGATTGCCGGTCAGGACGAGATCCTCGGGCCGGGCCGTCCGCTGCGTGAGGCCATCGAGCGCGACCTCCTGCAGTCGATCGTCCTCTGGGGCCCCCCGGGGACCGGCAAGACGACGCTCGCACGTGTCGTGGCCGAACGCACCGAGGCACAGTTCGTGCCGTTCAGCGCCGTGCTGGCGGGCATCAAGGAAATCAGGGAAGTGATGGCGGCCGCCCAGGATCGGCGGCGCCGCACCGGCCGGCGCACCATCGTCTTCGTCGACGAGATCCACCGCTTCAACAAGGCCCAGCAGGACGCGTTCCTGCCGCGGGTCGAGGCGGGCGACATCGTGCTGATCGGGGCGACCACCGAGAACCCCTCCTTCGAGGTCAACGCGGCGCTGCTCTCGCGCTCGAAGGTCTTCGTGCTGCAGGCCCTGACGGCCGAGGTCGTGGCGCGTCTCCTCCGCCGGGCGCTGGCCGACACCGAGCGCGGTCTCGGGGGCACGCAGGTCGAGGTATCGGACGAGGCGATCGCCGCCATCGCGGGATTCGCCAACGGCGACGCCAGGACGGCGCTCAACCTGCTCGAACTGGCGGTCACGGTGGCGCCGATGAACCCGGATACCGGCGTCCGGACGCTCGATCGTCCGCAGCTCGAGCATGCCATCTCGCGCCGGGCGCTCCTGTACGACAAGGGCGGCGAGGAGCACTACAACCTGATCTCGGCGCTCCACAAGTCGATGCGCAACAGCGATCCGGACGCGGCCGTGTACTGGGTCGCGCGCATGCTCGAGGCCGGCGAGGACCCGCTCTACATCGCCCGGCGACTCGTGCGCTTCGCCTCCGAGGACGTCGGCAACGCGGACCCCCAGGCCCTCACCGTGGCGGTGGCAGCGAAGGATGCGGCCCACTTCATCGGCATGCCCGAAGGCAACACGGCGCTGGCGCAGGCCGCGATCTACCTGGCCACCGCCCCGAAGAGCAACGCGGTCTACCGCGCGTACGGCGCGGCGGCAGCCGACGCGCACGCGCAGGCGGCCGAACCGGTGCCGCTGCACCTGCGCAACGCCCCGACGGCGCTGATGAAGTCGCTCGACTACGGAAAGGGCTACGCGTACGCCCATGACGACCCGGAGGGCGTGTCGGCCATGTCCTGCCTGCCGCCGTCGCTCGAGGGACGCACGTACTACCAGCCGGTCGAGCGGGGCTTCGAGCGCGAGATCCGGAAGCGACTGGAGTGGTGGTCGAAGCTCAGGGCCGGGAAACACCCGTCCCGTACACCTGGATCCGACCCACGTTGACGAGCCGCCCCAGCCGTGGGAGCGGCCCCGCGCCTTCACAGTCGTTCGAAGGACTTCTCGAGCTCACGCCGGCTCAACCGCAACATCACCGGCCGCCCGTGTGGACAGACGGTCGAATACGCCGTGAGTCGAAGCTCCTCCAGGATGTGGGCCATCTTCTCAGGCGTCAGCGGATCGTGGGCCCGGACGGCCGCGTGACAGGCCATCGTCGCCGCCATCCGGCGCACCGCCGCGTCCACGCCGGAGCCCCGGTCGAGCCCCTCGAGATCCTCGGCCAGCGCCCGCAGCGCCGCCTCGCCGCGCTCGCGGCTGAGGATCGCCGGGAAGGCGCTCACGCGCAGGGCCTCACCGCCGAAGGCGTCGAGCTCGAATCCGAGACGGTCCAGGTCGGTCGCGTGCGCCTCCAGTGCCTCACGTCCACTCGCCGACAGCTCCACGAGCAGCGGCTCGAGCAGCCGTTGACTGGCCAGGCGTCCGGACGTCAGCCGCTCCGTTATCCGTTCGAAGAGCACGCGCTCGTGCGCCACGTGCTGATCGATGATGACGACGCCATCCTCGTCCACGGCCACGATGAACGTGTCCCTGAACTGGCCGAGCGGCATCAGGGGACGCGTCCCTGGCGCCTCGGCCCCTCCCGTTGGTGCGACCTCGCGCACCTGTGCCGGCGCGCCGGCCGTCGGGGTCGCCCACGCCTGCGCAGCCCGGTACTGTCCGGCCCCGCCGCTCCACCGGCTCGGCACCACCGGCGCGTAGGCCTGCGGCAGCGACAGGGTGGCGCCGGGCGAGCCCTGCCGCGCGAGAGGCGCGGGCTCGACGGCCGGCACGATGCCTGGTACGGCACTCCGCCCGAGGGCGTCACCGATTGCGTACCGGACGAACTGGTGCACGTGCGATTGATCGCGGAAGCGGACCTCCGCCTTCGTGGGGTGCACGTTGACGTCTACACGTTCGGGCGGCAGCTCCAGGAACAGGTGCACCTCCGGGCGGCGCTCTCTGATCGAGGCGACGCTGTACGCCTCGCCGATCGCGTGCGCGATCGTCCGATCCTTGACGATCCGCCGGTTGACGAAGACGTTCTGCGGCCCTCGGTGCGGCCCCTGTTCGGCCAGCGCGGCGACCCACCCGTGCATGGTGACGTCTCCGCCCTCGCGCCGGACCTCCACGAGGTCCACCCGCTCGCCGTAGAGCTGGAACAGCCGGTCCCGTACCGTCGCGACCGGCGGGCACTGCAGGACCGTGCGTCCGGCGCTCGTCAGCGAGAAGCCGACCTCCGGATAGCCGAGCGCCATCTGCGTGACCAGCCGCGAGACCTGTCCGGACTCGGCCGCATCGGACTTGAGGAACTTGCGGCGAGCCGGCAGGTTGAAGAACAGGTCGGCCACCTCCGTGACCGTTCCCGACGGCATCCCCACCTCGGCCACGTCGACGGGCACACCGGCCTCGACGCGAATCCGCGTCCCCACGAAGGCGTCACGCGCGCGGGTCCGAAGCTCGAACCGCGACACCGAGGCCACCGCCGGCAGCGCCTCTCCGCGAAAGCCGAGAGTCTCGATGCGTGAGAGCGCGTCGGCGTCCCGCAGCTTGCTCGTCGCGTGACGCTCCAGCGCCGCCTGCGCGTCGTCGGGGGCCATCCCCTCGCCGTCGTCCTCGACACGGATCCGCCTCTTGCCGCCGAGCTCCACCATGACGGCAATCCGCCGCGCACCCGCGTCGATGGCGTTCTCGACCAGCTCCTTGACGACCGACGCCGGCCGCTCCACCACCTCGCCGGCCGCGATCTGGTTGGCCAGCTCGGGCGGCAGCCGCTGGACCTTTCCCAGCTCAGTCTCCTACCTGCACCTGCAGCGCCGCCTGCGCGGCGGCCAGCCGTGCCACCGGCACACGATACGGGGAACAGCTCACGTAGTCGAGTCCCACGCTCTCGAAGAAGTGCACCGACGACGGATCGCCGCCGTGCTCGCCGCAGACGCCAAGCTTGATGTCCGGTCGCGTCCTCCGTCCGAGCGTCACGGCCGTCTGCACGATCGGCCCGACGCCGTCGACGTCGAAGGTGGCGAAGGGATCCTTGTCGAGGATCTTCTTCTCCTGGTAGATCCGGAGGAACTTGCCGATGTCGTCGCGCGAGAACCCGAAGGTGAGCTGCGTGAGATCGTTGGTGCCGAAGGAGAAGAACTGCGCCTCCTCGGCCACGGCGTCGGCCGTCATCGCCCCACGCGGCACCTCGATCATCGTCCCCACGAGGTACTTCACCTTGACTCCCCGCTCCCTGATCACCTCGGCCGCGATGCGGTCGACCACGGCCTTCTGATCGCGGAGCTCATTCACGTGGCCCACGAGCGGAATCATGATCTCGGGCACTACCTTGAGGCCTTCCTTCGCGAGCTGACACGCGGCCTCGATGATCGCGCGCGTCTGCATCTCGGTGATCTCCGGATACGTCACCCCGAGTCGAACGCCGCGGTGCCCCAGCATCGGATTGAACTCGTGGAGCTGCTCCACCCGGTGCAGCAGCTTCCGCTTCTCGTCCAGCTCCGCGCCGGACGTGCCCCGCTCCTCCAGCCTGGCGATCTCCACCATCAGCTCCTCCCGCTTCGGCAGGAACTCGTGGAGCGGCGGGTCGATCGTCCGGATCGTCACCGGCTCGCCCTTCATCGCCTTGAAGACGCCGTAGAAATCGTCGCGCTGCATCGGCAGGAGCTCGGCGAGTGCCGCACGGCGATCCGCCTCGGAGGTCGCCAGGATCATCCGCTGCACGATCGGGATCCGGCCCTCGCCGAAGAACATGTGCTCGGTGCGACACAGCCCGATGCCCCGTGCCCCGAACGCATAGGCGAGCTCGGCCTGGTCGGGCTGGTCTGCGTTGGCCCGGATGCCGAGCCGGCGGAAGGCGTCGGACCACGTCAGGATCTGCTTGAAGCGCCGGTAGATGTCCGAGTCCTGCTCCCGCATCTCGCCGTGCAGCACCTGCAGGATCTCGCTCGGCCTCGACGCCACCTTCGCCAGCTTCACCTCGCCGGCCAGACCATCGAAGGAGACGAAGTCGCCCTCGCGCACCGTCCGGCCACCCACCTGGAACTGACGGGTCGACTCGTTGATCTCGAGCTCGCCGGCGCCCACGACCGAGGGCTTGCCCATCTGGCGGCCGACGACCGCCGCGTGGGACGTCATCCCGCCGGTCGCGGTCACGATGCCCTGTGCGACGAACATGCCGTGGATGTCGTCCGGCACCGTCTCGCGACGCACCAGGATCACGGGCTTCCCCTCGTCGGCCCACCTCACGGCGTCGTCGGCATGGAAGACGACGTGCCCGCTCGCGGCGCCAGGCGAGGCCGGCAGCCCCGTGGTGGCCACCGGAATCGCGTTCCACTC
>Ga0302046_10003431_pt1 | contig 14333 bp, 14 predicted proteins | sample RVTome_11_FD_200261 | JGI IMG/M metagenome (GOLD analysis project Ga0302046, IMG submission 200261) | Soil microbial communities from uranium-contaminated site in the Upper Colorado River Basin, Wyoming, United States - RVT147D111 (version 2) ...
CGCCGCACGCGACCACCAGGACCGCGAGCCACAGGCTCAATGCCACGGCCTTCCGCTTCCGGATCGTGACGTTCACGGGCGTACGGTCGGGCGAACGCATCATCGACCTGCCTCCTCGAGGGCCGCGTGGATCTGGCGAGCGAGCATGCCATCGCTGTACGGCGCGCGCATCAGCATGCCGTTGATGACGAGCGTCGGCGTACCGCGTCCGCCGATGCGCCGCGCTTCGGCGATGTCCCGCTCGATCGCCGCGACGGGACCGGTTTCCGCTGTGCAGCGTTCGAACGCGGTCATGTCCGGAACCCCGGCGTCGCGCGCGAAATCCGCGAGCGGCTTCTCGTGCAGGTACTCCCGCTGGGCGAACAGCACATCGTGGAACGCCTGGAACCGGTCCTGTGCGGCCGCGCATTCCGCGGCACGGGCCGCCGGGTACGCCATGCGGTGGTTCGGCAGCGGCCAGTGGCGGTACAGCAGCGCGACCTGCCCGGGGAACCGTGCCTGAAGCGCCGGGAACGTCTCCGTCGCGAAGCGCGCGCAGAACGGACACTCGAAGTCCGAGAACTCGACGATCGTCACGGGCGCATCGTGCGGTCCGATCCGGTGACCGGCGGCGGACACACGCGCCCAGTCGTCGACCGGCACCGGCGGTTGCATCGTCCGATCCGGCGCCAGGAACGGCGCCGCCTCGGCGGCGGGCATCACGAAGAACTCGCGCCGCACGAGCAACCCGGTCATCACGATGAGGCAGCACAGTCCCGCGAGCGCGATGACCTGCCAGATCCGCTCGTTGCTCATGCGCCCTGCCTTTCCAGCGTCGCGACCCATTCCAGCAGATCCCCGGCGGACTGCGCACCGAGGCGGCGGTCGATCAGGCGTCGATCGCGAAACAGGAGGACCGTCGGGTTCTGGTTGTGCGCCTCGCTCGCCAGCAGCCGCTCCGGCACGAGCGGGATCCGTTCCACTATGTCGCCAGCATTCGCGAGCTGACGGGAAACATCCGCTTCGCGGCTGGCGGGATCCGTCGCCATCAGCACGCGGACACCGTCGTCGAAGCTCGCGCGAGCAGCCTCCAGCTCGTGCAACGCGAACGCCGTGTGCGCGCCCCACGGACCCCACACCAGCACGAGCGCGTACTCTTCCGCCGGCGCAGGCGTTTCGGGGAAAACGTCGCTCCACGAACGATCCGCGGCCGCCGTCTGCGGCGCGGGCAGCGGCCTCGCGGGCACGTTCAGGACGCCGCTCGCGAGCAGGAAGCCGCTGGAGTCATCGCCATAGTGGTGGAAGAGGAGGCGCCCGTCCTGCGTCCAGCTCGGGAACAGACTCGAGCCCGGCAGGCTGACGGCGGTGCGCACCGTCCGCTCGATGCAGTCGACCACGAGGATCTCGTAGCCCGTGCCCTCCGGCTTCGGCGCGTGGAACGCGATGTAGCGGCCGTCCCAGGAGAAGTCGGCCTTGGCGCCGGGCAGACCCGTGTCCAGGATGTCGCCGCAGTCGTCCAGGTTGCGCACGACGACCGTGCCGCGCACGAACGTCGTGATGCGCTTCCCATCCTTCGAGAGCAGCGGCCGCTGGCCGGTGCCCATCCCCTCGCACGGCGGCACGCTCGCGGCGGGCAGCACGCCCCGGTCGCCCGCCAGCGGGTAGTAGCGGCCACGAATCGTGAGGATCAGGTCGCTGCCGTCTCGGCGGCCCCAGCTGTAGTAGTCGCCCAGCGAATCCGGCGCCACGTCGCGCACGACCTCGCCTGTCTCGCGATGCCAGATGCTCACGCGGTTCACCGGCTCGGCGAAGCTCAGGAAGATCATGCGCCGTCCATCGGTCGACCAGTAGCCGTCGATGCCGGGCTCGCTGAAGAGAAGCTCGCCGTCACGCAGGTCGATGACGTTGATCAACTGCGACCTCGGCGGCTGCGTCGTCGAGAAGCGGGCTTCGGACGCATAGACGAGGAAGCTGCCGTCCGGCGAGATGCGTGCGTAGGCGAAGACGCCTTCCTCGGTGCCCAGCTCGTGGACGCGGACGAGCGTGGGCGCGGACTGTGACGGTTCTGTGACGGAGCACGCGGCCAGCACCGCGAGAAGAACCCAGCGACTGGGATCCTGGTGTCCTGTGATCCGACGACCGACCATGGCGCCCCTTCGGCCATTCATGCGATCAACCGTACGGCGGCGGTTCCGCATCGTGCTGCTCCTTCGGCCGCCGCGCACTCATCCTCGCGCCCGGCCGGGGGCGCAACAAGCGGCCCGGCCCGTCAATTTCCCGGAATTGGCCGTCAATTTCCCCGGAACGTTCCCGCGGTGAGCCGGTCAGCCTGACGAGGAACTCCTCCAGCGATGCATCCAGCAGGTCCGGTCGGCGCACGAGCTCGCTCGGCGTCAAAGAGAACATCTTCCGGCTTGCCCGCTGAACCGTTCTTTCCGCGAGGTGGAGCTGCGCGATCGCATCCGCGATCCCACGCGTGTGCGCACGCGCGAACAGGCGCGCGACTCTGAAGAGCGCAACGAAATGAAGGAGGTCGGGAATCGTCCAGCCTGTACGCTGCTGCAGCTCCTTCGACAGTCTGGACCCGTGCCCGCGCGGCAGCCCCGCACGCACCTCGACACCTGCCTCCGTACTCAATGGCGGCACGGATCGAAGGATGAGCGAGACGATCCGCACCAGAATATCGTCGGCAAGCGCGTTCTCGATCGACCGGGCCGCGACTTCGAGCCGATCCTCGTCTGACAACGCACGCACGGTACCCGGGAGCTCGCCCTCGATCTCTCCGATTCCCACCACGGCGTCGATGGGCAGTCCGACGATCCTCTTCAGGTTCGTGAAGGTCTCCTCCGTTACGAGAATGACCGGTACGAGTGGCGCGTCGCGCTTGAGATGGGCGAGGCGACCCCGCGCGTCGCAACGGAACAGGTCTCGCGCAACGACGATCAGGCACCCGAAAGGCAGAGGCCGCTGGCCTGTCGCAAGCAGCCGGAAAGACACGCATCGCGCGATCCTGTCGAGGACAGCCGTGTCGGCGTCGAGAAGCATCAGCTGCGGCGCAGGGCCGGCACCATGCGCCGGAGCCTCTGCGCCAGTCTGTGGGATCTTCGGGCGTGCCATGCCCATGACTCCGGTCGGGGTGCTTCGCAGACGTCGCGGGGTCCGATGCCCGCGATCCGTCCGACTCCTTCCCGACCCGCCTCAGTCAAGGATGCCCTGCGAGAACCTGCGAGAACCTGCGAGAACCTGCGAGAACCTGCGAGAACCTGCGAGAACCTGCGAGAACCTGCGAGAACCTGCGAGAACAATATGCAGCGATGGTCCGCAAGTGTCAATAACGCTACCTTGTCGCACCCAGGCACCCACGCCACCGTGGATTTCGGGGGCAGAGGACTGTCCGATAAGGTCGTGTCCTCCGACGCTCGCGGCCCGACAGACGCCACGCCCCCGGGACAGGCATCCTCCGAGCCCTCCGCCCCTCCGGCGACTCCGCGTCAATCCGTCCTGATGCCGAGGCTACGGATGTTCACGCGTACGCAGAGCGCATCTGCATCCGTAAACGCACACGGGATCAACCATGATACCCGATGATCTTGTAGACGAGCTTCGCCACCAGAAAATCCGGCGCGTGCAATCCCGGAATCGGAGCCAGCTCCACGACATCCGCCGCCACCACGTTCCTCTCCCGAAAGACGCGCCGCAGCAGTTTCAGCACAGGATACCACATCAATCCCCCGGGCTCGGGCGTACCCGTGGATGGCATCAGAGACGGATCCAGTCCATCCACGTCGAAGCTCAGATAGACGTCCGGCCCGAGAGCCTCGATTGCAGAATCCATCCACGCGTCTCCATCGTGGATGTCGTCGGCGAAGAAGATGTGAACGTTGTCCGCAGCGCGCGCGTATTCACGCTCGGCGCGGGTCAGGGCGCGGATGCCGACGGCGACGAGGTCCACGCGGTCGGCGACCCGGGACATGACAGAAGCGTGGGAGTACGCCGAGCCCTCATACTCCGGCCGCAGATCGGTGTGTGCGTCGATCTGCAGCACGCTGAGGCGGCGGTCCGAAAGACGATCCGCCCACGCCAGGATGGGTGCACTGGACAGTGAATGCTCGCCGCCCAGCAGCACGACGAACGCCTCCGGCCGCGCTGCGAGGATCCGGTCGTACGCATCGCGCAGCTCGGCGAGTGCCTCCGCAGGTCCCGCGCCCGTGAGCTGCAGTGCCGGCAGCGTCGCGATCCCGGCCTCGTACGGCTCGGCATCCAGCTCCTGGTCGTAGAGTTCGATGTAACGGGAAGCCTCGAGAATCGCGGCGGGGCCGCGACCCGTGCCGCCGCCGTAGCTCGTCGTCGCTTCGTACGGCACGGGCAGGATGATGGCAGCCGCGCGCTCGAACGCGCTCGCCTCCTCGTCCAGTCCGAGGAAGTTGTGCGGCAGCTCCCAGCTCAGCGAGCGCAGCGCGTCCGGCAGGTCCATTGAGCCTCCTCCATTGTGCGCCACGGGCCCTCGCCCGGGCGCCTGCGCGTCTCTCCGGTTCGGCATGGCGCGCAAGATAGCGGGGTCGCGAGAGACGAGCACCCGTCGCCTTCGCTGACCGCCTCCCTTCCGTTGGCCCCGCGAATCCGCGAACTTGCCGCCGCGGACAGAGCACGCCAACGGGACCGAGTCACGAATGACCTGGACGATCGACGACGCACGCGAGCTGTACAACATCGAAGGCTGGGGCATCGGCTACTTCGACATCAACGAGCGCGGCCACGTCACGGTGCATCCGACGAAGGACCGCTCGTGCGGTCTCGACCTCTACGAGATCGCCATGGATCTCCAGGCGCAGGGCATCGGCATGCCGCTGCTGCTGCGGTTCCCGGACATCCTGCGCACGCGCATCGAGATGCTGACGGAGAAGTTCCACGCGGCCATGCACGACTTCGGCTTCGAGGGTGGGTACACGACGGTCTATCCCATCAAGGTGAACCAGCAGCGCCACGTCATCGAGGAGATTGTCGACTTCGGTGACGTGCACGGTGTGGGCCTCGAGGTGGGCAGCAAGCCGGAGCTGCAGGCGGTCCTGGCGCTGACGGAACGCACGAACCACCTCATCGTGTGCAACGGATACAAGGACGAGGAGTACCTGTATCTCGCTCTCATGGGACAGAAGCTGGGGCACGATGTATTGATCGTCATCGAGAAGATCACGGAGGTGGACCTGCTGCTGAAGGTCGCCGGCGAGATGGACGTGCTGCCGCACGCGGGTGTACGCATCAAGCTGACCTCTGCGGGTGCCGGCCGCTGGTCCGAGAGCGCGGGCGAGAAGAGCAAGTTCGGGCTCACGGCGTCGGAGCTGGTCCGCGTGCTCGACCGCCTGCGCGCGGTCGGGCGCACCGACATCCTGCGCATGGTTCACTTCCACCTCGGCTCGCAGATCCCGGACATTCGCAACATCAAGCAGGCGATGTCGGAGATCGCGCGCTACTACGTCGAGCTGCGCCAGATGGGCGTCGAGATCAACTACGTCGATGTGGGCGGCGGCCTGGGCGTCGACTACGATGGTTCCCGCTCGACCGCGCAGGCGAGCGTGAACTACAGCATCCAGGAGTACGCGAACGACGTGGTCTATGGCCTTGCCGAAGCGTGCCGCGAGAACGAAGTACCCATGCCGCACATCATCACGGAGTCCGGCCGCGCGCTGACCGCGCACCACGCGCTGCTGCTGGTGAACGTGATCGACCTCGAGACGCAGATCGTCGAAGCGCCGAACGGCGTGCCGGAGGAAATGCACACGCTCGTCCACGAAATGGCCGCGACCTGGCGCGAGGCGGACGAGCGCAGCCTGCGCGAGGTTTTTCACGACACGTCCTTCGCGCGCGACCAGATGCGCTCCCACTTCAACAGCGGCGTGCTCACGCTCACCGAGCGCGCCACCTGCGAGCGCCTCTTCCTCGCCATCATGAACCGCGTCGCCGAACTCGCGCACAGGGAGCCCGACGAGTACGAGGACATCCTGCCCGAGGTCGAGGCGATTCTCATTGACCGCTACTTCTGCAATTTCTCGCTGTTCCAGTCGCTGCCGGACTCGTGGGCGATCGACCAGCTGTTCCCGATTCTGCCGATCCACCGGCTGGATGAACAGCCGACGCGACGCGGCACGCTCCAGGACGTCACCTGCGATTCGGACGGCAAGATCGACGCGTTCGTGGGCTGGCGGAAGCCGAAGCCCAGCCTCGAGCTGCACGCGTTCAGCCACGGCGAGCCCTACATCCTCGGCATCTTCCTCACCGGTGCCTACCAGGAGATCCTCGGGGACCTGCACAACCTCTTCGGTGATACCAATGCAGTGCACCTGCGCCTGCGCGATGGCGGCTACGAGGTGGGTGGCGTCGTGCACGGCGACACCGTGACCGAGGTCCTGAACTACGTGCAGTTCGATGTGCAGCAGCTGATCGCCAACTTCCGCAGGAAGGTCCAGAACGCGACGGACCTGTCACGCGCGGAGGCGAACGCGTTCATTGCGGACTACATCGCGGGGCTGGACGGCTACACCTACCTCGAGGACACCGATCGCAAGCCGGCGCCCGCCGAACCGGCGGCAGAGGAGGCGCGGACATCGTCGTGAACGCACCGAGAGCAGGCTGGAGCGCACTGCCGTCCAACGCCGGGACACGGCTGCTCATCACCGTCGCGTGCTTCATCATCATCATCGCCGGCATGAAGATCGCCGCACCCGTGCTGATCCGGCTCGCGCTCGCCCTGTTCCTGGTCATCGTGACGAGGCCCGCCATCGCGTTTCTCCAGCGCAGGCGCGTGCCCACCGTACTCGCGATCACGCTCGTCGTGCTGCTCACGTTCGCCGTGCTGGCGACGCTCGTGTCCGTCGCGACCACGTCGCTGAGCGAGATCGGTATCGCGTTCCCGCGCTATGTGTCGCGTTACCAGCTCATCGAGGGGAGCTTCCTCGAGTGGCTGCGTCACTGGGGCATCGAGGTGCCGCCCGCCATCCGGCCCAACCTCATCAGCGCGACGCAGGCCGTCGATCTCGCCAGCGGCGCCATCCGCGGCGCCGCCGGTGTCACGTCCACGGCCGCACTCGTCCTCATCATCGCCATCTTCGGCATGCTCGAAGCCAATGAGCTGCCCGCCAAGCTCAACCGCGCGTTCGGCACCGGCGCCGTCACGCTGCAGCGCCTCTCCCTCGTCGTCCACGAGGTCCAGCACTATCTCCGCATCAAGACCGCCATCAGCATGGCGACCGGCATACTCGTCGGCGTCTGGGTCTGGCTCGTCGGCCTCGACTTTCCCGTCTTCTGGGGACTCGTCGCCTTCGTCCTCAACTACGTGCCCAGCGTCGGCTCCATCATCGCCGCGATCCCCGCCGTCCTGCTCGCGCTCGTCCAGATCGGGCCCGACGCCGCGTTCCTCACCACGCTCGGCTACCTCGCCGTCAACGTCGCGCTCGGCAACTTCCTCGAGCCCACGCTCCTCGGACGCAGGCTCAACCTCTCACCCCTCGTGGTGATCCTGTCCCTCGTGTTCTGGGGTTGGCTCTGGGGACCGATCGGGATCCTGCTCTCCGTCCCGCTCACCATGTCCTGCAGGATGCTGCTCGAGAACTCCGACGACTACCGCTGGATCGCTACGCTGCTCGCGCCGGCGCGCGAGGACAGCCGGCGACCCGGGACCACGATGCCTGAAGCCGCAACCGATTCCACGCCAGCACCACAGCCCGAGCCCAACCCCTGACCGTCAGATCGTTTCGATCGGACAGATCAGGCCTTCCCATTTCAGCTCCGCACCCGCCGCACGACACTCCGCGCACAGACCGTAGATCTGAAGACGATAACGCGCGGGAAGGAAGCCCTGGCGACGCGCCACCTCTTCCTGCAGCTGCACCAGCCCCGAATGGTGGATCTCCGCGACCTTCCCGCATTCCGTGCACACCAGATGCTCCCGCACCGGCTTCTGCCCGAACAGGTGCTCGTAGCGCTTGAAGCCCTCCCCGAAATCGTGCTCCTCGACCAGCCTGCTCTTCACCAGCATCTCGAGCGTGCGGTAGATCGTCGCCTTGCCGATCCGCTCGCCCCGCTCGCGCAGCCGGTTCTCGATTTCCTCCACGGACGAGTGCCCGTCCGCATTGAAGACGACCTCGGCGATCGCCTCCCGCTGCTGCGTCACGGGCAGCCCCTGGTCCCTCAGATACCGCCGGAACAGGTGGACGAAGCTCATCGCGGGATGACCTCCTGCAGGATTATCGACAACGATTATTGATAGCGGGATCCCGGCCCGGCCGCAACGACGCGCGAGATCGGTCGGATTACGCGGGCTGCGCGATCACGTGGCGGCCGCGTCGGGCACGCTCACTGCTTCATCCGGGACGGGTTCGGTCGTGTCGGCCGTGGGCTCGGTGCGTGGCTGGCCGCCCAGCTCGACGACGAGCGAATCCCAGCGATCCGGGTCGCCCTCGATCGCTTCAACGCGCGGAGCGCGCGCCGAATCATCAGCGAGCCGGCGCAGCACGCCGTCGACGACGCGTGTCAAGGCATCGTGCGGCGCAGTGGCGTGCTCGTCGAGGAGATGGTGGACGGTGGCGCGGCCTTTCCGGTCGCGAGTGACGGTGAAATGGACGGTGGAGACGCGCCGGCGCTCGGCATCGTCATCGAAGGTCGCGGCGATGAGGACGGTGCTTTCGGCGGCGCCGGCGCGGCGGGTCGGGAAGATCCAGAGTGTATCGATCGATTCGGGCGGGATCAGCAGAGCCGTGCGCGCGAGCAACGCGCAGAGCGCGCCCTCATCCGCATCGGTGTTGACCCACTGCCGGGGTGTTGCGTTCATGGCGGAATCTACCCGGCCTCGTCGCCTGTGCGGAAGTGGAGGCCGAGATCGCGCAGCTGATTGCGGGTCGCTTCGAGCACGCGCGGCCGCACCTCGTGCATGGGCTGACCGATGAGTGCGCCCGAGGCCTTTTCGTGGCCGCCGCCTCCGAACTGCCGGGCGATTGCGTTGACGTTGGCTCTGCCGGTCGAGCGGAGCGAGACCTTGGTGGACCCGTCGAGCATCTCGCGGAACAGGAGCGCGACCTCGGTGCCCTGCACGGAGCGCGCGTGCTCGAGGATGCCTTCCAGGTCGTCGGTGGTGGTGCCCAGCTCCTCCATGATGCCGCGCTCGATGCCGATCCAGGTGATGGGCATGGTGTCATCGGTCTCGAGATGATCGAGCGCATGGCGCAGCAGGCGGACGCGTGCGAGCGGGACGTTGCCATGGATGCGACGGTACACGGCCTCGGGATCGACGCCCTGGGCGAGCAGGTCGGCGGCGATGCCGTGCGCGCGGGGCGACGTGTTCGAGAAGCGGAACGAGCCGGTGTCGGTCAGGATCGCGGTGTAGAGCGCCTCGCAGATCGTGGGCGGCCATGGCCTGGGGAATCCGGCGCGCAGCAGCAGATCGTAGACCAGCTCGCCGGTCGCACATGCCGAATCGTCCTGCACGATGACACCCTCGAAGCCGTTCTCCGAGGGCAGGTGGTGATCGAGGACGGCATGGGGCCGGCCCCTGAAGATCGTCGCAATGCGACCGATGCGCGCGGGCTCGCCGGTATCGAGAACGAGCAGCAGCTGCGCGCTGCGCAGCGCCTCGGCGCCGGCCTCCGTCGCGGTATCGACGATCCACGCCGGATCCTCGATGAGGTGGCGGAACGTGGCCGGAAACGGCGTGGGGTTGGCAATGCAGACGGTCCTGCCGGATCGCGTGAGCCATGCGGCGACGGCGCCCTGCGAGCCGGTGCCATCGCCGTCGGCGTTCACGTGCGTCGTGAGTGCAATGCGTTCCGCGTCGAGCAGCGAGTCGCGGAGCGCGTCCAGGCGCGGGATGCGGCCGGCAGGCACGCCGGGACTGCTCATGCGCACGCTTCCGCACGCCGGCACAACACGCGCCACGCCTCTGCCGCGCGTCGTTCGAGCGTGGCGATCGTATCGTCGTTGTCGATGACCAGGGTCGCGCGTGCGCGTTTCGGCCCGGTCGGCAGTTGTGCGGCGATCATGCGATCCGCTTCCTCGCCGGTCAGGCCGCGCGTCATGAGCAGCCGTTCGCGGCGCACGGCCTCCGGCGCATCGACGAGCACGATGTCGTCGAAGCGATCGGCGAGGCCGGCCTCGAAGAGTAACGGGATGACGTGCACGACGAGACGCACGCCATCCGCTTCGAGGCGGGCGTCGCGCTTCTCGCGCAGCCGCTCGATGCGCGGGTGCAGGATCGCCTCGAGCGCCTTGCGCTGGCCGGGATCGAGGAACACGAGGCGACGCATGGCCGCGCGATCGAGTGTGCCATCCGGATGCAGCACGTCGCGGCCGAAGTGTTCGACAATGCGGTCGAGCCCGTCGGAACCCGGTGCGACGGCCTCGCGCGCAAGCGCGTCCGCATCCACGATGTGCGCACCGGCCTCGCGCCAGACGCCGGCGACGGTCGACTTGCCGCTCGCGATGTTGCCGGTGAGCGCGATGCGGCGCATCACGCGCGTTCCGTCGCCCTGCGGCGCGACCTGCGCCACACGGCCAGGCCGATGATGAGGAAGAGTGCGCCGATGATCGTCGCGCTCACCGCGCCGAGCGTTCCAGCGACGGCCTCCCAGCTCCGGCCCGCCGCATACCCCAGTGCCACGGAACCGATGCCCCAGCCGAGAACGCCGAGGGCGTCGTAGAGCAGGAAGCGCGGCCAGGACATGCCCGACATGCCGGCGAACCACGGCATGAGCGTGCGCACGAAGGAAATGAAGCGTGCGAGCGAGACGGAGACGATGGTACGGCGGGCGAAGAGCGCGATGGCACGCGGCTCGTGTTGCGCCCACAACCGGCCCAGGCGTCCGCCGCGCGCAGCCACGCCGCGCCCGGCGAAGCGGCCGAGCGCATACCCGATCTGGTCGCCCGCGAAACCACCGAGCAGCGTGGCCGCGAGCACGTGCTCGAGCTCGAAGTAGCCGAGGTCGGCCAGAAACGCCGCGCACAACACCGTGGCTTCGGCGGGAACCAGCAGGCCGATGAACAGCGCGGTCTCCGTCATTGTCACGACGAAGACCACGATGGGACCGATGCGGATCAGGACTTCGAGGATCTCACCGAGCAGCGAGTCCACGCTGTGCCTAGAGCACGATGGTCTGCGTGATGTCGTCCGCCGTATTCGGCTCGTGGTCCGGCCCGTGCGATCCTACGGTCACGGTGTTGTTCGCACGCTTCAACCAGTAGAACTGGCCCCACGGGTCCTTGCCCTTGTCGCCCGCGCTCTGCTTGCGGAGCATCCACACTTCAAAGTCCCGCTGCGTCGCCGGCGACTTGCGGCCCTCCGTCTTCTCCAGCTGGAACTGCTGCATGATGAACGTGATGTCGCTCTCCGCCTTCCAGCGGCGCGCGGGTTGTGCCATGCGATCACCCACCGGACCGAGCAGCTCGAACGCCGGCGACATCGCCAGCATCATCCGCTGCCGCATGGGCGGATACGACCACGCAAAACCGAGCACGACGACCACAACGAGGATCTTCCGGATCATGACCTCTCCTTGCCAGTCCCTCTCGTCATCCAGTCCGTCCACCGCACGTAGCGGATGACTTCCATCGCTTCCGGCTGCCGTTCCCCACTGCCGTACGCCGTATGCAGTCGCCAGGCCAGATACTCCGGCGCGGGCAGTGGCAGGAACGGAAACCGTCCATACCAGTTTCGGCTCCTGAACCGCCATGCTGCGCGCAGCGTGGCCGGCCAGAGGGATGGCCGCGCCAGCACCGCCAGCACGACGCGCCGGATCGCCAGCCCGTAATCCACACTCACCTCAGCGTTTAGGACGCTGTTCGGCCCGGTCGAAGCTACCCGTCGCGCGGGTGCCTGTAAACGCCGGGCCGGACGCGCCTCGCGCTGCCTCGCGCCCGCTTCCGCCGAATCCGGGTCGCCCGCTTTCCCCACGCCCGGTCCGAGGCCATAATTGTACGCCGTCCGCTCGTCCACCGACGGACCGATCTCGTTGTCGCGTCGCTGGTTCCACCGCCGACGCCGCCCGAACCCTGACAACCCGGACGCATGGCGACTCAGGAAAAAACGGCACGGTACTCCGGCACCTCGGACTTTGGTCGCGACCGGCTGCTGCACGCCTATCGCATGATGGTCACGGCTCGCCGCGTCGACGATCAGGAGATCGTGCTCAAGCGCCAGAACAAGATCTTCTTCCAGATCTCGGGCGCCGGACACGAGGCCGTTCAGGTCGCGCTCGCGCACCATCTCCGCCCCGGTGACGACTGGTTCTACACCTACTACCGTGACCGCGCGCTCACGCTCGCGCTCGGCATGACGCCGTACGAGCAGCTGCTCCAGGCGGTTGCCGCCGAGGACGACCCCGCGAGCGGCGGCCGCCAGATGCCCGCGCATTTCGGTCACCGCGAGCTGCGCATCGTCAGTGTCTCATCGCCCACGGGCACGCAGTTCCTGCAGGCCGTGGGCTGCGCGGAAGCCGGCATGCGCGCCGGCCGCGACCCCGCCATGCGCGACAGGATCCTGCCGTTCCAGGACGACGAGATCGTCCTCTGCTGCAGCGGTGAAGGACAGACCTCGGAAGGCGAGTTCTGGGAGGCCATGAACAGCGCGACGAACCTCGCGCTCCCCGTGCTCTTCCTCGTCGAGGACAATGGCTACGCGATCAGCGTCCCCGTCGAGGTGAACACGGCGGGTGCACGCATCAGCCGGCTCGTCTCCGGATTCCCCGGCCTGCACATCGAGGAGTTCGACGGCTGCGACATGTTCGAGAGCGACGCCGCGTGCGCGCGCGCCGTCGCGTATTGCCGCGAGCGACGCGGGCCCGCAATGCTGCACGCGCACGTCGTGCGGCCGTACTCGCACTCCATGTCCGACGACGAGCGACTCTATCGGCCGGACGAGGAGCGCGAGATCGACGCGAAGAAGGACCCCATCACGCGGCTGCGCGCACATCTGCTCGTGGAAGACCTGGCCACGGAGGACGAGCTCGCGGCGCTCGAGACGGAAGTGATCGAGGAGGTCCGCGATGCCAGCGACCGCGCGCTCGAACAGCCGCAGCCCGATGCCTCGACCGCCATGCTCCACCTCTTCTCGACCGACGTCGACCCCGCCTCCGACGACTTCGACACCGAGGATGCGCCGGACGAGCGCGGCAACGATACGACGATGGTCGATCTCATCAATTCCGCATTGCGCGACGAGCTGGAACGCGATCCGCGCATCGTCGTGTTCGGGCAGGACGTCGCCGATGCGAGCCGCGAAGAGCACCTCGAGAAGGTCAAGGGCAAGGGCGGCGTCTTCAAGTGCACGTGGGGCCTCCAGCGCCGCTTCGGATCGAATCGTGTGTTCAACGCACCGCTCGCCGAAGCGAACATCGTCGGCCGCGCGATCGGCATGGCCACGCGCGGCCTCAAGCCCGTCATCGAGATCCAGTTCTTCGACTACATCTGGCCCGCGATGATGCAGATCCGCGACGAGCTGGCCACCATGCGCTACCGCTCCGGCGGCCGCTGGAAATGTCCGCTCGTCATCCGCGTCGCATATGGCGGTTACCTGAAGGGCGGCGGCATCTTCCATTCGCAGACCGGCGAGACGCTCTTCACGCACACGCCCGGTCTGCGCGTCGTGCTGCCCGCCACGGCCGTCGACGCGAACGGCCTCCTGCGCACCGCGATCCGCTGCGACGATCCCGTGATGTTCCTCGAGCACAAGCATCTCTACCGCCAGGTCTACAACAAGGGACGCGACCCGGGCCCCGACTACATGGTCCCGTTCGGCAAGGCGAAGCTGGTGCGGGAGGGAACGGACCTGACGATCGTGACATGCGGCGCGCTCGTGAAGCGTTCGCTCGATGCCGCTCGCATCACCGACGAGCAGGACGGCATCTCGACCGAGATCATCGACCTGCGCTCGCTCCAGCCCTTCGACATGGATACCATCGCCGAGAGCGTGCGCAAGACCAGCAAGGTCATCGTCGCGCACGAGGATTCGCTATCCTGGGGATTCGGCGCCGAGATCGCCGCCCGCATCGCCGACCAGCTCTTCGAATGGCTGGACGGCCCCGTGCGGCGCGTCGCATCGCTCGATACCTGGGTCGCCTATTCGCCACAGCTCGAGGATGCGATTCTGCCGCAGGTTGGTGATGTCGTGCAGGCGATCCGGTCGCTTCACGCCTACTGAAGCACTGGAAACAGGAATGGGAAATGGGGAGTGGTTCTGGTTCGTGGGGAAACGGATGGGGAATGGGCGGTTCGTGGTTCACGAACTACGAACGCGACCATTTCCCATTTTCCACTGAGCGCTTTTCCTGAAGGTTGGCCCGAGAGCGGAGGTACCGATGCGTCCAGTGAGCGCA
>Ga0302046_10003432_pt1 | contig 14329 bp, 13 predicted proteins | sample RVTome_11_FD_200261 | JGI IMG/M metagenome (GOLD analysis project Ga0302046, IMG submission 200261) | Soil microbial communities from uranium-contaminated site in the Upper Colorado River Basin, Wyoming, United States - RVT147D111 (version 2) ...
AACCGCCCCGGGATCTCGCGATCCCGAGGCGTTCCACCCGAGCGTCACCCCCCCCTGGCTCAGCTCGGATCGATGCCCTTCGGTTCGGACGCGCGGGATCGTTCTTGAGCCCTTTCTGCGGGTGGGGTGCTTTCCCATGAGTGGGCAGCTTCGGCTCGGCGATGAGCAGCTCCCGGACTACCTGGTGCGGCGCGGGATCGTGCCCCAGGCGACCGGCGTGACGGTCGAGCCAGCGGGCGACGGCAACATCAACTGGGTACGCCGGGCCCGCACCGCCGACGGCCGCTCCTGGATCGTGAAGCAGGCGAGGCCTGCCTTGGAGCGGTTCCCGGAGTACCAGGTCTCCACCGAGCGGATCGTCTTCGAGCACCGCTACTTCGCCCTGGCCGTCGAGCTCTCCGAGCCCGAAATCTGTCCAGAGATCGTGGACTTCGATGAATGCGAACGCGTTCTCGTGATGGAGGATCTGGGGTCGGCGGAGCGTCTGGACCACGCGCTCGCGCGAGGCGCCGACGTGGCGATCGCCGCCGCAGCCCTCGGCCGTTTCCTGGCCGCCGTCCATGCCGCCACCACCGATCCGGCGCTCGCGGCCCGCTTCGAGAACCATGAAATGAGGCGCCTGCACGGCGACCACATCTTCGCCCTGCCCCTTGCCGAGAACGACTTCCCGCTACCCCCAGCCCTGCGGGCCGAAGCCGATCGTCTGCGCCGCGACGCCGGCCTGCGCGCCACCGCCGAGGCGCTGCACCGCCGCTACCAGGAGCCCCACGGCGCGCTGCTGCACGGCGACGTCCAGGCGGGGAACGTGCTGCTCACCGGCCCGAACGGCAGCCGGCCCAAGCTGCTGGACGCCGAGATCGCCCACGTGGGGGACCCGGCCTTCGACCTGGGCATCCTGGTCGCACACCTGCTGATGCCCGCTCTCGGCAGCGGCCAAGGGGAGGACGCTGCGCGGGGCGCGGGCCGGGCCGCCGTTGCCGCCTACCAGGGGCGCCTGGGCGGTGCGCTCCAGGTGCCGTTCCGCGACGTGGCGCGCTACGCCGGGATCGAGATGCTGCGCCGCACGATCGGCGCGGCCCGCGTTCCCGCCGCCAGCGACCCCGAGGCGGGCCTGCGCATCCTGGCGCGCGGCTGCGCGTGGCTCCGCGACCCGCCCCAGGCCCTCTAGCCCCGATCCGACCTTCCGCGCGGAGCCGGTTCGACGCGGCTGGGGCTGGGGCGCCTTCCGCCGAATGGCTCGCCATCGCCGCTGGCTCACGGCTTGCGGGGTGGATGGGCTTGCTCCAGCACGTGACCGGCGAGGTGGTGGGGAACGTCGTCGTCGTCCGTGGCCCAATGGATCAGCTCGTAGTCGAAGTTGCCCTCGGCGATGACGTTGAAGCTCACCATCTCGAAGTAGGGGGACAGGTCGAAGTCGCGGGGCGTGAGCAGGGTCGGGTGGCGGCGGCGGAAGATCGCGCGCGGGTCGAAGCCCCGGCGCAGGAAGAAGCGGCGCATCATGGCGCGGGGCGCCGGGGACGTCTCCGGCGCGTCCTCCGGGAAGACGATGGTGGGCGCCACCGGGAAGCCCACGCGCTGGAAGAGCTGCCCGATCAGGCTCGAGCAGATCACTTCGGTCTGGACGCCGCTGCCCATGCGGCTGTACTCGCGGCGCAGCCGGGTCGGGAAGAGCGAAACCGAGACGAAGTACTTGGCCAGGTCCACCACGTTGCGCAGGTCGTAGCGCCAGCCGATGGCCGCCACGGCGTCGTCGAGTAGCGTCTTCAGGTGCTCGGGCCGCAGGCGGTGGGGCCGGCACAGGCGCACGTTCAGGTGGGCGTACTTGGTGATGGGCTGGGCCACCACGCCGTCCATCAGCGCCTCGACGATCATGTGCTCGGCGTCCTCGCCCCAGGCCTCGAGCGCCCGCTCGCGCAGCTCGCCGCCGCGCTGGAGGAGCTCGTCGCCGATGTAGAGGGCCGAGTGGGACCAGGTGCTGTGCGTGAGCAGCTTGATCACCTGGGAGATGCGCTGCTCACCCTCGACGAGCAGCACGTCGCCCCTGTTCACGTGGCGCAGCATCGCCTCCACGTCGTTCTCGCAGCGCCGCTCGTAGTTCGAGACCGGGTGGTTCAGGAAGTCCACCAGTCGGTCCTTCAGCCAGCGGCGAGCCCCGAACATGCGTTGCGCCTTCCCCGGGTCGGCCCCCGCTTGTGCCTGCGGGGAGCGTCCGGCACGATCCGTCCATGCCCGACCGGCTCCGGCTCTTCTGGCGCAGCGTGCTCTGGCTCGTGCTCGGCGGCTGGATCGGCGCGAGCTCGTACTTCGCGCTGGTCGTCGCCCGGGCCGTCTTCCGCGTCCTGCCTTCCGCCGAGCTCGCGGGGAAGGTGGTCGATGCCGTCTACACGCCGCTCCAGCTCTACGGGGTGGGCGCGGGCCTGGCGCTGGCTGCCCTCGCGCTCCTGCTCGGGCGCAGCCGCTGGCTCGTCGTCCTCCCGGCCGTGCTGTCGGTGCTCTGCTTCACATCCCACTTCGGCATCACCGCCCGCTTGGATGAGCTGAGGGACGAGGCCTTCGGGGCGGTGCCCCAGGCCGCGGCGAGCGCCGAATTCTGGAGGCTCCACGGGGCCTCCATGGCCATCCATGCAGCCGTGTTGCTGGGCGCGATCGGCCTGCTCGTGCTGCACGCGCGGGCCGACCTGGGCGAGGCGGAAAACCGAGAAATTTCATAGCCCGCGGCGCGGCCGTGGTGTATCCTGTCGCCGCGCCTCCAGAATCCGCTGTAAATTCGGTATGTTACGGCGCAAAGTACGGTCCGGGCCTGCGGTCCCGCGCAAGCTGGGAGCCCGCGGGACGGGGTCCGGTGGGTCCGGTGCCGACCCGATCGGTGCATGCCGCGCCGTTGGGGTCGGGTCCGATCGTCATGCCAGGGCTCACGCCACGGAAGAGGCTCTGATGGAAATCCGGATCAAGACCAGCATGGACTTCGCGATCTCCGAGAGCAGCCTCGAGGACGCGCTCGCCGAGTACGACGAGATCACGGTGGAGGGGCTGCTGCGCGAGATCCTCGACAAGGCGATCGCCTGCGACGAGGTGCGCGTCAAGGTGCTCGAGGGTCCCAACACCCTCGAGGAGTACGACCAGGACAAGAAGGGCTGATCCGGGGCTCCGCGTCCCGGGTGGGAGCCGGCTCAGCCGAACAGGCCGAGCTGCCTGGGCGGGGCTTCGCGGGCGGCTCGCGAGGCCGGCGGCCTCCGGCGCTCGGACGCCAGGCTGCCGCGCGCGTCGGGCCGGTAGATGCCCTCCCGCCGGGCGAAGGCCAGGAGCTCCAGGTAGAAGGCCTTGAAGCGCTCGCCGTGATGGAAGTGCTTCAGGTGGGCCAGCTCGTGGCACAGGGTGTTGACCAGGCTCGAGTACTTGAGCGGCCGGCCGGTGCGGGCGTGGCGTAGGCGGATGCGGATCTCGCCGTCCGAGAAGCAGACGCCGTAGCGGCGGACCACGTTCGCCCGCTCGGGCTCGATGGCGCGGTAGCGCAGTCCGAAACGGGTTGCGATGCGCCGGGCGTCGGAGCGCAGGCGGGCCACGATCTCGCTGTGCGTGCGCCGGTCCAACGTCGTGGGAATCTAGCCTCCGGCGGCGGGCAGCGCGCGGGCGGACGCGGGTTATGCTGCGTCGGTGAGCCAGCCCGACCAGCGGACCGCGATCCCGATCTTCCCGCTCTCCACCGTGGTGCTCTTCCCGGGAGCCGACTGCCCGCTCCACATCTTCGAGCCGCGCTACCGCCAGATGACCCGCGAGGCGCACGCGGGTACCGGCCTGATCGGCATGGTCACCGTGCGTCCCGAGCACGTGGGCGAGATGGAGGGCGACCCGCCGGTCTTCCCCATCGGCTGCGCCGGACGGATCGTCCGGTGCGAGGAGATCCCGGACGGGCGCTTCAACGTCGTTCTGCACGGCGTATGGCGCTTCCGCATCGCTGGCGAGCCGGCGCGGCCGGACGAGCGGCTGTACCGGTCGGCCCTGGCGGATCCGCTGCCCGAGGCCCCCACCGACGCCGAACGCGTGGGGAGGTTGCGAGAGCGGATCTCCCAGGCGTTCGCGCAGCTGGTGGCGCTCGTCGCGCCGGAACGCGCGCGCCAGGTCGGGCCGCAGCTCGTCGCTGGCGTCGACGACGCCACCTTCGTGAGCGCGCTGGTGCAGATCCTCAACCTGCCTCCGCTCGAGCGCCAGTCGCTGATCGAGGCGAACGGCGTTGGCGCGCGCCTCGAGGCGCTGGAGGGGATCCTGCGCTTCCAGCTCGCCGGCCTCGGCCTGGCGGAGGGCTCCGGACCGGGCCGCGTGCACTGAGCTCGCGCTTTCCGAACGAGTTCGATCCCGGGCGAAATCGAGAGAACGAGCGCGAACGAGCGAGATCACGCGCGCGCCGCGAAAGACGGTCGCGCACCGGGGAGTGACGCGCGAAGCCGTCTCAACATCGCGGCCGAAGCGATCGGAAAGCCAGCGCGATCGGACTTCGAGACGCGGGTTCCGTCGAGCGGGAACGTCCATCGGATGCGTTGCGTTCGTGTGTCGGGCGCGTCGCGCTTTCGGGACGGATCGACGTTGCTGCGTGCGGGGCGCTGTGGTTGACTGCGCGCGTGCTCGTCGATCGCGGCCGAAAGTGGCCAAGATCGCCGGAATCCCCGACAGAACACCGGCACGGGGCTCGCGGCAGCCGTGCGGACTGGTTGGAACGCCACCTGGATGACTCGCCCCCCCGAGTTCTGGGACGGAATCCTTCGACGCCTGTCGCCCGCCCTGCCGGCGCACGAGGTCGACGCCTGGCTGCGGCCCTTGCAGGCCGACTGGGACGGCCGCGACGTGCGCCTGCTCTGCCCGAACCCGTTCCACCGCGAACGCGTGCGGACCCGGTACCTGGCCGCGGTACGCGAGGCGGTGGCGGCCGAGTCGGGCGCTACGGCTTCCGTTCGCCTGGACGTCCGTGACGCCGCGGCCGCGCCGGCGGCCGCGCGCGAGCCCGGCCGGTGCAACGCCATTGCGGGGCGCGCCGCCGCCAGCGGATCGGCGCCCGCGCCGCCCGCCCGCATGGGGCGCGCCGTCCAGCAGAGCTTCGACACGTTCCTGGTGGGACCGCCCAACGCCCTGGCGCGCGAGGCGGCGTTCGCCCTGGCCGAGGCGCGCCAGCGCGAGGTGAACCCGCTCTACCTGGCGGGCGATGGAGGCCAGGGCAAGACGCACCTGGCGCGGGCGGTGGCGCTCGCTGCGCGCCGCCACCAGGCGCGGGTGGTCTACACCTCGGCCGAGGGATTCACCTCGGAGTTCCTGGGCTCCCTGCGCAGCGCCTCGATCCCCCGCTTCAAGCGCCGCTACCGCGAGGACTGCGACGTGCTGGTGCTCGAAGACGTGGATTTCCTGCGTGGCAAGGAATCCACCCAGCTCGAGCTGTTCCACACGGTGGCCCACCTGCTGGACGCCGGCGCCCGCGTGGTGTTCACCGGAGCGCGGCTGCCGCGCCAGATCCCGGATCTCGACCGCCGCCTGGGCGACCAGATGGCCAGCGGCCTGGTGGCCGAGCTCGCACCGCCCGACGCCGAGCTGCGGGGTCGGATCCTGCGCGCGCGCGCCGCGGCGGGCGGCATCCGGCTGCCCGTCGACTGCCTGGAACGTTTGGTGGAAGCCGTGCGGGGCAGCGTGCGCGACCTGGAGAGCGTGCTGGGCCAGATCGTCGCCAGCGCCGCGCTGCTCAAGCAGCCCGTGGATCTGGCGCTGACCGAGACGGCGTTGCGCAAGCTCGGAAGCGACGTCTGCACGCCGCTCGGCGTGCGCCGCGTCTCGCCGCGCGAGGTGATCGAGATGGTGGCCGCCTTCTTCGGCACGACCCCCGAGGCCATGGCCTCGCGCTCGCGGCGCCGCGACGTCCTCCTGCCGCGCCAGCTGGCCATGTACCTGTGCCGCCGCTTCACCGACGCGAACCTGTCCGAGATCGGCCGCGCGCTGGGCCGCGACCACCCCGCCGTGGCCAACGCCGTCTCGGCCGTCGAGCGCCTGATCCTCGAGCGCGCCCCGCTCCGCTACCAGGTGGAGGCGCTCTCCGACCGGCTCGAGCACCTGCGCACGCCGCGGGGATGAGGGCTTGCGCCGAGTGTTCGCTGTGCTGCACCGTGCTGCGCGTGGACGAGCTCCGCAAGCTCGGCGGCGTGCCGTGCCGCGAGCTGCGCGCGCCCGGGCCGGGTGGCGGGTGCTGCGGCATCCACCAGCGGCGACCCAGCGTGTGCCGGGCCTACCGCTGCCTGTGGCTCCAGGGCGGGCTCGAGGAAGGCGACCGCCCAGACCGGCTGGGCGCCGTGCTCGACGTGGTGACGGCGGGCGCCCAGACGCGGCTCGAGATCCACGAGGCGCAGCCCGGCTCCTTCGAGCGCTCGCCGCGCCTGCGCGAGCTCGCCGAACGCTACCGCTCGGCGATGCCCGTGCGCATCCTCGACGTGGGCGACGTGCTCGACCCGGAGCGCCCCTACCGCATCCTGCTCCCGGCCATGAGCACGGACGGTTCCGCGCGCGCCGAGCTGCTCGTGCAGGGCGAACGGATCAGCGAGCTCCGCGACGGCGTCGTCGTCGCCGAGCGCCGGCTCCCATGGCTCGAACGCCTGCTCCGCAGGGCCACCATCGCCTGGCGCCGACGACGCTTCCGATGATCAAGCGCGCCAGCGCCGCCATCCGATCTCCAGGACGGCCACGACCGCGTAGGAGCCGAGGGCGGCCGCAAGCGAAGTCAGGTACGGCGCCTCGAGCTCGAGCCAGCGGCCGTCGGAGCCCACGGCCCACACGCCCGCACCGGCCAGGAGCGCGGCGCCGGCGGCGAGTGAACCGCCACCCGAGCGGGTCAGCGCCATCAGCATCACCACGAGCAGGCCCGCGCTGCCGAAGGCCGACGAGCTCTCTACCAGCTCGTACACCGAGTCCGCCTGCCGCGCGAGCACGAAGGCGACCAGGCCGCACGCGACCACGCCGGCCCTCGCCAGGCGCAGGCGCGTGCGCTCGCTCTGCTGCGGGCGGAACGAGCCGACCAGGTTGTGGGTCAGGAGCGACGCGGCCGCGAGCAGCGCGCTGTCCACGGTGGAGAGGATCGCCGAGACCAGCGCGCCCACGAACAGCACGTGCAGCGGGAAGGGCAGGATGGCCTCGGCCACCCGCGGCAGCACCTGCTCGCCGTCCGTGAGGCCCGGCACGAGCGTGGGCCCCACCAGGCCGATCGTCGCGGGAATCGAGCCCACCACCAGGTAGAGCACCGCGGCGGTCAGCACGGCGCCGCGCGCGAGCTGGGCCGAGCGCGACGCCGAGACGCGCGAGATCAGCTCCTGGGCGACCAGCGAGCCCAGCACCGGGATCGCCCAGCGATCGAGGCTGACCAGCCACGAATCGCTCCGCGCCACCAGATCGAGGCGCTCGGCCGGTGCCGAGGCCAGCGCCGCGCGGAAGCCCGTGTCCGGGTCGAGCATCAGCACGACCGCCAGCACCAGCAGCCCGACGATCAGCACGACCCCTTGCAGCGTGTCGGTCACCGCGTCGGCCAGCAGGCCGCCGAAGGTCGAGTAGACCACCACGCAGACCGCGGCCACCAGCATGGTGATCTCGAGCCCGAGGTCCGACGAGGCGGAGAGCACCTGCGCGAAGGCGCGGATCTGCGCCGCAGCCCACAAGAGCGAGGTGGGCACCATCAGCAGCACGGCCAGCCGCTCGACGCCACGCGAGTAACGCGCGCGGAACAGGTCCGCGAGCGTGGTGAGCTGGCGCCGCCACAGCGGCGCCGCCAGCAGCGCGCCCATCACGAGCAGGGCTGCCCCGTATCCGAACGGATCGGCGGAGCCGCCGGCGAGTCCCTCGTCGTGGACGGCGCCCGCCGAGCCGATGCAGGTCTCCGCGCCGAACCAGGTGGCGAACACCGAGAAGACGGCCAGGGTGGGGCCCAGCTTGCGGCCGGCCACCCAGTAGTCGGTCTCGGTGGCGATGCGCCGGAAGGCCCAGGCGCCCACCGACATCTGCACCACCACGTAGGCGAGAATGGCCCACAGGAGCGGCGTCATGCCGCCGCATCCTGTGCGAGCCCGACGAGCCCGTCAACGGTCGCGGCGCCGGTTTCGGGGACGTTGCCCGGGAGCCGATCGGCCGAGCGGAACCGATCGGGCCTCTTCCTAGGGGTGGCCGCCCGACTGGCCCTCGCTCAGGGCGGCCTTGCGGCTGCGCGGGCTGCGACCCTGCTCGCGCCAGCGCGCCGGGCCCGAGAGCACGGACTCGCGCGCGGGCTCGAGGGACGGCGGGTCCTTCTCGGGATCCTCGAAGCGACGCAGGATGCGATAGGTGGTGCTGCGCTCCACCGGCGTGCGGCCCACCGAGCGGATCAGCGCGCGCATGGCCTCGGCCGGAAAGTTCTCGCCGTGGCTCGAGCCGGACTCGCGGCTGATGGACTCCTCCATCAGCGTGCCGCCCATGTCGTTGGCGCCCGCGTCCAGGCACACGGCGCCGAGCTTGGGGCCCATCTTGACCCAGGAGACCTGGACGTTCGGGATCCACGGCCGCAGGAAGAGCCGACCCACGGCCACCATGCGCACGTCCTCGGCGGCGGTGCTGCCCGGGCGGGCGCCCATGTGGTTGAAGAGCGTGTTGCGCTCGTGGATGAAGCCGAGCGGGACGAACTCCGTGAAGCCGCCGGTCTCCTTCTGGATCTCGCGCAGCAGCTCGAGGTGCTTGGCCACGTGGCGCGGCGTCTCCACGTGGCCGTACATGCAGGTCGAGCTCGAGCGCAGGCCCGCGGCATGGGCGGCCTTCACGATCTCCACCCAGCGATCGCGCGTGATCTTGTTGGGCGAGATCAGGTTCCGCACCTCGTCGTCCAGGATCTCGGCGGCGGTGCCGGGGATCGTGCCGAGGCCCGCGTCCTTCAGCCAGGCGAACAGCTCGGAGAGCGGCATACCGCTCTTGCGCTGGATGAAGTCGATCTCCTCGGGTGACCAGGCGTGGATGTGGAGCGCGGGGAACTCGGTCTTGATGGCCCGCAGGATCTCGCGGTAGTGGTGGTGGTCCTTGCGCGGGTCGATGCCGGCCTGGATGCAGACCTCGGTGGCGCCGCGCGCCACGGCGTCGCGGCACTTGGCCAGGATGGTGTCGATGGAGTGGTCGTAGGCGTCGGGCTCGTCGCGGTGGCGCGAGAAGCCGCAGAAGGAGCAGCCCACGTAGCAGACGTTGGTGAAGTTGACGTTGCGGCACACGACGAAGGAGACGTCGTCGCCGACGTCCTCGCGGCGCGCGAGATCCGCGGCCCGCGCCAGAGCGTGCAGGTCCGCCCCCTCGGCGCGCAGCAGCAGCTCGGCGTCGTCGGCCGAGAGCTCCTGGCCTCCGAGAGCGCGGTCGAGCACCGTGGCCAGCGCGGGCGTGACGTCGGCAAGCAGTCCTTCGAGGCTCATGGGCCCTCCCGCCGGCGGCTCATGCCGCCTCCGCCACGCGGTCGGACCGCGCCCAGCCCGACGCGTCGGCGAAGCGCGGCAGCGCGACGCGAACGTTCGGGTGGAAGCGCTCGGGGTGGTCCACCACGTCCTCGGGATAGACCGGCAGGCGCTCGCGCAGGCGCTGGCCGGCCGACTCGGTGCGCGCACGCAGCTCGCGCAGCGTGGGCCAGGGCGCCTCGGGGTTGATGAAGTCCACGGTCACCGGCGAGACGCCACCCCAGTCGTTGAGTCCCGAGCGCAGCAAGAGCTCGAGCACGGCGGGCGCCAGGTTCGGCGGCGCCTGCACGTTGGCCGCCGCGCCGAGCACGAGCCGCGCCATGGCCACCCAGGCGGCAACTTCCTCGTCGGGCAGCGCATCGGCGGCGCGCATCTTCGTGCCGGGCTTGGGGTGGAAGGGCTGGACGATGGTCTCCTGGATGTGGCCGTAGCGGTCCGAGAGATCGCGGATGGCCTCGAGCGTCTCGAGACGCTCGAGGGGCGTCTCGCCGATGCCGAGCAGGACGCCGGTGGTGAACGGGATGGCCAGCTCGCCGGCCTCCTGGTGCATGCGGATGCGCACGGCCGGCTCCTTGTCCGGCGCGTGGAAGTGGGCCATGCCGCGCTGGCGCAGGCGCGGGCTCGTGCTCTCGAGCATCAGCCCCATGGACGCGTTCCAGGGGCGCAGCTCCGCCATCTGCGCAGCCGAGAGGATGCCGGCGTTCGTGTGGGGCAGCATGCCGCCCTGGAAGGCCGCGCGGCAGGCGTCCACCAGGTAGTGGGGCGTGGAGACGTAGCCGCGTGCCGTGAGCCATGCGCGGTGCGAGGCGTAGGCCACCTCGGGCTTGTCGCCCAGGCAGAAGAGCGCCTCGATGCAGCCGGTGGCCACGCCGCCGCGCACCACCTGGGCCACCTCGTCGAGCTCGTAGCTGCGCGCCTCGGGCGAGTCCGGAAGCTTGGCGAAGGTGCAGTAGGCGCAGCGGTCGCGACACAGGTTGGTGAGCGGGATGAACACGTTGCGCGAGAAGCTGACCACGTCGCCCTTGCCCCGCCGCTTGAGCTCGAAGGCGACCTCGAGCAGCGGCTCGCGCACGGCAGGCTCGGCCACGTGCTCGACCAGACGCCGCGCGGGGCCACAGGCCAGGCGCCCCGCCTCGAGGGCGTCCTTCAGGATGGCCTGGACTTCGGCGGCAGCGAGGCTCACGTGGCGTTTCCAGGCGGGCGCGGTGGGCGAGCCCGCGACCCGGGCATCATACCCCACCCGCCGACGGGCCGTCGTCGAGCCCGATCCAGCGGCGCAGCTCGTCCACGTCGGCCCGGTGCAGGAACTCGCCCACCGGCAGGCCGCTCGTGTTGTGCGCCTTGATGGCCGCGAACAGCCCCACCAGCGCCGGCACCATGGCCTCGCCCGACAGGCGCGCATAGAGCGTCTTGCCGATCCGTGTGCCCTCGCGCGAGCCGCCCACCAGGACCACGTGGTCGTTCTTGCCGTAGCCGTAGATGCCGATCTCGGCCGTGGGCGGGCGCGCGCACATGTTGGGGCAGCCGGTCATGCGGATCACCGCGTCCACGTCGCCGTGGCCCGCCTGCTCGATGGCGTCCAGCCAGACCGGCAGGACGTTCTCGGCGTCGGTCATGGCCAGACCGCAGGTGGGCTTGGCCGGGCAGGCCATGGCGTTGCGCCGCAGGAGCGAGATCTCGTCGGGCAGCGGCACGCCGTGCCCGCGCAGGATCGTCTCCACCGCGGCGCGGTCGCGCGCGCCGACCAGCAGCAGGTCCTGCTGCGGCGTCAGCCGCACGCGCAGGCCGAGTGATTCCACCGCCTCGCGCACCGCCGCGCGCTGGGCGCCCTTCAGGCGGCCGTTCTCCACGGAGACGCCGTACCAGCCCCCGCCACCGCGCCGATCGTGCCAACCCAGGTGCAAGCGCATGGGCGGAAGCGCGCGCGGCTCGGCGGCCTCGAGCGCGATCCCGAACCGCTCGCGCAGCTCCTTGCGCACGGCCTCGAGCCCCAGCCGGCGCATCGTGTACTTCCAGCGCGCCTGGCGCCGATCCTTGCGCTCGCCGTTCTCTCTCTGAAGCAGCGCGATGGCGCGCGCGGCGTCCACCACCTGCGCGCGGCCGATGCGCCCGAGGTATTGGCCGAGCAACGGCGCCGTCTCGGGCTTGTTGTGGGTCATGCCGAGTCCGCCGCCCGACCACAGATCCCACGCCTCGCCTTCGCCGTCGGCGGGGACGAGGCCCACGTCCTGGGTGAGCACGTCGATGGCGTTGTCGCCCGGATGGGCGATGCCGATCTTGAACTTGCGCGGCAGGTAGTGCTCGCCGTAGATGGGCTCGTCGGGGTTCATGGGCTCGCTGGGGCGACCCGACATCTCGGCGAACGCCTGGAAGTAGGAGCTCGTGCGCGGCGCCAGCTCGGCGGCGATGGCCTCGGCCAGCTCGCGCCCGCGCGGGTCGCAGGCCGGGTCGAGGCCGTCGATGGGCGAGCACATGACGTTGCGGTTCACGTCGCCGCAGGCGGCCAGGGTGCCGTGATCGCGGTAGTGGCGGTTCAGATGGCGCACCAGCGGCGCGAGCTTCGGACCGTAGACATGGTGGTACTGGATCGACTGGCGCGAGGTGATGCGGATCGTGCCGTCGGCGAAGCGGTCGGCCGCCGAGTCGAGCGCCAGCCATTGCTCGCTGGACAGCTCGCCGCCGGCCGGGCACTTGATGCGCAGCATGAAGAAGTAGTCGTCGAGCTTCTTGCCCCGCTCGCCACGCCCCTGCTGCTTGTAGATCCCGAAGAACTTGGAGAGCTCCTTGGCGGTGCCCGAGAGGGTCTCTTCGCTGCCGCGCTCCAGGGCGTCGAGCTCGTCGCGGAAGGTCACGCCCCCGGCCGGGTCCACGAAGAACAGGCCGCGGCTCGCCACCTTCATGCGCTCGTTCTTCGACATCTCCCCGATCGGGGAATTCTTGAGTGTGACGGCGGGCTTCTGGGGCGGCTGCCAGTCCATCGCTTCCTCTTGGATTTCGCTTGGGATTTCCCTGGCGAGGGCACCGCGCAGGGTAGCGGAGCCAGGGTTCCCCTTCTAATTCCTTGGATCTGGGCGCGGTCTCTAGCCGAGCAGGTCGTCGCGCCCACGGGTGATGCGGACCCCGGCGTACTCGAGCACCCCGGCGATGGGCCGGGGCTTGCGGACGGTGACCGTCACCGAGGCCACGTCGAACTTCTCGAGCACGGCCCGGGCGATCCGCTCGCCCAGGGCCTCCACCAGCTTGTGCTCCTGGTTCCCAGCCACGTCCTCGACGACCTCGAAGATCCGCTTGTAGTGGATGGTGTGGCGGATGTTGTCCGAGCGGCCGGCCGTGTCGAGCGGCAGCGCCACCTCGAGATCGAGGGTCACGGGCCGGCGCATGCGGCGCTCGGCCGCGGTCACGCCCAGGGCGGCGGGGATCTGGATGCCTTCCAGGAGGATCACGTCGGGCCGGAGGATCACGTCGGGCCGGAGGATGGCGTCGCTCATGGGGCCTCCCTCGGCGGCCAAGCCTAGCTACTCTCGCCCGCCACCGCCCCCGAGGAAGCGCGATGAAGTTCGAGGACGTGCAGCAGAGGGAGGCCCGGCACTTCCTGCCCGTGGTCCGGCGGCTGCCGGTGGCCCTCGTCGAGGGGCGGGGCTCGCGCGTGCGCGACGTCGAGGGGCGAGAGTACGTGGACCTGACCGCCGGCTGGGGCGTGAACGCCATCGGCCATTGCCACCCGGCCCTGGTCCAGGCGATCTCCGAGCAGGCCGCGCGCCTGATCCAGACCACGAACTTCATGTACACGCTGCCCCAGCTCGACCTGGCGGAGACGCTCGCGCGCGTCGCGCCGCGCGAGCTCACGCGCAGCTTCCTGGTCTCCACGGGCACCGAGGCTATGGACGGCGCGATCAAGCTCGCCCACCGGGCCACGGGACGGACGCGCTTCGTCTCGACGCTGGGATCCTTCCACGGGCGCAGCCTCGGCGCGCTCTCGCTGATCGGCCAGCCGCACCACCGCGCGCCCTACGAGGCCCTGCTGCGCAAGGAGAACGTGCTCGTCCCGTTCAACGACGTGGAAGCCGCGCGCGCCGCAATCGACGCCTCCACGGCCGCGTTCGTGGTGGAGCCGGTCCAGGGCGAGGGCGGCGTGAACCCGGTGCGCCCCGGCTATCTGGCCGCCGTGCGCGAGGCCTGTCGCGAGGCGGGCGCGCTGCTGATCCTCGACGAGATCCAGACCGGCTTCGGCCGGACGGGCCGCATGTTCGCGTGCGAGCACGACGGTGTCGTCCCCGACGTGATGACGATCGGGAAGATGCTCGGCGGCGGCGTGCCCATCGCCGGCTTCCTGTGCAGCGAGGCCGTGGCGGCGAAGGTCCAGCCGGGCGACCACGGCGGGACCTACGCCGGCAACGCGCTGTGCTGCGCCGCCGCCAACGCGGTGATCCGCGTGATCGAGGAGGAGAAGCTCGTGGCGCGCGCCGCACGGCTCGGCGCGGAGCTGCTGGCGCGCCTCGAGGCCTTCGCCGCGGAGCACCCGGACCGCTGCGAGCTGGCGCGCGGCCGCGGCCTGTTGTGCGGCCTGGTCCTGCGCGAGCCCGACCTCGCCGCCAAGGTCCAGCGGCGAGCCATCGACGCGGGCGTCCTGGTCAACGTGGCCGGCGGGCGCGTGCTGCGCTTCTTCCCCGCGCTGAACGTCTCCGAGGACGACCTGTGGCCTGCCCTGGCCACGCTGCTCTCCTTGGTCCGCGACACCTAGCCCCGATCCGACCTTCCGCGCGGAGCCGGTTCGACGCGGCTGGGGCTGGGGCGCCTTCCGCCGAATGGCTCGCCATCGCCGCTGGGTCGGAGGCGGGCGCGACGTTCGTGGC
>Ga0302046_10003433_pt1 | contig 14328 bp, 11 predicted proteins | sample RVTome_11_FD_200261 | JGI IMG/M metagenome (GOLD analysis project Ga0302046, IMG submission 200261) | Soil microbial communities from uranium-contaminated site in the Upper Colorado River Basin, Wyoming, United States - RVT147D111 (version 2) ...
GTCTGCGACGCGCTGGTCAAACAGGCTCACGTGTACGTAGTCGTTCCCGAGCCCGTGCATCTTCGTGAAGCGCAGGGACATCGTCGCTCCGGACGGCCGTCGGCGCGGGCGCTGCTTCGACGGTCGCCGCGGCGTCTGTCCGCGCTCCGCCGGTGTAGGTCGTCCCGCGCCAGGTAGTGCGCGCGCCGCCTCCGAGACGGCGCATCGCGTTCAGGACCATGAGCATGCACAGCGTGGAGCCGATCGGATAGGAGAGCGCCCAGGGCGCGCCGGCGCCGGTGACGTGGTAGAGCCGCCAGAGCACGGTCTGCTGCGCGACGATCGCCAGCCCCGCCGCCCCGGCCAGCCAGCCCGCCGCCGACCCCATCCACGGCGCGGCCAGCAGCGTCACATAGGGCAGGACGCTCGAGATGGCCAGAAACAGGAAGCTGGCCAGCAGCCGCCAGAACGTGCCGAAGCAGCCGTAGAAGATCCGGCTCCAGCCGCGCCAGCTCTGCCGGAAGCCGACGTACATGCGCACGCGGTACATGTCGCCGCCGCGGATCACGCGCAGCCGCACTCCCGAGCGCTTGGCGAGCCGGGCCATGTGCATGTCTTCGTTGAGCGTCGCCTTGACCGCCTCGTGCGTCCCGATGCGCTCGTAAGCGCTGCGGCGCATCAGCATGAAGGCGCCGTTCGCGTAGGCCCGCGACGAGGACGGGTCGTTGACCTTGGGCGGCGGGAACCAGAACAGCATGACGGCGCCGGCCGCCGGCTGGATCACCCGCTCCCAGAAGGTCCCGCCGTCCAGCTTCGGCAGCACGGAGAGAAAATCGGCGCCTTGGCGTTGCGCAAAGCGCACGGCGGACTTCAGCAGTTGATCGGAATCGTGCACGCAGTCGGCGTCGGAAAAGCACAGCCACGCGCCCGTGGCGCGCGCGACCCCTTCGCGCATGGCGTTGTTCTTGCCGAACCAGCCGGCGCGCAATTGCCGGACGTGCACGGCCACCAGCCGCGGATCGCGGGCCGCCAGTTCATCGATGATCGCGCCGGTGCGGTCGCCGCTGCGGTCATTGATGCAGACGACCTGCAAGCGCGGGTAGTCCTGCGCCAGGAGTCCGGTCAGGCAGCGGGCGATGTTCTCCTGCTCGTCCTTGGCGGCCACCAGCACCGTCAGGCCGGGCAGCTCCGCTTCTCCGGCGGCGTCCGGCTCCGCGCACAGGATGGGCTCGTTCTTGCCGCGCGAAATGTCGCTGTGCCGCTTGAGCCAGAGGAAGGCCAGCAGCGTGACCAGCCAGAACCACAGCCACGAACCGACGCCGCCGGTTTCGGGCCACAAGCTCGCTAGAACCACCGCCGCGCCTTTCCAACGTCGTGCTGTGGCGGGAGCCTAATCGAACCGGGAGAAGCGTGCAAACAACCCATCCGGCGCACTGCGCATGCGCGTGACGACCTGCGTGCCGGGCACGATGGAGTGCCGTTTCGACTTTGATAACGTGTGCTACACTGATTGGGAGTTCTTCGAGGACTTCGTATGTGGCTGGGTGTGAGCCAGGGAGCCAGGTTCGCTCTTGCTCTGACGCTGGCCGCCACGATGGGGGCCGGAGGCGAGCCGCCTCTTCCAGAACCGCTAGCCAAGGTGATCGCCGCCCGGCGGGCGATCCGTTCCGCCGACATCGAGTGGTCGATCCTGCGCGCCAACGGCTCCCTGGCCGGAATCGAGCTCTTTCAGCGCACACGCTACGCGCCCAGCGGCGACCGGATTGAGGAAGACCTTGGGGACTTTGAGGGTCGCCAGCCGCGTCGTGAGGAAGGCAAGATCACCTACGTGCCCGCAGAGCGCCGGCGTGTGCTGTTCAAGGGCGCCGGTGGCGCTTTCGATCTGTCGGGCGCCACCCCAACCGTCTGCGAGCTTTCCGAGCCGCTGGCGCGCTCGCAGTTCCCGCATCCCATGCGCGGCGACGTGCGGACGGTCGGCATGGGGCTGCGCTACCGTTACGAAAGCGCGCCGGAAGACGCCATCTGGGCAGGTGTGGACCGTGAGTTCACGGGACCCCCGCTGCGCTTCACGCAGCGTCGGGAGGGCGCATTCCACGTGGTCGAGGCGGAGTTTGAGACGAAACAGCGCGTCGTTTGGGAAATCGACCCCCACAAGGGCTGGAACGCGCGGCGCGTGTGCTTCGTCCACAGCGACGGCAGCGTTCCGATGGAGGTCGACGTGACGCTGCGAGACTACGGGGGAACGTGGTTTCCCCAGGTCGTCGAGTATCGCAGCATGGGCGAGGTCACTGGCACGATCCAGATCGTCGCGGCGCGCTTCGGCGCCGACCTGCCCGCTCAACTGACGCTTACGGACATCGGCATCGAACCCGGCATGCGCGTCGTGCGCCGCGGAGAAGCGATCGCGTTCGCCCCTGTGTGGGACGGGGAGCGCTTGATACCGGCGCACGAATGGGAGGCGCTCGTCCGGCGGGGGGACCGGACAGAGGGGCCTGCGGTCCGCCGCTACCGCGAGCATCTCGCCGCGAAGGATGGCCGCGACCCGCCGCTGGAAACTCTGCGCCGGGCGTATACGCTGCGCGGCGCCGTGGAGATGCCGCTGTCGAGTTGGCGGCAGTACATGGAGCGGGTTGTCTGGGCGTTCCAGTTGGACGGAGAGCAGAAGCAGCGTTGCGAACTGACGCTACGTTCTGTGGAGCAGGAGGGGCGGCGCCAGGCTGACCTGCGGAAGGACGACTTCGAAGCGCTCGAAGGTCGCCTGACGGAGGCGAAGCGCAATTTGAGCGGAGCCGAGGCCGACGTGCTCTGGGACAAGCTCGACGCCGACATCCGAGCCGCGCTCGCATTCCTACAAACGCTCTTTGATGAAGAGCTCGTTCCCCGGCTGCACGAGATTCCGACGCGGGCCCAACGCCGTGCCGCAATCGAAGCGCGGCGCGTGCCGGTCGCGTGGCCGTAGACGCGGTCTGAGGTCGGATAGCGAGAAGAGCGTAAATCGAAGGGGTTACAAGCGGCAAACGCCGCTGGGCCGAGGCGGTGATCGTCTAACGTGAGACCGGCTATTCCAGCCGGCCGATCTTATCGAACGCCCGCCGCCGGGGCGAGCGGGACGCGGCCGTTACTCCAGGTAACCCAGCTCGCCCAGCCGCCGCTCCAGGATGCGGCGGTCTTCCTCGGAGTAGACCTCGACCTCGTCGGCCAGCGTCCGGGCCACGGGCGGCTCGCGCTCGATGACGGGCGCGGTGTCGAACGCTTCGCCCAGCACACGGCCTTCCATGTCGATCGGGACGCGCAGCCCCAGGGCCGCGAGCGCGGTGGGCGTGATGTCGACGATGTTCCCTTCAATGCGTCGCCCCGCGCGCACGTGCGGCCCGCCGAGCGCGACGATTCCTTCTATGCGGTGCGTGCCTTCCAGCCGCGACTCGGGCGACCAGCGCACGCGCCGGCCGCCGCGGATCTTGCGCACGACCGCCAGCCCGGGATGGGGCGAAAGCAGCAGGTCGGGCAGGTCCGGATTGTCGTCGCGCGAGCAGCCGTACAGCTCCTCAGTGCGGTAAACGTCGCGGAATACGCGCAGCGGGGTCCCGTCGCGCCCGGAGACGACCTCCGAGCGGAGCCGCTCCGCGATCTCGTCGCGCAGCGACTCGTACTCCGAAGGCTCGACAATCCCGATCGGCCCGCGCCCCTTGAGGTTGATGTACAGGAAGCCGTAGATGCCGGCGTGCATGACGCAGGCCCGGGTGCGCGTCCAGTCGACCGCCAAATCGCGCTCGACGCCGCGGCTGCCCTGCTCGAAGCGCGTGGCGCGGCCCTTGGTGAGGCGGCGCCCCCAGTACGAGGCGCGCTGCGCCGCCTGCTGCCAGGGGCTCCTCAGGCTCAGGTAGCCCCAGTTCCGCAGCAGCAGGTTGGGCTGCGCTTTTCCGTCCAGGCTGCCGTGGCCGTGATCGGACATGATCAGCACGGTGGCGCCGTGCTCGTCCGCGTACGCGAACAGGCCGCGCAGCGCGTCGTCGAGCCTGCGGAAGCATTCGGCGGCCATCTCCGCCTCGCGCGGATAGCGCTGCTTATAGCGCGGGTCGAGGTACTTCCACGCCTTGTGCTGGAGGTTGTCGACCAGCTTGTAGACGATCATCAGCACGTCCCAGCCGAACCGCTCGCCGCAGTAGCGCGTGATGCGCCGGCCCTGGTCGAAGCTGGCCGAGATGTAGTCCAGGTTCACCTTGAGCTGGGCCAGGCGCCCCAGCGCCCCGCGGCGCCAGTTCGTGCGATAGTCGTAGTCGGGAAACTCGCGCAGCAGCTCCGCCTTCAGCTCGCGCGGGTACGTGAACTCCGCATCGACGCTCGGCGTCTCGAAGCCGCTGATCATGAAGCCGTTCACCGGCCGCGGCGGGTAGGTCATCGGAACGTTGACGCTGCCGACGCGCAGCCCCTTCTTGCTGAGGTGCTCCCAGAGCGTCTCCTCGCGGATTTCGTACGTGCTGTTGAAGGTCAGCGTGTGCGTGCGGACGTCGTATTTCTCGAAGTCCACGATGCCGTGCAGCCCCGGCCCCTTGCCCGTCATGAAGGTCGTCCAGGCCGCGGGCGTGATCGGCGGCTTGGTGGAATACAGCGTGCCCGCGGCGCCCCCGCGAATGAACGCCCGCAGGGCCGGCATGCGGCCGGCGTCCATCAGCGGGTCGAGCACGTCGAAGGTGGCCCCGTCCAGCCCGATGATGAGCAGCTTCTCGGCCAGCGCGCGCAGCGGCCGGGGCGCGGCCGGGGCCGACGCCTTGCACGGGCTCACGCCTGGTTTCGTGGCCATCGCTGGTTCACTCCGCGGGTCCATGCGCTCCGCTCGCAGGTTAACACGCGGAGCCGCCGAATCAAGCGGCCGGTTCAAACGGCGCGCTCCAGGCCTTGCGGCGCCTGCTTTCCCGCCACGGGCGCCACGGCGCGGCGCAGCCACAGCGTCGCGCAGACGCTGCACGCCAGCAGGGCCGCTCCGGTCGTCTGGTGTGCGGTCGTGACCAGCGCCTGAATCGCGGGCGCCAGGCCCGTTTCCATCATCGTGACGCCCAGCGCGGCGAACCCGAGCAGCAGTTGCGCCCCCAGCAGCGCCAGCAGCGCCGCGCCGAGCCGCGGCAGAATGGGCACGTCCTCGTACCGGCCCCACGCGCGGAACCCGAACCCGCCCGCCACGACCGCCGCGACGCCCGCGAATCCCAGGTGCAGGTGCAGCCCGGACGCCGTGTGCCGCAGGACGGCGCCGAACACGAGTTGCAGCAGCAGCACGGCGACGGTCACGAGGCCGGCCGCGAAATCAAGGCCCGCCGAGGCGCGCGGCAGCGGCGCGGCCCACTCGCGCCAGGCGCGCGTCTGAACGAGCGTGAGCACGCACAGGGTCGAGAAGAACACCTGCGCGAGCACGCCGTGAAGCATCGCGAGCGTCAGGTTCGGCGACAGGTCGGCCGCCGATTCGCTGAGCGTGAAGCGCCCCGTGACGCGCAGTCCGCCGAGCACGCCCTGGCAACACACCAGCAGAAACGCGACCCAGGCCAGGATGGGCGCCCAGCCGCGGCGGTCGACCCACTGCGTGTACGCGGCGAGCGCCAGCGTCGTCAGCCCCACGAGGGCGCCGAAGAGGCGGTGCGCGTGCTCGTAATAAATGCCGCCGGTCATGCGCGCCAGCGGGTAGAGGAACATGTTGGCGCCGTACGTGTTGGGCCAGTCGGGCACGGCCAACCCGGCTTCGTAGCCGGTGACGACGCCACCCACGGAGAGCAGCAGCAGCGTCGCCAGCGCCGCGACCGCCGCGAAGGCGAGCGGCCAGTTGTCGAACGCGGGCCGGCGGGCGCCGCGCGCCGCCGTCCGCAGCCGCGCGCCGACCACCGCCCCGCACGCCATGACCAGCGCCGTCAGCCCGAGCGAGCCGGGGATCCACGCCAGCGCCGCGCGCAGCATCCCGTCGCGCGCCTGGCCGATGACGCTGCCGACGACCAGCAGGTTCAGCGCGCCGGCGACCAGCCCCGCGAACAACCCGCCGCGCCAGCCGCGGGCCGTGAACGCCCCGCACGCGACGCCCGCCGCGAGCATGATCGCGACCAGCAGGCTGAAGACGAGCGCGCTCGGCGTCGCCAGCCCCGGCAGATGGCAGACATAGGCGGCGCCCCACATGCAGACCGCGGAGCCGAATCCGAACGCGAGGCAATCGCCAGGATCGCGGCGCGCGTCCGTGGTCATGTGGGCCAGCTCACGCACGACTGTCGAACCCCCATCATTCGGGCCTCCCCGTTACGCAGAGGCGCCCAACCCGTATTATCATACATACGCGAAGCGTTAAACCAGTTGGTTGGGAGTGCGTGTTATGCTTCCAGAAGATCTGTGACTTCGACCGGCAAACGGTGCTGCAGCACAGCGAGTTTTCGACCTGCACGCGCTGCGAGATCAAGGGGCTCCACCTTCTCAGCGAAAAGTGCGTGGATGATGCGGTCGAGACATGCACCGACTAATGCAGCTCCTGTTCTGAGGCACGACGACAAAGCGACGCTCCGCACGCCGCCGTGCATCACGAGATTGCGCTGCCGGTAGAGTCGCCGAGCTGCCTGTTGAATGTGATTCCGAACATCAGAGACGCCTTTCGCGGGATTCTTCAAGATGCTGAGAAGGCGCTCTTCAGCGGCGACATCGGCGATTGAGCGAAGCGAGAGCCTGTGCCCCGCAATCAAGTGTTTTGCTACCAATCTTGCCCGATCCCGGTTGTCCGTCGCACCCCGAATCGCTACCGCTAACTCATCCGCCGAATTCTCAGAGTGCCGATATCCCAAAGTTGTCAGCTCTGCTCGCGGAAATGAGCACGAAACGACGTCCGCCATTCGATCGGCCGCAGCAACTCGCTCCACACCTTCGCCTGCCCCAAGCAGCAGGGACTCAATCGCCGCCCAACCGCTTGCAACCGCCGCCCCAGGCGGGCCACTATTCATTACTCCCAGTAACTCGATCGCACTCTCGGTTTTCTCGTGGGACGGGCGCTCGATCACGAGTCCTTCTCGCTCAAGAGAATGTACCGCCACCCCTCGCGGCGGTCGGGCAACCGCGAACGCGGCGGAGCAACCCTCAATCCAGATTCGATCGACGACATGGACGGGTTTGTTGGTGCCCAATGCGGCACGAGCGAGTAATTGATCGACTCGCTCACGGACGACCTCGGCCGCTGCGAACGAATCGCGCGCAGGAATCGAGTAAAGCAAGCCGCCGTGAACTCGCAGTCCGTTCGTATCATGGCCGCGCGTTCGCAGCCATGTAACCACGTCGCGCCCGCTCATCCAGCCGGAAGCCGTGCGCGGCAATGCGCGAGCGAGGGAGTCGAAGGCGATTAGCGCCGCGAATGTCGTTTCCGGTTGGCGCACCAACGTGCTCGCCTGATCGAACAGATCGGCCAAGGTTATCGCGGCCGTATGTGGCGCGAGTCTTCCTCCCCACCACTCGACCAAGAAGCTCGAGCTGAAACCAGCATCGAGTAGATGCGCTGCTATGCTCCGTGCAGTGCGTTCAACGCTTCCTATGCGTGCCTCGTGAGCGGCATCTCGCCACCGAATCAAATAGTTCTGGTCAATGTCTCCGAGAATTGCGCGCAGCGTGCTCGTCGCCAGGCTGTTGGGTCGCAGCGGTCGCTTTCGGAGCGTTTCCTGAGCGAGACGCCGTTGGGCGGGATCGCCCGCACCAGCGTCCGGTCCCAATTCAACGCTTGCGGCGTTGGCCAGGTAGCTTACGGCCTCTTCGCTCAGCGTTCCGTTCCGGCTCTCCTCAATCGCTTCAACAAGCTCGCGAATGGCAAGGGCACTGCCGACTCCCCACAGCCTTCTGTTCCACGCTTGCCGCCCAGCCAGATACTCATGGATGCGCGCGCCAACGCGTCCGACTTGCTGATCGTTATTGACGGTGAGCATGGGTTATTCTATCATACCGAAGAACGATCTAGGGGGCGACGCCGCACCGTTCGGTTCTAACCGACGGAGCTGCCGACCCCCCCCCTTTTTTTTGCGCGGTCTCTCAGTTATGAATCAAAGCGCATGCTTCGCCACGCGCCCACGACGGATGCCCGGCCGCTAGAATCGGCGAAGGTGGCGCCGAGTCGTCGGCAGGGCGAGCCCGACCTTCCACATGGCGAGCCCGCGGGAGTGATGAAATGAATGCGCAGCCGGCCTTGCGAATATCCGCACTGCTGATCGTGACCTGGGGTCTCGCAAGCGCCGCCGCGGCGCAGAGCCCCGAGATGACCGACGTCGCGCGTCGTTTCGCGGCGGCGTATGAGGCGCAGGACTGGCCGCGCGCGATCGAGCTGGGCCGCAAGCTGCACGAACTCGCGCCGCGCGAGCCGGCCCACGCCTACAACGTGGCCTGCTGCTACGCGCTCAGCGGCGCCCGCGACGAGGCGCTGGCGTGGGTGAAGAAGGCCGCCGAATTGGGTTTTTCGGATGCGGAGCTGGTCCGCAACGATCCGGACCTGAAGCGGCTGCACGGCTCGCCGGAGTTTGAAAGTGCGGTCGCGCGCATCGAAGAGAACCAGGCCGAAGCCCACCAGGACCTCGCGGCGCGGGCCGCAAGGAGCGAGCCAATCCTGCTCGCGCCGCGCGCGGCCGACCCGAGCAAGCCGGCCATTCTGATCATCGCGCTGCATCCCTATGGCCGGACCGCGGCGGACGCCGTCGCCGTCTGGCGGGCGCTGGCGGCCGAGCATGGCGCCGTGCTGGCGGCGCCGCAGGCCTTCAACAAAACCGGCGACGGCTATCAATGGGGCGACACGGAGCAGGCCGAGGCGCTGGTCGACGCCGCGATCGATAAGGCCAGGGCTTCGTACAAGATCGACGAGCAGCGCATCGTCCTCACCGGGTTCTCCCAAGGAGGGATGATGGCCTACAACCTTGCGGCGCGCCATCCGGAGCGGTTCCGCGGCGTCATCCCCGTCGCCGGACTCTATGAGAAATCGGTCGGCGCAAGGCTGAAGAGCGCGAGTCTCAAGAAGCCGAAGTTCTTCATCATGGTGGGCGCCGAGGACCGCGTAGTCGAGAGCAACCGCGAGGCGGCGCGCGACCTGGCCGGCGCCGGCGCGCCGACCGAGCTGGCGGTCTATGAGGGCGTCGGCCACGCCTTCCCGCGCAACCGCGACGCGGAGCTGCGCAAGGCGCTGCGGTTCGTGCTCGAGGACTAAGACCGTGTCTCAAAACCGAGTGTGGGACCGGCCAATGGCCGGTCCGGGCCAGGCCATTGGCCTGGGCCACACGCTTTGATATGGGCTCTAAATCGCTGGCGGACCCATGACCGTGGGGAGCGCGGGCGTCTCGCCCGCGGTCCGGGCGTCTCGCCCGCGGTCCGGGCGTCTCGCCCGCGGTCCACAGCGTGGGCCTGCGCACGCTTTGAACGCCTGTCAGTGTCTCAGTTTGCCCGCAGGCTGGGAGGCCGTAGTCATGGACGTGACCCGACGAACGCTGCTGAAGCGCGGGCTGGCGGTCGGCGCCGGCGCGGCCGCCTTTCTGCGCGCAGACGCGCTCGAGCGCGTGCAGGCCGCGCAGCGCAAGGCCGCCGGGCGCGGCCCGCAGCAGCTCGCCGCGGACGAGGACTTCTGGTTCGACATCCAGCAGGCCTACACCGTCGATCGCAGCATCATCAATCTCAACAACGGCGGCGTGAGCCCCTCGCCGCGCTTCGTGCAGGAGGCCATGCGGCGGCACCTGGAGTTCTCGAACGACGCCCCCTCGCGGCACCTGTGGCAGATCCTCGACCCGCAGGTCGAGACCGTGCGGGCGCGGCTGGCGCGGACGTTCGGCTGCGACGTGGAGGAAGCCGCGATCACGCGCAACGCGAGCGAATCGCTGGAGATCTGCATCTACGGCATCGACCTGCGGGCCGGCGATGAAGTGCTGGCCACCCGGCTCGACTACCCGCGCATGATCAACACCTACAAGCAGCGCGAGCTGCGCGAAGGCGTCAAGCTGGTCCAGTTCTCCGTGCCGGCCCCGCTCGAAGACCCGGCGGAGGTCGCGCGGCTGTACGAGCGCAACCTCACGTCGCGGACCAAGGTGATCCTCTGCTCGCACGTCGTGTTCGTCACCGGGCAGATCAATCCCGTGCGGGAGATCTGCCGCCTGGGGCGCGAGCGCGGCATCCCGGTGATCGTGGACGGCGCGCACGCGTTCGCGCACCTGCCCTTCACGCGCGACGACCTCGAGTGCGATTACTACGGCACGAGCCTGCACAAGTGGCTCACGGCGCCGCACGGCACAGGGTTCCTCTACGTCCGCCGCGACAAGATCGAGGGCCTCTGGCCGCTGATGGCGGCGGTCGAGCCGCGCAGCGCCGACATCCGCAAGTTCGAGGAGATCGGCACGCATCCAGCCGCGAACCGCCTGGCGATCGCCGAGGCGCTGGTGCTGCACAACGGCATCGGACCCGAGCGCAAGGCGGCCCGGCTGCGCTACCTGCGCGACCGCTGGGCGCAGCGGCTGGGGCAGGACTCGCGCGTGCGCTTCCTCGCCAAGCCGGACGCCGTCCACACCTGCGGATTCACGACCATGTCGATCGAGGGCGTGGCGCCGGCCGACCTGGTGAGCCACTTGTGGTCGAAGCATCGGGTGGTCGTGATCGCGATCGACTTCGACAACGTGCAGGGTGTGCGCGTCTCGCCCAACGTGTACACGACGCCGCGTGAGATCGACCTCTTCGCCGACGCGGTCGAGGACGTGCTCGCCAACGGACTGCCGGCCTAGACGCGCCCGCGTGTTCGGGGCGCGCGGGAGTCCGCGTCTCAGCCGAGGCCGCGTGGACTGGCGCGGGCCGCTTTCTTGCGGTCGCTTTCCTTGAGGCGCCGCTTGCGCAGCCGGATCGCGTCGGGCGTCACCTCGACCAGCTCGTCCTCGTCGATGAACTCCAGGGCGATCTCGAGCGTGATTTCGCGCGGCGTCTTGAGCACGACCGTCTTGTCCGCCGAGGCGGCCCGGATGTTGGTGAGCTTCTTCTCGCGGCAGACGTTGACCGGGATGTCGTTGTCGCGGCAGTGCTCGCCGACGATCTGCCCCTCGTACACCTCGTCGGTGGGCCGTGCGAACATCACGCCGCGGTCCGACAGGCTTTCCAGCGCGTAGGCCGTCACGCGGCCCGTGTCGCTGGCGACCAGCACGCCGCTGGTCCGCCCGGGGATCGAGCCGCGCAGGAACTCGTACTCGTAGAAGTTGTGGTACATGACGATGGTGCCGTTGGTGGCGGTCAGCAGCCGGTTGCGCAGCCCGATCAGCCCGCGGGCGGGGATGGTGAACTCCATGTGCGAGCCGCCCTCGGACGTGGTCTCCATCTTGGCGCACACGCCCCGCCGCGCGCCCATCAGCTCCATCACCGGGCCGACGTGCTGCTGCGGGACCTCGACCACGCAGTACTCGATCGGCTCGGTCTTGTGCCCGTCGAGCTCGCGGAAGATCACCCGCGGCTTGCCGGCGGACAGCTCGTAGCCCTCGCGCCGCATGGTCTCGATCAGCACCGACAGGTGCAGCAGCCCGCGCCCCGACACGAGAAACTCGTCCGGCGTCGGCCCGGGCTCGACGCGCAGCGCGACGTTCTTCTCCAGCTCCTTCTCCAGGCGGTCGCGCAGGTGGCGGCTGGTGATGTACTTGCCGGCCCGCCCGGAGAAAGGCGAATCGTTGATGCGGAAGATCATGTGCAGCGTCGGCTCATCGACCGCGATGATCGGCAGCGGCTTGGGGTTCTCCGGGTCGGCGATCGTGTTGCCGATGTCCACCGATTCCAGCCCCACCACGGCGCAGATGTCGCCCGCTTCGACGCTCTCCACCCGGACGCGGCTCAGCCCGTCGAAGATGTGCAGCTCGCCGATCCGCTCGGTCGTCTGCGTGCCGTCGCGGTGCAGGACCGCCACCGGCTGGGCGGCGCGCAGCACGCCGGCGAAGACGCGCCCGATGCCGATGCGCCCCACGTAGTCGCTGTGATCGAGCGTGGTGATGAGCATCTGGAGCGGGGCGGCCGGGTCGTCGCTCGGCGCGGGCACGTGCGCGAGGATCGCGTCGAACAGGACCTGCACGTTGTCGGTCCGCTCGCGCGGGTCGCGCGTGGCGTAGCCGAGCGTGGCCGAGGAATAGAGGACCGGGAAATCGAGCCCCGCGTCGTCCGCTCCCAGCTCGATGAACAGGTCCAGGACCTCGTCCAGCACCTCCCGCGGGCGCGAGTCCTGGCGGTCGATCTTGTTGATCACCACGATCGGCCGCAGGCGATACTCGAACGCCTTGCGCAGCACGAACTTGGTCTGCGGCATCGGCCCCTCGAACGCGTCCACCAGCAGCAGGCAGCCGTCGGCCATCTTCAGCACGCGCTCGACCTCGCCGCCGAAGTCGGCGTGCCCGGGCGTGTCGATGATGTTGATCTTCGTGTCGTGGTAGTGGATGGCGATGTTCTTGGCCAGGATGGTGATGCCGCGCTCGCGCTCCTGGTCGTTGGAGTCGAGGATGCGCTCGCCCTTGAACTGCCCGGCGCGGAACTGCCCGCACTGGCGCAGCATCTGGTCGACCAGCGTCGTCTTGCCGTGGTCGACGTGGGCGATGATGGCGACGTTGCGGATCGAGCCTTGCGACAAAGAATCCCTCCGGCGAGCAGCCCCAGCCGCGCGGTATACTGACGGGCGTCGTCCAAGGCAAGGAGTCCGCCATGGTCCTGCGATCAAGGGCCGGCACGTACACATTCGCGGACTTCCTGGAGCTTGTCCAGGAGGACCAGAAGGCCGACCTGATCGACGGAGTGATCCATAGGGCGTCGCCGGAGAACGTGGAGCACAACGCGCTGATCGTCTGGCTGACGCGCATCGTCGGCGGTCATGCGGAGGCCCGGGAGCTCGGCGAGGTGTACGTCAACAAGGTCGCCTACCGGCTTTCGGATCGGACGGCGCCCGAGCCGGACCTGTCGTTCGTCGCCACCGGCCGCGCGCACATTGCCCGGCACGGCTACATGGACGGCCCGCCGGACCTGGCCATCGAAGTTGTCTCGCCGGAGAGCGTGCGCCGCGACTACGAGGACAAGCGCGAGCGCTACACGGCCGGGGGCGTGCAGGAGTACTGGATTCTCGACCCGGACGAGCGCCGCGCGACGATCCTGTGCCGCGAGGACGACCGATTCGTCGAGATTCGGTCCGACGGGGAATTCGAGAGCCGTGTGCTGCCTGGCCTGCGGCTCGATACGCGCTCATTCTGGCGGCGCCCGTTGCCGCCGGCGCTGCCGATCCTGCAAGAGCTGCTGGCGCGCTAGCCGTCCCGCGCCGCCTCCGCCGCGAGGACGCGGCGGCTCTGCTGGGGCACGATCCCAATCCCGAAAACAAGGCGTGACCGACGGGCAAGCCCATCTGCCCACGGCCGGCGGCGCCGCTGCGATTGTCGAGCGATTCTCAGCCCGGATGCAGAAACCCCAGGTGCAGCTCCGCGTGCCGCAGGTTCAGCGCGATCCATTCCGCGTGCGTCAGCGGCCCGAAGACGACGTTGGGCCGGTCCGGCGGCGCCGCTTCGAGGCGCTTCCAGGCGGCCAGCAACCGCTCACGCCCCTCGTCCAGCGGCAGCGGCTCGACGCCCAGCGTGCCGCCTTCGACCTTTGGCAGCCGCACCCCCGCCGGCAGCCCGTCCCGCAGGTAGCTCGCCTTCTTGAAGCGCAACAGCAGCTTGATGAACCAGGGCGGCCGCACGTGCGCCGGGAGCCCTTCGTAGCCGAGGTTGATCCACGTCGCCAGGTGCCCGAGAGCCTGACCCGCCGTCCAGTTTCCGCTGCGCCGCAGGGCGCCGCCCCGCTCGGCCGCGACGATCCGCTCCACCTCCGCGCGAACGTCCTGCGGGGTCTCGAAGCGCAGCGGGCGGCGGTCCGTGACCTTGGCGGTGTCTACCCGCGGTTCCTGCTCGGCGCGCGCGCCAGGGGCCATGAGCGTCCTTCCAATCCGGCGGCGGCCGGATTGTACGGCGCGTGCGTGTTGGGGCACAGGGCGCGCCGAGTGCGCCTGATACGTATTCGCGTTGATCCGGTGGCCATGGGCAAACTCGCCGGCGCCCGCCGTCCGCACGGGCAAGCTGGCGCTTGCCCATGCCACCCGCGCGGTTTGCGGCGCGTTCCGTGCGCTGACCACCCGCGCGGCTTGTGGCGCGCTCCGCGCACTGACCACCCGCGCGGCTTGTGGCGCGTTCCGCGCTCGACCGCGCGGCTGGAGCGGGATACGCTCAGGGCATGAGCCAGACGCCGACACGTCAGGCCGGGCACGCCGCGACGGGCGACTTCGCGGGCCGCTCGGGCCCGCTCGATCCCGAAGGCCAGCTCGAGTTCGTCGCCACCGAACGCGGCTAC
>Ga0302046_10003434_pt1 | contig 14327 bp, 14 predicted proteins | sample RVTome_11_FD_200261 | JGI IMG/M metagenome (GOLD analysis project Ga0302046, IMG submission 200261) | Soil microbial communities from uranium-contaminated site in the Upper Colorado River Basin, Wyoming, United States - RVT147D111 (version 2) ...
TCTACGAAGTCGGCCTCGACCCGGCGATGCTGATCTACCTCAACGGGACGGACAACCAGAAGGGCGCACCCAATGAGAACTATGCCCGCGAACTGCTCGAACTCTTCACCACCGGCATCTTCAACCGCCACGGGGAAGCGAACTATACCGAGCAGGACATCCAGGAAATAGCACGCGCGCTGACCGGCTGGGTAGCCCAGTACGATAGCTGGAGGAGCCGTTTCGTGCCGGTGCGCTTCGACGCGGGGATCAAGACGATCTTCGGGCGAACCGGCGCGTTCGACTATGCCGGCGTGATCGACCTCCTCTTCGAGGAGCGTGCCGAGGCCATCGCGCATTTCATATGCAGCAAGCTGTATCGCGAGTTCGTCTACTTCGCGCCCGACGAGGACCTCGTCGCCGAACTGGCGCAGGTCTTTCTCGACAACGACTTTGAGATCGCGCCCGTTCTGCGCGTGTTGCTGAAGAGCGCGCATTTCTTCGACCCGCAGGTCCGGGGGGCGCGCATCAAGAACCCGGCCGAGTTCATGGTCGGGTTTATGCTCGAAGCACAGGTCGAGCCGTCCGCCGGGCGCGACGAGATCGTTTTTATCTCGGTGAATTACAGCCTGGAACAGACGCTCCTGGAGCCGCCGAGCGTCAACGGGTGGCCGCTGCACCGCAACTGGATCACGACGAAAACGCTCCCCGAGCGGTGGGCGCTGATCGGTTGGCTGACGTGGGGCGGTGATCAGGCGCCGCCGTTCCCGATCATCCCGCTGGCCGGGCAGATCCACGACCCGCAGGATCCGCACGCGGCTTTTCGTCTCCCGCTGGCCCTGGCCGAGCACTTCCTGGCCGTCGCGCCCGAAGAACTCGACCTCGAAAACATCGCGGCCGATTTCGGCGGCGACCTGGTCAACAACCCCATCCCGGCTTTCGTCCGCGACGGGCCGGCCTGCGTGCGCAACCTCGCCAAGCTCTTCCTCTTCGGGGTGCCCTGGTACGAGTGGGATCTCTACAACCCGGATATGCACTGGATGCCCCGCGTCTTCTTGACGGAGCTGGCGAAGCTGCCTGAGTTCCAGATGAGCTGAGGGCAGGTACTACGCAACGAGTCCCTTGCATGCCAACGCAGCAACCTTCAATCCCCAGCCTCATGGGCGATTATCCCTCGGTGCCTCGGGTTTACGGGCCGCGTTACGGCAGCCGCCTTGCGCACGGCCATGCCCACACCTGCGACCATGTCCGCTGGTCCCGCCGCGACTTTCTCCGTTCGCTCGGCCTGGCGGCGACGGGCACCGCCTTTGCCTGGGGCAGCCGGGCCGTCCAGGCGTTCGGCCAGCCCGTGCCGGCCCACCGGCTGCCGGCGGACGACCGCGTCCTCGTGCTGCTCCAGCTCGACGGCGGCAATGACGGGCTCAACACGCTGGTGCCTTTTGAGGACGCACTGTACTACCGCGCCCGGCCGACGCTGGCGCTCCCGAAGACGCAGATCGTGGCGATCGCGCCCGACCTGGGTTTTCATCCTTCCCTGGCGTCCCTGGCGCCGGTTTTCGCCGAGGGCGACATGGCCGTCGTACAGAACGTCGGCTATACCCGGCCCGACCTGTCTCACTTTCGCTCAACGGACATCTGGACCACGGCCAGCGATGCCGACGTCGCGCTGCAAACCGGCTGGGTGGGGCGCTACATCCACGAGGTGACGCCGGACTTTCGTGCCAGCCCGCCACAGCATCCCATCGCCGTGCAGATCGGTGGGCCGAGCCTGATGTTTCAGGGGCCCGATACCAATATGGGCATGGCGATCCGTGACCTGGGCCGGTTCGAGAGCCTGGTAGAAGAAGGGCGCTTCTACAGCCTGGCCGACGTGCCACCGACCGTTTACGGGGACGAGATGGGGTATCTGCGCGACGTAGCCAACGCCGCTTTTCGCTATGCCGGGGCCATCCAGGAAGCCGGTACCCGTGGTAACAACAGCGTCGCGTATCCCGACAACCCGCTGGCCGCCAGCCTCCGCGTCGTCGCGCAACTCATCAAAGGCGGGCTGGAGACGAAGATCTACGTAGTCTCCCTCGGCGGCTTCGACACGCATGCCGACCAGGCGGACCTGCACGCCCAGCTTCTGCGCTACCTCGCCGAGTCGGTCACGGTCTTCCTCAGCGACTTCGCCGGGGATAGCCGTCGGGACAACCTGCTGGTGATGACGTTCTCGGAGTTCGGCCGTCGCGTCTACGAAAACGGTTCGCTCGGTACCGACCACGGGACTTCCGCGCCCCTGTTCTTCTTCGGCCGGCCCGTCCAGGGCGGGATGTACGGCCGGCGCGCCGCCCTGGACGATCTCGACGCGGGGGGCAATCCGATCTACGACATCGAGTTTCGGCATATCTATGCCACGGTGCTTCAGGACTGGTTCGGGTTGCCGCCGGCGGCGTCGGATGCGTTGCTCGGCGGTCCGTTCGAAGCCTTGAGCGTGCTGACGGGGCCGACCGGCACAGCAACCGAGGCAGCCGACCTGCCGGACGGCTTCACGCTTCACCCGAACTATCCCAACCCCTTCAACCCGCACACGATGATTGCCTACGCGCTGGCTCGGCCCTCCACGGTGCGGCTGACGGTTTTCGACGCGCAGGGGCGGCGCGTTCGTACCCTGGTAGACGGGCACCAGGGCGCGGGTGCCTATGAGGTCGTCTTCCGGGGCGAAGGGCTACCGAGCGGGACCTATCACTACCGGCTCCAGACGGAGGCCGGTGTGCGTTCGCGCAGCATGCTGTTGCTCAAGTAGGGCGCGTGCCGCGGGCTATCCGTTTGCCACCGTGCGGAGTGTCTCGGCGTCCATCCGGTGGGGGCCGTTGAAGGGGCGCAGCCGGTAGGGAATGCTGTGGTCGATGAGGATCTTTTCCTGCTCGGCGAGGCGTTCGGGCGTGATAAACTCATCCTCGGTGCCGACGACGAACGTCAGGTTGAGGCGGCGGAGCACATCGGCGTGGACGTCCAGGTCGAGGTCCTGGGCAAGGTCGCCTGCCCAGAGGATGAGGCGGGCCGCCTCGACGCGGCCCAGCACGGTCCACCGGCTGGCTGTGGCGGCGCCCTGCGAGAAGCCGAGCACCTGCACCCGTACCGTGTTCCGGTCGACGATCTCGAAGACGTGGTCGTAGATGCCGTCGAGGTAGGCCAGGTAGTCGTCGATCTCGGCGAGGCGGTCTTCTCGGGTCATCCATGAAGCCCCGACGCGCGGATGATCCGCCAGGTAGAACCGTGACAGCGCTTCGGGCGCTACGAAAAGCCGATGGCCGTCCTGGATCGGTTCGAAGTGCCGGAGGAAGTAGGCGGCGAGTTGGCCGTAGCCGTGCAGCACGAACCAGACCTCGCGGATGTCGTCGGCAGGGGCCAGGGTGTAATAGCGGGCCGTGCGTTGAACGGCCACATGATGTTCCTCCAGGCCGTTCATGCGGTTTCCTGCTGTCCGACGATGTCTTGCATGATGCTGTGGTGATGCCGGGAATGCACGCGCGTCAGGCGAAGCCATTCGGCGGCGTTGAGCATACCCAGGTACAGGTGCGGTATCCGGCCCGTCGCCTCCGGGATGAGCGGGAGGAAAGCTTCGGTCGCTGCATATTTCCGGCGGCTGCGCATCATCGAGTTCTCCAGTGCCTCCCGCGATACCTCGTCGGGCGGCACGACGGATTCCGGGGCTTGCATCCGGCCTCTGGGAAAGCGTCCCTGGGTGAGCAGGGCGTGCCCGGCTACATTGGGTGCGCCCTCGTTCACGGCGAGCCGATGTCCCTGACAGATCAGGTGGATGCCTTTGAACATCATGCCGTTGGCCCGCAAGATGTGGTACAGGTGTTGGGCAGGCGACCACGCCGAGACGGGCTCATTGACGCGAAAGAGAACGTCGTCCGGCCAGGCCAGTACGGCTTCGGCGTCGTCGTAGAACGCACCGAGCAACGCGTATTCTTCGTAGAGGTCGAAGTTCATGACGGGGGTTGGGTTGAGGCGGCGTAATGCCGGCCGGGCCGCATGCGCGGCAGGATGAGCGGCGCCTTACAATACCCTTACAATATAGGAAACGAACGGATAGCTGGGGTAGGTGCGAGGGTGCTTACCCTCTTTGTTCAAGGTAGCGCAGAGCGTCCTGCGGATCGGCGGCGACGTAGTAGAGGTCGCGCACATACGCGTGGGCGAAGTACTCTGCGTAGAAGTGCTCGAAGAGGGTGAGCAGGGGGTCATAGAAGCCGTCCGGGTTGACCAGGGCGATGGCTTTGTCGTGATAGCCGAGCTGCCGCAGGGTGAGCACTTCCATGAACTCTTCCAGGGTTCCAAATCCACCGGGCAGCACGAGGAAGGCGTCGGCGCGGGTGAAGATGATCGCCTTGCGCTGCTGCATCGTCTCCGTGGTGATCATCTCGTCGGCTACGTCGTAGGCGACGCCTTCGCGCGCTTTCAGCCGCTCCGGGATCACCCCGACGACCCGCCCGCCGTGCGCGTGGACGGCCCGCGCCAATCGGCCCATCAAGCCTACATCGCCGCCGCCGTAGAGGAGGGTATAGCCGCTCTCCGCCAGCAACCGACCTGCCGTCTCGGCCACGGCAAAGTAGCGGGGCGCGACGTGGTTGCTGGAAGCGCAGTAGACGCCGATGGTTTTCAACATGCCATGCGGTTTTAAGCAGGTAGCGGCTGTTGCGCTTCGTAGCACATGCTCAGCGACGGTCATAGGTTCATGGGTCATGAGGCGCTCCTCCCGCACCCATAACCGGTAACCATTGACCAATGACGTTGAGAAAGACACAAAACACCGCCGGGTCGGCTTACAACGAGCATTCTTCGCTGCCGGCGTTGCCATAGGCAAAGGCGGCGTACGTCTGCTCCGATGTGCTGAACCACCGGTAGGCGACATCGCGCCACTGGGTGTAGGCCGTGTAGATTTTGGCATAGCCGGGCTCCGAAGTGTTGCTTTCGAGCAACTCGGCGGCGATGTCGCGGGCGGCCTGCATGACGTCGTCCGGGAACGGATGCAACAGCACGCCCTGGCCGAGCAGGCGTTGCAGGGCGGCCGGGTTCTCGGCGTCATAGCGCGAGAGCATGTACAGGTTGGCTTCTTTCATCGACACCTCCAGCGCCTGCTGGTAGAAAGCAGGCAACTGGTTCCAGGCGTCGCGGTTGACGTAGAACGACAGGTTGGGGCCGGGTTCCCACCAGCCCGGATAATAGTAGTGTTTGACGATCTGATGGAAGCCGAGCTTCTCGTCGTCGTACGGGCCGACCCATTCGGCCGCATCGATGGTTCCGCGTTCGAGCGCAGGGTAGATCTCGCCGGCAGGGATCTGTTGGACCGTCGTGCCCATCTCGGCCATCACACGCCCGCCGATGCCGGGGATGCGCATCGTGAGGCCGCGCAGGTCTTGCATCGAATGGATCTCGCGGTTGAACCAGCCGCCCATCTGCGTGCCGGTGTTGCCGCCGGGAAAGTTGAGGATGTTGAAGTCGGCGAAGAGGGCCCGCAGGGTCTCCAGGCCCTCGCCGTGGTAGGCCCAGGCGTTGAACTGGCGCGCCGTCATCCCGAAGGGTATCGTGCAGTCGAAAGCCAGCGCCGGGTTTTTGCCGATGTAGTAGTAGCTGGCTGAATGGCCCATATGCACGGTACTTTTCTGGACCGATTCGAGCACCTCGAAGGCCGGCACGAGTTCATTGGCGGGATAGACGCGGATCCTGAACCGCCCGTCGGTGAGTTGATTGACGCGGTCGGCCATGACTTCGGCCGCGCCGAAGATGGTGTCGAGCGAGCGCGTAAAGCTGGAGGCCAGCCGCCAGCGCAGGTTGGGCTGCGTCTGCACGGCGGCGGCTCCGCCCTCGGCCGCGTTGTTGCTGCATCCGGTCAGCAGGGCGCCTGCCGTCGCACCCAGCCCCGCCTTCTTCATAAAGTCACGCCGTTCCATGAGGTCACGCTCGTCTTCGAGGTTCAGATGCTCCTGTTCGTCTACTATTTTAGGATTTGAGTTCGTTGAACTCAAACCCGATCCCACTACCCTTTAGGTCGTAGCGGGCGCATGACGACCTCCGAGATCAGGTAGTTGTCCGGCCCTTCCAGGACGTGAATCACGGTGGCGGCGACGGACTCGGGCTGCATCGGGTTGGGGCTGCCGGGCCGGTCGGCGGCGTCGGCGAAGGTAGTACCGACGGAGCCGGGGCAGATGCACGTCACCTTGATGCCGTCCTGGCGTAGCTCCTTCATCAAGGCCTCACTGAATCCGCGCAGGCCGAACTTGGTGGCGTTGTAGGCACTCAGTTCCGGGTTGCCGATGATTCCGGCGATCGAGGCGATGTTGACGATGTGCCCACCGAAGCCGAGCTTTGCGTTTTGCTGCTTCATGAGAGGCACGGCCAACCGCGTACACAGAAAGACGCCGCTCAGGTTGGTTTCCAACTGTACCGACCAGTGCTCCGTCGGCAGCTCCTCAATAGGCCCGAACCGGCCCAGTCCGGCATTGTTGATCAGGACGTCGAGGCGGCCGGCTTCACGTTCTACGGAGGCGAAAGCCATCTTTACCTGTACCTCGTTCGTGACGTCGCAGGGGATCGGGTGAAACCGAGGGCCCAGTTCGTCGCGGATCGCTTCGAGCCGGTCGCGCCGGCGCGAGAGGCCGAAGACCTGGGCACCTCTGGCGATGAGGGCTCGCGAAAACGCCAGGCCGAGGCCGGCGCTGGCCCCCGTGACGACGACCGTCTTATCTTGCAAATCCATAGGGACGCGGAAGAGAGGGTGGAGGGTAGGACGGCTCAAGATACGGGCTATCCCGGGGGGATGCCGTGGTTTTTTGTCGGAGAACTTTTTCTTCCGCTACGATTATTGCTGACCGCGTGATGCCTTCAACAGGTGGTACCGATTCGTCTCGAAGTCTGTAACGTTGCACGGCTCAGGAGATGGTAAGCGACGATGACCGATCCGGATCTTGAAGCGGGGGAAGCGATGCAGCGGCTGCTGGCCTCGGCGCGGACCGCCCTCGGCGAGCCGGAGCCGTTCACCTTCGCAGGCCGGCGTCTTACCCCCGCCGAGGTTGTCGCGCACCTGGCACCGTACCTCACCGAGAGCCGCCGCGCCCGCATCGAGGCCGTGCTGGACGAACGCACCTACACCGTCGTGCCGGTCGTGGAGGGGCTCATCAACACGGGCAACGTGAGTGCCGTGATGCGGACGGCTGAGGCGCTCGGCTTCCAGGCGTTTCACGTCGTCACCCACGAAGCCCACGACGACGGCGTACGCTACAAGACCTCCCCGCGCACCACACAGGGCGCCGACAAGTGGCTCGACGTCTGGCATTGGCCGACCCCGGAGGTCTGCATCGCCCACCTGAGGGAAGCAGGCTACCAGGTCGTCGTCACCCACCTCGACGACCGGGCCGTGCCACTGGGCGAGATCGACTTCACGGACCCGACGGCGCTTGTCTTCGGCAACGAGACCGACGGCGTCACGGAAGCCATGCGGGTCCTGGCCGATCGCACCTGCATCGTGCCGATGTCGGGCTTTACGCAGAGCTTCAACATCTCGGTCGCCGCCGCCGTCTGCCTCTACCATGCCCGCCGGGACCGCCTGGCGCGCCAGGGTTTTCACGGCGACCTCACGGGCGCGCAACGCGAGACATTGCGGGCTGTTTTCTACCTGAAAAGTGTCCGCCGGTCCCGCGAGATGCTAGCCCGCCTCACCCGGTCGTAATCCACCCACCCGTAATCCACGGCAGCATTTCATGTCCAGGCCCGGCCGGCGATTCGCATTGAAACAAGGGGGCCGTGCCGTGCGGCGCGGCGCGTACGGCTTGCTGTTCGTGGTGCTGGGTTATGCCTGCCTGCTCGTCGCCGCCGGGGTGGACCTGGAGACCCGGATCAAGCTCCTGCGCTACTGGACGCTGCTGGCTACCGCCGTCTACGCCATCGCCGTCCCGCACGTCTTGCTCCCGGAGGGGCATCTCGCCATGCTGCAACGCCTCAACCGAAAGCCCCGGGGATTGTTGGTGCATCAACTGCGAGCCTGGAGCGGGGTGCTGACGGCGTTCGTCGTGCCTGGTTTCGCGCTGGCTTTCTATGATCCGGGCCGTTGGGGTGACGGGCTGTCCGTCAAGGCGCTGTACCTCGGGGCCGACCTGCTCGTCGCGCTGGGCGTGGGCCTCTACAGCTTCGGGCGGTACGTCAACATCGGGCCGACGTCGCAGGCGTGGCAGGAGCGCAAGCGCGGCGGCTGGTACCATGCCCTCAAGGCGCATTCGTCGGGCGGCGGTTTTGCCGTCCCCGACGGGCTGGTGCCGGCCCTGCTGGTCACCCAGCAGGTGTTCGGTGTGGGGATCCTGGTTGTGGCCGCGAGCGCGTACGCAGGGCTGTACGCGAGCCCGGTGCTGGCGTGGGGGCCGGGCGCCGTACTGCTCGGGTGGGCCGTTGCGAAGCTCGGGCGCCTGCTGCCGTCGTATGACCACGCGTTTTATGCGACCAACGCCTTCTACCAGGAAGTCTTTCGCAGCAAGGGCGGCGTGCGCCTCTCGGACCGAGAGCCCATTCCGTACCGCGCCGTCTACTGGGTCCCGCGCCGGTGGACGCCGGCGGTCTGGGCTTCCCTGCGGCAACTCGACCGGGCGTTGCCGCTGGGCCGGTTCATCGCCCTCGGGCACGCGGCGTTGTGGTTGCTGTTCTTCCAGGACGCCGACGCCGACGTGATTGCCGTCGTCCTCGTGCTGTTCATCGCAGCCAAAAACGGCACGGCCTTCCTGCTCGTGACGCCGTCTTTCGCGCCGTTTCCCTTCCAGGCGATGCGGCAACGCCCGGCAGCGTGGATGGCGACGCGCTTCTTCGTGAACTTGCGCTGGACGTTGCCGTTTCTGGGAAGCCTGGTTCTTATCGCCGTGCTCGACCCTGCCCTCGGCGTGGTCGAGGCGTTGGGGTGGACGGGCCTCGACGTCGCCTTCGCGCTGCTGACCGCGTTTCTTTTTACCTATGGCACCGAATTTCGATATCGAAACCGATACGCTGCGTAGACCGCTGGTCGTTACCGGGATCACCAAACGGTACGGCCGGGATGCGCCCGTCCTTGAAAACCTGAGCTGGACGTTCGTACCGGGCACGGCGACGGGGCTCGTCGGCCCGAACGGTTCCGGCAAGACGACGTTCCTGCGCCTGCTCTCGACCGTCGCTTACCCCACCGAGGGCCGCATCACCTTCGGCGACCTCGACGTCCACGCGCATCCGTATCGCTACCTCCAACACGTCGGCCTCGTCTTTGCGGATGCCGGGTTGCCGGAACACCTGTCGGCGGCCGAGTTGCTGGAATGGATCCACCGCGAGCGTCTGGGATGGGACGAGGCCGTCCCCAGCCGCATAGACGCCCTGCTCGACGACGTCCACCTCGACGAACGCCGCCGCAACCTGATCGGGACGTATTCGAGCGGGATGATCCAGAAGACGCAGGTGGCCGCGGCCTTCATCGCCCGGCCCTCGGTGTTGCTGATGGACGAACCCTTTCGCGGCCTCGACGCCGAGAGCACGGCGGCCGTGCTGGCCCTCCTCCAGGCGTTTACGGCGGGCGGCGGCCTGCTCGTCATCTCCAGCCACGCCCGCCCCCTCCTCGACGCACTGTGTGATGCTTTTATCGATTTGCAAGCGAGGCAAGAGGCTTCCGTGCGCGAAGGATAACGCCGCGCAATACGTTCGAAGCCGGGGAAAGCACCTCCCCTGTGAACAAGGTAATTTTCTTGCTCAGACGCTTCCGTCACGCAGGTAGCCGGAAACCATCCCTGTTATGACGAATAAGGGAAGCAAGTGTCTAGCTGGGGCGGGTGCCCGAACAGCATAGTGCAACCAATCCCTGAGGCTCCTATGCGATGGCAGAAGAGCAGACGTAGCCAGCATATCGAAGATCGACGCGGCAGCGGCATGCCGCGCGGCGTCATCGGGGGCGGACTCGGAACGCTCGTCCTGCTCCTGGTAGCCGCCCTGCTGGGGATCGACCCGACCGCCATCGATTCGTCTCCCGATCCGAGCGGCAGCGTTTCTGTCTCAGAGGAACCTGGGGGGCATGATGTCCAGCGGGAGTTCGTCGCGGCGGTACTGGGTGATACCGAGGAGACGTGGCACGCGCTCTTCCGCGACTTCGACGGCCCGTATCGCGAACCCACGCTCGTGCTCTTCTCCGGGATGGTGCAGTCGGCCTGCGGCTTTGCGCAGGCGGCAGTCGGTCCCTTTTACTGCCCCCTCGATCAGAAAGTCTATCTGGATCTCCAGTTCTTTCAAGACCTGGCGAACCGTTTTGAGGCTCCCGGCGACTTCGCCAGGGCGTACGTCATCGCGCATGAAGTCGGGCATCACGTACAAACCCTGCTCGGTATTGCTCAGCAGGTATCGCGTTTGCAGCAGCAGGCCAGCAAGGAAGCATCGAATACCCTGTCGGTTCTCCTGGAGTTGCAGGCGGATTGCTTCGCCGGCGTATGGGCGCACCACGCCCACGAAGAGCGCCAGCTTCTGGAAGCGGGTGATGTGGAGGAAGGTCTCCATGCCGCCAGCGCCATCGGGGACGACCGATTACAGCGACGCGCCCAGGGCTATGTGGTCCCCGAGAGCTTCACCCACGGCAGCTCCGCGCAACGTGTCTCCTGGTTCAGACGCGGTTTGCAGACGGGCGACGTAGATCAGTGTGATACCTTTAGCGCAGCACGATAGGCGTAAAGACCATAAAAATCCACCGCATCCATACCGTGCAGCGCCTGCCCGTCGCGATAGAGGAGGCCTGGGATTTCTTTTCAAATCCGCAAAACCTGCCGTTGATCACCCCGCCCCGGCTCGGCTTTGCGATGACCAACACGGTGCCCGAGGTGATACACCCCGGCGTCATCATCACGTATACGATCCGGCCGATGCCGGGCTTCAAGGTGCGGTGGGTGACCGAGATCACGCACGTCGAGGCGCCGCGCCGGTTCATCGACGAGCAGCGGTTCGGGCCGTATCGGTTCTGGCACCATCAGCACCATTTCCGGCCGGTGCAGGGGGGCGTCGAAGTCGAAGACCTCGTCCATTACGGGCTGCCGTTCGGACCGCTCGGCGGCCTTGCACACGGGTTGATGGTACGCAGGCAGTTGCAGGAGATCTTCTCGTTCCGAAGCCAGGCCCTGGTTGCGCGCTTCGGCGAATACGCGGCGGCCACGGTCTAAGCGAGGACGGTGCCGGCTTTTGCAAAGGGGATCCAGAAGGCGGCCGTGTCGTTTGAACTCCGTGTTTTCTACGAACCAGTCGTGATCCGCTATGGGGCGTTTCTGGGCACTTCTGGTGCTGATCGGGGTCGTGGTGTTGCCGGGGTGCGACGCCATGGAACCTCCGTCTTCGTCCGAACCGCCGCCTTCGTCCGAACCGCCGCCGGAACCGATGCCGCCGCCGACGTGGACGAACGTCGTCCTCATCCTGGCGGACGACCTGGGATATGAGACCATCGGCGCCAACGGGGGCCTTTCGTACCAGACGCCTCACCTCGATGCCTTGGCGCAATCCGGGATGCGCTTTACCCAGGCCTATGCAACGCCGCAGTGCACCCCGTCGCGTGTGCAAATCATGACGGGCAAGTACAACTTTCGCAACTACATCGGCTTCGGCCTGCTGGACCCTTCGGAGCGTACCTTTGCCCATTTCCTGCGGGACGCCGGGTATCGCACCGCCGTGGTCGGCAAGTGGCAACTCTACGGTTCGCCGGAGCAGCAGGCGGAGGCCGGTCGCGTCGGGGCCTGGCCCGAAGAGGCCGGGTTCGATGAGTATCTGCTGTGGAATATCGACGACACGGGCTCGCGCTACAGAGATCCGTTGCTGTACGCCAACAGCCGGACGCCCACGACCTACGCCGGGGCCTACGGGCCGGACGTGTTCGCCGACTATATCGACGATTTTATGGAAGGCCATCGGCAGGAGCCGTTCTTTCTGTACTACCCCATGGCCTTGCCGCACCGGCCCTTTCAACCGACGCCGGATCACCCGGATTATGAAGTGTTCGATCCAACGGGAGGTCACGAGGACCCTGCCTATTTTCCTGCCAATGTAGCCTACATGGACAAGGTAGTCGGGCGGATCGTGCAGCAACTGGAGCGCTTGGGGTTGCGTGAGCACACGTTGCTACTATTCGTCGGAGACAACGGCACCAGCCAGCAGATCACTTCTCAATTCGGCGATCAGATGATCCAGGGAGGCAAAGGGTCTACCACGATGGCCGGCACGCACGTACCCCTGATCGCCAACTGGCCGGGCACCATCGGAGCCGGTCAGGTCAATGATAACCTCATCGACTTCACCGACTTCGTGCCGACGCTGATGCACGCGACGCAGCACACGCTGCCCGAGGACTTTATCAAGGATGGGGTGAGCTTTTATTCACAGCTCACGGGGCGTCCGACGGCAGTCAGGTCGTGGGTCTTCTGTCATTACGATCCACACGGGGAGCAATCCACGCACCGGCGTTACGTGCAGAACAGAGCATGGAAGTTGTACCAGAATGGTGCCCTGTTTCATATCGCGGAAGATCCGGACGAATTGCATCCTTTCCCGGAAGAAGAACTAACCCCGGACCTCCTTGAACTCAAGCAACGCTTCGAGATGGTTTTGGATCGCCTGCGTTGAGGGTAGATCCTGTGGGCGAAAAGGATACGTATCGCCCAGATGCCACTTGCCGAAGAGGCCGGTGGCGTAGCCGGCGTCGCGCAGGCGTTCCGCCGTCGAAACCGTCATGGCCGGCTTACTGCCCACGGGCTCCTCCCCTGATCTTGAATGTGTAGGCATATTGGCCGGGGCGTCGGGCTTCGTCTTGCAGGGCTTCAGGAATGGCGATCCTCAAGCTGTCTCCCTCCGTCGTCCACGAGAGCGGAGCGTCGTACCCGAGCAGGTAGATCTCCGAGCCGGGTTCCGGCGCCACAGCGCCGAGCGTGAGCTGCTCGCCCGGCCACGCCAGGCTGACGGCGTATACATGATCGCCGCCGGTGTGCGTGTAGCGGATCGTCTCGCCCTCCTGGTAGGGTTCCCAGAGCCGGCTCCCGTAGATGGCTTCGCCGTTGACGTCCATCCAGTCACCCATCTCGGCCAGGCGTTCCACACTCGGCGCCGGGATCAACCCTTCCGCCGTCGGCCCTACGTTGAGCAGATAGTTGCCGCCTTTGGCAGCGATGTCGACCAGGTTGTGGATGAGGGTCTCGGCTGATTTCCAGTTATCGTCGAACGACTTGTAGCCCCACGTGTCGTTCATCGTCATGCAGGATTCCCAGTCGAAGGTCGAGGTGCCTCCGAGGATCTCCTGCTCGGGCGTCCCGAAGTCGCCGGCGTACTGCTGGTCCTCCCGGTTCATCCCCTGCATCCCCTGGCGGCCTTTATCCACCCGGTTGTTGATCAGGATGTCCGGCTTGAGCGAGCGGACGAACGTGTACATGTCGAGGCCCATCTCGTGGGTCCATTCCGGGATCCATTCGCCGTCGAACCAGAGGACGGCCGGGTCGTAGTTTTCCACCAGCTCGCGGACCTGCGGCTTGAGATACGTCTCGACGTAGTCGGGAAAGTTGGGGTTGGTTTTCTCCCCGGTGTTGTAGGTGGGATAGTGGGGTGCCTGGGCGTCGGGGTGGTGCCAGTCCATGATCGAGTGGTAAAAGCCGAGGCGTATGCCGGCGCGGTCGGCCGCGTCGGCCAGTTCGCCCAGGATGTCTCGGTCAAAGGGCGATGCCCCCATCACGTCGTAGTCGCTGACGTTTGAGTCCCAGAGGCAAAAGCCGTCGTGGTGTTTGGACGTGATGATGATATATTTCATCCCGGCGTCTTTGGCGATGCGGACCCAGGCGTCGGCATCGAACTGAACCGGGTTGAATTGCCGGACGTACGCCTCGTAGTCGGCGACGGGGATGGCGGCGTAGTGCATGATCCACTCCCCGATGCCGTCGATCTGGGTACCCTGGTGGATACCGGCCGGGACCGCATAGGCGCCCCAGTGGATGAACATCCCGAAGCGGGCATCGCGCCACCATTGCATGCGGGCGTCGAAGGCTTCTTGCGATTCGTTGAGGTAGTCGACGGGAGGAGGGGTGGGTTGCTGGCAGCCGGTCCCGAGGAGGCAGGCGGCCACCAGGAGGCGCTGGACGTTCAGGCGGGTCATAGCGTGTAATGGAGCAGGGTGAGCAGGGGGTTGGGCGAAGCAGGTGTAAAACACTATGGTACGACACGACCTGCGGAAAAGCACGGCCTGTAGCGCTCGGTTAGGGCAATCGCATTAAAAGGGAGTTACCTTGAGGTCGTCCGTGACCCTTCCTCAATCCAGCTTTTATGCCATGCCAGAGACGAGTCCTTCTTCCATCGCC
>Ga0302046_10003435_pt1 | contig 14327 bp, 11 predicted proteins | sample RVTome_11_FD_200261 | JGI IMG/M metagenome (GOLD analysis project Ga0302046, IMG submission 200261) | Soil microbial communities from uranium-contaminated site in the Upper Colorado River Basin, Wyoming, United States - RVT147D111 (version 2) ...
GTACCCGGGCCGCTTCGATGCGGACATGGTGAAGAGCACCAGGATGGCGACGGCCATACGCCCCACGAACCGAATGGCTCGCGCTCGTGAAGAGCCGTCGCCGGCACGTCGCATCAACGCCGGCGCCACGGCCGCCAGGACGGCGCTCCACACGCCGAAGCCGCCCAAGAGCACCAGTGTCGGGAGGTAGACCGGCCCGGAGCGATTGAAACGTTCCGGAGCCGCGAAGCGAAGGAAGGTCTCCTCGACCAGGGCGTAGCGAAGGAAGCCGGGCTCGCGGGCCGCGACGGCGATCACCCAGGGCGCGACCACCACGACGAAGGCGAGCGACGCCGCGATCATCGGGGATCGTCCGAGCGAAGCCCGCGGGCTCGCGCCATTCGGCCGGGGAAGACTCCCGCGAGCGGCCAGCCAGGCCAGCATCGGCACCGCGACTCCGACCGGCCCCTTGGTCAGGGTCGCGCACCCCATGGCGAGCCCCGCCAGCACGTGCCAGCGGCGTCCGTCCGGCGAGAGCCGACCCTCCACGAGCGCCCAGATCGCCACGGCCACGAGCGCCGTGAAGGGCATGTCGAAGATCGTGAGACGCCCGAAGATCAGGACGAGCGGCGCCGTCCCGAGCAGGCAGACCGCCACCAGCCCCTCCCGGGTCCCGAGCATGCGCCGCGCAATCGCGAACGTCGTCAGCATCAAGACGACGGCGCCGAGCGCAGAGGGAAGACGCGCTCCCAGCTCGCCCACGCCGACCAGGCGGAACGCCGCGGCGATCATCCAGAACAACCCTACCGGCTTGTCGAGAAACGGCAGGCCGTTGAAGTGGGGGACGAGCCACGATCCCGCCGCAAGCATCTCGCGAGCGATCTCGGCGTTCCGTCCCTCGTCGGGGTCCATGAGCGGCCAGGCGCCCAGCCGGAAGAAGAGCGGGACGCTGACCAGCGCCAGCACGGCGGCCACGCTCCCGGCGCGGCGCAGTGCCGAATCCGCTGGCGCGACGCCGGCGACGGGCTCCGCGATCGGATCCGCGCCGCGCAGGTCACGGGCAGTATTCACGTCCCACCAGGTCGGATTCGTCGTGCGGCGGCCGCGACGCGCCCCCGCGCCGGCGCGTCAGCCATCCGCGCACGAGGAACTCCACGTGGCGCCGGCTACGCTGAAACTTCGACGAGCGGTAGGCGTCGGCCGCCGCGCCGATCCCATCCACCCCGATCTCGTCCAGTCCGTAGTGCTGCAAGGCGGCCCGTGCGTCGGCCCGGCCCACCCGGGTACGGATCGAGCGCACGAGGTTCACGAGGTCGAACTCTGCCATGCGTGTCCCGCGGATGTCACGGCCGAAGCAGACCGACTTCTCCAAGTCCAAGATGCACAACGGCGGCGGGGCACCGTTCGTCGCACTCGCCAGGACGTTCCCGAGAAACGGGGCCCCGTGGTACACGCCTGCACGGTGCATGCGTGCGACGCTCTCGAAGAGCCGCCCGAGCACCTCGCGTCGCACCTCCCGGGGCTGAGCGGCCACGGCCTCGCTCAGGCGACCGGCCGCCGCGACCTCGCGGGTCGCCAACACCTCGAAGCGCCCCTGATCCGGCGCCCAGCCGATGCCCCAGAAGACGGGGTCCACGCATTCGACGCCCGCCTCGCGCAGCAGCACGAGCGCCCGGAACTCGCGACGGACCCGGAACCCCGTGAGCCGTTTGCGCATCCAGTGCACGATGTTCCAGCGCCGATAGACCTTCAGCATCAGGCGCGACTCCCCGGTCGGGGGCCACCGGAAGACGACGGTGCCCGGCTCGTCCTTGATCGGGTCGCCCGGCACGTCGACCGTCAGCTCCACCGCCGACCCCGCCGGCGACTCGCCTCGACGCTCTCGCACCAGGATGCGCAAGCGACTCACGCACCGACCCCACGCCGCCGCAGCAGCGCGTAGCGATGCCCCGACCCCACGATCGAGAGCGCCGGACACGCCTCGACGGCGAACCCGTTCGCGGCAGCGATGGCCTCGACCTCCTCCACCCGCATCGTGTGCTTGGGGGCCTTGTCCGTGAACCGGCTCTCCGCGCGCCGCAACAGGTTCTTGAGCGACCGGAAGTCGAAGAAGGTCATCAGGACGAATCGCTCCGAGACGCGCAGCAGCTCGCCCAGGAGCCGGCGCCGTTCGGCGGCCGTCGGGAGGTGGTGGCAGAGCCGAATGCACACCGTCCCGGACACGGCGCGGTCGCGGAACGGAATGTGAAAGGCGGATGCGGTCATGCGAATCTCGGGTGTCGCCCACACGCGTCGTCGGGCCCCGTAGCGCAGTTGCCCCCGCGCGATGTCCGCCTCGAGGAGCAGATCGGTGCTCTCGGCCAGGACGTCCGAGAGTCGCCCGCCGCCGCAGGGTAGGTTCAACAGGGCGTCGCTGTGCCCCTGTGTCGCGAGCAACCGGCGCAGGAGTCGCCGTTCGCGCGCCGTGCTGAGGCGCTTCAGCGGCTTCTCTCGATAGCCACGGTCGTAGCTCTCGGCCGCGGCGACCTCGTGATAGTTCTTCTGGTACCGGGCGCTGGTCGGACCGACCGGCGCCTCGCCCCAGGTCTCGGCGGTGCCGACGAGAGCCAACTCGGCGATTCCGTCGCGAATCGGGTAGCGATGGCCACAGTCGTCTCCGACGAAGTCGTCGCCGGCCAGGCGCAGGGGCGCCCCACAGGCGGGGCAGCTCAGACGCGGGACGAGCGAGCGAAGGCGCTCCCGGACGTCGGTTCCCTCGACGGCATTTTGCACCACCCCTTCTGGTGCAAGCGACGCGCCAGGAATGGGGGCTCCGATACCGTCTCCCTCTCGCCCCGGACCCTGCCAATAGTTGCGGGGTGCCACGGCGCGGCCCGCAGTGCGTTGCAGTCGCTCTTGCCCGCGACGCGTCAGGCCGCCTGCGAAGCCGCCGGAAGGGTCACCCGGAAGATACTGCCCTGTCCCTCGGCGCTGGCCAGGGACACCTGCCCGCCGTGCCCGCGCAGCACACGCTCCACCAGCGCGAGTCCCAGACCCGTCCCCCCCTCGCGGAAGCTGACGAACGGATCGAAGATTCGCTTCTGCCGATCGGCCGCAATGCCGGGGCCGTCGTCCTCGACCTCGAAGCCCACGACGCCGAGCTGCGGGCGCACGATCCGCACGTGAACCCGGCCCCCCTCTTCGAGCGCCTGAATCGCATTGACCAGCAGATTGAGCGCGACCTGATAGATCTCGTCGCCGTCGCACATGGCCCAGCCCTGATCGCCCGTCGCCACCAGGCGCAGGTCGATGCCCTTCGCCGCGGCCCGATGCTCGACGAAGTGGACGGCCCGGGCCAGGAGTGCCACGAGAGACGTCGCCTGGATCCTGAGATCTCTCGGCCGAGCCAACTCGCCCAGGCCGGTCACGATGCCGTTCAATCGATCCACCTCGCCGACGAGCATGTCCAGGAGATCTTGCTGCTCCGGGGTCGGCTCGGCCAACGACCGCTCCAGGAGTTGCGCCGAGCCGCGCATGATGCCGAGCGGCGTGCGCACCTCGTGGGCGATCCCGGCCGCCAGCTCGCCCACGAACGCGAGCTTCGACGCCGCGATCACCTCGTCCTGAGCCTGGCGAAGCTCGAGCGCCGCCGCATTGAACGAGGCGGTGAGCTCCCCGATCTCGTCATGGGTACGAACCGGGATCGCCTCCCGCAGCGTCCCGGACTCGGCCAGCTCACGGGTGGCCCGGGTGAGGGCGCGAAGTGGCCGAACCATGCGGATCGCCAGGAGCTGCGCCGCACCGAGCGCCAGCGTCAACACGGCGGCCAGGCCGAGGAGCAGTGAGGCGCGTATCCGGCGCACCTCTGCCCGCGCGTCTCGGCGCGCCTGCATCACGACCGCGTGCGCAGCGACGGTCCCCGAACGAATGGGGGCATAGCCGAGCACCGAACGAAGCGTGGGCACGATCACGAAGGCCGGCGCACCCGCCTGCGTGAGATCACGCAGCTCCGGGAGCCGCCGGAAGCCGGGATTGCGCGCCCGACGGGAGTCCCGGAGTGCTCTGGCCAGCACCCGCCGCTGCTCGTCGAGGATGAATACGCCGACCCGGAGATCCATCGCCGCCAAGTCCGCGTGGAGTCGCCCGGCCACGTCCGCGAGCGTCCGTTGGAGGTGGTGGTGCACGACCAGGCTGCCGATGCGGCGCGTGGCGTCATCCGGGTCGTGAACGGACACCGACACTTCGAGCGTGGCCGGGGGCAGCCCGGGCTCGTCCGGGCGCGGCGGGTCGTGCGGAGTCCTGCCCGGCACGGCACGACCCTGCATTCCCGGCGTCGTCGACGCGACGATGCCGCCCGCGACGTCCGTCGCGTAGGCATCGACGACGGTCGGGTCACTCGACTTCTGCAAGCGAAGAAAGCGCGTGATCCGCTTGTCGACGTCGTCGACGATCAGGTCGCGCATGACCTCGAGACGCGACCAACCTTGGACACGCTCTCGTTTATCCGCTAGCTCCCCCTCGACCTCCTGAGACGCCTCGCGTGCCATCAGGAGAAGCTGTTCCCCGACACGCCTCTCGAGCGCACGTGACGAGCTGGAGAACGCAAGACCAGTGAGGAGAAGCCCGGGCACCACCACCAGGCCCATGGCCATCAGCAGAAGCTTCCTCCCGAGCGATCTTCCGAACCAGATCACCGGCGGCAGCGTCTCGAGGCGCCAACGTCGGCGGGCGGGGCGTGCTGCGTCCATCGGCGTTCCCGGCACGTGCCCGGCCATCCAGGCGATGTCAACGCAAGTCCGAGTCGTCGTCCGAGTCGTCGTCGTGCTCGGACTGCTCGTCGGCGCCACGAGCAGCGCCACGGAGGGCGCACCGCAGGTGGCCCCCGTCGTCGCGGGGGAGCACCCCATCGTGGTTGCCCCCACCCCCGTTGGCGACCTCAGCTACGTCCCCGGGCGCGGACTGCGTGTGGGCGATACCGGTTTTCACGTGGGCGGCTACTCCAACCTCTCGCTCACCCGAGACGAAGGCGGCCCGGCGAGACTCGAACTCGAGGACGTCAGCTTCTTTCTCATCTGGGATCCCACTCCCCGACTACACGTCTTCTCCGAACTCGAGTTCGAAGACATCGTGGAGATCGACGACCAGGGTCACGTCGGCAGTCCGGACGATCGTTTCACTGCGGAGCGACTGTACGCCGACCTGCGCCTCAGCGATCATCTGCAGATCCGAGGGGGCGTGTTTCTCACCCCGGTCGGGCGCTGGAACGTGATCCATGCCGCCCCGCTCGTGTGGACGACGTCGAGTCCCCTGTCGACCGAACCCTTCTCGTCGCGCTCCACCGGCGCCATGCTCTTCGGCTCGTTCTTTCCCGGGCCGGCGAGTCTTTCCTATTCGGCCTACGGCCAGTTCGCCGACGTGCCCGACGGCAACCCGGAGTCGGAGCCCGACGATCACAGCGCCGGCACCCGCCTGGAGTACGCCCTCGACGACTGGGCCGTCGGCAGCAGCTTTCGGGCTGCCGAGCGTCGCAGCAAGTGGGAACATCTCGTGGGCGTCGACGCGCTCTGGCACCGGGGCCGATTCGAGCTGATGGGCGAAGCGTTCGTGCAGGACGGCACCCGTACCCGCACCGAGTGGGGCCTCTACGTGCAGACGGTGTTTCAACTTCTCCCTCGGCTCTTCCTCGTGCATCGCTACGAGCACTTCGCCCCACGCTTCTCCCCGCAGGTGAACCTCATCACCCTCGGTCTCGCGTTCCGGCCGTTCCCCACCGGCGTCCTCAAGGGCGAATACGGGATTGTCGACCATCGGACGGCCCGCACCGAACCGGGGGTCAAGTTTTCTTTCGCCGTTCTGTTCTGAGATGGTGCGGTGGATCGCGGGCATAGTGCTTGGTCTGGGTATGGTGGTCGCCGGGGTCGCCAGCGCCGAGCCCACCGTCGCGGTCGTCGTGCATCCGACGCGCGCCGACGATCCGTCGCTCGCCGAGATCCGTCGGATCTACCTTCGTCAGAGGCGATTCTGGGCCGACGGATCTCCCATCGTTCCCATCGGGCAAGAGGCCTCCAGCGCCGTGCGCCATGCGTTCGATCGACTCACGCTCGGCCGAGACCCGGCCTCGCTCCTCCGCTACTGGAATCAGCAATACTTCGACGGGACGTTTCCGCCCGCGACGCTGGCGTCCGACGAGGCCGTCCTCCGCTACGTGGCGGCACGCCCGAACGCCATCGGATACCTCGACGCGCGCGTCGTGGACGACACGGTTCGCGTCGTTCGGCACCTCGTCGAGTGATGCCTCCATGCCCCGTCCGGTCCGTTCGCCGGGTACTCCCTCCGGTTACGGTGCGGGATTTTGCAGAGGCGGACAGTCCAGTGCGCAAGGTCCTGCATGGTCGCCGCCGATTCGTCCCCGTTTTCGACGGACGTACCTGGCACGTCTCCTGCTTCCTCGGATCCCGGATGCACATGGGGTCGCTTCGCAACCGGAACGGGCACCCGGACCGAGACGCGGATCAGGACGGGGCGCAGCGCCAGGCGCTCCCCCGCGCCCGTGACGAGGCGGCCCTCCCCGAGCTGACGGTCGTCGTGCCGGCACACAACGAAGCCGGCAACGTCGCCTCCCTGGTCGGCGAGATCGAGCACGCCCTCCGGGGTCGTCTGCCCTTCGAGATCGTCTACGTCGACGACGGCAGCGACGACTCCACGAGCGACGAGCTCCGCGCCGCGCGACACCGCGCCCCCTCGCGCTTCAGGGCGCTTCGTCACCCGACGCGACGCGGACAGAGCACCGCCCTCCTGACCGGCATCCGGGCCGCGCGCGGCCCGTGGATCGCGACGCTCGACGCCGATGGTCAGAACGACCCGGCCGACATCCCCCGGCTGCTCGACCTCGCGCGAGCCGGCGGCGCGGCGACCGTCGTGGTCGGACACCGGCGCCAGCGACGGGACAGCGTGCTCAAGCGAATTTCGTCACGGACCGCGAACGGCCTCCGGTCCTGGGCCCTGCGCGACGCGTGCCCCGACAGCGGCTGCGGACTCAAGATCTTTCCCACGGCGGCGTTTCTCGAACTCCCGCATTTCGACCACATGCACCGCTTTCTGCCGGCCTTGTTTCGGCACCACGGACTCGAGGTTCGCGTGGCGACCGTCCGGCACAGATCCCGGCGTTGGGGCGAGTCCAAATACGGTGTCCACGACCGGCTCTGGGTGGGACTCGTGGATCTTCTGGGTGTCTGGTGGCTGAGCCGCCGGTGCCCGCAGGTCCGGGTCGATCAGGTCGGGGAACTGGAGTGACGCCCGACACGCTCTGGCTCGGCGTCGGCCTCGTCGGGCAAGCGCTCTTTGCCGGCCGGTTCTTCGTCCAGTGGATGCGCAGCGAGCAGGCGGGGCGCAGCGTGATTCCCCTCGCGTTCTGGTGGCTCAGCATCGGTGGCAGCCTCGTCCTCCTCGCCTACGCGATGCACCGCCGGGACCCGGTGTTCGTACTCGGACAGTCGACCGGGCTGCTGATCTACGGCCGCAACCTGCAGCTCGTCTACCGAGCCGCCGGTACCCCGTGACCACCGGGACGAGCGCGCACTCGGGACGCTGGGCGTCGGTGGCGGTGCTGTGCGCCGCGGCGCTTGTCGCCGTGGCGGACATCGGGACCGTCCCGCTGGACGCCCATGAGATCTACGTCGTGGGGACGGCTCGCGAGATGCACGCGCGCCACGACTGGCTGATCCCGTATTTCGAAGGTCGCCCGCGACTCAACAAGCCCCCCCTGAGCTACTGGGCGACCCGCCTCGCGTCGTCTCTGGATCCCTCGCGGCGGGGCATCCGAGACTGGCACGGGCGGCTCCCGTCCGCGCTCGCCGCCGTCGGCCTGTGCCTCGTCACGATGCTCATGGCCCGTCGCTTGTTCGAGGCACGCAGCGCCGTGCTCTCCGGCCTCGTCCTGTCGACCACGGTCGGCTACTACACCTACGCCCACGACGCCCGGCCGGACATGCTCTACGCCTTCTGGTGCGGGGCGGGCCTCGTCGGGTTTCTCGTGGCGCGCGACGCCTCGGACGCGAACCGTTCGACGCTCCGCGGCGCCCTGGTCATGTGGGTGGGCTACGGGCTCGCCACCTTGACCAAGGGCCCCCAGATGCCGGCGACGTTCGTCGTCGCGACGGGAGCGTACTGCGTGATGCGCCGGATGGGGTGGCGCACCACCGTCCGGATTCATCGCCCCGTGACCGGGCTGCTCGTCGTGGGGCTGATGACCCTGCCATGGTGGATCGCCCTCCATCTGGCGTTGGGAGGCGACGGGCTCCGGGGCACGCAGTTGGCCGGCTCGCTCTTCACGTCGCCGCATGAGCGAGCCCTCGAGTTCTACTACGTCTTCCGGCCGCTCAAGTTCCTGCTGCCCTGGGCGCTCCTCATCCCGGTCGTTCCCTGGGTGCTCCTGCAGGACCTCCGGACGTCCGCGGCGCTCCAGTTCCTCACCGCCGTCGTCGTCATCCCGGTCGTGCTCTTGAGCGCCGGCCCCCATCACCGGGTGCACTACGTTCTGCCCTGCCTCGGCGCCGCGAGCATCCTCCTCGCGCGGGCGGGCCTCTTCGTGACCGACCGCGTGCGAGATCAGGCCGCCCTGCCCCGGGCCCCGCGGCAGACCGGGCAACGGATCTTGCAACGGATCTTGGCCTGGGCCCCGCCCGTTCACTGGATCGGCATCGCCGGCGTGGCGATCGCTCTGGGGTTCGTGGCGGACCGGGCCGGACCCGCGACCCGCACGCGAGCGATCCTGACCCTCGCCATGCTGGGCGCGCTCGGCCCCGTCGTCTTCCACCCGCGGGTCCGGGTGGCGGCCGTCACCCAGCTCGGTCTGCTCTTCGTCGTGGCCCTCGTCGGTCTCGGCGGCGCGGAGCCCCTGTGGAGCCGGCGGCGAGCCGAGAGCGTCGAGTTGGGGCGTCTGGTACGCCAGCAGATCGAGCCGGCAACCCCCGTCATGGTCTTGGGGGGCGGCCGCGTCGCCATCGGCCACTACGCGGGTCGGCGGCTTCGCCAGGCCAAGGTCCTGCGCGACATCGTCGAGACGATGCACGCGGCACGGGACACGCCGCTCGCCGCCATCGTGCCGCGCCGGTCGCTGCGGTCGCTGCCGCCCGACATCGCCGTGACGCGGGTGCCGGCAAGGCCGACGCGTCGCCAACGACGTCGCGTCCTCGTGCTGCTTCGAGCGCGGGAGGGGGAGCGGCGGTGCGTGCGGCCCGCGCACGAGTACGATAGAGGCCCCGACCCGGACCGGACATGACGTACTATGACGCCCGGTGGGGATACCGGAAGGTGGATGCTCGCCGGTACGAGCGGCGTCGTTACGGCGGGGGCCGGCGATGGCTCAACCAGCGGCTCCTCGAACGAGCCCTCGCTCGTGCGCTCGCTCGCGTACCGCGTGGGGGCCTGGTTCTCGACGCGCCCTGCGGCACCGGCCTGCTGTTTCCGGTCCTGCACCACCTCGGCTATCGCACCGTCGGCGCCGACATCGGGCACGCCATGCTCGAAGTGGCGCGGGGACGCGCCCACGGCCTCGGGCTGCTGCGCGCCGATCTCGAGCACCCACCACTGCGGGCGGGCAGCGTGGATGCCGTCGTCAGCAGCCGCTTCGTCATGCTCCTCCCGCCCCACATCCGGCCGGCCGTGCTGCGCGGCATGGCGGAGCTGACCCACGGCCCGTTGGTCGTCACCCTGTGCCACCCGTACACGCTCAAGAACTTCTTCCGTGGGCTGCGCCGGGCCCTCGGGCTCACCACCAAACGCAGCCCCCGGCTCTCCCGGCACGCGCTCCGGGCGGAGATCCAGGCCGCGGGACTCGAACTCGAGCGACTGATCGCCGTCGCACCGATGTTCTCGGAAGTCTGGGTGGTCGTGCTGCGCAAGCCCTGACGCCGCGGCGGCCCCGTGCAAGGGGTTGCACTCCCCCCCGCAGCATCTTGCGCCGCCGACGTCGGGTGGCGCGACGAAGGCTCGCCGCTCGGCGCCCGCCGTCTGGCACACCACGTGCTCTTCGATGCTGACGACGAATCGAGCCCACGACGTGGGTTCACCACGGTCGCAGCCAACGAGGAGAACACCCGATGCGAACGTTCCAGACACCGAGCACCATGCTGCCCTTGGGCGTCGCCGTGGCGATGACGGTCCTGACGGCGGGCAGGAGCGCCGCCGGCGGCTTCTGCTCATCCACCGCCCGCCTTCAGGCCCAGGCATGCGAGAAGGAAGTCGACGACGACACCGACACGGGGCGGGCCATCTGTCTCAACCTCACGGACGAAGAGGAGCGCGCCGAGTGCCGCAACGACCTCCGGGAGTCGAGGCAAGAAGAGCTGACGCTCTGCCGCGAGCAGCTCGGGGCCCGACGCGATCTGTGCGACCTCATCGGCGAGGATCGCTACGACCCCGACTTCGACCCGGCCCACTTCGACACCGACTTCTCGAATCCGACGGCGCCGAACACGCACTTCCCGCTGGGCATCGGCAACCGCTGGCAGTACGTCGGCGGAGACGAGACGATTACGATCGAGGTACTCGCCAAGACCAAGCTCATCGACGGCGTCACCTGCGTCGTCGTGAACGACCTCGTCGAAGCGGATGGCGAGGCGATCGAGGACACCGACGACTGGTTCGCCCTGGCGAAGAACGGCGACGTCTACTACTGTGGCGAGATCGCCCGGGACTTCGAGACCTTCGACGGCGACATGCCGGCCGAGCCGGAACTCGTGGAGATCGAGGGCTCGTTCAAGGCGGGGCGAGACGGCGACAAGCCCGGCCTCCTGTTCTTCGGCACCCCGGTCGTCGGCGTCTCGCATCGCCAGGAGTGGTCGGTGAGCAACGCGGAGGACGCCGCGACGATCCTCTCCACCACCTACGGCTACGGCTCCGACCCGGAGCTCGACCAGTTCGTGCCGCAGGACCTGGCCGACCTGCTCTGCGCGGGCGACTGCGTGGTCATTCGCGAGTTCTCGCCCATCAGCCCCGGCGAGTTCGAGCACAAGTACTTCGCGCCCGGCGTGGGCAAGTTCCTCGAGGTGAAGCCCGAGGACGGCGAGGCCACGCAGCTCGTGGCGTGCAACGTCGACCCCAAGTGCGCGGCGCTCCCCACCCCGTAGACGACCCACCCAGCGCACGGGACCGGCGCGTTCCCGCGACCGCTAGCGTCGCGGCATGCGTCATCTGCTGCTCACCGTCTCGCTCGTCCTGCTCGTCGCCCTGGGCACCCCCGCCGCCGACCAGACGATTCTCGGCAAGGTCCTCCTCCTGAAGGACCCCGGCAACCCGGCGAAGCGCAAGGTCGTCGTGCTCGCGGTCGAGAAGAAGAGCCCCGACACGATCGTCGGCGACCCGACGGCGACCGGGGCGCGGCTCACGGTGCAGGTCGAAGGGACGACGGCGAGCGCCGCGGCCTACGAGCTGCCGGCCGGCGACGCCGCGGCGTTCTGGAGCGGCGATGCCACCAAGGGCTTCACGTACAAGGACGCCAAGGGCGAGAACGGCCCCGTCAAGGCCGCCCTGCTGAAGAAGACGAAGCGCGGCGTCTTCAAGCTGAAGGCGGTCCTGCTCGGCAAGCTCGGCAGCATCGACGTGGCGCCGCCGGACGACGGCACCGCCGGCTGCGCCGTACTCGAGATCACCGGCGGCGACGCGTACAGCGTCCAGTTCACCGACGGCAAGGTCAAGAGCAAGGGCCCGAAGCTCTTCAAGGTGACGAAACCGGTGACCGAGGGCACGTGCGAGCTGTGCGGCAACGGCATCGTCGACGCCGGGGAGCAGTGCGACGGGTCGGCCTGCGGCGCCTTCGGCGGCCCGTGCCAGGCCGACTGCACGTGCACCTGCGACTTCCTCGACGCCGCCGACTGCCTGCTGCCGTTCCCGAGCGACTTCCTCACCGTCGCCGACGAGACCACCGACACCGGCCGGCGCGTCCATTTCGCCGCCGACGCAATGCCTCGAAACGCGTCGGGCACGCCCGGCGACCCCGTGCCCTACCGGGCGAGCGACGGCTTCAGCCCCGGCACCAGCATCATCCTCCGCCTCCCGGACGTCGACCTGGCGATGACGGGCGCGGCGCCGATCACCGACGTCGAGCGCTCGCTGGACCCGGATGCCCCCGTCGTCGTGGTGAACGCGGCCACGGGCGAGCGCCATCTCCTGTGGGTGGAACGCGACGCGAACGCCAGCACCGAGGCCGTGCAGGCCACGATCATACGCCCCGCCGTGAACTTCGAGCCGGGCGCCCGCTACATCGTCGCGCTGCGCAACCTGAAGGACGCGACCGGCACCATCCTCGGGCCGACGCCGGAATTCCTCGCCTATCGCGACGACACACCGTCGGGCGATCCCGTCGTGGAGGCCCGCCGCCCGCACATGGAGGCGCTCTTCGGGTCGCTCGCGGCCGCGGGCATCGCCCGGGACGACCTCCATCTCGCCTGGGACTTCACGGTCGCCAGCACCCGCAACACGACCGAACGGCTCCTCTTCATTCGGGACGACGGCTTCGCGCGCCTCGGCGACGCGGCCCCACCCTTCGCCGTGACGCTGGTCGAAGACGAGGTCGACGGCCGGATCTTCCGTCGGGTCACCGGTACCTACGACGTCGAGCGCTACGTCGACAGCACCACGGCGCCGGCCGTCTTCGTCCTCGACGAGAACGGACTGCCCACGCACCAACCGACGCCGCAGCCGGCGTCGTTCATCTGCATCATCCCGCGGGCGGCACTCGCGGATGCCGCGGCAAGCGCCGTCCCCGCGCGCGTGGCGATCTACGGCCACGGCCTGCTCGGCTCGGAGAGCGAGGTCGGAGCCGGCAACGTCCGCGACATGGCGAACGAGCACAACTTCGTCTTCTGCGCGACCAAATGGATCGGCATGGCGAACGAGGACGTCCCGAACGCCATCGCGATCCTGCAGGACGCCTCCAAGTTCCCGAGCTTCGCCGACCGCCAGCAACAGGGCATGCTGAACCAGCTCTTCCTGGCGCGGCTCATGATCCACCCTGACGGCTTCGCGTCCGACCCGGCCTTCCAAGACGCCGCCGGTGCCTCGGTGCTCGACGGCAGCGACGTCTTCTTCGACGGCAACAGCCAGGGCGGCATCTTCGGCGGCACGCTCATGGCGATCGCGCAGGACATCACGCGCGGCGTCCTCGGCGTGCCGGGCATCCGCTACTCGCTGCTGCTGCGGCGTAGCGTCGACTTCGACGTCTACGCGCTCATCTACGAGCCGGCCTACCCGAACGAGCTGCAACAGGTCGTCGGCCTGTCGCTGGTCCAGATGCTGTGGGACCGCTCCGAGCCGAACGGGTACGTGCGCTACATCCAGAACGACTTGCTGCCCGACACGCCGCCACACCGCGTCCTGCTGCACGTGGCCTTCGGCGACCATCAGGTGGCGAACGTGGCGACCGAGATCGAGGCGCGCACCATCGGCGCCTCCATCCACCAACCGGCGATCGGCGCCGGACGGCATTCGGACGTCGACCCGTACTTCGGCATTCCCGCGATTCCGAGCTACCCCTTCGACGGCTCGGCGCTCGTCATCTGGGACAGTGGGGCGCCGACTCCGCCGATCGAGAACGTCGCGCCCCGCCTGGGCGACGACCCGCACGGCGACCCGCGCAGCGACCCTGCCGCCCGGGTGCAGAAGTCGGAGTTCCTGAAGACGAACGGGGCGGTGGTCGACGTGTGTGCGGGGATGCCCTGCCTGGCCCCCTGACCACCGCCTACAGGGGCATCGTGAAGCGCATCAGCCCCGGACAGCCGACGGACGCCTCGAACTCGTCCGTACGCCGCTCGTCTCGCAGCACGAAGCCGCCCCGTTCGTAGGCGCGCCGGGCCGGCAGATTGCCGATCAGGATCATGATCTGCGCCAGCGGATGGCCCTGCTCCCGCCCCGCGGCGAGCACGTCGGCCAGCAGCCGGTCGACCAGGCCCTGGCGGCGGAACGGGGCGAGCGTCGCCACCCACTCGACGATCCAGGGGTGGCCCAGGTCCTCCGGGATGCAGGTGAGAAACGGCCCCAGGCGCTCGAACGCCTGCCCGATCTCGTGTTCGCCCAGCCCGCACGCGGTCGCCGCCTGGGTGATCGCGATCTCCGGCGCGACCATGCCCGGCCACCCGTCCCAGTATCCGGAGAGCGCGGCGGCCGGCTGCCCATCCACCTCGGCGACCAGGAAGTTCTCGCGCCGACACCAAGACGGCTGCGCGCCCGCGAGGATCGTGCGCACGATCCGGCGGCCGAGCGCCTCGTCGTCCGGGAACATGATGTCCCACACCCCGCGCGCCAGGTGCGAACGGGACGCCAGGACGACCACCTCCGTGAGGAAGTCCAGATCGCCGGCCTGGGCCGGGCGG
>Ga0302046_10003436_pt1 | contig 14326 bp, 8 predicted proteins | sample RVTome_11_FD_200261 | JGI IMG/M metagenome (GOLD analysis project Ga0302046, IMG submission 200261) | Soil microbial communities from uranium-contaminated site in the Upper Colorado River Basin, Wyoming, United States - RVT147D111 (version 2) ...
GCCGTAAGGCAGGACCACACCACCGTTCAGCAACTGGCCCGGCCCGTGCTCCATGTCGGCCGTGACCAGGAGGGGGACAGCGGCCAGGTCCTGCAGCATGTTGAGTTTGACGGCGGCTTCGAGCGGGGGGCCCAGCGTCTCGATCAGACCGCCGACACCGAGATCCTGCACCCACATGCGGACCCGCTCGTATTCGGGGCTGCCCACGATCATGTACGACCCGCTCACGCGTGGAACCACGAGCTGGGCAATTCGCCGACGCAGATCGAGACCGTCCAGCGTATTCTCGACCCAGTCGAGCGCAGCGGCATCCAGTCCGGCTGCGGCCGGTGTGAGAGCGGTGTTCGCGGGGCTGCCGGCTGCGGGCCCGCGCGCGCTGCACGCGGTCACGATCGTGGCCGCGACCAGACAGGCAATGGAGCCGCGCAGCGCGGGGCCCGGGCAGGTGCCGTAGACGGCTCGCGAGACGGCGTCGCTCGCACGGCGGACGGATGGTATCATTCAGCGGAACCCATGATCGGTCTGCAACGAGAGATGCGCGAAGCTACCCGCCACGCCGTCCACCGGCAATGCACCGCCCTGCTGTGCGCCGGGCTCGCGCTCGGCGCGTGCTCCGGTGACGATCGTCCCGCCGCCGCTGCACCGGCCAGCGTGCCGGTGCAGACCAGCGCACCCGGCATCGACGTGCTCCTGCGCGACAGCCTGCACGTGCTTCAGGGTCGCCGCGTGGGGCTGATCACGAACCACACGGGGCTGACTGCGGCAGGTCAGTCGACGATCGATGCACTGGCCGCCGCGCCCGGCATCGAGCTGGTCGCGCTGTTCGCGCCCGAGCACGGCATCCGTGGTACGGCCGAGGCTGGCGCACGCATCGACAGCAGTCGCGATTCCATCACCGGCCTGCCCATCCACTCGCTCTACGGCGAAACACGCATCCCGACAGCCGCCATGTTGAGCAATGTCGACGCGCTCGTCTTCGACATCCAGGACATCGGCACGAGGTATTACACGTACGTATGGACGATGGCGCTGGCGATGCGGGCGGCGGCGGCGCAGGGGAAACGCTTCGTCGTGCTCGACCGGCCCAACCCGATCGGCGGCACGCTGGTACAGGGCAACGTGCTCGACACGGCGTTCGCGTCGTTCGTCGGACTTCTCCCCGTGACCATGCGTCATGGAATGACGGCGGGTGAGCTGGCACGCTGGATCAACGGCGAATCGGGCACGGGCGCCGATCTCGTCGTCATCCCCGTCGCTGACTGGTCGCGCCCGCAGTGGTACGACGAGACCGGTCTCACCTGGGTCGCGCCATCGCCCAACATGCCCAGCCTCGAGAGCGCCGCGCACTATCCCGGTTCCTGCCTGTTCGAGGGGACCAACCTCTCGGTGGGTCGCGGCACGGACCTCGCCTTCCAGCAGATCGGCGCGCCCTGGCTCGAGGCGGGACGCATTGTGCAACGGATCCACGAGTCCGGTGTGTCCGGCGTGCGGATCGACACCGTCCGCTTCACGCCGCGTTCGCCGGGCGATGGCAAGCATGATGGCGTCGAGGTCAGAGGCCTGCGCTTCACGGTCATTGACCGGGCGACGTACGATCCCGTCCTCACAGCGGTCGCGACGCTGCATGCGATTCACGCCGAACAGCCGGACAGCCTGACCTTCCGCGAGGCCCACTTCGATCGGCTCGCCGGCACCGATCGACTTCGCCGCGCGATCCTCGATGGCGATGGGGTGGCCGACATCATCGGCCCATGGTCCGTTGCGCGGACCAGCTTCATGGCTGCGAGGGCGCGCTATCTCATCTATGGCACAGCGGACAGCGGGAGCACAGAGGGCGACGGATCGTAGCGGAAGTTCTCAGCCGCGCTCGAGCAGACCCGGCACGGTCTCCTGGAATGCCACCGGATTGACAATGACACCCTCGCCGGCCGGTATCTTCAACTCGATCGGCCGGTCGCGCGCCGCTCTCCGATAACTTCGTCCTTCGAGCAGCCGGTGCACGTAGACGCGCCGCACGATCACCATGATGGTGGCCAGCACGGGCACGGCGACGAGCAGCCCGATGACGTGCAGCAGGTGCGCCATGATGAGCACGCTCAGGATGGACAGCACGGGTGGCAGATTGACCTGGCGTTCCATGATCATGGGCGCAACGAAGTTCGCCTCGACGAGGTGCACGACGACACCGAGCAGCACGACCAGCAATGCATGGCCGATGCCGCCGGTGCCGGCGAGCACGAAGAGGGCGGGCAGCAGCGTTGACACGAGGGTACCGAAGAACGGCACAATCGCGACCAGTCCGGTGAAAACACCGAACGCGAGTGCGTACGGCACGTTCAGGAGCTCGAGTCCGATCCAGGTGAGCACGCCGAGCACGAGCATGGCGAAGATCTGGCCCACGATCCACGCGCGCAGCGTGTTGCCGAGATCCGCCAGAATGTCGCGCACCAGACCACGTGATCCGGCGGGCACGAGTGAGATCACACCTTCGCGGTACATGCCGGGCCGGGCCGTGAGGTAGATGCCCATGACGAGCACGCTCACGAAATGGATCAGGAACTGGACGCTGCTGAAGACGAAGGGCACGGCCGTGCGGAAATAGCCGCCGATCTCGCCCGCGACACCGCTCAGGTAGCTCTCACCCTGCCCGAGCTGGGGCAGGATCAGCTGGGCCGCGGGCGATCCCTCGACCAGACCGATCAGCCGGGCGTTCAGGTTTTCCAGCAGTGCCGGCAGGCCGGCCACGAGTCCCTGCGTCTGTTCCACCACCGGTGGCACGATGAGCCAGCCAATGCCGGACACGGCGACCGTCGAGAGCGCGAGTGCAGCGAGCAGACCGAGGCCACGCGGCACACCAAGCTTCTTCTGCAGCCAGTCGGTGATCGCGCTGAGATAGATGGAGAACAGGATCGCGATGAAGAGGAGCAGCAGGATCTCGGCGATCCTGGAGAGGAACAGCAGCAGCAGGACGCTGAACAGCGTCGCAATCAGGATGCCGTACGGCCGCGCAGCCATGGCGGATCAGCGGATGCGGAGAGCGCCGGCGTCCGGGTGATGGGTCCCGGATCGCCGGCGTGCACCGCTCGAATTGCGGCCTGGCCGTACGTGCGTCGGAAAGACGGGGCGCGGTCGGGCCGTAGACCGTCGCCGCCGGCCCGCTGGCACGATCAGGCTTCCTCCTCGACCTCCGCATCGCGGACCGGTCCGTCATCGACGGCGGAAGGCCGCACCGGCGGGGCAGTCGGCTGCTGCTGGCGTTGTGAGCCGTCCGACAGCGCCGCACGCTCACTGCCACCGGCCGACAGCAGACCCATGCGCTCCTTCAGCTGAAGCAGCCGGAAGTCGACCGTCTCGCTGGCAGGCTTCAACTTGGTGAACTCCTGCTCGAGCGTGTCGCCCTGCAGGACTTCGCTGACCTCGGCAGCGGCGAGTGCACGCCGCTCGGTCTCTTCGATCTTCTCGGCCATCCGTTCGAACGTGTCGAACGCCGAGCGGTCATTGAGGCCGGCCATGGTCTCGTGGATTCGCTTCTGCGCCTGCGCCCGCTTCTGCTTCGCAATCAGCAGGTTCTTCTTGCGCTTGGCCTCTTCGATCTTCTCATTGAGCTGACGCAGCCCGTCCTTGAGACGTTCCGTCTCTTCGTGGTGGCGCTGCCACGTCTCTTCCAGCGCGATGCCGCGGCCGGTGTGCTCCTGCTGGCGAACCAGCGCCTGCTTGGCCAGGTCATCGCGGCTCTCGCGGATCGCCAGCATGGCACGGTGCTCCCAGTCGCCGGCCAGCTTCTGCTCCTCTTCGAGCTGGGCGCGCAGTTTCCGCTCGTCGGCAATGGCGATCGCGACTTCCTGTTTGGCCCGGGCCAGCTGCTCGCGCATGTCGAGCAGTACCTGGTTCAACATCTTCTCCGGGTTCTCGGCCTTGGCGATCGCGTCGTTGATGTTCGAGCGAATCAGTGTCGACAGTTTCGTGAAGATACCCATGTGCGCCCCTTACCCCTGTTGCGGTACAGGAACGAGCTCACCCAGCTGCTGCAGATGTTGCGACGCAGCCAGGACCAGACTCTCGTACGAGTTACGCAGCTCGCCGAAGTCGAGGGTTTCGAGTTCCAGCGCATCGGACAGCACGACTTCGTTTTCTTCGATGCCGTAGCTGCCGTGCACGATGTCGGTCGCATTGAGTTCGAGCAGCCGGCGATACAGCGGCGCGAGCCGGTTGTCGCCGTTATCGGCCGGCAGGTCCATGACCTTGATCCTCAAGAGGAGCAATGGCGGAGAGAAATTGACGACGACAGGCGTCTCATCGGCAGTCCTGATGACCCAGAGATCATCATCCAGCTCCTCGGGGTCCAGGCCCATCTGCAGCAGATAGCTTTCCACCTCTTCACGGTTGATCATGTCCCGCTCCGGTCTCGTCAGGTTGCGTTCCGGAAACACCCTACGCGCCACCAACCGGGCTGTTTCAGGGGTCAGCCGACGGGCGCGAGCCCGAGGATGTCCGCCAGAAACCGGCCGGTGTGCGAGACCGGATGCGCAGCGACCGCCTCCGGCGGCCCGCACGCGACGATCCGGCCTCCCGCGTCACCACCTTCCGGCCCGAGGTCGACGATCCAGTCGGCCGTCTTGATGACCTCGAGATTGTGCTCGATCACGACCACCGTATTGCCCCGGTCGACGAGCCGGTGCAGCACGCCGAGCAGCATGCGCACATCCTCAAAATGCAGCCCCGTCGTCGGCTCGTCGAGCATGTAGAATGTGCGGCCTGTATCGCGTCGTGACAACTCCGTGGCCAGTTTCACCCGCTGCGCCTCGCCGCCCGACAGCGTCGTCGCCGACTGGCCGAGGTGGATATACCCCAGACCCACGTCATTGAGCGTTTCCAGCTTGCGCTTGATGACGGGCACGGCGTCGAAGAATTCGAGAGCGTCCGCGACGGTCATTTCGAGCACGTCGGCAATGGTCCGGCCGCGGTAGAAGACTTCGAGCGTCTCACGGTTGTAACGGCGGCCCCGGCAGGTGTCGCACGGGACGTAGACGTCGGGCAGGAAGTGCATCTCGATCTTGATCAGGCCATCACCCTGGCAGGCCTCGCAGCGGCCACCCTTCACGTTGAACGAGAAGCGGCCCGGCGCATAGCCGCGCAGCTTCGATTCCGGCAGTTCAGCGAAGAGGTCGCGGATCGGCGTGAAGAGGCCCGTGTAGGTGGCCGGGTTCGAGCGGGGCGTGCGCCCGATCGGCGATTGGTCGATGGCGACGACCTTGTCGAGCAGGTCGAGACCCTCGATCGCGTCGTGCCCGCCGGGCAGCAGCCGGGCCCGGAAGAAATGGCGCGCCAGTGCGGCGTGCAGGATGTCGTTGACGAGCGTGCTCTTGCCGGAGCCGCTTACGCCGGTGACACAGGTGAACGTGCCGAGCGGGAACTGCACATCGATCCGCTTGAGGTTGTGGTGGCGCGCACCGCGCACGGTCAGGACCTGGCCCGGGTCCGGCGTGCGCCGCTGTTTCGGCACCGGAATCTCGACATCGCCGCGCAGATACGCGGCGGTCAGCGATTCGCGACTGACCAGCACATCGGCCAGCTCACCTGCGGCGACGACATGGCCGCCATGACGGCCTGCACCGGGCCCGAGGTCGATGATGTGATCGGCGTGCAGGATCGTGTCACGGTCGTGCTCGACGACGATGACGGTGTTGCCCAGATCACGCAGCTGTACCAGCGTCGCGAGCAGTCTCTCGTTGTCACGCTGGTGCAGTCCGATCGATGGCTCGTCCAGAATGTAGAGCACGCCGACCAGGCGGCTGCCGATCTGGGTGGCGAGGCGGATGCGCTGGGTTTCGCCGCCGGAGAGCGACTCGGCGCTGCGCCCGAGCGTCAGGTACTCGAGACCGACGTTCTGCAGGAAGCGCAGCCGGTCGCGCACTTCCTTGAGGATCGGGCCGGCGATCTCCGCGGGCAGCGAGCCGGATGCGGCGAGCGAGCCGAAGAACTCGTTCGCTTCGCTGATGCCCATGCCGACCACCTCGCCGATCGACTTGCCGCCGACCGTCACGCCCAGACTCTCCTGCCGCAGTCGCGTGCCGTTGCAGACGGTGCAGAACAACGTCATCATGAATTCATCCAGCTGTGCGCGCACGGCTTCCGACGTCGTTTCGGCGTAACGGCGATTGACGTTCTCGAGCACGCCTTCCCACGGCTCGCTGTAGCTGCCCGAGGTCCCGCCGGCGCGATAGGGGAACGTGATCTTCCGATTGCCGGATCCGCGCAGGATCGCCTTGCGCACGTTGTCGCTCAGCTCACCCCACGGCGTGTTCGGATCGAACCTGTAGTGTTTCGCCAGGCCCGGAATGACGCTGCGTCGCAGATGTCCGGTCGGTTCGCCCCAGGGCAGGATCACACCTTCGAGGACCGAGATGCTCGCGTCGCCGACGACGAGGTCCGCGCTCACTTCGCGGCGCGTGCCGAGCCCGCCACACGCCTCGCACGCACCGTAGGGCGAGTTGAAGGAGAACTGGCGCGGTTCCAGCTCGGCCATGCTGGTGCCACAGTGCGGGCAGGCGTAGCGCTCGCTGAACAGATGGTCACGGCGTTCGTCGCCCGCGTGCTCGATGATCTCGACGATATCGCTCGCCGCGCGCAATGCAGTCTCGACCGAATCGGCGAGCCGCGAGCGATCGCTCTCGCGCACGACGAGCCGGTCGACGACCAGCGAGATGTCGTGCACTTCGTAGCGATTCAGCTTCGGCGGCCGCTCGAGATCGTGCATTGCGCCGTCGACGTACACGCGTACGTAGCCCTTCCTGCGCGCATCCGCGAAGAGGTCGCGGAACTCGCCCTTGCGGCCGCGCACGAGCGGTGCGAGCACTTCGATGCGTGTACCCTCGGGCCAGGCCAGGATCTGATCGACGATCTGCGTCGCCGACTGCCGCCGCACCGGCCGGCCGCAGCTCGTGCAGTGCGGCACGCCGGTGCGCGCCCAGAGCAGGCGCAGGTAGTCGTAGACCTCCGTGACCGTACCGACGGTCGAGCGCGGGTTGTGACCCGTCGTCTTCTGCTCGATGGAGATCGCCGGCGAGAGGCCCTCGATCACATCGACATCCGGCTTCTCCATGATGCCGAGAAACTGACGCGCATAGGCCGACAACGATTCAACGTAGCGGCGCTGCCCCTCCGCGTAGATGGTGTCGAATGCCAGCGACGACTTGCCCGAGCCCGACAAGCCCGTGATCACCACGAGCCGGTTGCGTGGTATCTCGATGCTGATGTTCTGCAGGTTGTGCTCGCGTGCGCCGCGAACGATGATTTTTTCATCCACGGATGTGGTCGTCCTCCATTGGTGGATCGCTCAGCTCTCTCGGTGCCGCAACGGAACTGCGTTTCTCGGGCTGGTTTCAGAGAATCATTTTGCCCGTTCGAGATATTTCCCCTCCCTCGGATCGACGCGCACCATCTGGCCGGACGCGATGAAGGCGGGTACCTGGACGACAACGCCGTTGGAGAGTCTGGCCGGCTTGGTGAGTGCGGTCTTGGTGGCGCCGGTCATGACCGGTTCGGTTTCCACGACTTCGAACTCGAGGACGGACGGCAGCTCGACGCCGATGGGGCGGCCGTCGTAGAACTCGGAGAGGATGACCATGTTGGGGACGAGCCACTGTGCGGCATCGCCCAGCGTTTCGTCGTCGAGCGCGATCATCTCGTAGTTCGCGTTGTTCATGAAGTGGTGGTGCGTACCATCACTGTACATGTACTGGAGTTCGTGCGTCTCCATGTCGGCCTTCTCGACCGTGTCCGCGGCGCGGAACCGGTTCTCGAACATGGCACCGGTCTTGAGGTTGCGCAGCTTGGCCTGCACGAAGGCACGCAGGTTGCCCGGCGTGTGATGGTGGAAATCGACCACGCGGCAGGGCGCACCGTTGAATACGATGACGTTGCCCTTGCGGATCTGGGTGGCGGGCATCTGCATCGACCCGTCCTCCTTGGGAGTTGCGTGATGGGCTTCGCTGGTCCGAACGGCCTTGCGGACTGCGGGCCAGACCCGGGAATTGAACGGCGGCACGCAGCCGAATCAACCCCGCCGACTCATGCCGGACGGGGCACCAGCACCAGCATGGCGGCGGGCACGGCGACGGCGGAAACGGGTGTCGTTCCTGCGGGGTCGCCATCGATCTGGACCGCGATCGGCGGTTGGGCGTCGATCGTGATTTCCCTGGCCTGGAAGTGGATGAGGCGCTCGTCGCCACCGAACTTCCGGTGTGCCGCTTTCCAGAGCAGCATTGCAAGCTCGGGCGGGTTGCGCGGTGCGAGCACGACGATCTCGAGGAGGCCGTCCTGCCAGCTGAGCTTCGGGCTGGGCGCGAGCGGAATGCGGAACGGTATGTAGCCGGCGAACAGCTCACCGACGTTGGCGACCATGACGGAGACGGCGTCGACTTCGAGTTCACGGCCATCGGCACGGATGTGGAAGCGTCGCGGCGTCGCGGCGAGCGCCTCCTTGACGGCTGCGTAGATGTAGGCGCCGAACCCCCAGCGCTCCTTCAGCTCGCGAGTCGCCGACGCCATCATTGCCGCATCGAAGCCGGCGCCAGCGACGAGCGCGAAGGCGCGATCATTGACGCGGCCGAGATCGAGAGCCGTGGCCATGCCGGAGACGGCGACCTCGACAGCATCCTCGATGTCCATCGGGATGCTGAGATTCTGCGCGACCTGGTTGGCCGTCCCGCGCGGGATGACGGCGAGCGGCGTCTTCGATCCGGAGAGTCCGGTTGCGGCTTCGGCGAGTGTGCCGTCGCCGCCGACGACACAGACGGCGCGGTATCCGAGACTGGCAGCGGAACGGGCGAGCCGTTCGGCGTGACCGGGTCCTTCCGTTGCTGCGAGATCGAACGGCGCGGATCGCGCGGCGAACGCGCCGCCAATCATGCGGCGCAGCTTCACCGGGTCGTCCTGACCGGCCGCCGGATTCAGGATGATGAAGGTGCGGCCGGCGTAGGGACCGGCCGCACCATTCGTCGCCATGATGTTCGAGCCAGGCTCAGCGTGCGAACTGGGGATCGCGCGCCATGGCTTCGAGGCGTGCGACGCGCTCATCGGTCGGCGGGTGTGTGCTGAACAGGTTCCAGGCTTTGCCGCCGCGCACGGCAGCGAGCGGGTTGACGATCGCGAGCTGTGCGGCGGCCGGATTGACGGCCATCGGAATGCGGTGCGCGTAGCTGTCGAGTCGCTTGAGCGCGCTGGCGAGCGGGAGCGGACGGCCTGTGATCCGAGCCGCTGTGCGGTCCGCCTGATACTCATTCTGCCGGCTGATCGCCATGTTCATGATGGCGGCGGCCAGTGGTGCAACGATCATGAGTACGAGCATACCGACAATGCCGCCATCGCGGTCATCGCGCCCGCCGAATCCGCCGAAGATCGCGCCCCAGCGGGCAACGCTGCCGAGCATTGCGATTGCGCCCGCCATGGTTGCGGCGAGCGTACCGACGAGCATGTGGCGGTGCTTGATGTGCGCCAGCTCGTGCGCGACCACGCCCTCGAGTTCCTCGCGGTTGACCAGCTTGAGGATTCCTGCTGTCACGCAGACCACGGCACGGCTCGGGCTGCGCCCGGTCGCGAACGCATTGGGTTGTTCCGACGGTGCCACGGCGACCGTGGGCATCGGGAGGCCGGCCCGCTGCGACAGCGTCTCGACCATCTCGTACAACTCGGGCGCATCGTTGGGTTCGATCACACGGGCCCGGTACATCCGCAGGACCACGCGGTCGCTGAACCAGTACATGCCGATGTTCAATACGGCTGCGAGCAGAAAGAACATCATCGCGCCGCTCGGGCCGCCGATCCAGTTGCCGGCCAGAACCAGCAGCACGGTCAGGCCAGCCATCAACATGAGGACGCGCATCATCTGCATGTTCTCACTCTTTCGTTCGGGGTGATTCCTGATCCACAGAATACCCGCGACGGGGCCCCTCGATCCAGTGGTCGAATGGCTGGCGCCACTTGCGCGGGCCGGTCAGTAGGACCACTCGCGGAACAGGAAAATCCCGAAGACCCGACGCGCCGCGATGGTCTGACTGAGCCCGATCGATGGCGCCCGCGCGAACCGGTTGTCCGTGAAGACTTCCGCGGTGAACGTCCTGGAGAGGCGCCACTCGAGGCGAATGCCCGGGTCGTCGGCGCCGGCCGGCGAATTGAGCGGTTGCGTGATCAGCAGGAACAGGCGGGGCGTGATGTAACGTCCCAGCTCGATCCGGGTGCCGGTCAGGAAGTTGGCCAGCCCGGCACCCCCCGTCCCCGCGGCCTCGGCCGTCGTCAGTCCCACGTAGTCGACGAGGCCGGAGCTCTGGCCGATCGTCTGCAATCCGCTCGCCACAATGCCGAGCGCGCTGCCCGCGCCCAATCCGCCAAGCAGGCCGGTCACCGAATTGCCGCCGGCGAACCCGAACTGCGACGTGGGTGCGCCGAAGAAGAGGTAGCTGGCCAGATCCGACTCGCTGATGGGCGGCTGGATGTCGCTGCGCAGTGTCACCCGCGGTGCAGACAGCGAGCCGGTCACGTCGGCATGGATGTCGAGCGGTTCCTGTCCTGCCCTCGCCGTGTAGAGCGCCGTGATGTTGAATACGGGGTCGAGGCCGGGTGTGCCCGGGAACGACACCGTTCCCTCCTGCACCTGGAAGCTGCGCGCGAGCAGGCCGCTCTCCAGCGTGTACGTGCCGCGGATCACTTCGAGTGAACCGGTGATGACGATGGTCTCGGCCTGCCGGTCGAGGTCGACGTTGATGCTGCCGGCCAGCTCCACGTTCATCTCGCGACTGCGCAGCCAGAGTCCGGACGTCGCAGTGGCCTGCAGGTCTTCGATCCACAGGTTCTCGATGAACGGATTGCTGCGCTCGGGCAGCGCATTGCTCACATCGACACCAGTCGTGTCGACAATGTCGAAGAGCAGCTCGTCCTCGAACTGGATGATGAGGTACTGCCGGTACAGCTCATCGAGGTAGATCGTACCGCGCTCGACGGCGACGTTGCCGGTCATGCGTGGCCGGCGGTAGCGCCCGCGAATCTGTACATCGGCCGAGGCCGTGACCTCCATGTCCCGGCGCAGCGCGGCCAGGATGCCGTTCGCATCGAACTCGAGCTCGAGGCCCGGGTCCGTCACTTCATTCAGGTCGACAGTGCCGGTGATGCGAAGCGTGCCGCTGCGCGTGCCGTTACGCGGATTCACCGTGGAGCCCGAGAAATCGACGATGGCACGCAGGTCCTCATTCATGAGCATGGTGCCTTCGACGCGCTCGTAGCGCACGCCGGTCGCCTCGATCGTGGCAGCGCCACCACTCAGCGAGAGCCCGCCCCGCAGCGCCGGGTCACGCGCGAGTCCGGTTGCTTCCAGTGCAGCATCCGGGAATGTGCCCTGCACGTCCCTGAAGCCGGGCAGCAGGCCGAGCACGAAGACAGCCGGGAAATTGGTCATGCGAACAGCCATGTTGATCGGTTCGGGCAGCACCCGCTGTGCCACGGGCCCGAAGCGCAGGTCGATCGGAATGGCGCCCTGGCCGGTCATGACCTGCACACCATCGAGGAAGGCGCGGGCATGCGCATCCAGCAGGTGGTCGCGATAGTTGGCGCTGATGCTCACGCGTTCGAGCCGCGCACTCTCGTATTCCAGCCCGGTGGCTTCGAGCTGGGCCTCGATGACCGGAGCGGCTGCCGTGCTGTCGATGCGGATGTCGCCACCCAGCATGCCGGCAATACGACCGGCCGGCCGCAGTGCCGGCGGGATCAGCGCAGCAGGAATCTGGCGCAACGCGATGTCGAAGTCTACGCGTGTGTTCGCAGTGCTGATGGCGGCGGAATCGTACCAGGCGAGGCGTCCGGTCGCGGACAGCTCGCCGCCCTGATCAGGCAGCAGTCGCAGGTTGTCGACGCGCAGCGAGCCACTGCCCAGCTCGATCGTGGTGGCTTCACCAAGGCGCCAGTTGCCGGTACCGGACCGGAACCGCACATCGCTCAGACGCCATTCCGTCACGGCTTCGATTTCGCGGAACGTCGCATCCGCGACAATGGTCGACGCACCGGCCTCCCATGCACGGACGACCACTACGCCCTGCCCTGCTTCACGCGTGTACCGGGCACGCACGGAATCGGCGAATCCATCGACTGCATGAACGGAATCGGCGGCGAGCGAAACGTCGAAGCGCACGCTGTCGCCACGCAACCCATCGGCGCGCAGTGTCAGGCGGGCGCGGGCAGCGGTCTGTTCGTCGATCCCGACATGATCGAGCACGGCGTCGGCGTCGATGGCGAAGCGTACGATCGATCCGTGCAACGCGACATCGGCGCGGCCGTTGCCGGTCACGCGCGGCGACGTCGGGTCCGCGTCCTGTCCGAAGATCAGGCGCTCGAGCGGCTCGAAGGACTCGCTCGAGACGACAATGTTCAGCGTGTCCTCGCTGGTCTCGACCAGTCCGATTCCGCCGGTCGCGCGGCCACCCACACCGACTGCTCGGAACGTCGCACTGTCGATCGCCGCACGACCGTCCGCCAACGTGGCCACGATGCGCGCCCGTTCGAGCGGGTAGCCGAGGATGGTCGCGGAATCGATGGTCGCGCGCAGCGGTCCCGTCATGTCATCCAGCGCGGTACCACGGAGCGCGAGATCGAGGTCACCGGAAATGCGGGCATCCAGATTGGTGAGACCGATGCGGGCCGGCTCGAACCCGCGCATCTGCGCCCGGGCGAGGAACGCGGGGCGCTCGCCTCGCCGGTCGATCGTCGCCTGCATGACGAGCGGCCCGGCAGGCGTCGCGACGTCCGCGCTCACATCCAGGTTGTCGGCCCAGCCGCGCACAGCGATGCGGCCACGCACGGGACCGTGCAGGCTGTCCAGTGCACTGACGAGGCGGCCGAGCACCTGGAGGTAGAACGGTTGTGCATCGAAGGCCAGGTCCATGCTCAGGACATCGCCGCTCATGGCGACGCGACCGCCGCCATCGAGCTGTGAAGTCAGACTGCCCAGACGGTGTCGCACGACGGTGCGGACCTGCAGGCTCTCGTCCAGTCGGCCGTCCACATCGATACGGCCCGTGATCACGCCGGCGAAGCCGAGGCCGGGGCGCAGATATTCGATGAGCGCGAGGTCGAACGCTTCGACTTCCGTGTTGAGCTGGCTTGCCGCGAAGGTGCCGTCGGCGTGCACGGTGCCCGTCCAGCGGACGGTGGGCTCGGTCGCACCGCCCCAGCCGGCCAGCCGCAGGTCGCCGTTCGTGCGGATCGCCGTGAGCGGGCCGGTCGCGCGCACGCGTCCGGCCAGCCGGCCGGTGAGCGGCAGTTCGCGGCCGATCGCCTCTTCGAGCCAGCCGAGATCGAGCGCCGCGATGCGCAGGTCGACATCGCGCAGCGCGGAGTGCGTACCGGACAGCCAGCCGAAGCTGCCGGCCACGCTCGTGCCGGGCGCGCGCAGCGCGAAATCGGGCAGCGCGATGAGGAGACCGCCGCGCTCCTGGCTCTCCAGGTGGAGCACGAAGGTCGCGGTTCCGCTCGCCGGCACGCGTGATTCGACGCGGTGCAGCTCGGCCAGCGCGACGTCTTCGCCTTCGAAACGCAGGTCGTAGCTCGTACCACCCGCACGGCGGAGGATGCGTCCATTGACGGCGGCGCGGCCGCCGGCGACATGGACGCGCGAAATATCGATGCCGATCACGGAGTCGCCGATGGTGACGGTACCACGGATGTCATGCAGATCGACGGGCTGACGCAGCACGAATGCGCGCGCATCGAGCCGATCAATGGTCAGCTCGCGTGTCTGCCGACCCGGATCGGTGGCGAGGAATCGTGAGACTTCACCATCCAGCTCGAACCGCATGACCTGGCTGCGGCCGGCCTCCGTGTCCTCGATGACGAAGCGTTCCGCGACATCACCCGTACGCTGGCCGTCGTAGTGCATCACGATCTCGGCGCGGCCATTCACGAACGTTACATCATCGAAGCGGACCAGACGTGCAGAAGCGCCGTCGTCGCCGTGGTCGGGACGCGCGAAGATGCGCGCCACGTTGAACAGGGTATCGCCGGGCAGCTGCGCGATGCGGACATCGGCTCCATAGAGCGTTGCCGGTCCGATCACGATGCGGTGGAATCCGCTGAACAGCATTTCGAAGAAGCCGTAGCGGACGCGCGCACTGTCCAGGCGGGCGAAATGCTGCCCGGCCGAATCCATGATGGCCACGTTGTGCAGCACCATGCCGCGCAGCAGGCCATCGCCGCTGACGCGTTCGATGGCGACAATGCCGTTGACGTTGTCGCGCAGGAAACCGAGCCCGATGCGACGGGCCTGTTCCATGCCGAAGGGCGT
>Ga0302046_10003437_pt1 | contig 14319 bp, 7 predicted proteins | sample RVTome_11_FD_200261 | JGI IMG/M metagenome (GOLD analysis project Ga0302046, IMG submission 200261) | Soil microbial communities from uranium-contaminated site in the Upper Colorado River Basin, Wyoming, United States - RVT147D111 (version 2) ...
AACCCCGAGGTCTCGTCGTTGTCCAGCGTGCGCCACACGGGCAGCACGGGCGCGCCCTTCTCGTGCGCGTGGGACCAGGTGCCGAGCACGCCGCGGAACTGGAACTGCGATGCGATCGCGCGCGTGGCGGGAAAGGCCTCGACCTCGACCTCCGGCTCGCCCAGGGCGAAGTGCCAGTAGGTGCTGCCGCCCTGCGACGCCGATCCGGCAGCCGGCGTCGACGCCGGTGCAGGCGACGCGAGCCCCTCGCGCTGGGCGGGCGGGTTCGGCGGCTGGCCGCCGCCGCCGCGCGGAGGCGCGGTCAGCCCCGACTCGCCGGTCAGGATCCCGCCGTGCGCGGCCTCGTTCGCCGCGAGCAGGGCGTTCGGTTCGTCGCGCACCAGGTGGCCGGGCGTCCGCATGGGAGCCTCGTCGTAGCGCACCCACTCGGTCAGGTGCGAGTCCGTCCCGAGGCGCGTGATCTGCACGAACTCGGACCCGCCGTTGCCGGGAAACGGGAAGCTCGACAGACCCGTCGCTCCCGACACCGGGATGGAGATCGGGATGACGAGGGTCTGGTGCGTCAGCCGCTCGGTCCAGGGCTGCGGCGGATCGTCCGCCTCGTTCACATCTGATCCTTGCCAGTCCAGGACGAAGGCGCCTCGGCCCCCGACGTCGACGACGTCCTGGATGTTGGGCAGGGCGACCTCGCGCTCGCGGATCAGGAGCTGGCTCCCGCGCGCCCCGGCGTAGCGGATCACCTCGACGCCTCCGATGCGGACGTCGTTCTCGTCCTTGTCGAAGGTGGGCGAGCCGCCCAGCAAGGGATCGCCGGTGAAGGTGTACCGGCGCGAGAGCAGCGCCGCGTAGCCGCCGCTCGGCGAGAAGGCGGCCATCGTCTCCTCGATCGAGCGGCCGTCGATCGGCTCGAGCGTGAGCACCTCCGGGTTCTGCACCCCGGCCAGGCCCTTGCCGATCTCGTAGCGCGCGTTCGTCGAGCGGTCGAGGACGTAAATCGTCTCGTTGTCCTTCTTGTCCGCGCCCGCATAGACGACGCGCGCCGCCGCGAAGGGGCCGATCGGCTCGGCGAGCGCTCCGCCCAGGTTCGGGACGTTCGTGAGCAGCGGCAGGCTGTAGCCGTAGAGCTGCACCGTGGCGCCCCGCTGGTGGTCGGTGTCCTTGCCCAGCCCCGCGTTCTGCTCGGGATCGAGCGTGTAGCGCTCGCGCGCCAGCCGCCCGCCGAAGCCCGCGTTCTCGCCCACCGTCTCGTGCACGGCGCGGAAGGCTCCCTGGCCGTCCTTCGTGACCTCGATCAGCTCGTCGCCAATCCGGATCACGCAGCGGTCGGGGAAGCCCTCGGTCGACTCGACCGGGATCGAGCGTGCCTCCGAGGTGATCGTCGACGCGAGCCGCGTGAGCCCCGGCGTGCGCGCCGACCAGCGCCCGTCGACGATCAGCCGCATCTGGTCCGGGCGCGTGCCCGCCACGCCGATCTCGACGTGGGACCAGACGTCCTGGAGGAGACCGGGCCCGGCGCCCGCGAGCGCGTAGCGCACCTCGGCGAACTCCTCGAAGCTCGACGCCGGGTGGTCCCCCATCGCGTCGAGCACGCGCAGCACGAGGTCGCCGTCCTCGAGGAACAGGGACACGCGGTCGGAGTCCGTGAAGAGACCGCCGACGTCCAGGAAGCGGTCGCCCGGCACGAGCGCGCGCGGCTGGATCCAGCCCTTCCAGGTGATCGGCACGAGGCCGGGCCCGCTGCCCCAGTTGTAGTCGCCGGCCGGGTCCGTCAGCGTGCCGAAGGGCAGGTAGCGCCCCTCGATGTGCTCCGTCTCGTCGTCGAAGTGCAGGACGCGTCCGTTCGGCGCGGCGCGGTCGTCCTCGCGCGACGGCGCAAGCTGGATCCAGGCCAGACCATCTTCGCGCGAGGCGAAGGTCAGGACGGGCTCGGTCTCCTCGCCCTCCGGGCTCGGCGCCGGCGGCGGATCGATCGGGACCTGCGTGTCCCAGCGCCCGAGGTGCGCCTTGGCGCGCGACGGCCAGGGCGTCTCGAACATGCGGTCGAAGCGACTGGTCGCCTCCGGGCCCGTCATCCAGCCGGGCGCCTCGCCGTCGAGCCGCGGCTCCTCGTCGAAGTCCTCCTGCCGCGCCCAGACGTGGAGGAGGTCGCGCTGCGGGACGACCAGGTCGATCTCCTCGCGCGAACGCCGCGCGCGCTCGACCCCGCTGGGAGCGTTGACCGAGGCGCGCAGGTCCAGGCGGTACACGTCGCGCGAGGTGAACGAGAAGGGCATGGTCGAGAACTCGAGCTCGACGTCGTTCGCGTTCAGCGCGTTCTTGTAGAGCGCGCGCGCGTCGTCCTCGTCGAGGAAGCCCACCAGCTCGCGCGTTCCGTCCGCCTTCAGCTCGCCCACCTGCGAGAGCTGCTGGAAGACCTCCGGGACGACCGGCGCGTCCTTCGGCAGCGCCGCCAGGCCGGCCGCCGGCAGGACGACGCGCCGCAGGAAGTCCTCGAAGCCGGTGAAGGGCCGCGAGACGGCCACGATCTTCACCAGCTCCTCCGCCTCGCTGAGCGTGATGCGGCTCGAGTGTCCATCCAGCTTCAGGTTGACGAAGAGCGCCAGGAGCACCTCGGGCGAGGCGGTGTTCACGTTCACCGGCCGGCGCGCCTGCGGATAGATCAGGGCCTCGAAGGGCTGGTACTCGAGCGCCAGCTCGTTCCACAGCCGGAGCTGCCCCTGCTCGAAGCTGCGCACGAGGCCGAACTCCACGTTCACGCCGTCCGTGATCATCACGGTCGTGCCCTGGTTGAAGTTGCGCGCGTCCTCGATCGGCAGCACGCAGCCGTAGTCGGGCTTGCCCTGGACCTCCCCCATCAGCTTGACCCCGTGAAACCAACGCGCGCCCGCGCCGACGTCGCCGTAGACGGTGGTCGTGCGCTCAAGCGCGGGCACGAAGTCGTCGCCCAGCTCGCCCGCCATGGCGAACTCGACGCAGCGGGCGACCTGCTCGATCGCGTCGAAGCGCGCGAGCGCTCCGGGCTCGCCCGCCCGCAGGCGCCAGTCGGGGATAGCGAAGGCGCGCTGGTCGATCACGAAGGAGCCCATGTCGTGGTTCGACTTCACGTTCGGACCGCAGGGGAGCGGCATGAGCTCGGCGTCGTACTTCACGCCGAGCTCGCGGGTCAGCCCGCCGAGCACGGCCGGCTTGCGCTCGGCGAAGCCGATCAGCTCGGCGCCCACGAAGAAGAAGCCCGCCTCATGGAAGCCCGCGGTCGAGGAGACCGGGAACTCGAGGTCGTCCGGCGACACGGTCGAGGTGAGCCGCGACACGCAGCCCACCAGGTTCGCCAGCATCTGCGGCCCGGCGGAGTTGAGGTCGATGCGGCCGGCCTCGTCCTCGACGTCCAGGTCCCACATGACCCCGTTCGGATCGCTCGCGTCCAGGAACGCCTCGGGGAACTCGTTGGCGACGAACAGCTCGTCCAGACCGTCGAAGTAGGGCGTCTCGTCGATCGCGCGGTGGGACTGGCCGAGGTTCGCGCGCGCGTGCCGCGTGGCGGAGTCGATCGCGATGCGTCCGGTCGCGCGGTCCGCCATCTGCGCGCTGGCCCGGTCGGCGTTGCGCACGGTCAGGAGGAACGGCGCGCACAGGACGAAGAGCGCCATCAGGACGACCAGCACGACGACCATGGCGACGCCGCGCTCGCTGCTCCTCCAGGTCCCGACTTTCTTCATTCCACCGTCCCGTAGAAGCCGATGCCCAGGGTCTCGCGCGAGCCGTCCTGGAAGCCGAGGACGATCTCCGGAGGCACCGGATGCTCGCGCCGATCGAGCCCGCCTCCGGGCGCGAAGCGGATCACGGGCGGAGCCTGCACGATGCGTACCGTGGTCGGCAGCACGGCCGGCTCGTCCGCCAGGACCGCGCTGATCACCAGGGAGTCGACGCTTCCGGGGAAGGGACGGCGGTCCTCGGACAGGACCAGCTCGCCGTCGACGTTCCACACCTGTGCGCTCTCGCTCACCGCCGCCACGCGCACGCCGTCGACGAACAGCACGAGCTCGATGCGGTCGTAGGAGAGCCGCAGGCGCGTCCAACGCTCCGGCGTCACGACGCCCGGCGCGGATTGGACCACCACCAGGCCGCCGCGCGAGTCCCGGGAACCCTCCTTCGTCTGTCGCGCCCGGAAGCTGCCGCGCAGCGCACCGCCTTGACCGAGCTCCAGCTTCACCGTGTCGGCGATCGACAGCAGCCGTCCGCCGCCCACGTCCTCGTGGCGCACGACGCACTCGACCGTGAAGCCGTCGCGCAGGTCGAAGGCGGGGTCGTGCTGCACGGCGATCGTCGCCACCTTGCCGATGCGGCCGGCGAAGGCGAGCGCGTCGCCCAGGTACCCGTCGCGCGTGAAGAGCTCGGGCTCGACGCGCCCGGCGAGGCCGTCGATGCCGGCCAGCTTCTTGTCCTCGAAGTGCCAGGTCCCGACCACGACGGACATTTCGGGCGTCAGCGTTCCGAGGACCGGGTCGATGCGCACGCGCGCCGGCGACTGGGTCGCGGCGGCCGTGTTCTGCGCCGCGCGCACGACGGTCTTCACCAGACCGGCGGCCTGGCTCCGGCCCAGGTCGAGCGCGGCGAACATGCCGAGCCCGCCGCCGAGCACGATCGCCAGGATGAACATGACGAGGATCAGCTCGAGCAGGGTCATCCCGGCTCTCGCCTCGCCGCTGCGCGGGATCCTCGTCACGGGTGCCTCAGTCCTTCGGGAAGTTCGGGATGTCGTCCTCCGTCCCGAACAACCCGTCGGGGCCGGCCGAGAGGAGTTGGTAGGAGTTCACGCGGTAGAAGCGGCCGGTGGTGGCGTTCTTCCAGGCCTTGGGCGTGCTGCGCTGCTCCTTCCCGGTGTCGGAGTCGAACGTCACGTAGCGCTGTCCCTTGCCCTCGTAGTCGCGGCGCTCGATGTAGGCCACGGGATTGCCCCAGTCGTCGGGGATCTCGAGCAGGTCGCGCGTGTCGAAGTCGGTCAGGTTCACGGCCGACTGGTCGTTGTCCGTGTTCACCAGCCTGTCCGCCAGGTCGCCCAGCTCTCCGGCCTCGAAGCCCTTCGACCAGAGCGCGACGACCAGCGCCTCGACGCCTACGTTCTCGCCGTCGTTCGAGACGCCCTGCTCGTCGGTGAAGGAGCTGCGCGGGTAGGAGCCGTGCTCGTTCTGGTAGCCGTCGATGGCGATGCCGAGCTCCTGCAGGAGGCGCTTCGTGGTGCTGGACTCCGCCGCCTCTCGGGCGCCGCCGAGCTGCGTGATGAGGATGCCGGCCAGGATGCCGACGATCAGGATCACGGCCAGGATCTCGATGAGCGTGAAGCCGGCTGCGCGCGTGTTCTTCATCAGCGGTTCCCGCGGTACACGACCGCGGCCTCGTCCATCTCCACCAGGCAAGCTCGACCGCTGGCCCCCTCGGCGAACAGGCCGATGAGGAGCGGTGAGTTCGCGCTCCCGACGGACGGGAGCGAGACGTCCTCCATGAGCGGGATGCCGTCCATCAGGATCGTGACGGTCGTGTCCGAGGAGACCCCTTCGCGCCGGATCGCGAGGCGTACCCAGCGATCGACGGGGAAGCTCTGCTCCATGTCGACCACGGTCACCGGCTGTCCCTGGCGAATGAAGCGGAGCTGGAGCGAGCCGTCCTGGTGGCGCGACACGCTGGCCTCGCCCATGACGTCCGAAGCGCCCCGGCGCTGCTGCTCGCGCGCGATGAAGATCCCGGCGCGAACCGCGTCGGCCGAAACGCGCACGCTGGCGCTGAAGGAGACGAACTCGCTGGCGATGTACTCGCGGTAGACCTGCGCCTTGCCGTCCAGCTTGTCGAACTGCCCCTCGATCTTCACCGCACCGTCGCGCATCCCGACCGTGGGGCCGTCGCCCTCGCGAGTCATCCAACCGTTGATGAGCCGCGTGCGGTTGAAGTTGTCGGTCCACTCGACCATCTCGACGTGGTCGCGGATGCGCTCGATCTGCTCGCGAGCCCACAGGCGCCAGGGGTCGTCCTCGGGCATGGCGCGGCGCGCGTCGTCCAGGTCCGCCAGGAGCTTGAGCCCCTCCGTCACGTCGCCGTCGAGGTAGGCGCACCAGGCCTTCCCGCCCTTGGCCTCGGGCTGGTTCGGCTCGAGCTCGAGACCGGCCGCGAAGGCAGCGCGCGCGTCGGGCACGGAGCCGAGCCGCAGGAAGTTCGTCCCGCGCAGCGCGTGCACCTCGGGCCGCGTCGCGTCGATCGACACGGCGCGCTGCAGGTAGCGCTCGGCATCCTCGAAACGCCCGAGGCGGAAGGCCATCTCCCCCAGCGCGACCAGCGCGTCCTCGAAGTCGACCTCGCGGTCGAGGGCCGCGATGAGCGCCTCGCGCGCGCCCTCGTAGTCGTCCTGGCGACCGAGCATCCTGCCCTTCAGGTAGTAAGCGTAGGCGTTGCGCGGATCGCGCTCGATCGCCTCCTCGGCATAGGACATGGCGTCGGCGTCGTTCCCGGTCGCGAGCGCCAGGAACGCCAGCGCGGCGAGCGGCGTCGAGGCGCGCAGCGGGTCCGCCTCGACGGCCGCCAGGAGGCTGTCGCGCGCGGCCTCGGGCTCCCCGTCGAGGATGGCGCGCACGCCGCGCACGAGCACCAGCTCGTAGCCCTCGCCCTGCTCGTCCGCGGCCGGCTCCGGAGGCGTGCTCGCCTCGGTCGTCGAGGCCCCCTCCGCGTCCATGAGGAGCAGGTCCGTGACGAGGGCGCCGGCGCGGGCGCGCTGGTGCGTCGAGTCGGCCGCGGCGGCCTGCTCGTAGACGCTCCGCGCCTCGCTCACCTCGCCCAGCGCGAGCAAGGCATCGGCGAGCGCCACGCGGTTGCCTACCCGGACGTGGAGCAGCTCGGGCTCCGAGGGCGCGAAGCGGACGGCCGCGCGCAGGTGCGGGACGGCCTCCTCGAGGCGACCGTGACGTGCGAGGAAGGCGCCCAGGCCGAGCCGCGCCTCCCAGTTGCCGCCGTCGATCGAGAACGCGCGGCGCAGTCGCTCCTCCGCGCGCGTCGCCAGCAGGAACTTCTCCTCGAGCAGCGCCAGACGCACGAGCGGCTCGGCGCGGCCGGGGAACGCGTCGATCAGGAGCTGGTACTCCGCGAAGGCCTCCTCGAAGCGGAAGCCGGCCTCGAGCGCGTGCGTCAGCCCGAGGCGTGGTGCGAAGTCCTTGGCGTCGTAGGCGATGCACAGACGATAGAGCTCCTCCGCCATGGCGAGCGCGCGCGGCGCTTCGTGGCGGACGCGGACGGCGTAGTCCGCCAGCGACATGGCCTGGTCGAATCCGCCGCGCGTCAGGGGCTCGTGGACGAGCAGTCGGCGCACCTCGATCTCGTTCGCAACGGTGTCCGCGAAGCCGAAGTCCGCGAATTGGTCGCGCGTGCGGATCTGGGCTGGGGCTCCGACGCTCGCCAGCTTCGCCTTGCCGGTCACCGGGTTGACCTCCACGAACTCGAGCGGCTCGTTCGCGCGCGACGCGTCGGCCTCGAGGCCGTAGCGCGCCTCGTTGTCGATGCGGCCGAAGAGGTACTGCCCCGGTCCGAGCCGGATCCAGTCGTACTGCTTGCGGTAGCCGGCGTAGCGCGCCTCGCGCTCGGCCGGAGTCTCGTCCTTGAAGGGATCCTCGCCCTTGCCGGAGAGCTGGGCCAGGAGCTCCTGGACGGTGGGCTCTTGGTTCACGCTTCGCGGAGGCGTGGGACCGGCCGACCGCGGATCGACGCTCGGGTCGTCCAGCGGTTCCTCCTCCGCCTCCGCCTCGTCGTCGCGGCCGGAGAACAGCCCGGGGGCCTCGATCGGAGCGACCGCCCGCCGCAGCCAGCGGCCGTAGGCACGCGGCGCGGGACCGGGGTCGGTGGGCGGGATCAGGTTCGCGAGCGGGAGCATGGCGGGCTCCACGAACTCGAGCGGCGGGAGCGCGCGCGTGTCGCGCGGCGGCGAGAAGAGCTCGCGCCGGAGCGCCGGCCGGGACTCGTTCGGGACGGCTACGGCGACGTCCGGCGCGCGGTAGTGCGTGAGCTCGGCCTGGTTCCCCGAGCGCGAGCCGCCGCGCGGCTCGAGCGCGCCGCGCAGGAGACCCCAGGCCATCGCGCCGAGCACGACCAGCACGAGGACGAACACCGTCTGTTCCTGTCGGAGTCGCATCAGCTTCGCTCCTGCGCGAGGATCTCGGCCGAGATCCTCGGGATGACCAGGGTCAGGTCGAGCGTCACCTCGTCCTCCTTGCTGCGCGAGGGGACGAGCTCCGCCTCGTCGACGTGCAGGACGCGGCCGCCGGCGGGCGGTCGCTGCGTCCAGGTCAGGACGCGCGTCAGCGCCAGGGAGCTCCCCGTGATCGAGAAGCGCACGCGCGTCCGCTCCACGTCCCCGAGCCCGTCGCGCGAGTTGAGGCCCGGGTCCAGCTTCACTTGCATGCGTTCGACGCGCTGGGCGCGGGCTTGGATCGAGAGGTCGACGATCGTCTCGATCACGTCCAGCGCCTCGAGGTAGCGCACGATCTCGGTGTCGCGCGTGGGCGACAGCGACGGCATGCCGAGCTCGGGCTCGACCTTCAGGTTCGCGCGGTTGGCGCGGGTGAGGAGCTCCTCGCGCACGCGCGACAGCGTGCGCAGGTACTGCGCGTTGGGAGCGCCGGCGGTGGGATCGACGACGAACTCCTCGCGCGCCTCGAAGCGCGACGCCGCGACCAACTCGGTCACCGCGCCGCGCAGCGCCTCGTTCTCCGCGCCCGCGTCCGCCAGGTCGGTGGCACTGAACATCGCGTCGGCCAGGTCGCGCCGGTGGCGCGAGATCTCGGCCTGCCTGCCGCGGATGTCGTCGGCGAAGTAGGCGCTCACCATCAGGTATGCGATCAGGAACACGACGGCGGCCCCGACGACGCTCATGACGAAGCGCTTGTTCTCCTGCCAGTAGTCGTTCAGGTCCATGGCTTACGGAACGGGGGCGAGGGACGTCGTGTCGAGCGTGAAGTCGCGCTGTCCCATGCGGTCCTTGACGCGCGCCTCGGGGAGCGCGAGCTGGAGCCGGGCGACGAACTCGGAGAACAGCACCGTCGGCGTGTCGGTCCCCTCCCGCGCGCGGCCCTTGAAGCGCAGGATCGGGCGCTCGGACCCGCGCGTGACGCCGAGGTCGTCGTCGACCCCGTAGGCCAGGGTCATGGTCTCGAGCCAGAAGTCCTCCGGGAGCTCGCGCTCGAGCACGGCGAGCGCGCGCACGAGCTGCTCGCCGGACCCCTTGAGCGCGAACAGCTCCTGCGAGAGCGCCTCGAGCTCGGCGTTCTCCGCCAGGAGCGCCTCCGTCCGGTTGTGCTTCGATTGCGCGCTGCGCAGGCGGCTGCCGAGCAGCTCGGCCTCCTGGGCCAGGTCCGCGAGCTGGCCACGCTTCTTCACCGCGAACACCCCCAGGAAGACCACGGCGAGGACGGCGGCCGCGATGAGGAAGACCGGACCGCTCACGAAGTCGCGGCGTTTGCGCACGCTCTCCGGCAGGATCTCGATCGAGTAGGCGTCCGGATCCGACGCGGCGGTCGCCAGCCCCAACGCGCACACGGCCTCGAGCTTGTGGTCCTCGAGCAGCGCGGCCGAGTGCTCGTCGAGCCTCGAGGAGTCGACCACGACGAACGGGTCGAACAGCGTCACCGGAACGCCCATGGCGCCCGACAGGTACTTGGTGAGACCCGGGAGCGCGGCGCCCCCGCCGCACAGGAACACGCGGTCGAGCTTGAGCGAGGTCAGCTTGACCTGGCTCTTGGCGAACAGGACCGCTGACTGGAGCAGCGAGTTGATCTGCCCGGCCGGACCGGTCATCGCGCGCGCCGCCTTCTCCTGGTTCGCGCTCTTGAACCCGGCGGAGAGGTCGAGCGTGCCCTCCTCGATCTTGAACTGCTCCGCGCGCGCGGCGTCGACCTCGAAGCGCTCGGCGATCGCCTGGTCGAAGAGACCCGAGCCACCGCTCATGTTGCGCGCGAACAACAGGTCCGTCCCGCGCATGAGCACGACGTCGATGTTGTCCCGGCCGATGTTCGCGACCAGGACCGTGTCGTCCATGATCACGCCGTAGTGCAGGAACGCGTTGTAGAGCCCGATCGCGTTGGGCGTGAAGGCGTCGAGCTTCCCGCCGCACTCTGCCAGGCCCTGCGCATGCTGTGCGAGCAACGACTCGCGCGCCATGCACAGCACGACGACGTCCTCGCCCTCGATCTCGGGGATCTCCGGCAGGACGTTGAAGTCCGAAGCGACTTTCGACTCGGACTGGCCGCCGACCTCCTCGGCCTCGAACCGCATCAGCTTGCGGAGCTGCCAGTCGGGCACGCGCGGGACGCGCGTGTAACGCACGTTGACCTCGCGCCCGGTGAGACCCACGCGACAGGTCGTGGGCTTGAACCCGCTCGCGGCCGCGGTCCAGCCGCCGGCGATCGTCCCAGTCGGGTTGGGGGCGACGTGGAAGTCGGAGACGACGAACGTCGTCCCCTTCACCTCGCCGCGCAGGAGCTTGACGGTCGAGGAGCCCACGTCGATCCCGGTCGCTGTTCTCGCCATGTCAGTCCCGTTCCTCCGTGCTCGCCGAATCGGATGCGAAGGCCGCCATCGTCTCGCTGACGTGCGCGCGCAGCGTGGGCGACGCCTGTGGATCGAGCGCCTCGAGCACGCGCTCCAGCCTTCGCGCCTCGGTACCCGAGCGACCGGCGGCGAGGCCCAGCACCGTGGTGTCGATCTCGTCGACCAGGGCGAGCGCCTCGCTCTCGGTGGCGCTGCCCCGGAAGGCCTCAACGACCGCCACGGCGCTCGTTCGGCAACGAGCGAAGATGTCCTCGAGCTGGAAGAAGCGGGCGCGGTCCAGCTCCGCGCGCACCTCCTCGATCCGGTCGTGGCCCAGCGACCCCAGGCGAGCGAGCGACGCCTGCGCCTCGTCGATCAGCTTCGCCTCGAAGGGGAAGCGGTCGAGGAGGTCCGACCAGGTCGCCATCGCCCTCCCGTACTCCTTGCGCTTCTCGGCGTCGCGCGCGGTTCGCGCGAGACTTGCCGCTTCCTGGCGCTCCGCGCGGAACGTGAGCTGGAGCTCGAGCGTGCGCTGTCCCCCGAACTCGATGCGCAGACGCGCGTTCTCGTTCAGGTAGCGGCAGGCGATCTTCGCAGGTGACTCGAGGCCGACGCGGATCATGTTCACGCCGCCGCCACCGAGGACGTCCGTCGCCGCCTCCTCCTCGAAGGTCGTGGCCTGCGCGCGATAGCCGTCCGGGCCGATGGTCGCGATGCGCAGCTCGTCGCCGTCCTCGGCCGAGAGCGGACGGTCCCCTGCCGTCACGATCGAGCAGAAGGCTCCCGCCGGCGTCTGCGCCGACGCACGCAGCAGGAAACCCGTCTCCGTCGACTCGCCGGTCCAGCTCCCATCGGACCAGCCCGACAGCCCCGTCTCGCGCCAGTCCGAGAGCGCGATGCTCGCGAAGAGCACGCGCCCGCTGCGCACGAGCACCGCCGTCGAGCCGCCCTCGCCCAGGACGAACAGCTCGTATTCCTCGAAGGTCGCGTTCGGGCCGAGCGCGGCACCCAGGACGACGCTCACGTCGTCGAGCGCCACGTCGCCGTCGCCCGCGCTCTCGGCCGCGACGACGACCGCTCCGGTGTCGTAGCCGTTCTGCGTGTCGAAGGCGAGAGAGACCGGCTGCGACCCGTCGGTGCTCCTGGTCGCGGGCGCCCAGGCCACGATGGCGGGCAGCGAGCCGTCGCTTGCGGAGAGCTCGAGGCCGACACGTCCGACCGCGCGGCCGGCGACGGACAGCTCGGCGGCGAGCGTCAGCCCGCGGTGCATTGGGAGGGAAAAGGTCCTCGAGCGCGCGTGGGCCCACTCGCCGTCAGCGAGGCGGCAGCCGAGGCCGACCGCTCCGCGGTTCGCGAAGGCGCCGTCGAGGTAGAAGGCCTGCGGCGCGGACTCCGCCGTCTCCCACTTCGCCGCATCGGAGTCCTCGAACGTCCCGTCGTCGAGCAGGTTCCCCTCGACGCGAAGGGCGCCCGGGAGCGCACGGCCGCCTTCGCCCCGCGGAAGGAAGCGCCACACCGCGAAGGCGCCCGCGCCGAGCAGGAGCACGAACAGCACGAGCCCGAGCTTGCCGCGCGAGCCGCCTGAGGCGGCCAGCCGCTCGGCGCTGACGCTGGCGAGCGCACCGGCCGCCGGCGCGGGGGCCGGGCTCTGGTCGCCCTCGAGCAGCGGTGCGCCGTCGTCCTCCGCGAGCGTCGCGTCCTCGAAGTGCGCACGCACCGACCCGAACAGGATCACGTCGCCGTGGGTCAGGGTGCGCTCGCTGATCTTCTCCGCGCCGACGCGCGTCCCGTTCGTGCTGTCGAGATCGACCAGGAGCACGCCCCCCTCCGACACGCGCAGCTCGGCGTGCTTCCCGGACACCGACGAGTGCGACACGGGGATCGCGTTGTCCGATCGGCGGCCGACGCTGGAGGTCCCCCCCGGGAGGGGAACGCGCTCGCCCTCGCGCGCTCCCGAGGTGAAGCTCAGCCAGAAGCGCGTGTCGCTCGAGGTCATTCGATGAGGTGGGGCTGGGGACGACGCGATCCCGGAGGGCGGCTGCGTGGCGCTCCGGGTCCGGCGGCCCCGGAGCCCGCGAGTCGCACCGGTGCGGAACCCCTTGGCCGGAGGGTTCGGGCCGGGGGACCGAGGCGCCCTCGTTATCCGCGCGTGGAGCCCGGGTAACCTCCGGCCCCCGCGCGCGCGGGCCAGGAATCCTAGTCCAGGGGCGCGCCGGTGGCCATCGACGGCCGGCTACGTGATCCCACGGCGTCGCTCCGCCAGCCACCTCCCTCACCGAGTCACCGAGTCGTCGGATGGGGGCTAGGATGCCTCCATGCCGCCCGTGCGCTTCTTCCTGCCGCACCCGCCCGGCGCGGGAGGCGTGCTCGAGCTCCCGGGAGAGTCCGTCGAGCACGCGCGTGCCCTGCGCGTCCGCCCCGGGGACCGCTGCGAGGGCTTGGACGGCCGGGGCGGCCGCAGGGCGCTCGAGGTGCTCGAGCTGGGTCGCCAGTCTCTGCGGCTCCGGGACCTCGGCCGAGCGGAGACCGAGTCGGCCCCGGGTATGCCCGGCGCACCGCTCCCCTGGATCGAGCTCGCCGTGGCCTGGCCGCGCCGCACCCGCGCCGAAGCCATGCTCGGCGGCCTGGTCCAGCTCGGAGCCGGCGCGATCACGGCCCTGGCCGCACGACGCCGAGGTCCGGAGCCGATCCCCACGCACCCGCCGGCGCGCTGGGAGAAGCTGGCCCGCACGGCCCTCGAGCAATCGGGTCGCGCATGGCTCCCGCGCCTCGGGGGCGCCCTGGAGGTCGAGGCCCTCGTGGCGAGCCGCGCCGCAGGGACCCTGGCCCTGCTCGAACCCGCCGCCGGGATGTCCTTCGACACCTGGCTGCGCTCCTTGACCCTGGGCGTGGGCGGCGCCGCTGGAACGGAGGAGCGTCCCCTCGTCCTCGTGGTCGGTCCCGAGGGTGGCTGGGAGCACGAGGAGCGCGAAGCGCTCCTCCTCGCCGGAGCGAGCCCCGTCTGGCTCGGCCCCCACGTCCTACGGATCGAAACCGCCGCCCTGGCCGCCATGGCGGTCGCCGCCACCGTCCTCGGACGCCCCGCGCACTGAACCGCGCACTGAACCGCGCGGAGTCGAGCGAGCGCTTCCGGCGCCGGAAGGGAAGGGCATCCGGTCCCGCAGCGAAACGAAGGAGCCGTCCCCGAGGACGACGTGGTCGAGGAGCGGGATCCCGAGCAGCTCTCCGGCCGCGCACAGGCGCCGCGTGACCTCCAGGTCCTCGCGGCTCGGCTCGGGATCTCCGGAGGGATGATTGTGCGCCACGATCACCGCCGCGGCCGCTTCGCGCACCGCGGGCCGGAACACCTCGCGCGGATGCACGATGGAAGAGGTGAGCGTCCCCACGGTGATGAGCTGTTGCCTTCGCAGTCGATGCTTGCCGTCGAGCAGGAGCAGGCAGAACACCTCCTGCTCGAGCCCGAAGAGCTGTGCGGAGAGCAGCGCGTAGACCTTCTGCGCCGAGCGCAGGGGAGGACGCGCGAGACGGCGGGTGGGCTCAAGCCTTCGGCCGAGCTGCAGCGCCGCGGAGAGACGTTCCGCATCGCGTCCGGCGAGGCCGAACTCGCGCACGAGCTCGCCTGGGGGGGCCGAGGCGAGCTCCCCCAGGTCGCGCGCGAGCAGGACCTTGCACGCCGTGCGTCGCGTTGCCGCCCGGGGTCCGTCGAGGAGCAGGGCGATCAGGTCCGCGGTCTCCACCGGCTCCGACCCGAGCGCGGGGCCC